>Ga0209168_10000166_pt1 | contig 74057 bp, 75 predicted proteins | sample Coa_R1_FD_187156 | JGI IMG/M metagenome (GOLD analysis project Ga0209168, IMG submission 187156) | Surface soil microbial communities from Centralia Pennsylvania, which are recovering from an underground coalmine fire - Coalmine... | ecosystem: Environmental > Terrestrial > Soil > Unclassified ...
AACGAAGTGGTTTATCGACCGATAGCGGCACAGATTTTCAATGACCCGGACAAGGAATGGGGAATCAAGAAGGGAATTCGCAGTGCTTTGTGGAAGGATGCCCGCAAGGCGAAGATCCATCACGAACATGACGATGACGGAATTACGCGCTACACCGCTCGGGGCTTTGAAGCGCTTAAGTTTCCTTCACAGGAACGCGATTCCATCGAAGTAGAAGCTACCGCGCCGGAGATTGACCAGCGACGGAGAGAAGCGGCATTCCGATACGAATTGCAGAATCCGCCATACCGTGCGCCACACAAGAAAGTTATCGAATTACGGGATGCCGGTCTCGACATCAACCGCATAGCCCGCAAGCTCAAAGTTTCTCCCAGCACAATCGATAATCGGTTGCGAGAAGTACCGGACACGAAGCCGTCCGTTGATTCGCTCGCCTTGCGAATAAAGGCGGGCGGTGGATACTCGTGGCCGCAAGGATTCTGGCGGGCGAAATATACGAGAGATGGGAACGAGCGGGGAAGCTCACTAAAAGCAAAGGGGCGTTATGAAACTGAAACTGCAGTCCGGTAGCATCCAGAAGAAAAACGGGGCTTGGCACTGGCGATACTACGATGACGGCAAACAGAAGTCCGTCAAGTTGGCCGAAATCTCGGACGAGTACCGCTCCAAGCAAGATGTGATTCCGCTTGCTAACGATATGGCCATACGTCAGCCGAGCAACGGGCCGCGAACCGGAAATCTTGGCATCGTGCAATTTGCCGAAGGCATTTACCTGCCCTGGGTCAAAGCCGAACGGCGGGCCGCTACCTATAACGGCTACAAAATTCTATGGAAGGGCCGCTTGAAGGAACACTTTGCCGAGCGGAAACTTTTCGACTATCAGCCCTACCACGCTACCGAGTTTTTAACGGCACTCGCAAAAGAGGGAATGGGCCGCTATGCCGTGAGCCATTTTCGGGCTTTGATGTCCGGCATTTTCGCTCATGCCGTCGCACTGGGACATGTGCGCGTGAATCCGATTCACGATTGCAAGATACTCATTGCGCCGAAACAACCGGGCAAGGGAGAGCATTACACGATTGAAGAGATGAAAACAATTTTGTCCGGACTTCGCACTGAGCCCAAAGCCTTGGTTGCCATGTCGCTGGCATTCATCGGACTGAACCGGGCCGAGATTCGCGGCGTCAAGTGGGAAGACGTGGACACCAATAACGGCCTAATCCATGTGCGCCGCTCGGTTTGGGGAAAGGACATTGTGTCGGACGGTGGAAAGAGTGTGCGACGTATGCGCGATGTTTCCATCGGCCCGCTACTCTGCAATATCCTGGAACAGTTTCAAGAAGCAGTGCCGTCCGGTAGCGGCTACCTTCTCGAAAATTCGGCGGGCCATCCGTTAGAGCTGGGGCAGTATTCGACGCGCACGATCCGGCCGCTGTTTAAGAAACTCGGTTTAGAATGGAAGGGCTATCACGCGGGACGGCGCGGTGCTGAGACTGCAATGGCCCGCCATGTGAATGGAGATGCCCAAGTGGTAGCACATCATTTCGGGCATAGCATGGAAGTCGCAATGGAACACTACATCAAACCCGTTCCGGCCGATACGCGCCGGGCTGCCCTTGCTCTTGACGGCGAACTGTCCGCCAAGGGACAACAAGGGACAGAAAATAGTTAAGTCCTTACGGCCCCGTAGCTCAGATGGATAGAGCAGCGGTTTCCTAAACCGTTGGTCGGCAGTTCGACTCTGCCCGGGGCCCCCATTTCCATCGGCTTGCCATCGCGCTGCTGCTGGAAGCGGAAACTACCGCCGGTGCAAAGGCCTACGCACCACTGAGATCGAACCCTGCCTCCCGACTAGGCATGCAGGTGTTTCTCAATCCGACGGTCTGGGAGTAGGCACATCACCGCAACGAACGCATAGCAAGCCCACGAAATCCATGGCCTGACGAACGCTAAACGGAATCGCGAGCAGATAAACCAGCACGCTAACCGTTCCCTTCCAATCGTTCCCAATGGACCTCCCAAGAATTGAATTTTTCCATGGTGTGCGATCAAGGTCCTGGTGAGGATGAAATATGCGATCCCGGCGAAGAGCAGCTCACTCCGTATATGGCAACCGGCAGAGGTGCATAGTGATTCTCCCCCATCCACGCAGTTGTGAACGGAGCCAGCGAAAGATAAAACAAAAGCACAAGATTGGCCCACAGAATTCCTCCGCTCACGTGTTCCGAAGCATGCAGCAGATGGTAGTGGTTATTCCAGTAGATGCCGACATAGATGTAGCTCAGCACGTAGCAGAGGAACACGGGTAGCACGGCCTTGAGAGCCTGCAGATCTGATCCCCGAGGCACATTCAGGTTGAGTACCATGATTGTAATGATTACAGCGAATACGCCATCGCTGAATGCTTCGAGCCGACCTTTACTCATCTGAGATTCCTCCGCCCAGGATTGTGAAACCGTTGTGCTGGAGTCGCCGAGCTTCCTGCCCACTAAACAGCATTCTCTCTCAGCGCGAAATGATTGAATCAAGTCATGTTGATCGAAGGGAGGCGCCTGTCGCATCAAGTATCCGTCGAGGCGAACCCAAATAGGCATTATGAGGAAGTCTCGGCAGCGATTGCGGGACACGCAAGAACGAACCCGTGGGTTACTGTTTCGACACAAAAAAGCCGCCAGTCCTTAGACCGGCGGCCAAATCCAATAATTGTTGACTTGCTTTACTGTCCTTTACCGGTCAGCGGCAGACTTTGTGGGCTGCCCACGGTATTGTCGAACACTTTGTACACCGCGCTCTCCGCGCCCGTTGTGCTGGGTGTGAAGTAAACGGTGAGAGTACATGTTGTTCCCGGCTTAAGCGGATTATTCGCATTGTTGTTGCACGGCGGGTTGTCGTTGTAATTGTCGGTGAAATCGTTACTGTTCGGTCCCGACATCTCAGACCCGGTGAAGACTATGTTCGCGGTTCCGACGTTGGTGATCGTTACAGTGGAACTAACCTGGATCCCTTTGTTCACCGTGCCAAAGTTGATGGCGTTCGGCGTGAACTTGATGCCAGTTCCGTTCCCTGAAACCGCGACCGTCTGCGGACTCGTTACATCACTGTCGTTCACGCTGATGGAGCCGGAGGCGAACCCTACTTTCGTGGGTTTGAATCCGACGTTGAGAACACAGTTGCCTCCGTTCGCGACTACAAGTCCAGCCGTGCACGTCGAACTGGTGGCGACCACAAACGGTCCCGTCACTGTAGTGACCGGAGTCCCCATCGTAATCGACGCGCCCGTACTATTCGTGAGGGTCACTTTTGTGAGCGCACTGGTTACTCCCACAGGCGTGGTCGCGAACTGAATCGTACTCGGCGTCAGCACCACTTTGCTGGAACCTGTTCCGGTCAATCCGATCAGTTGTGGGGATGATGGATCGCTGTCAACGATCACCACTGCCGCCCGCTTGAACCCGGTGCTTGTGGGATTGAAGGTCACGCTGATGGCGCAACTCGCTTTCGCAGCCAGCGTACTGCCCGAGGCCGGGCACGTGTTGGCTGTGATCGTGTAATTCGTTGCATCCGTCAGGCTGATAGTTCCCATCGTGATCGCGGTGGTACCGGTGTTGGTCACGGTTGCCGTTTGCGCGGCACTCGTTGTCTTCACCAGTTGGTTCCCGAACGCTAGCGGGCTTCCAGTCAGCTTGATCGCGCTTCCCGAGCCGCTCAGGTAGATCGTATTCACGGCATTGAAATACCCGTTCGAATTGATCGTGACCGTTCCATTTGCGTTTCCAGACCCAGTCGGCGAAAAGTAGACGTACATTCCGCACGACTTTCCGTTGGCCAAAGTCGTCGGGCAGTTGTCCGCCTCGCTGAAAGCCCCGCTTGTGGTGATGCTGTTGATCTGGACGGGTCCCATGGCACTAATGATCACCGTTTGCGGGTTGCTCGTTGAACCCACGGGTGTGATCGGGAAGACCAAGCTAGACGGATTGGCGTTCACCGCCGGGAATGCGGAGATACTCCGAACCCGCAGGTTGTTGTAGTCCGACACAAGAATGTCGCCTGCGGCGTCCAGCGCCACTCCGGTTGGTTCATACAGTTCAGCCGACGTGGCAGGACCACCATCGCCGCTGTAGCCGCCGGCGCCGTTCCCTGCGATCGTAGTCATCATCCCACCCGGACTGAGCCAGCGTACCCGCTCGTTGTAGTCGCTAATGAACAGGTTGTCGTTGGCATCGACTGCAAGTCCCTGCGGATATCCGACGCCCTCATCGACTCCTGGACCATCTCCGGTGAAGCCGCAGTTGCCGTTGCCGGCAACGGTCGTAATGATCCCGGTTCCGGCGTTGATCTCGCGAACGCGGCAGTTGTTATAGTCAGCGATGAAAAGATTGCCTACTGAATCCACAGCCAGAGCCGTCGGACCATAAAGCAATGCATTGACCGCCGGACCGCCATCGCCCGAGTACCCGGCAAGTCCACCGATACCAGCAATGGTGCTGATGATTCCGGCAGGCGTTACCTTGCGAACCACATAGTTCGCATAGTCCGCGATATACACGTTGTTTTTGCTGTCCACAGCTACGCCATATGGCTGGTTCAACTCTGCATTCGTCGCAGCCCCTCCGTCTCCGTTATAGCCGCAACGCGGGCTGGTGCCACCATAAACGAAACCTGCGAATGTGTTGATCGTCCCGCCGGTGTTTACCTTTCGAATCAGACAATTGTTGGAGTCGGCAATGTAGACATTTCCTGCGCTGTCCTTCGCTACCCCGTAGTTGTAGGTCAGTTCCGCGCTGGTTGCCGGCCCGCCGTCGCCGCTGTAGCCGTAAGTGCCATCTCCGGCGAAAAAGTTGACCAGCCCCGTGGACTTTACATCCTCGCGCACCATGAAGTTGTGACTGTCATTGATGTACACGTTTCCGGAGGAATCGTCTGCGAGGCCATACGGATAATTCAGAACCACTCCGGTCGCTGGGGCGCCATTGATGAGCGTCTCCACCGTTGCCGAATAATTGCCAGCGACAAGGTTGAGATTTCCGCCTACCGTGAAACTATCGACCGCATAGTTGTTGTTGTCGGCAATGTATATCGTGCCGCCACTCGTACTGGCTACCCCTACCGGATCATAGAGCTCTGCGCTCGTTGCCGCGCCACCCGTGCCGCACGCTCCGGAACAGGCTGTACCGTTTCCTGCTACCGTATTGATGTTCCCGCCCACAGTGAATTGCCGCACCCGCTGGTTGTAGTAATCGGCAATCGTCACAGCCGTTCCGTTCACGGTGATTCCAAAAACTTGGTTCATCTCAGCACTCGTCGCCAAGTTGCCGTCACCCGAAAAACCGCAGGTGTGGTTTCCGGCCACCGTGTTGATCTTTTGGGTGGATTTCGTCACCTCGCGGATCACACAGTTTCCATAATCGGCAATAAACAGGTTTCCCGTGCTGTCCGCCGCCACTCCCGCCACTGAACTCAGCTCAGCGCTCGTGGCTGAGCCCCCGTCTCCGCTGTACCCGCACGTGTGATTTCCGGCGGCTGTGCTGATGACGTCCGTTGAGAGGATCAGTCTGCGGACCACGCAGTTGTTGTTATCCCCGATAAACAGATTGCCAGAGCTATCCAACCCAAGTCCGTCCGGATAGTACAGCTGGGCAGATGTGCCTTTTCCATTGTCTCCCGAATACCCGCAGGAATTCGGCGTTCCAGCGATGGTCGTGATCGTATTCGTGGTGTCCACTTTGCGCACCACGCAGTTGTATTGGTCTGCAATGTAAACGTTCCCCGTCGTGTCGACGGCTACTGCATAGGGATGGTAGAGGGACGCATTTCCCGCTCCGCCCGTTGCGCCGTCACCGTAGAAACCTGCCGCCCCGCTACCCGCAACTACGCTGAGGACCCCGCTCTTATTCACTTTGAATACGCGGTTTTGGTTGAACGACGCGATGTATACGTTCCCGTTGATATCCACGGCCACACCGTATGGGTTGTAAAGATTGGCGTCTGTCGCGGGGATCCCGTTTGGTCCACCGCCGATTGCGGTCGTAATAATGTCCTGCGACAGTGCCGGGAGACTCACCAGCAGCAACGTCAGCAGTACTGCAGCAAATATCGTCAAACGACGCATGAATGTTCTCCTCTTAGGTCTTTCTCGTTCGGGCACGCCCCTTGCGCGCCAACTTAGTCTTGAGTTCGAACCAGCGGCCGACGGCTGATCTGTGCGCCCTTCTGCCAGCTTGCCCCTGTGCTGTCCTGAAACAGGATCACCAGATTCGGTTGGGCCGGCGCGGCCATCCATTCCTTGAACTCGCGTTTCGTCACCGTGAATTCCTGACTCATCTCGATAAATTGATGACTCTTCCACACCTTCACCGGTGAGAAGTTACCGCGCAAAGTCATCGCCGGCGATGAGTCGAAAAGCGCAACAATCACGCTCTTTGCGTCGGACTCGCTGTGGTTGAACAATTTCAAATGAAGCGTGACTCGCACCAGTTCGCCTTCTTCCTGCACGTGGCTCACATCGAAATAGCCGGAAAACTCTCGCCCGCTATTTGCCCGGGCGGCTCCACTGGCCAGCAAAAATGCGGTGAGCAGAATGCATACCAGCCATGCTCGCGATTCGCGCTGAAACTGCATAGATATTCCTCCTTGATATTCGGACAAAAACATACCTACACCGATCACATGCCGCGGTCTGCCGCGGCTTCATCGGCGAGGAGAACGGACATATTCCGGCAGGGCTTAGACTTCTTCAGGCCCAGACGTCTCTTGGATGGAACGAAAAACTGGAATTCGTACGAGGTACTTTCTGGTTCGAACTGCTTCTTGTTTTAACTTTGCTTCCGCGACCTTGACGCTTGGGGGTTGCGCCGCATCACGGAAAGCAACTACTTGTTGCCACAGAACGCGCTGGAATTTTGTTCCTAGCTCGAAGCATTGTCAAGATGCAGAGTTTTTCACAGGCCGAAAGAGCAGGGTATTTCGCACAGAGAAGAGATCGCAGTTTCTATTGGATGGTTGACGTTACCAAAACTCAGGAGCCCTCTGCGGAATCCTCGGCTCGATGGCTCTCCACTGATAGCTTTCGCAACGACAGCCTCTCTCGATGTGCCAGCAACAAGCCACTCGGAATCACTGCTGCGAATGTTACTAGCCAAAGAAGAATTCCACAGCTCGCGGCCATTTCCGGAGGCACGTCGAACACGCTCGACAGCGTCGCGATCGTTGCCATTTGCGATCCGCCACCGACCGCTGGCAACTGCAGCATCGATCCCAGCATGCTGGCGAAAATCAAAATCAACAGTTGCGAAACCGGGATCTCCAGTGCAGCGTCTCCATAGGAGTGCGTCACTTCATGGTAAGCCAGCGCGATCACGTACCACATTCCCACCGAGACCACGCTAAGTGCGACCAATGACGCTGGCCCGTGAATTGTATTCAGCCCCATGCCGAATTCGCGAACCTTCTGCGCCAGTTTGCGTCCCAGATGCGATGGAAGATGCGAGAACCGCAATTCCACCCATTTTGCCGCCGCGTCGCCGTTGCGCCCGATGAATATCGCTGCCACAGTGGTCGCTGCCACCAACCCGATCAGAATGAATCCAGCATCGCGAAAGCGCTGGTAGTACTCCGGGTGGGGAATCGACTGCAAGGCGCTCGGCAGGAAAATTGCCAACGCCATTAATACTGCGAATGCCCCAATGTCGAAAATCCGTTCCACCGCCCACACCGCCAGTTGCGACGAAAACGGCAGGTCTGTCCGCCTTGCGATTAGATATGGGCGGATGAATTCTCCCGCTCTTCCCAGAAGCGCGATCCCGGTAAATCCCACCAGTGTTGGCGAAATCAATTCCGCCACAGAAGTCTTTGGTCGTACCGGCCGAAGAAATATCTTCCACCGGATGGTGCGCATCACATAGCCCAGGTAAATGAGCACAATTCCGTGCAGAACATGAATCTTCTTGATGCGGTGCGTCTGGCTCCAGAACGTTCCCCAGTCAAACGTTCGCCAATGCCGATACTGTAGATAAACAAGGATTGCCAGGATGAGAAATACAACGACGCTGGCCAGAATACGTTTTCTATCCATGAAGGGGGAAAGTCTCTCTGCGCCGAGGTCCCGAAATGCGCAGAGGGAAACGGCACCACTCAAGGTAAATGACTCAGCCGTGAGGGTCAAACACCCGGAATCGGAAGTCGCGCAATTAGTCTGTAAATTGATAAAAGGAGGAGTAAGAAGTAAGGACTAATTGCTACCGTTATGTCCGTCCACGTTAGTTGCAGCACTCTGGCTGACGCGCGAAACGCTGGCAGCGGAGATGTTTCCGCTCTTCTTGTCGGAAGTCTTAGTTTCGGCCATCTTATTCCCGGCCGCTTTCTCCTGCGCGGCTTTCTTCCTGTTGAAATCCTTTACGACCCTCGCCACATAAGCCCGCGTCTCGTAATAAGGAGGTACTCCACGAAACTGCTGAACGCGCTGCGGGCCGGCGTTGTACGCCGCCAGTGCCCGCACCATGTCGAAATTATATTTCTCCATGAGTTCTCGGAGATATTTCGTTCCACCCTCAACGTTCGCCTGTGGATCGAACGCATCTGAAACGCCAAGCTGAGAAGCGGTGCCGGGCATGAGCTGCATGAGCCCTCGCGCGCCCTTGGGCGAAACGGCTCGCACCTTGAAGTCGCTCTCTGCCTTAATCACACTGCTGACCAGATCCGGATCCAACCGATACCGTCCGCTCGCTTGATTTACAACCTGACCGATATCCGTCTGAGGACGTGCGGAGAATTCTTGCCCCGCAATCGGCGAAGCCGGAACGCGTGATCTCGTCCCTGGTTCCTCCGGAGCCGACTCGTAGTGCTCGATATTCGCCGTGGGCACATCCACAAAACTGGATCCATCCACGCTCACATACAAGCGGGTTACATCGCCCACCACTTCCCGCCGCTCGTGCTTGATCGCGAATCCATTCTTCAGTACCGCCACCTCGCTGGCGAGGCAGGGAAGTGCACAAAGCACTGATAGTGCCAACGTTCGAGCCGTTAAACGTAGATGGTTTCCTAAAATCACTCTTATTTCGATGCCGATCTCGGCTGATTCGACCACTAATCCTGAATGGCTCCTGAAACTTGATCCTGAGCTTAACTTCCAAAGGCTACAGCCACTGCAGCAGCCAGCCCGCATTCATGATTCCCGCCGGTTACCCGCCACCCTCGGGCGCGGAGTTCCTCGCACGCATTTCCCATGATAACCGGATGTCCAGCGAACTCAAGCATTTCGACGTCGTTATGATTGTCACCGATGGCCATGACCTCTTCGCGCCGGTAACCCCGATATTCAGCCCACCGCTCCAAAGCATGCCCTTTCGAACATCCCGTGTTCAGCACATCGATCATCGACAGGTCCCGCTCCGGATACTCTGTGCGCAGCACAGTCACTTTCTCGTCCATCCCTGCATGATCGAGTACCCGCAGTGCAGCGTTCATGCGTTCCATCGTTCCGCAAAACATCGCCTGCACGGGATCGCTCACCAGTGCTTCTTCGATCGGCACTACAAAGTCAATAAACTCCATGTTCTTTTCGAGCCAGCGCTGGATACTCGCACCAAGCTCGTCCATCCGCTCGAGCACAATCGCGCCCTTGGTCTCCTTATCAAATGTCAGAACGGTATTACCACGGAATTCTTGCATTACCCTGCAAAGCTGCCGGCAGGTCTCGGCGGGCATCATGTCGCGATGGAAGGTCTCTCCGTTCAGCGAGCGCGTCACCGCGCCATTCGAGCTGATCAGCCAAAGATCGAATCCCAGTTGTTTCGCGATAGGTAGGGCAAACGTGTGCCGCCGCCCCGTCACGAGAACAATTTCAATTCCCGCGGCGTGTGCTCGCCGCAGTGCGGCCATATCGCCCTCGGAAATCTGAAATTGTGGGTTGAGTAGCGTGCCGTCGATATCGGTCGCCAGCAGCCGTATAGAGGTTCTGGAAAGCGTCACCATCTTTAATGGTAACACCGGTGGATGCCGGCCCTTTCCAGGATCTGGGTAGACTCCTACGCCCGAACCCGACCCAGCACCTCGTTCGCCTTCCGAAACCATGGCCGTTCCTGCCGCCGAAGATATCCGGGCATCGTCGGTTTCTTTTCCAGGATTCTCTGTGCCCACACGCGAGCCTCGGCATTGCGCCCCTGCGCTTCCAGGAACAACGCGTAGTGATAGTAAGTTTCCGACAGGGTTGAGATGCGTGTCGCTTCGCGAAACATCGCATTCGCGTTCTCCGCCTGCCCGGTTTGCGCATATGCCCAGGCCAATAATCCCTTCGCCCGATGGAAATCGTAGTCCGGATCCGTTCTAACTGTGCGTTCCAAATCCGGCAGTGCTGCCGCAAAATCTCCCAATGCAGCTTCCGCGACTCCCCGTCGATAAAACGCATCCTCTGAGTTCGTCCGCGCAGAAATGGCTCGATCGTAAGCGACCTTCGCTCGCGCAAAATCGCCGTCATCCAGATACAGCAGCCCAAGTTCCTCGAAGTTCCCCGCGGATGGATTATCGATAATCGCCCGTTCCAGTTCCCGGATTCGTTGCCTTCGCGGAAACACCTGAAATGAACCCCGTAGCAGTCCCGCATCTGGAACCACTTCCACCGCGATGTAGATCAATGCTCCAACCCAATGAAACAGAATGACAAACAGCCATATGAAATCCGGCCGTCTCCTGATGAAGTGAACGATCGCCACCACTCGCAGCAGAATGGCCCACCACGAAAAGGCGAAAAAGAGGAACGATCCCATGGAAATCGCACTATAGCACGCGCGAGAAAGAGAGATCGGAATTTAGACAGCAGCCGTATGATTCGGGGAAGAGCGGCCCTTTAAGGGCCGCGTCAGCTTCCATGTGTTAAATCGAGGCGTGAGCCCCAGTGGTTGTGCGATTTTTACTTTTTCGCTTCCGGCATCGCTGCCGGAGGAGTCGCGGGTACTTCCGTCAGAATCTGCTTCGCTGACGCAGGCAGCTTGTCCGCATTCGCGCACAGCAAGCTCACTTGCCACATCTGGGTCGTCGAAAGAGATTTTTCGAATCCGGGCATTCCCGTCATCCGGATTCCTCCTGCCACTTTCCAATACGTCTCGCCCGGAGGATCGTCCGTCACGCCCGTACCCTGCATCAACTTCGGAGGCTTCGGAAACATGCCATTGGCAATCGCCGACTGCGGCGATCCGGGAAACCCATGGCAAACCGCGCAATGTTCTTTGTAGACCTGCGCACCTGCAGTGTAGGCAGCTTCATCCGCTGCAATCGGCACCGTCTTTGGGACTTCCTTATCCAGACGCGCATGCAGCGCCATCCGCGCAAACATTTTTTCAAACGGCATCGGAGGAGCCGTGGTCGCAACCGGCGCGATGCCTGTCGAAAAATAGAAGTAGACCATCAACGGGACCGCCACCAACCCAATGATCAGCCCAACGACGAACTTGCCCATGCACTTTCTCCTGGTGGATTCAACAGAGTATTCGATACTAACCTAAGACTGCCGTAAACCCGCACAATCCGTTGTCTAGAAGTGTAAATTGCTAACAAACTAGACGCCTCACATCTGTGATTCCACTCTCCAACTCCGCCGCTCCCGATACTGAGAACTGATTCCTGTTTTCAATTCGACCAACCTTTTACAAACTCCCGACTCGGACGTGACAAGCCCACTTTGCCCGCCGCTTATTCTCGCTTTCACCGTGACTCGAATCCCTGCAGACATCGCGGAATTCAACGAATCACATTTGGAGTGTGGAAATCATGAGCAACGAAGTAGCTCGCCCAACCGCAGAAACAACCCAGCCTTCTACCGACACCGCGGCGTCTGGCCAGCCGAGTCGCCGCTCGTTCCTTAGGAATACGGTGGTTGCCGGAGCAGCCGCTACCATTGGTGCCGGCATTTTAGCTAAGAGTGTTCCCGCGTTTTCCCAGGAGAGCAATGGCCCGGCCGTCACCAAGGGCGACATCGCGATCCTGCGATTCCTCGCCGCAGCCGAGATCATTGAGAGCGATCTCTGGGAGCAATATACCGAACTCGGCGGCACGCAGGACGACGAAGAATCTGGCGTGAACGGAGGCAGTCCGCTCTACATGCAGGCTCTGCAGATTCTCGACGGGGACATGCCGCAGTACATTCACGACAACACCGATGACGAGAAGAGTCACTTCGCTTTCATCAACTCATTCCTGGAATCGGTCGGCGCCGATCCTGTGGATCTTACGCCCTTCGCTACACTTCCCAGCAGCAAGGCAACGGGCGCGCGCGACATGGGACGCCTCACCAATCTCATGAACCTCAACGTAGACACCAGCTTCTGGACACGCTATCGCAGCGCCAAGAACAATCCTGACCTCGATCCGAATTTCATTTTCGCCCAGGCTGAAAACATTACGAACCGCACTGCGATTCCTCGCACGGACGATGACCTCGTCGGTCCTGCACACATCGCTCCGTTCAACATTCCTGACCACTTGAAAGCCATCGCCTTCACCGCCGGATTTCACTTTTGCACGATCGAACAAGGCGGTAGCAGCTTGTATCCTTCGCTTGCGCAACGCGTCACAAACGTAGATGTCCTGCGCATTTTGCTCAGCATCGGGCCCACCGAAACTGCACATTTCCAGACATGGCACGACAAAGCCGGCAATGTCCTTAGTGTCATTGACGTCGATCCTGTCACCGGATCGAAAGTTGTCTTTCGTCAGCTCTCAACCAATCAGCCGGAGTCTCTGCAATCAAACTTGATCATGCCGGAACCCTGCCCATTCCTGAGCCGGAAGTTTCCGCCTTGCTCAATCATCCGTCCCACGAACACGACAGGAGCAGCCATGGGAGCGGTCAAAGCTCTCACTGATGATGGCCTCTTCCTCGGACAGTCGAAGGAATTCTTCTCGACTCTAAAAGCTCTGGCCGCCGCCGCCGACGCAGCCGAACGGGGGGTGTAAACGAACTTCGAGCGGCGACTCACGCGGGCGCTGTGCTGATAACCGTCACACGGCGCCCGATGTGAAGCCACCCACGAGCGCCATCTCGCGCGACCGCCTCTTTGAGGAAAAGCGAAGATCTGGCGTGCCACAAGTTTCAAAGAGGCTCGTAACGAATAAGAAATAAAGAATGGAGCACAAATGTTTGAAGGCTTGTTTCAACCCATGCACATGCTCGTATTATTCGGGATCGCCCTGCTGGTCTTCGGCCCGAAGAAACTTCCGGAATTAGGCAAGGGCCTCGGAGAAAGTATCCGCGGCTTCAAATCTGCGATGGCCGCAAAGGAAGAGGATACAAAGGTGATTTCCCGAAACTCGCGTCCCGAAGCGTAACGCGCCCTACCTTACAATCTAACGTCCAAGGTCTGACGCCAGCCGCCCGCGCCCTCTGCTAAACTCAGCATCGTCATGCTGACGCATCTCGAATGCACTCGCTGCGGAGAGCATTATCCTGCCGACCGTCCTCAAACCGTCTGCCCTAAAGACGGCGGCATCCTGTACGCCCGCTACGATCTCCATGCGATCAAGCGGTCCTTTTCCTCTGCCCGCCTCGCCGGACGCACGCCCACCATGTGGCGATACGATGCCGTCCTTCCTGCAGCCGATCCCGTTTCCCTCGGCGAAGGATTCACTCCCATGCTTCCCAGCCGCGAGTTCCCGAACGTCTATATAAAGGACGAAGGCCTTAATCCGACCGGATCCTTCAAAGCCCGCGGACTTTCCGCGGCCGTTACCATGGCTCGGCACTTTGCTCTGAAGAAGCTCGCCATTCCTTCCGCCGGTAATGCCGCGGGAGCCTTGGCCGCCTACGCCGCCGCCGCCAAACTCGAAGCTCACATCTTCATGCCAAAAGATGTTCCCATCGCGAATCGTGTCGAATGCGACTACTACGGAGCTCACGTCACCCTCGTTGACGGGCTCATTAGCGACTGCGCCAAGAAAGTCGCCGAACTCAAAAATTCCGAAGCTTGGGAAAAAGAAAGCTGGTTCGACGTCTCGACGACCAAAGAGCCGTACCGCGTCGAAGGCAAAAAGACCATGGGCTACGAGGTCGCCGAACAACTCGGATGGCGCATGCCTCAAGGCATCATCTATCCAACCGGCGGAGGCGTTGGCCTGCTCGGTATGTGGAAGGCCTTCGAAGAAATGGAAGCTCTCGGCTGGATTGGGGCGGAGCGCCCGAAGATGATCGTCGTGCAAGCCGCTGGTTGTGCGCCCATCGTGAAAGCCTGGGAAGAAGGGAAGCAGTCCTCAGAGATGTGGACGAACGCCGCCACGCTTGCATCCGGATTGCGCGTTCCCAAGCCCTACGGTGACTATCTGATCCTCGACATACTAAAAAAGAGCAAAGGCACGGCAATCGCTGCTACCGACGCCGAAATCCTCGAAGCTACCCGCCACTGGGCCAAAGTCGAGGGCATCTTCGCCGCGCCCGAAGGCGCAGCCTGCCTCGTCGCCTATCGCAAGCTCATGGCTCGGAACTTCTTCAAACCCGAGGACACGGTCGTTCTGTTCAATACAGGCAACGGCATGAAGTATCTCGATGTTCTGGATGCAAATGTGGCTCGGGCGCCCGCGCCCGCGAAACCGCCAGCAGCGGCGCAACCAGCCTCCCGCCGGATCGGCGGCATCATCGGCCCCTACTAACTTATGTCGGATTGAAATATGTCAGAGGGGATGCTTGTCATCCTGAGCGGCGGCGAAGCCGGCGCGAGGGACCGTACGTTGTTAGGCAGCGCCTGTGCAGTCGATTGGACTGCCCAAAGGAAACCACCGCAGTAAACATCGTAAGCTGCCTCACTGGCCACCACGCGTAGGCCGCTGGTGCGCATCACGCCTACGTCCCCTGTGTGACCCCGTGTCCTCTGTGGTTAAATAAAAACCTTCCCCATGACCGACCGCCTCTACTACCACGACTCCTTCCTTTACGAATTCGACGCCGAAGTCCGTGAAGTGCAACACGCTCCCAAGCCGGCCGTCTTCCTCGACCACAGCGCTTTCTATCCCACCAGCGGCGGACAGATCTTCGACACCGGCACAATCGCAACCCCCGACGAAACTCTCAAAATTACCGAAGTCGCCGACGCCGAAGACGGGCGCGTAATTCACTATTTGGAAGTCCCGCCCAAATCTCTCCAGCCCGGAACCAGAATCCATGGCCAGATCGATCGCACTCGCCGCCGCGATCACATGCAACAGCACACCGGACAGCACGTCCTCTCCGCCGCCTTCGTCCGTCTATTCGACCTCCACACCGTTTCCTTCCATATGGGGGACGACTACTGCTCCATTGACCTCGACACGCCCGCGCTCACAAACACACAAATCGAGCAAGCCGAGCGCCTTGCCAACGAAATCATCCTCGAGAATCGCCCCGTCGAAATTCGCTTTGTGACGCGCGACGAAGCCGGGAAGCTTGGCTTGCGCAAAGTCCCGGTCGCCGATCGCGACGAACTTCGCATCATCGACATTCGGGATTTCGACCTGAGTGCCTGCGGAGGCACTCACGTCAAGCAGACCGGCCAAATCGGCTGCATCCTTCTACGCAAAACCGAAAAGGTCCGCCAGGGATGGCGTGTCGAATTCGTCGCCGGACAGCGTGCCGTCGCCACCGCACGTCGTGACTTCATCACATTGACCGAAGCGGCCGCCCTGTTCTCTGCGCACATTTACGACGTTCCCACACAAGCTCGCAAGTCACTGGACGAAATCCGCTCGCTTCGCAAACAGCGCGAGCAGTCGCTCGAAGAACTCGCGGATGCCCAGGCCACGTCGCTACTCGCGCAGACTCCCGAAGAGAACGGCTGCAAGCTGGTGATCTGCACTTTTTCCGATCGCGATATGAATTCCCTGAAACTGCTCGCGCAAAAGCTCACACGTTTCGCTCCCAACATTACAGCTTTGGTTGGCACCACCTCACCACAGCCAGCTCTCGTCTTTGCGCAGTCGGTCGGCCAGCCCTCAGACCTCGGCGTCCTGATGAAAGAAACCCTTGCGAAGTTCGGAGGCCGCGGCGGTGGCAGCAAAGACATGGCCCAGGGCGGGTTGCCAAAGCCCGAGTCCGTCTCCTCCGCTCTCGATCATGCAACTGCAGTTCTCCGTGGGTAATTGCGGCCTTTCATCCAATCTTCAGACAGTCGGTGTTTAATGCCCCGTTATTGAGGCCATTCTCAAATGAGGCGGTTGCCCCAAAGAGGCCACCCTGCCCTCAGGAGGATCTAATGCCAAGTTCAAGGCTAGTAATGATTGCCGGACTGTGTCTCGCTGTGGCGGCGTCCGCAGAAGACAACGAGAAAAAGCTTAAGCGCGCAGATTTACCGCCCGCGGTTGAAAAAACCGTCGCCGTGCAGAGCCAAGGAGCAACCATCAAGGGTTTCTCGCAGGAGAAAGAAAACGGTCAAATCTACTACGAGGCCGAGATGATGGTCAGCGGACACAGTAAGGATGTCACCATGAGTAAAGACGGATCCATCGTCGAGGTTGAGGAGCAAGTCCCCTTCGATTTGCTTCCTGCTGCCGTGAAAGAGGGCCTGCAAAGCAAAGCGGGGCAGGGCAAGATCGTAAAGGTCGAAAGCCTTACCAAGCATGACAAACTCGTTGCCTACGAGGCCAAGGTCCAGACCAACGGAAAGAAAAAAGAAATTCAGGTCGGGCCCGACGGCAAACCGCTCGATCACGAGGAGTGATTACGCTCAGAAGCAGCCCTCCCATTTCTCGACCCTGAGCGGGGAAGCCGTCGCTTCAGTGTACCGAGGCGGCGGCTCCCTAATCACGCAATTTCTCATCGACGGCAAGCCCGGCCGCCACGCCAAACAATCCTCTGTGATTTGGATCACAGCGCTATCCGCCGCTAGCGCTATTCTTTACCGTAAGCTACTCCTATTCCCAAGGAGGCTCCTGTGAATCGATTCACACTGGTTCTTCCGGCTCTCTGTATCTTCGCCATTCCGGTAACGGCTCAGCAACAACCACCCAACGCGTCAGCTCCGAATGCATCCTCTTACGCTGCAATTCCGGTCGAGGCCGCTAAGGCGCAGAATCCGGTGAAGTCGTCGCCCGATTCCTTGGCCCGTGCGAAGAAGTGGTGGGCTCTCGATTGCGCCATGTGCCACGGCGCCAACGGCGACGGTAAGGGAGAGACCGCCAAAGACATGAAGCTCAACATGGCGGACTTTACCAATCCCAATACCATGAAAGACCGCGGTGATGGCGAGATCTACTACATCATCAAGAATGGACACAACGACATGCCGGCTGAGGGTCCGCGCATCAAGACGGAAGAAGGTTGGGATCTCGTGAACTATGTCCGCTCATTCGCCAAGAGCAAAGACAAAGATGCAGAAGCAAAACCTCAGTAGTCAGACGTGAAGGGTAGAGAAGCGAAAAACTAAAGGGAATGAATTCCCCAGGTGATCTCGGGATCGCATCGCCCGCGTAGTGGATTCTGGTTTTTGCAATAATGGCAGTGTGCGACGAACTTAATCACCCCGCCCGACGATATCTCTTCGACGTTTCTCCTTCGTCACCGGCTGTCAATAGTCCAGCCATCCCTCGCAGACTCTCCCATGCTGCTTCATTCAGTGACGGTTCCGCGCTGACCAATTCGCGGATCATCTCCCATGCCACCATATTCAGCGCCCCTTCCGGCGGCATGCCCATCGCCAGCGAGACCGCGCATTGCGGACAAAAACAAATCCGGTTCGCCCCGGACTTTTGCCGCGGCCTCACTCCCACCGTCTGCGCGAACATGTAAACCGCAACAGATTTATCGCCTGACTGAATCTCGCGCCTGCAGCGCAAGCAGCAAAGTGGTTGCACGTAGCTCCCCCGTATGGATTTTCGACGATGCTCCACTTTCGCCGAGTCTCTTCAAGTCCTGCAAGTATTTACAAAGATTCCGCGATTCCCCTGATGCGCCTAGAAAATCGAAAAATCGGATCGTTAGAACTGTGCATAGGAACATCCGAAAAAACAGGCCTGACGAGGACAGGAAAAGAGGATAGGAAAATGAAAATGGGAAAAACGGGTTACCCGCTCCTGGCCGACTTGCCGGAAGTGGGGATTTTGTAGCAGTTTTCCTCAAATTCCTCGGGCAGCGACAACGACGAGCTTTTCAACTACTGCGGACTTCGAGACCGCCGGAACCGCACTGCTAATGCCAGGCAGATTGCCGTGAAGATCAGTCCGGACCACAATCCGGGGCTGAGCAGGAAGTGTCCCGGAGTGACGTGGGTCATCGGATCGAGCGGCCAATTCGTGACCGCCACCGCTGACTCGTCTCCCGCCACTCGATACCCAAGCAATCGAAAGAAGTACGAACTGTTGAGAATCAATCTCTCCAGCGCGCCGATCGCAATCACGGGTAACACTGCCCATAGAAATGGTGCTCGCTTCGCCCAACTCGATACCAGAAGCATCCACGCGTAGAAGGGTGCATGCCAAAGCGAATGTACCGCCACCAGGTGATAAAGCAGCATCAGCCAAATCTCGAGCGGCATCAACTGAGCCCACAACATCGTGACGCTCTGCCCGCTGCCCGCCACTGCCACACTGTTCACCAGCAGCATGGCGAATTGCAGAGCGACGGTGACTGCCCATACCGTCAGCGGAAGGATGATCAGCGGAACGCTGGCTTTCGCCAGGACGGCAGTCGTGTCAGAAACGGGCAGCGACTTCCAAAACAGAATGCTCCGATCTCGGCGCTCGTTATACAGCGCACCCAGACAATAAAATGCTCCCACAATCATTCCCGTCGCCATCAGAAAGCCGGAGGCCATGTCGTAAGGCGAGGCGAGCGTTTCATAGCGGTGCATCGCATCCATCGACGCCATCCCTCGCATCTTCGCCACTTGATGCCCGACAGTGACAAGAAATCCCAGCAGAAATACCCCGGCAGCCGCCAGCGGCGCAAGGTAGACAGCGCGATACTCCCATAGCTCGCGCCGAACCGACCAATACAGTGGCCGCGTCTCGGCCAATGCGGCGGGCGCAACCGCACGCGCATCGACTCCGGGGCCTGGAATGGCATTCGACTGTGTGCTCATGAGACCGCTCCTTATGCCTGTGCTTTCGTATTCCCCATAACGGCGACGAACAAATCACCGATGCTCGGCGTGCGCACTTCACCCAGCGCCCCGAGTTGCTGACGACTCACGCCGTCGAAGAGCATGATGCTTCGCCCCAGCACCTGCCGTTCCTGCATAGGCTTCAGGGCTCGTGCTGCTGCGATCTGTTCCGGCAACACCTTCACCTCTGCATATCGCGACTCGAAATCCTCCATGCTGCAATTCAGAACGATTCGCCCACGCTCGATGAACATCAGATCGGTCAGCACATTCTGGATTTCATCCACCTGATGTGTGGTCACCACAATCGTTCGGCTCTGGTCGAAATAATCGTTCAACAGGGAATCGTAGAATTGCTTGCGATACAAGATATCCAGCCCCAGTGTGGGCTCATCGAGCACTAGCAGTCTCACGTTCATCGCCATCACCAGCGCGAGATGCAGTTGCGTCACCATGCCTTTCGAAAGTTCTCGCACCTTGCTCTGCCGCCGGATATCAGTCTTCGCCAGAAAGCCGTCCGCCTTCGTTCGATCAAATCGCGGATGCACGCCCGCCACATAATCGAGCGTCTGCCAGACGCGCATCCACCGGGGCAACACTGCGACATCGGAGATGAAGCAGACATCGCGCATCAACTGATCGCGCTCGTTCCACGGATCTCGCCCCAGCACTTTCAGTTCGCCTTCAAACGTGGTCAGCCCCAGAATCGCATTCAGAGCCGTCGTCTTGCCTGCGCCATTCGGACCAATCAGCCCGAGAATGCGTCCCTCATCGACTTTCAGATTCACTCCATCCAGCGCGACCGTCGCGCCGAATGTCTTCCTCAGTCCCCGTGCTTCAATGCATGCCATGGCTTCAGTGTTCCTCCTCTTCCGGATTAACCTTTGCCGTCTCTGGCGATAGCCGCTTTGTGTTCTTCGATTGGCTGTTTCTTCCGTTGAGCAGATCTTCCGGCTTCAGCCCCAGCCGCTGCATCGTGGCATATACCCGTGGCCACTCCTCGGCTAGAAACTTTTTCCGTTCGCCCTGCAGCAACAAGTCCCGCGCACCCGTCTTCACAAACATGCCCAGACCTCGCCGCTTCTCAACCAGTTCCTCATCTACCAGTTCCTGATAACCCTTCAGGACCGTGAGCGGATTCACCCGATACTCGGCCGCCACGTTGCGGACCGAGGGCAGGGGATCGCCCTCGTTCAGCACGCCGTCCAGAATCATCGCCACCACGCGATCGCGCAGCTGGCGATAGATCGGTTGACTGTCGTTCCACTCACGGTCCATTGCGGGTGTCCTGTGTTCCTGGTTTGACCTGTCCCGGTTTTACCTATCCCGGTTTTACGTATCTTGGTTTGACGTGTCCGAGTTTGACGCGTCATGGATCTTCCACTGGGATCGCTCCCAATCTACTTCGTTCGCGTCAGATCCATGTGCGCCCGCATCAGCTTGTCACCCGGCATCAGAAACGTCCAATCCTCGGCGTGGTGATTTTCATCGATGACCGTGAACGTAGAGTGTTGCATGTGGCCGAACTGCAAGTTCCCGGTCACATCCGCGAAATCGAAATCCAGCGTCTTTCCATCCTGCAATGGCTTGGCAATCATACGCGGACGATTCCCCGCATCGCAGTAATGCAGCAGCGTCAGATGGTCGGCGTCGAGGTAAAACATGGTCACCGGATGGTCGTACTTCGTCGGATCCAGCGGCGTTCCGGGGGCCTGCATCTCGTGCACAATCGCATTCCCCCGGGAGGTGATGCGCAGAGAAACGTGCACTTTATCTCCGTTCCCCATCTCCGGCATCGGGGGAGTAACCGTCACTGCTCCCTCCCAATCCCCGGCAAGGGTCTTCATCTTGTCAAACGACTTCTGCCCATCGGACTGAGCGAAAGCCATGGTAGAAAGCGCGATCAAAACCAGCCATACTGCGGAGCGTACGGATTTCATAGTCCTTCTCCTCAAGATTCAACGTTTAGTCGGCCGGTCCCTTCGCGCGTGAGGTTCTCGGTCGTCTATAGTGCTGTAGTTAAGTATAACACTACTAAAAAGTCAAGCTTTTTTTGGGCGCCAAGCGTGCATCCCACTGCCCTTGACAACTATATGCTCACCCCTGTAGAATTAGCACTCGATAGGCGACACTGCTAACAGGCTCGCCGAACCTCTTAGAATCATAGGGTTGCACCCAGTTAATCGAAGTACATCCAACTTCCAACTACTTGAAAGGAGTTTAAATTATGGCGAAATTTTCACCGCTTCACGACCGTATTCTGGTCCGTCGTGTGGAGGAAGCCTCTACCACTCGTGGTGGCATCATCATCCCCGACTCAGCCAAAGACAAGCCGCAGGAGGGAGAAGTCATCTCCACCGGCAAAGGCCGCACCAACGACGAAGGCAAGACCTTCCCGCTGGCCGTCAAAGAAGGCGACCGCATTCTGTTCGGTAAGTACTCCGGCACCGAGATCAAGATCGATGGCGAAGAGTTCATCATCATGAAGGAAGATGAAGTCCTCGGCATCCTGACTGGCGCCGCAGCCCCGGCCAAGAAGGAACTCGCCGGCTCGAAGAGATAGTTTTCAGCCGTTCGCTTTCAGCCATCAACCACAACCTGAACTGAAAGCGCGGCCAGAAGATCCAGGCTGAGAGCTGACAGCTGATCGCTGACAGCGCTAGCCAAGAAATCGCAGGCCAGCCCTGCAAACGAAATAAAAGGAGATTGAAACAATGGCAAAACACATCGTTCACGGAGAAGAATCCCGACAGGCGATCCTCCGCGGCGTCAACCTTCTGGCCGACGCCGTGAAGGTCACACTTGGCCCCAAGGGCCGCAACGTCGTTATTGAAAAGAAATTCGGTTCGCCGACCATCACCAAAGACGGCGTTACCGTCGCAAAAGAAATTGAATTGAAAGACGGCCTCGAGAACATGGGCGCCCAAATGGTCCGCGAAGTTGCTTCGAAGACCTCGGACGTCGCTGGCGACGGCACCACCACCGCCACCGTTCTTGCGCAGGCTATTTTCCGCGAGGGCGTCAAGACCGTTGCTGCCGGAGCCAATCCGATGGCCCTGAAGCGCGGCATCGAGAAGGCCGTCACCGTCATTGCCGGCAAACTCGACAAGGAAGGCAACCGAATCAACGGCGAACTCGACAAGCTGTCGAAGCCCGTCAACAACGACAGCATGATCGCGCAGGTCGGCACCATCTCGGCCAACAACGACGAGACCATCGGCAAGATCATTGCCGAGGCCATGAAGAAGGTCGGCAAAGACGGCGTCATCACCGTCGAAGAATCGAAGACGCTCGAGACTCAGCTGGAAGTCGTCGAGGGCATGCAGTTCGATCGTGGATATCTCTCGCCTTACTTCGTGACCGATCCCGAGCGCATGGAAGTTGCTCTCGAGAACGCCTACATCCTGATCAACGAAAAGAAGATCAGCTCGATGAAGGACTTGCTTCCGCTGCTCGAGCAGATCGCAAAGAGCGGCAAGCCGCTCCTCATCATCGCAGAAGACGTGGAAGGCGAAGCGCTTGCCACCCTCGTCGTTAACAAGCTGCGTGGCACGCTGCAAGTCGCGGCCGTGAAGGCTCCTGGATTCGGCGATCGCCGCAAGGCGATGCTGCAGGACATCGCGATCCTGACTGGCGGCAAGGCCATCACCGAAGATCTCGGCATTAAGCTCGAGAACGTGCAGATCTCCGACCTCGGCCAGGCGAAGAAGATCACCATCGACAAGGACAACACCACCGTCGTCGAAGGCAAAGGCAAGCACGCCGAGATCGAAGGCCGCGTGAAGGAAATTCGCAGCCAGATCGACAAGACCACCAGCGACTACGACCGCGAGAAGCTGCAGGAGCGCTTGGCGAAGTTGGTCGGTGGCGTAGCCGTGATCAAAGTCGGCGCCGCAACTGAAACCGAAATGAAGGAAAAGAAAGCCCGCGTGGAAGATGCGATGCATGCGACGCGCGCAGCCGTGGAAGAGGGAATTGTCCCGGGTGGCGGCGTGGCTCTGGCGCGTTGCGCCGCAGCGCTCGACAAGGTGAAGGCCGACGGCGATGAGCAGATCGGTATCAACATCGTGAAGCGCGCCATCACCGAGCCCCTGCGCATGATCGCCGAGAACGCCGGCGAAGAAGGCGCTGTGATTCTGGGCAAGGTGCTCGATTCGAAGGAGACGAACTTCGGCTTCAACGCCTTCTCCAACGAGTACGAGGATCTGGTCAAGGCCGGCGTGCTCGACCCGACAAAGGTCGTGCGCACCGCCCTGCAGAATGCCGGTTCCATCGCCAGCCTGATGCTGACCACCGAAGCCCTGATCGCCGAGATTCCTGAAAAGAAGGAAGCTCCAATGCCGGGTGGACACGGTGGCGGCGGCGGCATGGGCGACATGTACTGAGCGCGTAGTCCGCGGCGTCTGAGCCGCGGGCGCTCATCCTGAGCGCGTTTGTTGCGCGAAGGATCTCTAGCTTCTAGCTAGTGCCCCACTTCTGGCCGGTTTTGCCAGAAGTGGGGATTTCTGTTTGGAGCGGCAAAATTCCATACGGTAGCAGAAAGGTCCATGTGGGAACAGCCGCCCTCGGCTGTCCAGCCGAGCGAAGCTCGGCAGCCGTTCACTCAGATTGAGACGAACTCGAGAACAATCGAAACGGGAAGGGCACGAGTTTACTCGTGCCACAAAGCCTCCGCAAAGTGAAGCGCTTCAGCGCCAGAGGTACGCTTTGTCGCAGCCTAAGCCGCTTGTTGTGCCGGAGCCGCAGCGACCCCCAACTGCTGCAACATTCCGAGCGCGTCCCAATTCGTCCAGCTTTCCACAAACTTCCCGTTTTCTATCCGGCTCCAACTGATCCCGGTGACGGACATCCGCCGCCCAGTAGCTGGAATGTTTCCCAGTTCGCCCCGGTGCGTGCCGGTGACCGTCCATCGCGTTACAACCATTTGTCCCTCAGCGAGCTGGTCTTCGACGGTAAAGTGACAATCGGGAAACGCGTTGAGGTAATGCCGTACGAACTGTTTGTAGCCTTCGATGCCGCGCACTCCCAACGGGGATTGCGAATCATGCTGTGCGAAATCTGCTGCGATCATCTCATCCACAGCATCCAGCTTCTGTTGGTTCCACACATCTTCCAGAATTCGGCGAGACAGTTCCTTGTTATCGGTAGCCATGGAGACTCCTTGTGAAGTTACTGAATTGGTTTTACACCGTGCGAGGCCGTTCAACCGAGGTTCGTCCCTAGGGCCCGAGGAAAGTTTGGCCATCATAGTCCATAAGACGCGCTTGTCAAGCGGCGCAAAATTACGAAGATAGTTAGGGCCACAAGACGTAGTCTTTGTTGCGTTGGGATCGATGCCGATGGATGTTCGTCGCAAGCTCCCCGAATGCACGACTCCTACTCGTAGCGCAGCGCCACCATCGGGTCCACACGCGTTGCCCGGCGTGCCGGCCAGTACGAGGCCATAAGGGCGACACCCAGCAGGAACACGCCTACGCCGCCGAATACCAGCGGATCCCTCGGGCTCACCCCGAATAGCAGCATGGATCCCAATGCAAATGGGATCGCGGTGATGGCGTGCGAGACCACTAACGCAGTGGCAAGGCCGAGGCCCGCTCCGCCGCCAACCAGAGCCATTGTGCGGCCGAGCACCAGGCGCAGGATCGAGACGTGAGGCGCGCCTAATGCCATGCGGATGCCTATCTCGCGCGTGCGTTGGGCGACTGCGTGAGCAATGGTGCCGTAAATTCCCACACTGGCCAGGAACAGCGCCATGCTCCCGACCACGGCGGCGAACATGGTTGCGAGGGTCGAAGGCAGGTGCTGGAACCAGAGCGCATCGTCCATGCTGTGCGCGTTAGCGAGTGATGGCAGCCTGGTATCGATTTCGGAACTGGCGCGCAGCGCCGGCGTCAACGCCTGGCTCGCATCGCCCTTGGTGCGCAGAAAAACGTCATCGAGGGGAGCATCAGGCGCGAGCGGCAGATAGAGGAAATAGGGCTCGACCTGCGCCAGGTTCAGGATGTGTACGTCCTGCGCCACGCCAATCACCTGCATGGAACGTTGGGGTATTCAAGCCTGCTTTCGGCTAGAGTGGGAAACTCCATGCTTCAAGAGCTGATCGGTGTTTGCCGTCACCCGGTCCCGTGACTACCAGCACCGACAGCCTGCCTCATTTTTGACAGCTTAGATTAGTCACAAGTGTGGCCTGCCTCCACGGATTCAGAGTCCGATGGGGGCTTTGCTTTGGGCAAGAATCCGGTGGCCCATTCAAGCCCGGTGTCGGCTTGAGTGGGGATGATCCGATGCCGAGGCTCGGGATTCAGGACTCTGCGGTCAATGCCATAAACAAGATCTTTGAAAATCGATGCGAAAATACGGGCTCGCTCCCCGAGTGACATCGAGGCGCGGGCCGGGCGAAGCTTGTCTGAAATTGAAAAGTGTTCCTGAACGGCGTCATCCCGAACGCGCGCGCTTTCACGAGCGCGCGGAGGGATCTCCCGCATTCACAACCTGTACGGTGGCGATGCACGGGGGATCATTCATCCCAAGTGACCGGTGGCCCATTCAAGCACGATTTTGGCTTGAGTGGGAGAAGTTCAGCGTTAACTGCTTTGTTCCCAAGATTTTGCCCGCATCTCATAGTAGCCCTAGGATTAAAATCCAATTTCCCGCTAACTCAATGATTCCAATACACCACCCGGGGAGGGGGTATACCGCCGCATCTCCCGCTGTCCATGCTCGACATTCGACAATCGTTCACATTCATTGGCGCATAATATCGGCGAACCAAAGAAGGCGCAGAAACTTCATGGCCAAGCACAACGGACACTCCGAACCCGATCCCGTCACACAGCCGCCCGCGACCGAAACCCAAACTAGCACTCCAGCGCTGCACGAGCCGCAGGCTGCCCGCGACGCACGCGAGAACCGTCACAAATATTTTATGAACATCGCCATGGCAGTGCGCCTGCGCGCCAACTGCAGAGGCAATCGTGTCGGCGCGATCATTGTGCTCGACAATCGCATCATCTCTACCGGATACAACGGCACGCCCGAGAACATGCCCAACTGTCTCGACGGTGGATGCTATCGCTGCGCCAACCGCGATAAGGCCTACAAATCCGGAGAAGCCTACGATCTTTGCATCTGCGTTCACGCCGAACAGAACGCAATCCTCGCTGCCGCGCGCTTCGGCATCTCTACCGCCGGCAGCACCATGTACACCACCATGCGTCCCTGCTTCGGATGTGCTAAAGAAATGCTGCAGGCGCAGGTGCGCTCCGTTTACTACCTGCACGAATGGACGCCTAGCGCTAAGGAAGACGTCTTCAAGACCGCTGCGCAAACCGCCGAATACGAGAAACTCATGATTCGCTTTCCCTCTGGCGCGCATCAGCTGGATATTCCCGACCCAGACTTTGTGTGGGCCGTCTCCAGAAAGACGGCAAGCACCGTAAGCGTGGACCGCCACGGAACGATCGATATCTGAAGGGACTCCTGACCCTCGGTAACCTCGCAGGGAATTGACGACTCCAGTCAGCCCCGGTAGTCTTGAACTACTCCAAACATTCAGGAAAAACGATTGTGGCCGTGAACTCTATTCAACTCGGGCAAGTCTGGCGCAGCGACGCTGACGGTCAGGATTATCTCGTCACCAAGGTTTACAACGAAGTATTCACGCAGTACGCCATGCTGCGCCCTGCAGGCATCACCGCTCCTGAGGCGCCCACTGTCCGTATCAAGGTCGTTAAAGGACCTCAAGGCGCAACCCTGCCCGGCTACGCTTTTACCCAGGAAGGCTCGTTCTAAAAGCAACACCTGGGGATCCGCCGTCGCGCGCTCCTATATATCCTCGCTGATACGCACTGGTCAGATTTCGATACACTGTTGAGGTAGTTCCCGCGCTTTTTTCGATCACAACGGAAAGGTTGTTACTGGTAACCTCACTGACCACCACGAATGACTGAAAAAATCCTTGCCATCCTGTTCGTTTTCATAAGCAAAATTGTAGCGACGACTGGCTATGCCGGCATCGCTCTGCTCATGGCGATCGAGTCCGCCTGCATTCCGCTGCCCTCGGAGTTGATCATGCCATTCGCTGGATATCAAGTCTTCCAGGGCACTTTCAAGCTTCTTTGGGTCGCCACCGTCGGGGCGCTGGGCTGTAATCTCGGATCGCTGGTCGCCTATGAGATCGGATGCTACGGAGGCCGTCCCCTGGTCGAGCGCTACGGCCGCTGGATCCTCATGGGGCGCCGCGAACTCGACTGGGCCGACCGCTTCTTCGCGCGCTGGGGCTATCTCGCGGTCTTCTTCGGGCGTTTGCTGCCTGTGGTGCGCACCTTCATCGCGCTTCCCGCCGGGGTCGCCCGCATGCCCCGCGTACGCTTCCACATCTACACGTTTCTTGGATCGTGGCCGTGGTGCCTGGCTCTCGCTTATCTCGGCATGAAGCTAGGCGAGAATTGGCGAGAGCTGGGCAAGTACTTCCACAAATTCGACGCCGTCATCGGAGTCGTTATCGTAGCTGCCGCGATCTGGTTTGTCTGGAGTCATTGGCAGAATCGGCTGCGCACCGCGGAGTAGATTCATTTTCTTGCGGAGGGCAAATTTGCCCACACAGTTCGAGCCTTATCCGGGCATCGGAAAGATTACGCGGAAAGTATTGCGTCCCTCCCGCGAGCCGCTGGTCAGAGTGCAGGTCGTGGTCATCTGGGCGTTTGTGGCGTTGCTCTACGCGGTCATTAAAGCGCCCGTTGCATCTCGCGGACTTGCCATTACTTCCATCGCTGCCGTCGCGTTTTTTCTCTATCCCTTTATTGAAGGACCACTTCGTCTTCATGCCCGCGGAAAGCTGGCTTTACATGCGGACTACCGGATTGCCCAGGATTTGACTGGGGAAGAGGTGACTGCTCCGCCGCTGGCGGCATATCGCGAAAGCGATCTCGGAAAGCTTGGATTCGCCTATGCCGGCCGAGTCATCTCACCGGCCGAGAAAAAGAACATTGGTGTTGTCGTGGAGATCTATATCCACAAGCAGAATCAGGATTCGGCGCAATTAGCCGAAATAGTTGGCGGACTAAACAGAATTCCCGTCGTCGTTTTCAAGTCGCGCTTTGAAGATGGATTTGCATTCGAAACCAATAACATCTCCAGGGCCAGCATCTTCACGGCAAATCCGAACTTCCCAAGTTTCTGTTTTCCCTCGGTGCGCTCGACGGCGGATCTGTACCGTCTCCATCGCAAGCTCAAGGAACAGTTCCTGACTTCGAAACGTCCTCTCGTCGCTGACAAAGAAGGCGAGTTGGCCGACTTCATTACGCGGGCCGAAATGCGCCACCAGCGCCTGGCGAGCTGTGGAGATTACCGCCTTTCCGCGGATGGCGACCGTTACGTGCACACGTGGAAGGGAGCTATCTGGCACTCCTGGTTGCTGGCGTGGCCGGTTAAGCAGATTCGCGCAATCGGATTGCAAAGCCGATCCCTTCGGAGGGCCCAAGAACTGGGTATGCCGATCAACGTCAAGTTAGGCCGAGTGGACCCTTCTACGGGCCGCGTCAGACGGCGGACGTGATGTCGTCCGACGACGGATTCGCCAATTGCGACGCAACGATCCGCCATGCGCCGCTGCGTCGTAAGACCACATCCGTGTAGACGTATCTCACGGAAATCCGCTTTCCATCGCGCTCGATCTCATCTTCTTCCGAGCCATGCACGATCGCGAAGTCACCCAAGAGACGCACCCGTCGCCCGGTCGATTTCATCGCAAGAAATCGGATTTTTCCTGCCGTGAGCTTGTGTATGAGATCAGCCCTGCTTGAGAGCGCTCCAGATTCGTTCGCTTGGACGTAGTCACCGGAGTAGATGCGCTCGATTTCTCGCATGTCTGCGCCGATGAGTGCCCGATCGCCATCCTCAAACAGTTTGATGATCTCTTCCTCATCGCTGCGATCCATTCCAGCAATCCTAACTCGAGCAACTGCAACTAGAGTCATGTCATTCGAACAAATTTGCCGTGAGCGAGTGTGCGGCGGCGTAGCCGAAGAATTCCCACCGCCCTTTCCGGATCCCTTGATCGTAACCGGCCTCTAGTGTAAAAGCAGAAGCACTCGCATAAAGGAGATTCCATGACCCGCCGCTTTCTGGTCGCTGTCTTATTCGCAATCATTCTCATCCCACTCGCTGCACAGGCACAATCCGCCAGCGACAAACCGTTTGTCGTCGAGTACTACTACAAAACCAAGTGGGGACACGCCGACGAATTCCTCAAGCTCTTCAAGAAGAATCATTACCCACTTCTCAAGAAGGAAGTCGAGATGGGCCGCATGCTCAAGGTCTGGATGGATCAGCCGCGCTATCACACAACCGAAGACGGCCGCTGGGACTATCGCGTGACCATCGTCTTCAAGAACGCCACAGTGGCGAACGAGGCCTTCGACGAAGACGCTATCAAGAAACAGCTCTGGCCCGACCAGGAAACTTACATTCGCGAGGAACAGCGTCGCTTCGAGATCCTCGACGCCCACTGGGACTTGCCGATCAAAACCGTAGACCCGGATGCTAGATAAGGATTTACAGAGAACGCAGAAATTACAAGTCAAAGAGCTAGAGCTGATTTGACTCGGCGGGTCTCTGTTCGAGATCTATTCTTCCGCGTTTCCGTCGTATACCTTTTCAGGCAAACAACAAGCTGGAATCGGCCTCCTGATAGTGGGACAATAGAGTACAAGGTAGCCATCAGTTGCCGCAGGGCTTTATGCCCGGAGGAGGTCTCATGCTGGCAGCCAGGCATCGTTTGCACCACAATCAGTATTTCGAGTTTCATCCTCTGCACACGCTGTTCTCGCTTTTGGGAGCGCTCATTTTGTTCGGAATGTTGATCTGGTTCCTCGCAATCCCTGCGAAGTAAGGAGCGCCCGGCATCGCACACCCATTCGGGAAACACCTGTCCCTATTCCGCTCTTCACTTCGCCCACCCTCACGATGCATCGACCCCCGCATCGGATGTGAATCTTTGGTAACAAATTCCAAGGAATTCCTTTATCGCAGCCATCAAAATTTGCAATTGGACTTAATCTCTACCAAATCGATAATGTACTGCATGGACACCTTGCTATCAGTTGAGGATTCGCACGTTGATGTGCTCCATGAAATCACCGTACGCCTTAGCACGGCCGATGGCTTTCATGACGTTCTTTCTCGCGTTGTCGATTTTGCTACTGCCCTCGTAAAGTGCGACTCCTGTCTTATCTATGTGCTCGAAGGCGACGAACTCGTCCTTCGCGCTTCCAAGAACCCGCACCCGGATGCCGTCGATCGCTTGAAGCTCCGCGTCGGGCAGGGGATTACCGGATGGGTCGCCGAGCATCGCGAACCCGTTGCCATTCCCGAGGGCGCTGCGCATGATCCCCGCTTTCAGTTTTTTCACGAGCTCCCAGAAGACAGTTACGAAGCTTTTCTCTCTGTGCCTATCATGTGCCGAGGACGGGTAGTTGGTGTCATCAACCTGCAGCACCGTCATCATCACGTTTACCGCCGACGCGAGATTCGGATGATCTCCACCGTCGGGTTCCTGGTTGGAGCCGAAATTGAACTCGCGCGGCTTGAAGAGGCGAACTCCACGCTTGCGGAACAATTGCAAACGCGTAAAGTTGTCGAGCGCGCCAAAGGAATTCTGCAGCGCGATCTGGGATTGAATGAAGAACAGGCCTATCTCGCCATCCAGCGGCAGAGCCGGCAGAAGCGCCGCCCAATGCGCGAAATCGCCGAAGCGATCGTTCTGAGTGACGACGTTCGCGGCAACTCACAGAACAATCCTGCGTAGGTTCAGACTATGGGTGGTCTTTAACGGCCGCCTTAACCGAAAGACAAATACATCGGCTTCGAATTCCGCACCGAAAAAAGAGCGGATGCCAGGTTCGGCATCCGCCCTCGACTCATGCACTCACGCTATGTACGACTACTTACCCGCAGCAGCACCTGCTGCAGCTTTTGCCATCAGCTTCTCCGCCGCTTGCGGTACATGAAAGCGCAGGGTCACCCCGCACTCCGGCAGCTGCATTGCACTGACGTAGCTGCCTTCCGGAGTGCTTTCGAGCAACAGACGATTTAAGTCCTGGCTCTTGCTCTGTTCACGTGCCGGAATCAACAGCATGAAAGCTGCTCGGGGACCACTCACCTTCGAGATGGTCATCACCGGAGAAACGCTGTCCGGATCGTATGCGAACTCATACACTCCCGCGGGCACCGTGGCATTTTCCCAACGCACGTCGTGAGTCAGGGTGAATTTTCCGCGGGCCGGTTCTTCGGCCGAGGCAAGCGTCGGCGCGAAATTGAATACGCATGCTACCAGCAAAGCGGCATAGCCAAAGTTTCGAGGCGAATTCATAAGGATCTCCATTTCCGCCCGGCTCGAAAAGCGAAGAGCAACGGGCCAGTCTGATGAGCACACCCTTAGCGCAGGCAAAGGGAAGTGGGCTCAGATTGTTGTGGAGAGCGACAAGGTCAGGAGATTGCGAAGCTGCTATCTCGGCAAGCCTGCAATCAGCGACTCCGTGAGGACCGGCATACTGAGCTGGTTCGCGAAGTGATTCCACTATGCTACAAAATCGGTGTAGCGTCCAACGCAAAGAATTGATCGGCGTGATTCGCCCGACTGCACTGGAAGCTAATCGATTTGACGGCTCATGCCGGAGGAGCGATCATGGTCCGCTGTTATGATCACCTCAGTTTTCATCGGCACCAGTGTTGACGGTTTCATCGCGCGTCCCAGCGGACAACTCGATTTCCTTCCTTTAGACGGCGGCGAGCCTCACGGCTACACCGAATTCTTCGCCAGCATTGACGCCCTGGTCATCGGTCGCAATACGTATGAGACGGTTCTCGCGTTTCCGGAATGGCCTTATGGCGATAAACGCGTCATCGTGCTCAGCTCTCGGCCCCTCGACTTTGCAAGATTGCGTGCGACGAATTCAAAGGCGAGTGTCGATCAGATGTCCGGCACTCCCGCCGAAGTCGTTGCTCAACTCGAAAAACGAGGCATCAGGCACGCCTATATTGACGGAGGCATCACCGTCCAGCAATTTCTTCGCGCCGGACTGATCCAGCGCCTGATTATTACCCGCGTCCCGGTCCTGATCGGTCAGGGCATCCCGCTGTTCGGAACTTTGCCTCGTGACATCCGCCTGAAGCACATCGCGACGCAGAGCTACTCCAGCGGCCTGGTAAAGACGGAATACGAGGTTTTGTCCTATGTTGCGCCGCACATACAAAGAACCCACCCATCCCTGAGTTTCTAGCCTGAGCCAATGGGGTGGCGTTATCCGCTCTGTATAAAGTGTCCTGTCCGATTGAATACGCCATCGAGGTCAAGGTACTGAAACGGTGACTGTGCGATCGTGCGGATTCCAAGTCGTCGAATGCATCGCGTGATGCGGTAAGATGGCGACCGTGGCTCAGCGCAAGTCTCGTACACCCTCAAGCCTCCGACCCCTTCGGAACCAAACAGCTCTCATCACTGGCGCTACTCGCGGAATCGGACTCGCCATCGCACGCGCCTTGGCCAACAAAGGCTGCAATCTGATTGTCACCGCCCGGGACGAACAATCTCTGAGCAAGCTCAGCAGGGAACTGGCGCATAAGAAAGTTCGCCTTCTCGCGCATCCCTGTGACGTTCGCGACCCGCACTCCGTTGACGATCTCTTCCGCGCGGTTCGACGCGAATTTCGTAATCTAGATATCCTGATCAACAATGCAGGCATTGCGCACGCGAACCTGCGCGTGAATCAACTACCATACCCAGTCTGGCGAGACGTCTTCGCTACCAATGTCGACGGCACCTTTCTGATCACGCAAGCCGCATTAGTCATGATGAAGCGGGGCGCCACCATCGTGAATAATCTTTCCATTGCCGCCACACGCGTGTTCGCCGGATCGGCCGCCTACAATGCGTCGAAGCACGCTGCTCTGGGGCTAACTAACACGCTGCGCGAAGAACTTCGTTCGAAGGGAATTCGCGTCATCGGATTGCTCCCCGGAGCCACCGATACCGACATATGGAAAACACTCTGGCCCCAAGCTCCTCGCAAGAAAATGATGTCTGCCGAAACTGTCGCGCGAGCGGTACTCGATACCATCCTTCTCCCACCGGATGCGACGGTAGAGAATCTGGAAATCCTCCCAACCGCCGGCACGCTGTGAGTCATTGGTAGCGGAAAGCGCTCCCGCGGGACCCGAGCGCACGCGGACATGCTTTCCTTTCCATCCCTACCCCGTCCGAGTACAATGGCGACCGCCAAATTAATCCCAGGAGAGATCACAATGAAGAGACTTCCGTTTCTCGCCATAGCTTTGCTCTGCACTTGCTTTGTAATCCCAGGACGCGCACAAGATGCAATGAAAAAAGACGTGGCCCCTAAGCCTGCGGATCCTCCGGGCAAGGTGGTTCTTGACTCCTGGAACGACATCGGTCGCAAGCTGGTCGCGATGGCCGAAGATTTTCCCGAGGACAAGTACGACTTTAAGCCCACTCCAGCCCAGCGCACCTTTGCTCAACAACTGCTCCACGTGGCCGGAGCCAACTACTACTTCACGAATCCGGTGACTGGGGAAAAAGGCGCGATCGATGAAAACCCAAGCCGGGACAAATATAAAACGAAGGCCGACGTCGTAGCCTACGTCAAGAAATCCTTCGCCGACGGCGCCGCGGCTATTAAGGCCAAGGGCGATTCGGGAATGAACGATTTGATCATCGATCCGTTCGCCCATCAGCAAGTGAGGATCTACGATATGGCCTACGGTTTTATCGAGCATTGCGGAGAACACTACGGACAACTGGTGGGGTACTACCGCCTCTCGGGCTTGGTTCCCCCGGAGTCGCGCCCAAAGAAATAGCCGGTGTAAGCAGCGGGGCGGAGATTGCAATCAGTTCGAAGCGCTTGCCGTTTTTGAAAGGATCCGCAATGCTCCGCTTCACGACCTTTACCCACCAGTAACCTGACGCAGCAAGTGTCGGGGGCGTGACCGACCCATACAGTGTCGACCTGCAAAGGGCGATGCATCGATTGGTCAGTGAATCACTCGGCTACTCCAGATCCGTCTTCTTGCATCTAATCCATCGAGAGAGCGGTTCTATTGTGCGGCCCCAGATCAGGCTCGGACGCATTGCGGGCATCGAGATCGGTCTGCACTACAGTTGGTTCGTTATTGCCCTCCTGATTGCGTTCTCTCTCGTCTCTCACTTTCATGCGGTCACACCGCGATGGAATGAGGCGCTGATCTGGACCGCCGCTCTCGTCACCTCGATTTTGTTCTTCGTCACACTGCTTTTGCACGAACTGGCTCACTCCCTGGTGGCAAAATCGCACGGCCTACGGGTACAGGTGATCACGTTATTTGCGCTCGGCGGCGTCTCTCAGATCGAGTCTGAGGCTGGCGATGCCAAGACTGAATTCTGGGTTGCAATTGTTGGACCGCTGACAAGCTTTCTCATTGGCACGCTCTGCATGGTAATCGTCCGAGTGACTGGCTGGCTGCCATCCAGCGAACCGACAAATCCAGTGATCGCTGTCCTGTTGTGGCTCGGATACATCAACGTCGCTCTGGCCGTTTTCAATATGATCCCGGGCTATCCGCTCGACGGCGGACGTGTACTGCGCGCTATTGCGTGGTGGATCACACACAACGCGGACCGTGCCACGCGGGCCGCAGCGCAGGTTGGCCAGGCAGTGGCGCTCCTGTTCATCGTTTACGGAGTTTATCGCTTTTTTGTCGGTGCAGGTCTCGGCGGGCTCTGGATGGCCTTCATCGGCTGGTTTCTGCTGGACGCGGCGCGCAGCAGTTATCTTCAAGTGGGTGTCATGTCCGGATTGCGCGGACAGAAGGTAGCCGACATTATGGAACGGGATTGCGCCAGCGTGGAGAGCTATCTCAGCGTACGGGATTTCGTGGACGAATACCTGCTCCACAGCGGGAACCGCTGCTTCGTTGTCATGCAAGACCATCATGCGGCAGGTATTTTAACGGCGAACGATGTGAGAAAAGTGAGCCGTGGTATGTGGAGTCAGGAGAGCGTCCAGAGCGTGATGCGGCCGCTCAGCCGGATCTTGACGGTCACTCCGGAGATGTCGGTCGTGAAAGCTCTGGAACTGATGGCCAGCAACAAAGTAGACGAGGTGGCCGTGGTCTCCGATGGTAAGCTGCAAGGAATCTTTTCGCGAACGCAGGTCACGCGGTTCCTGCAAGTCTATTCTGATCTGGGGCAGTCGCACGATAAGGCCGCCTAAGGCACAAGCCTGCGATCTATCTCTTCGTCAGCGTGAAGTTTACCTGCGCTTGGGTTTCGACCTCGATCGGCATCCCATTGAGCAGGTATGGACGGTATTTCCACTGCCGTGCGGCGTCGATTGCTGAATCGGCCAAAAGCGGATGACCGCTGATCAGAGCGACATCGCAGACTGCGCCATCCTTGCCGATCTCCATCGCAAGGAGGACGGTACCTTCGATATGTTGGTTGCGCGCCTGCTCCGGATAGCTGGGGGCCTGTTTAGAGATGATGAGGCCCTGCATGACCCCTTGCGATACTCGTACTCGTTTGGGCAGCGAGTCCGCGGGCGACTCTTTACAGAGATGTACTTGACCTGCGATCGACTGCATCGGAGAAGAGCCCGGCGGGCCATCGCCGACTACGCCTGCTGGCTGGAGATATTCGGGAAGGCTGAAGTTGATCTGGACAGTAGTTTCGATTTCTACGGGCTGTCCGTCTCGCTCGTAGGGACGATACCGCCACTGCTTGATGGCCTCGATTGCGGCTGGAGCGAGGATCGGATGGCCGCTGACCAGTTCAACGTCGCGAACTTCTCCTGATTTGCTGATGGTTATGTTGAGGACGACCGCACCCTGAATGCGCGCCTGGCGGGCAAGCGGCGGATACGTTGGGACGACACGTCTGAGGAGCAGGTTCTGCACGGACTCGGGCGGAACCTGCACAGGCGCTGGCGATTCATCTTGCGCGTATGTTCCGAGAACGAGGAGGAACACAGTAAGCACACAGGGCGGGAAGCGGCTCATGAGAACCTCGTTGTTGATCCGGTCATTCTATTCTGGATCGCTTCGAGGTGGAGAACTTGCAGAGGTTACACGGGTTCGGCCGTTCTGCGGGTCGTGATTGAGGCAAGAAAGCGCGTGATTGCTTCGAGCACGGCCTCTGGCTGATCCCGTTGCGGGGAATGCTGACAAGCCGGGAGAACCAGCACTTCTACCGGCCCGGCACTCCGTTTTCGAATGGCTTCGACCTGCGCCATCGTTCCGTACTGATCTTCAAGTCCTTGAATGACGAGAGCGGGGCAAACGATGTGCGAGAGATACTCTTCGATATTCCAACTGCGAAAGTCGGGATAGAGCCATACATTGTTCCATCCCCGGAACGTGCGCCCGGCATCGCGATGATGACGGGCGAGAAGCATAGGCAGATTTGTAGTTTCGAAAGTCACTTTGGCAGCGGCGATGCTGCGAATACTCAGGTCTTCTACGAAGACGTGCGGAGCAAGCAGGACGAGTCCACGCACGCGGTGGCGAGCTCCGGCATAAATAATGGCAATGGAGGCTCCGTCGCTGTGGCCGATCAAGATGGGGTTCTCGATCGCCAGTTGGCTGAGAAGATCCGGCAAGACGGCCAGAGCCTCATCGTGCATGTAGCGGACAGGACGAGGCTCGGTCAGGAGATCGGAATTGCCAGAGCCATAGCGTGAGTAAATCGTGACGCGGCATCCGGTCGCCAATGCGACACGGGCCGGGAACTCGCGCCAGTGCGAGACGGAACCAAGACCTTCGTGCAGGAACACAAGTTCGGGAAGCTTGGGGTCGCCCTGGATGCGCAGGACTTCAAGCTCGCGACCTTGAACCTTGACTGTGCTGAGTTGGCCGGACGGAACGGGCATGCTCATAGGGTTGGCTAGGCCAGTTCGTTGATCAAACGAAAACATACGGTTTATCCAGCAGATTCTCGTGGCGCGCTGTGTGCATCGGAGCTCCAAGATATCGTAATCTATTAGAGTGTGTCAGGAGGACTAGTGCGCTGTCCCCGGTGTGGTAACGACAATCCGGCCGAGAACCGCTTTTGCGGAATGTGCGGAGCAACGCTGCTGGCACCGGTACAAACTGCCTCGCAGGCGGTGCCGACGCCGGTAGCACCGACACCCATTCGTACCGAAGCGGCTCCGGTGCGAAGTGCAGAGACACAGCGAACGCCTTCGTCGCCTGCTGCAGTTACTCCAGAAGACGATCAACCTTCGCCTTCGATCAGTGGTCCTTCGTTTCTCGGGCTTGGCGACTCTGCACCTCGCCGTTCGGTTCAACGGACGCGAGATAGCCTGAGTATCGACCCGAATCACGGACGTGGATCCGGAACTCTCGACTACCTGCTCGAAGACGAAGACGAACCGAAGTCGGGAGCCTGGAAATACCTGCTGATTCTGGTTGCTCTCGCTCTGGCCGTCGGATTCGGCTATCTGCGCTGGAAGAATCAGGGATTCGCCTGGCTCAATCCTTCAGCAAAGAAACCCGCCGCTTCGGTGGAGGCACCGGATACGACCAGTAGCGCGCCAGCTCCCGCGCCGGCCAATTCCGCTCCGACTTCTACACCGTCGATCACTCCTGATTCATCGTCCGCGGCCGGTGCGCCGGGTCAACCTCCTACTGGGTCGACCCTACCACCCGCGAGCGGAGCTGCTACTCCCATGGGGGCCGCAAATCCAGATACGAATCCTTCGGCACCCGGAAATCCCGCGGCACCTGCTCCGGTTGCGGCTGATGCCTCTAAATCGCCGGATGGGGCAAACGTGCCAACGAGTTCCGATAAAGCCGCCGCTACACCTTCCGCGAAGGACAGTTCGGCCAATAAAACAGATTCTGCGAACAACGAGGACAACGCCGAGGATGCTGGCGCGCAGCCTTCAGCCAGACCGGCTGCAAAAGCACCCGCACCCAAACCGAGGCCCTCTGTTCCAGCGGCAGATCCGGTCACGGAGGCGCAGAAGTATTTGTATGGGCGCGGCGCTGCGCAGGACTGCGACCGCGGCTTGCGGCTGTTAAAGCCTGCCGCGAATCAGGGAAATGCGCGAGCGATGGTGGAGATGGGCGCGCTTTATTCGGCGGGATTGTGCACGCCGCATGACCTTCCAACGGCGTATCGGTGGTTTGCGATGGCATTGCGCAAAGAGCCCGACAATACAAATGTCCAGGCTGACCTGCAAAAGCTGTGGAGCGAGATGACGCAGCCCGAGCGCCAGTTGGCTATCAAGCTGAGCCAGTAACAGGCGTCGTGCTGCCGTCGGGGTTTCCAAGTATCTGATTCCATTGCCGGTCCAATCCGGCTCGGGCACAGGAAACGTACTCCTGAAGAAAGGGACCGGACGTTTGTCGAGTCCTGAAAGACAGGCAATATCTCCCGATCTGACTGCAGTAATCGCGGTGAAATCGGGCGACCAGAGCGCGATGGCGGAGCTTTACGACCGCTATTCGGCTGTGGTGTATGCAGTGGCGCTGCGGGTTCTGGGCGATACCATGGCGGCGGAAGACGTACTGCAGGAAGTGTTTTTGCAGTTGTGGCGAAATCCCAGTGCATTCGATGCGACCCGCGGCAGTTTGGGGGCGTGGCTGGCCGTCATCTCAAGAAATCGCGCGATTGATGCATTGCGCAAGAGGAAGCCGGAGACAGACATTGAAGACGTGGTCGTTTCGGTAGCCCCGGACTTGGCGAGTGAAGCGGACCGCTCGCGCGCAGCCGAGAAAGTCCGCGGTCTACTCGGCGCTATGCCGCAGCCGCAACGCAGCGTCTTGGAGATGGCATATTTTCAGGGGTTGAGCCACTCGGAAATTGCAATCAAGACTGGTGAACCGCTGGGTACCATCAAGACAAGAATTCGTGCGGGATTGATTACCTTGAGGAAGGCGTTTCAAACGTGAGTTGGAATTCCTGCGCGTTCGCAAAACAGCGCGACTCGGACGGGAAGCCAAAGGTGAGATGAGTCGACACGAACAATTCGGCGAAGATCTTGCACTCTACGCGGTGAACGCACTTGAGGGAGAGGATCGCGGACGGCTGGAGCAGCATCTCGCCTCATGCGCGGAATGCCGATTGGAGTTAGAGCAATTGCGCGGTGACGGCGCGCTGCTCGCCCTGTCGACAGCAGGGCCGAAGCCTCCAGCGCGTGCGCGTGCACGACTGCTGGATGCGATCGCCAGAGAATCGACGGTCGCTGCTCAGGCTAAGACTGCCCGAGAGTCGATGCCCGCGAGCAAACGCACATGGGGATGGCTCGGGTGGGTTGCAGCTGCTGCCACGGTCGTACTTGCGGTCTTGTTGTGGAACGAGAACGCGGCGTTGAAACAGAGTCTGGCGGCGATGAGCGAGCAGTCATCACAAACGACGCGCGAGCTGGAAGATTTACGTAAAATTGCGGCCCCGATTCTGTCGCCGCAGGCACAGCGGATCACTGTGGTTTCGTTGAAAACTCCGCCACAGCCGCAGGGGAAGGCGTTTTATTTGCGAAATCGCAACAGTCTCCTGTTCGTGGCCAGCAATATGCCGCAACTGCCGCCGCACAAAGCCTATGAGCTATGGCTGGTGCCGGTCCAGGGCGCGCCCATCGCTGCAGGCGTATTCAAGCCGGATGCTCGCGGCAGTGGAACGATTGTGAACCCGCCTTTGCCGTCGGGCGTTGAGGCCAAGGCTTTTGCGATCACGGTGGAAGATGAGGCGGGAGTTCCACATGCCACGACGCCAATTATTATGATGGGAGCCGGAGAGTAGTTGCGCCGAGCCTTCCTCAGCCGGAGTAGCATCCAATCCTCAGTGAAGCCTAAAAATCGACATATTCTTTTTTGCTGGGTCGTTCTCACGTCATTCTCCGGGCTTCTTGCGGGCCAATCCGAGCAGAAGAGCAGCCCGAATTCTTCGCAGCAGACACCATCGCAACAGGTTCCATCGCAGCATTCGATGGGAACGCGAAAGAACTCGGTCGGATTGCCGAACTTCGGTGAAGTCACGCCGAATCTATTTCGCGGTGGTCAACCCGGGGTTGACGGATTCAAGACTCTGAAGGACATGGGCGTTTCCATTGTCGTCGACATGCGCAGTGGTCCAAATGATCACGAGAAGTCTGCGGTGACGAAGCTCGGAATGCAGTACGTCTCCATCCCATGGCATTGCCCCTTTCCTACAGACGAGCCCTTTGCCCGCTTCCTGAAAATAATCGAGGAGAACCGCGACAAGAAGATATTCGTCCACTGCCGGCTAGGAGATGACCGAACCGGAATGGCGATAGCCTCTTACCGCATGGCGGATGAAGGCTGGTCGGCCGACGAAGCATTGAACGAGATGGAAGAGTTTGGATTCGACTGGAAACATCACATGATCTGTCCGACGCTGGAGCGCTTTGAGCAGACTTTTCCGGAGCGGCTGAAAAAAAGACGAGGCCTTCAAGGATCTCAAAGCGATTAAGAGTGAGAAGTGATTGCAAAATGTCAGCGCAAACAAAATCCCCACTTCTGGTGAAAAGCGGCCAGAAATGGGGGCAACATTTGTGAACCTGATTAAACTTCGTCCTGTTCTTTCAGCTTAGCGATTACCCCGAAATCTTCCAAAGTTGTAGTGTCGCCCTTCACTTCTCCATTGGTTGCCAGTTCCCGCAGCAGACGGCGCATGATTTTGCCGCTTCTCGTTTTGGGCAAGGTTTCGGTAAAGCGGATGTCGTCTGGTTTGGCAAGAGAGCCGATTTCCTTTGCCACCCACTTGCGCAATTCTTCCTTAAGTTCATTGGTGGGTTGACGCCCTTGCTCAAGTGTCACGAAGGCTGAGATGGCCTGACCTTTCAGTTCGTCGGGACGTCCGACGACTGCGGCTTCTGCGACTGCGTCGTGCGCTACGAGCGCACTCTCGACCTCCATGGTGCTAAGTCGATGTCCGCTGACGTTAAGGACGTCATCGACGCGGCCCATGATCCAGAAATATCCATCTTTATCCTTGCGAGCGCCATCGCCGGTGAAGTACATGCCCGAAATTTGCGACCAGTAATTCTTCACGTAGCGATCGGGATCGCCGTAGACGGTTCGCAACATGCCCGGCCACGGGCGCTTAATGACGAGGTATCCGCCGGAGCCGTCGGGAACTGGTTGACCTTCCATGTTGACGATCTCAGCGACGACACCGGGGAACGGACGGGTCGCGGACCCCGGCTTAGTCGCAATTGCGCCGGGAATGGGGCTTAGCATGATGTGTCCGGTTTCCGTCTGCCACCAGGTATCGACAATGGGACAGCGATTGCCGCCGATGGTTTCGCGATACCACATCCACGCTTCCGGATTAATAGGCTCACCGACGGTGCCGAGCAGGCGCAGGCTGCTCATGTCATGCTTCTTGGGCCACTCGTCGCCCCACTTGATAAAAGTGCGGATCGCCGTGGGCGCAGTGTAAAAGACATTTACTTTGTGCCGCGCGATGATCGACCAGAAGCGGTCCTGCTCAGGACTATTAGGAGCGCCTTCGTACATCAGGCTGGTCGCACCGTTCTGGAGTGGCCCGTAGACGATGTAGCTGTGACCGGTGACCCATCCGATGTCGGCGGTACACCAGTAGGTGTCTTCTTCTTTCAGATCGAAAACTAGCTTGGTCGTGAGATAGGTTCCGACAGAATATCCGCCAGTCGTGTGCACCACGCCTTTAGGTTTGCCGGTCGTTCCAGAGGTGTAAAGGATGTAGAGTGGGTGCTCGGAGTCGAGCGGTTCGGCTGGGCAGACATCGGATGCCTTAGCCATCAGTTCATGCCACCAGTGATCGCGTCCCGCCTGCATGTTAATCGGAGTGCCGGTCCGCTTATAGACGACGACATGTTTCACGCTCGGACAGGACTTCAGGGCTTCTTCAACAGCAGGAAAGAGCTTCACCTCCGCGCCGCGGCGATAGGATCCATCTTGTGTGATGACGGCCGACGCTTGCGAGTCGTGAATGCGATCGATCAGAGCGTTCGAAGAGAATCCACCGAAGACGATGGTGTGCGGTGCTCCAATGCGGGCGCAAGCGAGCATCGCGATGGGAAGCTCAGGCGTCATTCCCATGTAGATGGCGACGCGATCGCCCTTCTTCACGCCGAGCGACTTAAGGACGTTGGCGAACTTCTGCACTTCGCGGTGAAGCTGCTGATACGTGAGGACGCGGACTTCACCAGGTTCGCTTTCCCAAATAATTGCGGCCTTGTTCTTGCGCCAAGTCGCGACGTGACGGTCCAGGCAGTTGTATGAAAGATTGATCTCTCCGCCGACAAACCACTTCGCCCAAGGGCAATTCCACTCGAGAACTTTGTCCCACTTCTTAAACCAGTGAAGCTCGCTCGCGACGTGAGACCAGAACTTATCCGGATCGTCAATCGATTCCTTGTACAGCCGCTCGTATTCTTCGAGACTTTTGACGTGAGCGTGCCGGCTGAATTCTGCGGGCGGTTCGAATTTGCGTTGCTCCTGGAGAATGGAATCGATGTTGGGTGTGTCGACGGCTGCTTTCTCGGCCATGTTGGAACCTCGACGTAGAGGAATTGTTTTTCGCGCGCCGAAAACCTGGGCAAGCGATCGCAGGAGTTTATTCTACACAGAGAATCAGAGGATGTGATTGGAATCACATCGGCGCGAGTTGAGGAAGAGCACAGGTTTTCGGGCCTTTAGAGCCTCAATTTGCACTTGGGGAATGCTCCAAGGATTCGTGATGGCGCGTGCGTTTGGATGAACGCCGTCTTGATGACCGAGCATGGCAGCTGCTTTTCTCAGGCCGGCTGCTGTTGCGTCATGCAGTGCATGGCGCCAAGGCCCCAGATAAAATCTCCCGAGTAGATGGGGACGATTTCGCGACTTGGGAAGAGCTCGGACAGCGTAGTAAGGGCGATACGGTCATTGGGACGATTAAAGACTGGAGCGAGCACGACTCCGTTGGCTATGTAGAAATTTGCGTAGCTGGCCGGGAGCCGGCGTCCTTCGAAGACCACCGGTTGCGGCATCGGCAATTCGACAACCGTAAGCTGCTTGCCGTCCTGATCGCGCGCCGACTGAAGGCGTCGCAGATTCGCGCGCAAAGACTCGTGATTCACATCCTTCGAGTTGGCCTCGATCATTGTGACGACTGTGTCCTTGCGAACGAACCGTGTGAGGTCATCGACATGGCCGTGCGTGTCGTCGCCAAATATGCCGCGTCCCAGCCAAATCGTATGCGGGGCACCGAGGTAGTCGGCGAATGTCTTCTCGTAGTGGACGCGCGCCATGTGCGGATTGCGCTCCTGCTCTTTGCTGAGCAGGCACTCTTCCGTGGTGAGGATCGTTCCAACGCCGTTGACATCGATCGAGCCGCCTTCGAGAACGACCGGCTTCCCTAAGGAATGCGCTCGGACTTCTTCGATGTGGGTCGCTTTGGCGATGTGTCCGCCGACTTTGTCGTCGAGGCGCCAGTTGGAATATTTAGCCCAGGCGTTGAAGCGGAACTTTACTGCGAGGGGCCGTCGGTCCTCGGAGCTGACCGGACGGCCGGGGGCAGAAGTCCCCACATGATTCGGTTTCAGAAAGATGCAGCCGGAGTCGCGCAGCCATACGCGATTTGTTGGCCAGCGATGGAAGCGGATATTGTCCGAGAGTGCATTGGCGCGGTCGAGCGCTTTGCGTACTTGTCTTGCCGCTCGCGCGTCGTTGACGATCAGTTCAACGCGTTCATGCCTGGCCAGATTGCGGATGATCTCGGCGTAAACCCACGGTATTGGGTCGAACTTTCCCGGCCAATCGCCGTGATAATGGGGCCACGCCAGCCAGGTCGCCGCGTGCGGTTCCCACTCCGCGGGCATGCGATAACCGAGTGCGGCAGGAATTGGTGTGGAATCTGCTGGAGTCTTACTTTTTCTTTTTGTAGATAGCGGCATAGCAATCAAGGTTCTTGATTCTGGCAGGAGGCTGTGCCTTGTAGGCGTCGGTGAGGAGATAGGTCCCGGCGATCTGTTCCGTGCTTACCTGAGACACGAACGTGGGCGCTTTCTCATCGCAAGTTTTGTCACGGAGTACGTTAACTTCCAGCGGCTGAGTGCCGTCGAAATATTTGGGCTCAATCTGGGTCGTGCCCAGGCTGGAGAACATCACCTTCACATACTTTTGTTTCTCGTTGGGCGTTTCGAGAACGATGACTTCCTCATTCAGCGTGTCAGACGCTGCCTTGGAAGCGTGATGCATGAAATCGTACCCGACCATTTTGCCTGTGAGTTTCGCGGTTCTGGCCAAAGATACGAGGCCGAACACCAAGATTAGGACGGCCGTCAGCAGCACTTTTTGCCGTTGTCGCAAATAGGTCTCCTAGTCGAGCAGTCGTTTGGTGATGGGCGCATAGCTGTCGATGCGCCGGTCACGCAAGAACGGCCAATTTCGGCGAATATCTTCCAGCGCCTTCATATCCACGTCGCCAACGAGAATCTCCTCACGATCGTGCGATGCTTCCGCGAGCACGCGGCCAAAGGGATCGCAGAAGAATGATCCTCCCCAGAATTCGAGGCCTTGGCCAGGCGCAGATTTACCGCGAATGTTCCCCGTTTCGAATCCAACACGGTTTACGACCGCGACATAAACTCCGTTAGCGATGGCATGAGCGCGCTGGATCGTCCGCCAAGCGTCGTGCTGGGCTACTCCAAACTCAGCTTTCTCAGCTGGATGCCACCCGATCGCCGTCGGATAGAACAAGATCGAAGCGCCCTGGAGGGCTGTGAGTCGCGCGCCCTCCGGGTACCACTGATCCCAGCACACGAGTGTGCCGAGCTTTCCGGCGCTCGTATCTAGGGCGCGAAAGCCGAGATCGCCCGGAGTGAAGTAGAACTTCTCGTAGTAGAGCGGATCGTCGGGAATATGCATCTTGCGGTACAGACCACGCAATGAGCCGTCCTTGTCAAAGATCGCCGCGGTATTGTGATAAACGCCGGCCGCACGCTTTTCGAAAAGGGAGGCGATCAGAACCACCCCGTTTTGACGCGCGGCGGCGGCCAGTTTCTCGCTGCTTGGGCCGGGAATAGGCTCGGCGAGGTCGAATAGTGCGTGGTCTTCGCGCTGGCAGAAATACTGGGTTTGGAAGAGTTCGGGCAGGCATACGACCTGCGCGCCTCTTCCCGCTGCATCAGATGTGCGGCTCAATGCCTTCGCAAGATTCTCCTCCGGTTCCGGACCGCAGGACATTTGAATCAGGGCTACGCGAAATTTCTCGGGTGGCACGCTCAACCTCCGCGTTCAATATAGCAGGAAGAATGCGGGCAGCTCTCGGCGGTCAGCCATCAGCGTTCCTTACATGGATTTGTAATCCCGTCAGCCGAATCTGGAATGCGGTTGTTGGTACTCTGTGAAAACGTGGGCGAGTCGCGGGTTGGCCGAGGTCAACGTCCTTAGGCGTTGGGTTACATCCTCCGAAGGAGCCGAGCGAAGGATCGCTTCGATGGCGCCTTCGGCGTTGAGCGACTCGGTTTGCACTAACCCGAGCAGGAATTCAATCGCCGCATCCTGACGCGTAAGCGCGATGGCATGCAAAAGTACGGAACGGAACCACTGGTCAGACGACGAATCGAGAGCCACGCGCAAGGCGTCAAAGCCTTCCTGTGAGTGAGTGCCAGCAATAGCAAGGGCAGCCTCACCTGCGGCGTCATCAGCCGTCGCCAGGAAGACGGCGATCCGCGGAATGGCGCTGACACCTTCGATTTGCAGGACACCGCTGTAGCACGCACCCAAGACCTCTGGTTCGTCGTTACCGAGCACGGCTCGCAGACGAAGCAACAGAGACGCCGTGGGAGATCCTACTTGGTCGATGGCCCGAACCACTTCGGCGCGCACGGCCTTATCTTTGTCCGCGAACAGTTCGATGAGGTGAGCCAGCAACTCGGGCTCTGCCAAGCGTCGGCATTGAACCAACGCCAACGCGGACGTGGCCCGTAGTGTGCCGGCCGTGTCGGAGCGACCTCCCCAGACAGGTTCCATCTGGATGTGGTGCATGCCTTTGAGGAAGACGTCGGGATCTTGCACTTCGAAGATGGCCAGGGCGCGGCTGATGGCGTTTTTGGCCCAGCATTGTGGATCAGACTTCTCCGGATGCTCAAAGAGACGGTCGAATGTCTTAAGCAAGTCAGGTGTCAGATCTTGCAGGTTGAACTCCCGCACCAAATCGGCCGCCTTGGCCGCAATGAAATTGTGCTTACTGGCAAGGGCTTTGCGCAGAGGCTCAGGCCGCGACTCCGGCGGAGCTTGGCGCAGCGCGTCAAGCTGCGCGATCTGCTGTTCGAACTGTTTCTTGCCTGGCACGCTGGCAGTGTAACCCGCAGAGTGGGGCGGCGTGTAAGGCAGCCCGCTGAATTCCAACAACGATGCGAGGCTCACTTCGCTCGCGAATGGACGAATGCTCCCATCCCTATGCGACGGGATAGTGCGAGCGTGGCGTCACTCTTTGTAATTCCTGTAGAGTATTCATTCGGAGAAAACCTTAAGTCAGCTTGGAGGCTAGTCTTGAAACACGGCAATCATGGCAATTCGCAGGGACAGCACGGCGCAGGCGGGGAAGGAGTCGACCGCAAGCTGCATAATCCGATTGAGGACCGGCTGATTCCGCTCGAACCCCTGGATTTGGGCAAGGTTTCATCGATCGATGGCCTGGTCCGCGCCATGGCCAAGACGGCATTTACCGGACGCCAGCTCGGCGAGGCGGCGGATGTTCTGGAAGCCATGGCGCTGGACGAAGATGCATTCGTCGTGATGACGTTGGCCGGCGCGATGACCGTCGCTAAGCAGGGGCTGATCATCGCAGAGCTCATTGATCGCGGCATCGTGAATGCGATTGTTTCGACGGGCGCGCTGATGGCGCATGGCTTGGTCGAGGCTACGGGACGGGCGCACTTTCGGGCCAATCCTGAAGTTTCGGATGAAGAACTCTATGACCAGGGTTATAACCGCGTCTACGACACATTGGAGCCCGAGCAAAACCTCGACGATGTCGAGGAAGTGATGTCGGCGGTGCTTGAGGCGTGGGATCACAACGAGGTGATGTGCTCGTACAAGCTCAACCATGCGATTGGCGCATACCTGGCCAAGACGGCGAAGGGGCAGCGGGGAATTCTGAAGTCGGCGTACGAAAAAGGTGTACCCGTGTTTGTTCCTGCCTTCAGCGATTCTGAATTAGGCCTGGATACCGCATTGAATAACCGGCTGCGGGAGTCAACGGGCCGGCATAAGATCCGCTTCGATCCGTTTGAAGATCTGGAGCACTTCGCTGCGACTCTGCTGCGTCAGAAGAAGCTGGGTATTTTTACCATCGGTGGCGGTGTACCACGGAACTGGTCCCAGCAATTTGGGCCATTCTGCGAGTTGCGTCACCGGCGTTTGGGGGAAAACGTCCCCCTGAAGCGATATCATTACGGGCTGCGCATCTGTCCGGAACCAGTCTATTGGGGAGGCCTGTCGGGCAGCCCGTACAGCGAGGCGATCTCGTGGGGCAAGTTTGTACCACCATCTGAAGGCGGGATGTTTGGCGAAGTTTTCGTCGATGCCACCGTGGGACTGCCGATTATTGTTGCGGCAGTTATGGAGCGGCTGGACAAAGCGAAGAAGGTCGGTCATTCGCGGAAGGGTGCGAAAGCCGCGTCCAGGAAGTAGAGAACGCGAATCCATCTGGCGAAATTAACGAAACGATGAAGCCGCTCCGAATCCAGCGGAAGGATGCTTTGGGGCGGAGGAGCCGCATTTGGTACCGCGATTTCACCCTCAGCATGATCGGCGGTTTCGCCGCTCTCGTTGGCGTCGTTTTCTGGATGGAGGGCGATTCAGTCCGTGCCCCGTTTGATCTTAAAATTGCGATAGGATGCTTTGTGCTGGTCGGCGTCTGCGCTCTGCTCGCTTCAAACAGAGTGCTCGTCATGAGTTGCTCCGCGATGGTTCCGGCTGCACTCGCGGGGTTCAATGCCGGATTTACTGGGAACCGGAAGGCGCTTGACCTCTCCTGCTGTTCATGGCAGCCGGACTACTGATTCTTGGCTTGGGAACGTTGGCGAGGACTGTTTGGGGGCAGTCCCGGAGACGCTAAGGACTAAGCGTTGCTTTCAACCGGAGCAGAATCCGAGGTGGGTATCTCAGAATTGTTTTCTGGGCTTTCGGAACTCGAAGTGCGCATACGTCGGTACATTGGTCCAATAGCAGTATTTTCAAGTACTTCGGACTCGGCTTGAAACCAATCCTGCAACTCCCGTCCTTCGGTCTGACCCCGAGTTTCATAAAGCTGCTGGGCGCGCGAGCGTACCTTCCGCTCCACCATCTGCATCATGAGCGCCTGCTGCTTCTTTCTGCGTGTCTCAATATCCACTGCCCTTAGCCTTCCTTACGTAGTCACCTGTACATTGGGTTTGATTCGAGATCTATGATAACTGATTCGTGTTAACAAAAGATTACATCGGACTCATCGCGGAGATTACTAAAGTGCTACGGCAGGCAGGAGTATCGAAATCACCCAAGCCCCAGCTTTATCATAGGTTTAGAAGGATAAAGGCAGGGAGCCTGGGCAAATAGAGAGGGCCGACTAGTCGAAGATAAGTACCGCAGAGGCGATTACCGTGGTCCACAGACCGCGTTTGTCGCCGACAGCAGACTGGGTGACATTCGCGGTGCGGACGATCTTGTTGGACAGGCGGTAGATCTGCTTCTTTTCATCCCAGGAGCGGTCTGGGTCGAACTCAACGTTGAGGGTCGTGGCTAGCATCTCGGCGGCTAACTCTTCGGCATATTCTCCGGCTGCATCCTCAGTTTCGCCGAACGAATGGTGCTCGCTGAGATATCCGTAGGTATTGCGATCGGCGGGAATGGCTACGCCAATGGACGAAGCTAATAACCGATGCGGCTCGCGCGTCGAGTTCTCCGCGACGACTGCAAAGACCACTTCTCCCGGATGAAGATACTTCACGCCTTCTTTGCGCGCGAGCAATTTGCAGTTGGGAGGAAAGATGGAAGAGACACGCACCAGATTCTGCGCCGCGATGCCGGCATCGCGTAGTGCCAACTCAAACGACGTGAGACGCTCACGGTGTTTCCCCACACCCTTGGTGAAGAAAATCCGTTTCGGAACCATGTCTTTGCCCAATTCGCCTTCCTCCGCAGCAGAGAGATATTGAACGTTGAGAATGCACAATCTAACACATTGCTTTGTAAAGGAAATGTGAATTTCAGAGGGGCACAAGAAAAATTGCGGGAGGAATAGAATCACCTCCCGCAACTTTTCGGGATGCGGAAACAGCGGAGCTTACTTGGCAGCTTTCACGGAACTCACGGTGATGACGTCGTCTTTCTCAGTTCCGGTGATGGTGGCCTTGGAGCCAGCCTGCTTGTCGAGCGTGTCGAGAGCGCTTTTATCGGTGGCTTCGAGCGTGTAGACCTTATCGCCGACAACGAGAGCATATTTCGATCCCTTGGATACGCAGGCCCGAGTACAAGTGGCGGCGTCGCCCATATGTTTCTTCCCACACATGGCGTCGCTGACCGTGCCCGTGTATGTCTTGCTGGCGGCGAAAGAGAAGACCGCAAAGCTCGCAATCATTAAGAGTGTTGCGAGCATATACGCAGATTTCTGAAGCCCAGCTTTCCGAAGTCCGACATTCATCACAGATTCTCCTTTTGAGTGTGCAGGCTGGCGCAGGGAGCGACGCGAGTCGCCCAGCCCATGCGACTAAGGATGCACCTGAGTCCAAGAAGTTACAAGACAGAAGCCATCAAAATGCGGAGACACGCAGGCGCGCATCTCCGCTTTGGTGCCCGGATCGGATTAGGGGGAGGGCCCGGGCAAACTCCAAAAAATACGGAAAAACTTGATACGTCCAATCTTGATGCTTGGCCAGAGAAAGGAAAGCTTGAGCCCACTGGTCAGCGCGTCTCTGCAAGGCTGACCGATTTGCGGCACAGTGTAGCAAGGAAATCTCTTTTCCCCAAAGAAAAAATGTGGCAAAAATCAACAATAATCACGTGTTGAAAACTTCAACGCGTCGCAAGACTGCGTAGACTATCCCGTGGAGAGCTGAATCATTGGTGCATTCTGATTTTTGTTCCAAAATCCGAACAAAGCTCAAGTGCCCAGGGGATCGAAGTTCTATTTAGGAGCCTTCGCGGCATAAATGAGGTCAACGTCGACGGTGTTATCTCGCGCATTAGCAGTCACATGCGAGGCGACGTCCCAGTCGAGATTAGCGGGCAGCAGTTTATGCGCTGCCGGCAGGAATTCACTGAGGTAGGTTGCGTCGTAGACTTCTCCCTGGCGGATCTTCCAGAGGCTCCGGAGCTTGGCATCCAGACTGTTGTCGAGTCCGCGGAATTCAAGATCGCCCATGTGGAAAACTGGTCCCTCTTTGACTCCGAGGCGTATTACTACCGTCTTGGAGGAATCATCGAAGTCGAGTTCGGCTTTGATCGCAGCCGTGACATAGCCGCGCGATCCGTAGAGCTTTTGAATGTCTTTTACGTTGTCGGCGAGGCGGATCGTATTGGCGATTTCTCCAGTCTGAGCGCGAACCATCTTCTGTAGAACGTCAGTGGAGAATTCATGATTGCCGGACCACCCGAGTCCTTTTAGTTTGTACTGATCCCCGGGAGTGACGGCGAAGGTGACGTCCACAATGGTGAGATTGTGAGGCCCCTCCTCGTTTTCAGCTGCGGGCTTCTTCACAATTTTCGTCTGCGGAGGGCCGAAACTGGCTTTGAGGTATCCCCGCGCGAGGTAAACCGGAGTGAGTTGATGCTGCACCAGCGCGCTCAGGACTGTCCGCGAATATTCCGTGTCGCGGACGCGCTGGGAAGCCGCTTGCAGCGCGGGCAAATCGGCATCACTTGCTCCGACGAAATTGACATCCCGGATCTGGATCAGTACGTCGGCAACCCGGTACACGACGGAGTCGACTGGACCATCCGGCTTGCCAGTACGCTCGTACTCGACGTGGCCAGGAATCGAGTTCTCTACCAGCAAGGCCTGCAGCGCATCGGAAACCAGATCCGCCAGTCGTCCGTTAAGGGGTAGTTCTCCGTTGAAAAGAGGCGCGCTTAACTGGATGCGCTTGAGAAGGTCCTCGTCAGAAAACCAGACGAAGTCTTCGAAGCGCACGGGAACGAACTTCTCAATCTCGGAGACTTGCAGTTCGAGTTTAGTGCCTGCGGAGGAATACGAGTAGGTGTAGGAAACATCACTGAAGATTCCGAACGCGCCGAGCCGCGTGGCGGCTTTCTTGAAATCGTCTTCGGTCACCACCGTGCCCGTTTGCAGTCCGCTGGCAGCGATGATCTGGCTCTCGGAAAACCGCTTGTTTCCCGTGACCTTGACAGAGATCAATTGGCGTTGCGAAGCCGGCACTTGCGAAAATGGCTTCTGCGCGAATGCCATGCCGCCAATGTTGGGAAGGGCCAACGAGGAAAGTAGCACGAATAGCAGGAGGCTGGGGGTTGCCTTCATCATCGGATGGGAGCTGGTTCTAATTCTTGCGCAGATTTGTGCTTCACCGCAATCTCAATGAACGCCAGGGCGGCGCGACTCAGGGCTTTGTCTTTCCGGAAAACGAGGGCGAGGTCGCGGCGCACCTGAGCGTCGGCTAGCCGAACCGCGGCCAGCACCTTTGCCCGAACGTCTTCTTCGACATTCGATTTGGCGATGAACCCGATGCCCACGTCGGCGGCCACGAATCGCTTGAGCAGTTCGCTGGAATCCAGCTCCATGGTGAAGTTCGGTTTGAGACGGCGTTCGTGAAAGAGTTGCTCGATTGCGTCCCGTGTGTGTCCTGCCTTGGGAACGATGAGGGGATATTTACTGGTTTCGGCAATGGTAACGGACTTCGTTTTTCCCAGAGGATGCTGGGGAGGGGCAATCAGGATTAATTCGTCCCGATGAATGAGGACGACCGTCAAACGGGTGTCGTTGACGGGAAGAGAAACAACTCCGAAATCGACCGAGTTATCGATGATCGACTCGAGAACCTTCGCATAGTCGGCGCGCTTGATATTCACCGATACGTCGGGATACTGCTTCTTGAAGTCAGCAAAAACGTAGGGCAGGATGTGTAAACAGGTACCTTCGTTGGCCCCGACGATGATTTCGCCGCGAGGAACACGCTCCATCTCGGCAATGGAAACCATCATGGCTTTGCGGGCGTCCAGAGTCTCTTCCACGTACTTCAGAAAAGCCTTACCGGCTGCGGTGAGCGAAACTTTGCCTCCGGACCGGTCGAAAAGCTTGGCCCCGACTTCCTCTTCGATACCGCGAATCTGCGACGAAATCGCCGGCTGGGTGCGGAAACGCTTCTCCGCCGCCCGCGAAAACGAGGCGTGCCGCGCCACTTCGAGAAAGGTTTCGAGCTGGTCGAAGTCCATTCGGAGTTCTCAGCTTTCAGCCGATCGACACCTATGCACCCGCGAAAACAGGAGTAGCTGAAAGCTCATGGCTGAGAGCTGATGGCTTAAGTATAAAGTCTGGTTTATCCGTCCTATAAGAACATTCGAATTGCCAGCGTGCGAGGCTGGCATTAGACTCGTCGGTCTGCCCAACGCGACCGATTGTAGCAGCCTGCCGGCTGCCCCATGCTAACCGCGTCCCTTTGCGGTGAGAGTGGGGATTTTTCAGGTCTATCATCCGATTGTCGCGTTACTGACGACATCTCCGGGGGAAGAATTCCCATGCCTGACGCCAAGACTGTTCTCGAGTTTGCCAGGAAGAACGCCGCCAAGATTTTGGATTTGCGATTTACCGATATTCCTGGCTTGTGGCATCACGTTTCCTATCCGATCGAGCAGTTAACGCAGGCCTCGTTCGAGGAAGGTTTTGGCATTGACGGCTCGTCGATCCGGGCATGGGCGGGCATTCATGAAAGCGACATGCTGCTCAAGCCGGACGCGAACTGCCATCTTCTCGATCCCTTCACCGAGGCGCCGACGCTGGTGCTGGTATGTGATGTCGTCGATCCGGTCACAAAGCAGAGCTACGATCGCGATCCCCGCTATATCGCGCGCAAGGCCGAGGCGTATTTGGCGGAATCAGCAATCGCTGACACGGCTTACTTCGGTGCCGAGGCGGAGTTTTTTATTTTCGACAACATTCGCTTCGATCAGCGCGAAAATTACGGGTTTTACTATATCGATGCCGAAGAAGGACGTTGGAATTCCGGCCGTGAAGAAAATAATCTTGGTTACCGCCCTCGTTATCGCGAAGGCTATTTTCCCGTTGCACCTACCGATCACTATCAGGATCTTCGCTCAGAAATGCTCCTGACTATGCAGTCCTGCGGGATGGAAGTGGAATGTCACCACCACGAGGTCGCGACCGGGGGCCAAACCGAAATCGATCTAAAATTCGATTCGCTGCTGCGGTCGGCCGACAAGATGCTGCTCTTCAAGTACATCGTCAAGAACGTCGCCAATCGGAACGGCAAGACCATCACGTTCATGCCGAAGCCAATCTTTGGCGATAACGGCAACGGGATGCACACGCATCAGTCCTTGTGGAAAGCTGGCGAGCCGTTGTTTGCTGGGGATGGCTATGCTGGGCTCTCGCAGATGGCGTTGTGGTATATCGGCGGGCTGATCAAGCACGGACCGGCGCTTTCGGCGATTATTGCGCCAACGACGAACTCCTATAAGCGGCTCGTCCCGGGATTTGAAGCGCCTGTGAATTTGGCCTACTCGCGGCGGAACCGCTCGGCGGCGTGCCGCATACCAATGTATTCACCTTCCACGAATTCCAAGCGGGTGGAGTTTCGTCCGCCCGACCCGAGTTGCAATCCGTATATGGCTTTTGCGGCGATGTTGATGGCCGGTCTGGATGGAATCGAAAACAAAATGGACCCCGGGCCGCCGCTGGATAAAGACATCTACGAACTGGACCCCGAGGAGTTGTCCAGCATCCCATCGATGCCGGAATCTCTAGAAGATGCGCTCGACGCGTTGCAGCGAGATCACGCATTCCTGCTCAAGGGAGACGTTTTTACCGAAGAGTTGCTGCGGACCTACGTGGATTACAAACGGTCGAAAGAAGTGGAGGCAATTCGTTTACGGCCACACCCATATGAGTTTGCGCTCTACTACGACATTTGAGATGACGCTCGGCAGATCGACATGGGACTTTTCGCCAATCACATTGGGCAGTTCGGGTTTCACACTCTCGTGATTGCGGCTACCGTCGTCTATTTCTGGGGAATTCTTGATTGGAAGAATATCAATCCAGCGATTCGGCTCCGGCTGCTTTCGACACTGGGATTGTTCGTCACGGCAGCTTTGATGCTGCTGGCTATCTGGCCCGACCTCTATAGTCTGCCGGCGATCATGAGCCTTCCAGCTCTGCTCATCTTCGCGGCCGCGATCTTCTGGCCCGCGGCAATTTGGAAGCGCTCGAAAACGAGAATCTATTTGAATCTGTGCGTAATTGCCTCAGGCCTGTCTTGGATGGTTCAAATGTACTGGGAACGTCGTGGGTAACGAGTGACGTTTCGTAGGTGCGTGTGGTTCCTTTCGATATCGGAGGAGTTCACACATACTGTCAGCGACTGCGATGCACGCAATAGATTCGGACGTCAGGCCATCCCTCGAAGTTCAGGTGATTCCAGTCACCGACTTAACAGAGATTGTTAAACCCGCTGACTATTTTTGCCGAAAAATAATCCAGGGTCCGTGCAATAAAGGCAAGTCACTGAAGTTTGCCTGTTGAAGGCAGAGGACTTCTTAGAGCTATCTGGAGTTTCAATCAGGCAAGCCTTCGGTCATCCACCTGCAATGTCAATGATGGGCGAGTCATTCGTGACAGAACCGAATTCATTGAAGATTAAGGAGACTAAAGACGTGCGCAAGCAGAAAGGTTTTTCGCTGATCGAACTTCTCATCGTTGTAGCCATCATTCTCATCATTGCGGCCATCGCTATTCCGAACCTCCTTCGCGCGCGCATGGCGGCGAATGAATCGTCGGCTGTCGCGACGATTCGCACCATCAATTCCGGGGAAGTGACCTATAACTCCACTTATCCAAGCGTCGGATTCGCTCCTGCGCTAGTGAACCTGGGCGGCGCTCTGGGCGCGGCTTGCACGCCGAGTTCGACGACCGCGTGCCTGATTGACTCCGTCGTGGCCAACAACGGCAATCCCGCTGGCGGCGGCAAGAGCGGCTACATGTTTTCGACTGGCGCTGGTACAGTGGCGGGCGGGGTCAATGTCGGTTTTACGGCCTTAGCCGTGCCCATCACTATCAATCAGACTGGCATCCGTGCCTTCTGCTCGGAAGAAGACTCGGTGGTGCGAGTTGATCCACTTGGAGCTTGTGCGAATACCGAAGCTGGCGTGCTTACTTTCAATCCGCTGAACCAATAGCACTCACGAAATATCTTTACGTATAAATGCCACTCTCCGAATGCGGAGGGTGGCGTTATTTTTCGCCCTCTCAAGGAAAAAGGAATGAGGCTAACCGAAGTCTTGTCTGCTTGCGAGTTTAAGGACAGCTGAGTTTCGCGGTGCCCGAAAGCAGAGCTGCTGTACAATCGGTCCCACTGCACGGTGCGGGCGTGCTCGCCTTTACTGTGACCACTCCCGATGCGCCGGGATTGCATTGCGCCAACCCGTTCCCATTAATCGTTGCAATATTGGGATCCGATGATGACCATCCCGGTTGTGTTATTGGAGACGGAGATGGCGGCGCACTATAGATGCCCAAGGCAGTAAATGGGACCTGACCCTTCGGAAATGTCTGTGCGTCCGCAGTCGTTGGCGTAACAGAGATTGATTGCAGAAGGCGCGGACTTGAGTTGCCACATCCGCTCGCTACCGACTCGATACCGGCGAGAACGACAAGAAGTGCAGTGGAGAGGAGCGGATTGAGTCGGGCCATAACGCCTCCAATCCCGCCTGGCGGCTTCGAGTGCCGCGTGCCAAAGGAAGTACAGCCTCAATCGTCTACTTGACTGTATCAGAGGTTGGATTCGTGCTTGGATTGAGCACGCTAGTCCAGTGTCGCCGATGCGACCTCGGGCTCTTCCTCAAAGCAGGGGGCGTGGCTGGAGCGACTATATAGCGGGTCGCACTGAATTTTCTTTCAGAGTGCGATCCATGAGCCGCATACGCTTAGAGAGAACGGGCTCAGTCATGCGAGTTGAAACCGTTTCGCAGCCGCTTACGGTTAGCAGTTCCGTTCCCATGGCATCGATCGCCGAATTGGAGCGGCCGAGCACCATCAGCAAATATTTCTGAGCTACAGGTCTGTCGGCCGGGTGAATCAATGCCCACCAGCGCCGAACCGATTCTTGAACTTCGGCTTCGCTCTTTTCTCCAACGACTAGCGCGTCAATAAGGCGGTAAACCTTGCTCTTGATCGCTTGATACGAGACGGAAATCTCTTGGGGCATAGGGTTCCTGATTTTCCTGTACTTCCGAACAGTGCAATCCTCGCGCCAAACCCGTAGGTCCAAGTTTCGGTGGTGTTTAGAAGGATTCGCACAGGGTTAAACGTACGGTGAATGGAAGAATTCCAACCTGGAATATGAATTCTGGAAGAATTCCACTGTGTTCTGTCGGTTTTCGCTTCGCACCCCTTCTCACACCGCGCCGACGCGATACAATGTTGCGCTCTTCGTAACCAGCACCCGATCCCGCTCTGAGCCGCACCGAGGCGGCCGGATCGATGCCGCTCGTGTGCCTATTCAACCCGACTTGGGGAGGTCAAATGAGGAAATGGGCGTTAGCTGTGACGCTCCTGGTATTAAGCTCGCCTGCGCTCGCGCAGACGACAGGATCATTAAACACGCAGGCCGGTCAGGGCGGCAGCAGATCACAAGGCACCTGGCAAGATGCAGGGCCAAACGAGCGAATGTTCTTCCCCAAAGACATGCTCTGGGGATGGGCCCAATTTGATCTTGCGCCGCCGCACAATGAAATCGATCCGAACCTGTGTGCTGGCAACTCTTACGTCTACGGAGGAGCGAACGCGCCATGCAACATGTTTGCCCGCTACATGATTTCTGGGATTCTGGAGGTCCGTCCGTTTGGCCGCGGACCCCTCCGACGTTTCATGGTCTTCGGTGCGCCGGCCTTCCTCTTTGGGAAGAACGTCCCTAAGACGCTTTACACGTGGTCTCCAGATGCTATCGGGATCGAGCATTCCTGGGGCGCCGGGATCTATCTCAACAAGGGCTTTGAATTCCGGGTGACGCAACATTTCCTCTTCGATCGCCTGGGCGCGCGCGACAAGAATCTTGGCGCTGCCGATCTGGGAAATAACGGCCCATGGGGACGCTACATGAGCCTCGGGGTACGCAAGACATTTGGGACACGGCGGTGGTAGCTGGTTCCAGCGGCTGCTTATGCTGTAACTGGGACCTGCGGCCGCGTCAGACGGCGAACAATCCAGACAATCAACGCGATAAACGCTCCCAGAATGACGAACGGCAGTCCGAAAATCAGAAACAGCCAGGCGGATCCGCTGAAGGCGGTAACATCGCCCTCAACCGAGGCGTCGGGATCGCGGCGAATGTGGCCGCCAAACACAGTGATGTCGTGAACCGTTGAGCCTTTGTCGAGCCGGATGTCACCGCCGAAGCTGGTGGTGTCAGCACCCACCTCTCCCGAGTCCTCGACGTAAATGCCGCCGCCAAAGGTCGTAACGTCGGCATCAACGTGCCCACGGATTCGCACGCTGCAGCCGAAACAAGTGACCTCGTTAACCTGCTCATCAGGACCCACAGTAATGTCGTGCCCAAATTGCGTACGATCGTGGGAGCCGTCGGCGAATGCTGGGACGCAAAGGGATGCGACGCCAAGCAGGCAAATGAAGAGTCGGCGTGAAAGGAGCTCCATTCCGTCCTCCGTACCGAGCGGATGCCTCGGAAGTCAGTAGGTAATTATCCCACAGACGCGAGAGTTATAGGTTGTGACCCAGTTTGTACCATGAATCACCTGCGGAAGTGATCAAGATCACGCTTGCTAATGAAGGATACGGGTACAGTGTCGGATGCAGCTGAGGATTCTAGTTAAGTTTTCAGCGCTCATCCAACGAAATCGGACTCGGTGAGGAAAATCGCAACAGGCCTCGGGATAAATTCTCTATAATTGGTGGTTTTCCAATCGCAGCGCAGATTTTGTAATCGCGGAGGTTTTTCATGGCGGGCTCTTATAACGGCGTAGCAGTCCCAGCGGATGGAAGAAAGATCGGCTATGCCAGCGGCAGGTACGATATTCCGGATAATCCCATCATTCCCTTCATCGAAGGTGACGGCACAGGCCGCGACATCTGGAAAGCCTCCTTGCAGGTTTTCAACGCGGCTGTGGAGAAGGCCTACAAGGGAAAGCGGCGGGTGGCATGGTACGAAGTCTTCGCCGGAGAAAAAGCCAAAGCTAAATTCGACAATTGGCTGCCGGACGATACCGTCGAAGCGATTCGCGGATTTCGCGTCGCCATCAAGGGGCCGTTGACGACTCCGGTCGGCGGTGGCATCCGTTCGCTGAACGTCGCCTTACGCCAGATCCTCGACCTCTATTGCTGTGTACGCCCGGTGAAATACTACAGCGGCGTTCCTTCGCCCGTGAAGCATCCCGAGCGCATGGACGTGGTCATCTTCCGCGAGAACACCGAAGATGTTTACGCGGGAGTCGAGTGGGAGCAGGGAACTGCGGACTGTGCGCGACTGATCGAGTTCCTGAACAAGGACATGCTGAAGGGCGGCAAGAAGCAAATCCGCCTCGATTCGGGCATTGGTATCAAGCCGATCTCTGTGACAGGGACGAAGCGGCTGGTGCGCATGGCGATCCAGCACGCCGTCGAGAGCGGACGCAAAACGGTCACGCTCGTCCACAAGGGCAACATCCAGAAATTTACCGAAGGCGCCTTCCGCAAGTGGGGATATGAGATCGCTGTCGAAGAATTCCGCGATAAGGTCGTGACCGAGCGGGAGAGCTGGATTCTCGATAACAAGGACAAGAACCCAAACCTGACCGTCGCCCAGAATGCCGAGCTGGTCGAACCGGGTATGGAATTTGCCCCTCCGGCGTTCCGTCAATCGGTGGAGAAGGAAGTAAAGGCCGTCCTGGATGCGATCTACCCGACTCACGGAAACGGTGCGTGGAAGAAGAAGATCATGATCAACGATCGCATCGCCGACTCCATCTTCCAGCAAGTCGTGACCAGAGCCGATGAATACTCGGTGCTGGCGACTCCGAATCTGAATGGCGACTATATTTCCGACGCGTGCGCCGCGCAGGTTGGCGGACTTGGAATCGCTCCGGGCGCGAACATCGGCGATGGCTATGCGATCTTTGAAGCGACGCATGGCACGGCCCCGAAATATGCCGACAAAGATGTGATCAATCCCGGATCGGTGATTCTGTCAGGCGTGATGATGTTCCGTCATCTGGGATGGAACGAAGCTGCCGACCTGATCGAACAGAGCATGGAGCGCACCATCGAGCAGAAAAAAGTCACCTACGATTTCGAGCGCCTCATGCCGGGAGCAACGAAAGTGAAGACCAGCGAATTCGCCGGCTACATGATTGAAAATATGAGCGCGGGCGTGCTGGTGTAGGGATTGTAAGATTGGGCGATCGCGGTATTGAGCGATTGCTATTTTTCTGAGCGCCGAAATTTCAATCGCAAAATCATCCAATCGCTCAATGGCTCAATTTTTCGAAAGGAATCATCCCATGCGCAAGAAAGTCACTATCGTAGGTTCAGGCAATGTGGGCGCGACGGCTGCTCACTGGATTGCGTCCAAAGAACTCGCCGACGTTGTCCTGATCGACATCATCGAAGGCGTGCCGCAGGGCAAGGGACTTGACCTGCTCGAGGCGATGCCCATCGAGAAGCGCGACTCTTACGTGAGTGGCACCAACAGTTATGCCGACACGGCGAATTCCGACATCGTCGTGATCACCGCCGGCATTCCGCGCAAACCCGGCATGAGCCGCGACGATCTGCTCAATACGAACTACGGCATCATGAAAGCGGTGGTCGGTGAGGTCGTGAAGAACTCCCCTAACTGCATCCTGATCATTGTCTCCAACCCTCTCGACGCCATGGCGCAAGCCGCCTACAAGCTCAGCGGATTCCCCCGCGAGCGCGTCATCGGTATGGCCGGAGTACTCGACTCAGCCCGCTTCCGGGCCTTCATCGCAGACGAACTGAAGGTCAGCGTCGAGAACGTAACTGCCTTCGTGCTCGGTGGCCACGGCGACACCATGGTCCCTTTGCCGCGTTATTCGACAGTTGCCGGAATTCCGATTACCGAACTCATTGAGAAGAGCCGTCTCGATGCGCTTGTGCAGCGCACGCGCGATGGCGGTGCCGAGATCGTGAAGTATCTGAAAACTGGTTCGGCTTATTACGCCCCCTCGGCGGCTGCCACCGAAATGGTTGAAGCGATCCTCAAGGACAAAAAGAAAATCCTGCCCTGCGCGGCTTATCTGCAAGGTGAATACGGTGTCAATGGCCTTTACGTCGGGGTACCAGTAAAGCTGGGCTCAAAAGGAATTGAGCAGATCATCGAAATCAAGCTGACGGCGGAAGAAAAAGCCGGTCTTGACAAGAGCGCGGCCGCAGTGAAGGAGCTGTGTGCCGTCATTAACGTTTAATGCAGCGATAGATTAATAGGTCCCCACGTTTTCGCTCCGGCGGGAGGTGGGGATTTCTGGTCTAGCAAGGCCGAAGCCTGGCCCCTGAGATCCGCTCCTTTCAAATTCAATTCTGACGGCAAAGAATAAGCTCGGCCTGTTACTGCCGGTTACCTCGGTGTATGGGCTTGACATCTTCTTGACAACGAACCGCGGCTCATCCGTTAGCCTGTCCTCATCTCCCCGAAAAAGCTCAGAGGTTACGCCATGAAGCTACGCTTCGCTCTCTATACGTTCGTCTTCTTCTTTAGCGGTTTGACGTCCAGCTTTGCCCATCACACCGCCGTCATCGTCAACAAAGAAAACGGCGTGGAGAACGTCAGCTCGGCCCAATTGAGCAGGATCATTCGCGGAGAAATCAAGAAGTGGCCGGATGGCAAGAGCATCATTTTGGTGCTTCACAAAGACTCTATCGGCGAAAGGGAAACGCTCGAGCGCTTGAACAAGATGTCGACCTCAGAGTGGAACGCCTTTCTGTTGTCTCACAAGGAATCGATTGTTTTCGTTGATACCGATGCCGATGTCAGGAAAGAAGTTCAGACGGAATCCGGCGCCGTGGGGTTGATCGAAGTCCATTCGATTGACAGCAGCATCAATGTTGTCCATGTCGACGGAAAGCTGCCCATGGAATTCGGATATCTGCCTCACTAATTAGCGGGTGCTGAATTTACAAAGCTGGGTCAATCCAGCGCTTACCTTCTTTGCCATCACTTCGGTTGCCTGCTAGGATCACTTTCGCTTTCCAGCGCCCATGGACCGGATTCAGATCACAATCGCCCAACCGGCAGATCACGAATGGTGTGCCCGCCTGATGGCTTCCTCCGAACCCTGGATCACTCTGCAGCGCGATCTCGACGCCTGCCGTCAGGTTCTGAGCCGTCCAGGTACCGAGTTGTTCGTAGCACGAGACGAGAGCGGCGGCGATCCGATTGGCTTCGTGTTGCTCGCACCGCACGGTCTCGCAGGCTCACCCTACATCGCGTCGATCGCGGTTGCGCCCGCGGCACAAGGCCGCGGCGTCGGATCGCAGCTGATGACATTCACCGAACAGCGCTACCGCCTTCGTGCCCACCTGTTTCTTCTCGTCTCTTCATTTAATCCTCGGGCTCAGCAGTTCTATCGCCGTCACGGATTCCAATTTGTCGGCGAACTGAAGGATTACATCGTCCCTCACCACTGGGAACTCATATTCCACAAACGCCTCGCATGACCGTACACTCTGCCGCTGACGCCGCTCGCACCGCAGCTGGCAAACGACTAGTGCTGCTTTTGGCTGTCGCCGCCTCTGCCGGATACGTCTGCCGCGTCGCCATCACCGTGGTCGCTCCCGGGATCATGCAGGAATTCGGCCTGACGCAGGCGCAAATGGGAACTGTCTTTACGGCCTTCCTGATTGGCTACACGATTTTTCAAATCCCGTCGGGCGGACTTGCTGATCGCGTGAGCCCTCGCCGCATCTTCCTTGTACTGTCTTTCGGATTCGCCCTGCTCACTGTCCTCACGGCTGCTGTCGGATGGTCGATCTTCGGCATCGGTCTCATCATCCCTCAGCTCTGGCTGATTCGGATGATTTTTGGCGTCATCGCAGCTCCCACCTATCCCACATCGGCGAGAACGATCGCGGTGACAATTCCGGCGCGATTGCAGGCCCGTGCGAACAGTCTCGTGCTCGCGAGTGTTGGTGTCGGATCGGCCATAACGCCTCTGATGCTAATCCCGATTTCGACTCGTTATGGGTGGCGCAGTGCCTTGTTCCTGGCCGCCGGAATTAGCGTTGTCGTGGGGCTGCTCTGGTGGATCTTCGGGCCGCAGGAGCATCATCGGCACGAAACTGCGGTCGATGCGCCGGACACAGCCCGAAGTTCGTCATCGGGAGCATCTCCCCAACCGCTGCGCATAGCCAGCTTCTGGTTCCTGTTTGCCAGCTACCTGCTTCAGGGATATCTCGGCTACATCTTCATCTTCTGGTTCTATCTGTACCTGGTCCAGGTGCGTCATCTGGAAGTGCTCAAAGCCGCCAGTTTTACCGCTCTGCCCTGGATTGCGACTACCGTCGCTATTCCGCTTGGCGGAGTATTCTCCGATCTGGCCGTGACCCGATGGGGCGCTACCTGGGGGCGCCGCAGTTTACCCCTAGCGGCACTTTGCATCTCCGGTATTTTTCTTGTGATCGGAGCGCGCACGCCCAACGCGAATCTGGCAGTCGCAGCCCTCACCGTTTGCACCGTGCTCGTGATCTGCACCGAAGGTCCATTCTGGGCGACAATGACACAACTATCGGGCGAGCATAGCGGGATTGCGGGTGGCACGATGAACTTCGGCGGCAACGTCGGAGGAGCGATCTCCCCGGCCCTCACGCCATGGCTCGCAGCACGCATGGGTTGGGAAACTGCACTGACCCTGACGGCTGGGCTTGCCTTGGTCGCCGGATTGTTGTGGCTCGGAGTCCGCGTCGATACCGAATAAAACACCATGGGAAAACGGTTCTTCATGGCCGCGTCAGGGCCGCGAGGGAGATCGAGGCTTTAGCCCCGCTGCTCTCGCCGCCAAACCTTTTCATTCCCTCTCCGTCGAAATTATGTTTCCATATCTGCACACCGGGGACCGGGGACCAAAGCACCCACGGAGAACTCATGAGCACCACTCTTCAGACCGCTCCTCTCGCAGCCGCGCCGGCGTCCACCTCCCGCATCGCCTCCATCGACATCATTCGCGGCGCCGTCATGATCCTCATGGCCATCGATCACGTCCGCGTCTACTCCGGACTCCCCGCCGGCGGCCCCACGCCCGGCATCTTCTTCACCCGCTGGATCACGCATTTCTGCGCGCCCGCGTTCATCTTTCTCGCCGGCACCAGCATCTTTTTCTATGCCCGCAAGCACAGCGGCGTCTCCCGCTTTCTGCTCATCCGCGGAGCCTGGCTCATCTTTCTCGAACTCACTATCCTCCGCCTCGCCTGGACCTTCAACTTCGACTTCGCCCACTACGAAATGGCGGGCGTGCTCTGGGTCATCGGCTTTTGCATGATCCTGATTGCGGGCCTGGTGAAATTACCGCTGCAAGTGACGGCCGCGTTCGGTGTCATCCTCATCGCCGCGCACAATCTGATGGATTCGCACCTGGGCAAACTGCTCGACGGTATGGACAGCAACAGACTCTCCGCTCTCTGGAAGATCGGCTACATCGGATTCTTCGCCGGACCCGTCCAGTTCGGGCCGAACGGACCCAACCTCATCGTGCTCTACTCCATCGTTCCCTGGATCGGAGTCATGGCCACAGGCTACGCATTCGGCAAAATCCTGCTTCTCGATCCGGCCAGCCGCAACCGCGCGTGTCTTCTCTTGGGTCTCGGCGCCATCGCCCTCTTCTCAATACTCCGCGGATTCAACCTCTATGGCGACCCCCGCCCGTGGCACGGGCCAAACGGCAATTCGCCCATGCCCGCAGTTCTCTCGTTCCTGAACTGCACAAAATATCCAGCCTCGCTCGATTTTCTTCTGATGACCCTGGGGCCCGTCATCGCTCTCATCCCGATCCTCGAAACCGCTTCGAACGCTCTTTCCCGCATCATCGCCATGTTCGGACGCGTCCCCTTCTTCTATTACGTCCTGCACATCCCTCTGATCCACACGCTGGCGCTAGTCGTGTCAAAGATTCGCCTGGGTTATGTCAGCCCGTGGCTGTTCACGAACCATCCCATGGGCAATCCCGAACCTCCCGACGGATACACTTGGAGCCTTCCTCTTCTCTATACAGTCTGGGCAGCGGCAATTCTTCTGCTCTATCCAGCCTGCCGCTGGTTCGTAAACGTAAAAGCCAGACGGCAAGACTGGTGGCTGAAATACATCTGAGGATTTGCTTGTGTAGCTCCGGATGCATTCGTCCGGGTTGCGCGCAAAGCGGCGCAATGAATAGTGGGCAAGGACTGCGAAGACATTCGCGCCCACTTTGCCGTCTGTCATCCTGAGCGAGGGTCGCCTAGCTGCTTGCGTTCCTTGCAGTGCCGTTGATGTCGGGGTTTCCACCGCCATCTCTCGGAACGATTCCGCCCTGGTCGGTTGCTGCACAAGCTATCAAATCGGGTGCGACCTTTATCGGGATGTACTAATTTCTTTTCGCCAAGTGACTGCTTCACGGCTTTATACCTGAAAGCGCATTGCCCAACAGCTGAAAATATCTGCGGGCCTTCTTCACGTCCCGCGCGATCTGCTCACGCAAAACATCTACGGAAGGGAATTTGATTTCATCCCGTAGCCTCTCAAGAAAGCAGATTTCAACCTCGGTATCCGGCGTCAGTTCAATCGGATGAAAGTTCAGCAGATGGGTCTCGATCGCAAATAGCTCCGCCCCAAACGTCGGACGATTCCCCACATTCGTAACTGAGTCAAATCTCTCGGTCCCCACCCGCGTCCACGTGATGTACACGCCGTTCTGCGGAACAAGTTCCTCGTAACGCGCCAGGTTGATCGTAGGCACGGTGTACTTTGATCCATATCCACGCCCGCGTCCCGGCACTCCGAGAATGCAGAACGGACGTCCCAGCAGATGCCGCGCCCGGCTCACTCGTCCGTCGCTGATGAGTTTCCGAATCTGGCTGCTCGAGACCCCTTCCCCTCGTAACTTCATCTCTGGATACACCACGACTTCGAATCCCATCTCGCGTCCCAAGTCGGCCAGCATGTTTACATCGCCCGCAGCTTTGTGTCCGAACCTGAAGTTAAAGCCTTCGTGCACCTCGCTGGCGTGCAGCTTTTCCTTCAGGATCTCCTCCGCGAATTGCCGCGGCGTCATGAGCGATAAATCCCGCCCGAAGGGGAGCACCAGCACTCCATCAATCCCCGTTCCCTCGAGCCAGCGTAGTTTTTCAGGCGTTGGGGTAAGCAGTTTCAAACCAGACTCCGGCCTGAGGATCCTCGTCGGATGCGGCTCAAATGTAACCGCAACTGCCTTGGCCCCGGACGCGCGCGCGCGTGCAACGATCTCTCCCAGAACGTGGGCATGAGCCCGATGAACGCCGTCGAAATTTCCCACGCTGACAAGGGTAGGGCCGTAGTCGGCAGGGACATCCTCGAGTTTGTGAAAAACCTGCATAGAAAAAGAAATTGTTGATTGATGGTTTCTGATTGCTGATTGAAGCACGTGCAACTAGGTTCTCAATCTACAATCGCCAATCATCAATCAACAATCAGATCTCAAACTCCAGCTTCATGCCGTCATATGACAAACGGACATGCCTCGGCAGCGTGGCGTTCGTGGCCTCATGCGCCAGGTCGTGGCAAATATGCGTGAAGAATGCCCGCTTCGGTTTCACCCGGTCGACAATCGCCAGCGAACTTTTCACTGTCGAATGCGTCGGATGTGGCTTGTGTCGCAGTGCATCCAGAAACAAAATGTCCAGCCCTCGTAGCTGCTCAAGCGAAGACTCAGGAATTTCGCTGTGGTCCGTCAGATACGCCGCCGATCCAAAGCGGTAGCCATAAATCTGGGCTTCGCCGTGAATCAGAATGACGGGCTCGAAGCGCGCTCCGAAGACTTCAATCGGCCCGTCAATGGGACGCAACTCCAGTTGAGCCAGTCCGCCGAATTTGTAATCCGCGTCAAAAATGTACGAGAACATTCTGCGCAAAAAGGCTGCCGCATCGGGCCGCGCATAAAGAGGTAATTTCTCCGGTTTATGCCGGTAGCTCAGCGGACGCAGGTCATCGATCCCCAGAATGTGATCGGCGTGCGTGTGGGTATAAAACACGGCGTCCAGCTTCGTGATGTTTTCGCGGATGGCCTGCACGTAGAAATCCGGCGTGGTATCGATCAGCACCACTTTCCCGCCGTATTCCAGCATGATCGAGGGCCGCGTCCGCCGGTCATGCGGATCGCTTGAATGACATACTGCGCAATCACACCCCAAAGTGGGCACACCCATCGACGTCCCACTGCCCAGCACCGTTAAGGTCGCTTTCATCTTTTCCGTATTAACGTCCGGTCGTTCCGGTCGCGGGTCCCGCTTGAGGCGGACGCGCGATGGCGTTCGTTACCTCCACATAGGCCATGCGCAATTCGTACAAACTATTTTGCAGGAAATTCTGTTCGACCGCCGTCAGGTTGCCTTTGGTCTTCTCCGCAATCAGACTCAGGGTATCGATGGTCTGGCGCGCGCCAATGATATCGACACGCGGTTGTTCGTTCTGCTGCCGCATCAGTCCGAGTTGTAGCATCGCCGTCATGTAAAGCGAGGCCAGAAATCTTTCGAACGTGATCTCGAAGTCTTTGGCCGAATGCCCGCTCAGCTCCACTTCTTTATCCAGATCGCGCGACGACTGGTTGTACGCCGCGGCCTGCGCCTCCTGTTCAGCCGACGTCGGGGGAATCGGCATCTCGCGCTCGAGAGTCGCGTCGCCATCCGCCGGCACAGGTTGCGGAGTCTTCTGTTCTGTCGAAGGCTCTCTGAAAGCCGTAGCCGCCGGTGCCTTTGGCGTTTCCACCTCTTCCGGAGCGTCAGACCGCAAGTCACCGTCTGACGTGAACAACCGTCGATCCGTTACCGTGAAGCTAGGTTCATTCTTCTTCTCAGCCATATATCGTTCCCCAATAGTTAGAATCACAGAATCTATTGTTACGCGGAGTGCTGTTTCAAAGCGCTTTCCCCGCGCGTGAGCGCGGCATCGCTCAGCGGCAACTGAACGACAAGCCCCTTTTCCGCGCTGATGGTTACCTCGCGCCCCGGTGCTCCCACTTCGCGCCGAATATATCCGAGGGCGACCGTCTTCGTGCTCTGCGTCGATCTGAACGACGCGAGGCTCGTAATCTCTCCAACTTCTTTTTCGCCCGCCACAATCTTGGCTCCCGGAGAAATCGCCACCTCGCCGTCCAGCAAGAAGCCGGAAAACTTTCGATGAACCGCTCCTCGGGATCGAATCCGTTCCACAATTTCCTGCCCGACGTAGCATCCCTTGTTGAAGTCCAGAGCGCGTGCTTGCTCCGTTTCCTGCGGCAGATCACGTTCCCGGATGTCCACTCCATAGACCGGAATACCCGCCGCAATTCGATGCAACTCCAGCGCCTCTGTACCCACTGGCGTCCCACCGTGTGCGAGCAGCGCATCCCATGTCTTTTTCACATCATGCGGCTTTAGCCACAGCTCGTAATTCTCGAGGACTGGATCATCCACGCGCACTCCGGTGCACGCTACGCATTCGCAATCGCAGGTACACTTCGCTTCGAAAACTTCAAGTGGTTGCGACTCCGGGATCTGGATGCCGGCAGCCGCGAGCACCTTTCGCGCATTCGGTCCGGCAATCCCGAGCGCCGTCATTTCGGCGCTCAGGTTTTTTATCTCAACATCATCCATGATGATGTAGTGATCGAAGGTCGCCAGAATCTTTTCCGCCTGGCTCCGATCCGTCTCCACCAAAATCGACTCACCCCGGTTGTACGCATACAGATCGCCCAAAATGTGTCCCTGCGGATTCAACAGAAACGCGTACACTCCCCGTCCGGGCTGCAGGTCGCGAACGTTATTCGTCACCATCCCATTCAACCAGCGGACTCGGTCCGCTCCCGTCAGAGAAATCTGGGCGCGATATCCCAGGTCATAAACGCCGCACCCGCTGCGCATTGCCGCAAATTCCGCTTGCGGATCGCCAAACCGCAAGACCGTACCAGCGCCACGATATTCGGAAATGGCCGTGGCACCCAAACCTCCGCCTTGAACTTGAAGAGCCGTCAGCCCCATAGCTGTATTCGATTATAGCGAGTGTGTTAACGTTCCTGCCGTGAACTCAAAAAAGCAGACCAGAAAGCGCATCGCCGTGATCCCGGGCGACGGCATCGGCAAAGAAGTTATTCCGCAAGCGGTTAACGTCATCCGGGCGACCGGAGCCCAGGTTGAACTTACGGACTTCGATTGGGGTGCGGACCGTTATCTGCGCGACCAGATCACCGTCCCGCCTGATGGATTCGCCATGCTCGCCCGGGATTTTGACGCCATTTTTGTTGGTGCCTTCGGCGACCCGCGAGTCATGACCAACATCCACGCCAAAGAAATCCTACTCGGGATGCGCTTCAAGATGGATCTTTACGCCAACGTTCGTCCGGTCCGCTTAATGGATGCCGCACTCTGCCCGCTAAAAGGTGTCGAACCGAAAGACGTCGATTTCGTCGTCCTCCGTGAAAATACCGAAGGCGTCTACACCGATGCCGGCGGAGTCTTCAAGCAGGGAACCCTCGACGAGATCGCCACACAGGAGGACATCAACACGCGCAAAGGCGTCGAGCGCATTATCCGCTACGCCTTCGACTACTGCGCCACGCACGCCAAGCTTGACGGCACCCCACGCAACAAAGTCCTGATGAGCGACAAGTCCAACGCGATGACCCACTCCGGCGGTCTCTGGCAGCGAGTGTTCAAAGAAGTCAGCACCGAATATCCCAGGATCACCGCGCAACACATGTACGTCGACGCCCTCTGCATGCAGATGGTCCGCGACCCGCGCCAGTTCGATGTCATTGTCACCAACAATATGTTTGGCGACATCATCACAGACCTCGCCGCGGGACTCCAGGGCGGCCTCGGCATGGCCGCGAGCGGCAACATCCACCCAGGCCGCACCTCGATGTTTGAGCCAGTCCACGGTTCAGCTCCACCGATCGCGGGCAAGAATCAGGCCAATCCATTCGGCGCAATTCTGACAGCGGCCATGATGCTGCGCCATCTAGGATTCGAGGAAGAGCCCGACAAGATCGAAGCGGCAGTCTTGGAAGCCGTCCGGCAGAAGGAAACGACGCAGGATATAGGCGGATCGCTGGGAACAAGAGAAGCGGGCGACTGGGTGGCGAACCGGATATCCAGCTGACATTGCCATCTCAGTCACCAGTAGGGAGATGGCTGTACCTGAATTCTGTCATCCTGAGCGAGGATTTCGTTTCGCGGGAGGGAAAGCAAAACCGCAGTCGAAGGATTCCTTCAATCACTCCATATCCTGAGCGCGCAGCGAAATTGTGCCAGGAAAGAGAAACTATCTGCAGCTTCCGCCCAGCCGCGCCAACTCTCTCCACTTCCAAAAACCATCTACATCCTCAAACCCAATTCCGGGACGTCTCTCACCTTGGGATAAACGTTGCTGTCGAAGCGCGTATTCCGCGCATTTTTCACCGCAATGTGCAGCGCGCGCAGGATCAGCTCGGCGCGCTTCACGTCGAGCGTGTTGCGGATGAGTCCGTTGATTACTTCCATCAGCGAGGCTTGAATGGCCTCTTCGCTTTCGATCAGCGCGATGGGATGCAGGCGCGAGTGCGCCGGCCGACGCACGCCGCGGTAGGCGTGCTGGTGAAAGTAGCAGAATTGCTCTCCGCGGAGAGCGGGCCCGCCGCAGCGAACACCGGTGACTTTGATATGAGTGCACGATTTTGAATTTGGCATAGAGATCCTGTTCATGATTTTTTGGTAGTTGCGAGCTAAAATCCTGGCCGCATTGGAGTTAGGAGAATTGGAGATGACGGAATCGACGTAAAATCTTGTAAGGAAAGGGCTTGCGAGTAAATTCTTGATAACAAGGGATTTAAGGTCGGCGCGGAGGGTGGAAAGGTCACTGTTGGAATGGCCGGCCAATGGCTGGAGAGTTTGTGTTGCAGGGGAGATCCCTCCGCCCGCAGGTGAAGACGCGGGCGTTCGGGATGACGCCGAAGGGGAGGGAGTTGGATGGTCGGTGTTGTCCCGTTTTGGGAATTCATTCACCACAGAGGGCACAGAGGAGCACAGAGGAATTTCGGGCTGTGCGGCGGGCGGCGCGGTCGCCCGGGGATTGGGGCGGATGAGGGCGTCCGGTGCTACTGAATGGTTGGGACTTTGGTGGGGCATAGTCCCAATTCTGAACGATGAGATTCCTCAGTAAAGGTCAGATGTCACAAGAAAAAAATAAAGTCTGTGGTGGGCTGTGGAAAACTTCCGTGGCGTTAGAAGCCGATCCCTAAACGCGTCAAAGAAGGTGAGTTCTAGGATGGGGCAAGCTACATCCCCATGATGGGACAATTCGATCGTGGAGCGCAAGGTCAGATGATACAGAGCCCTCTGTGGAAAATCTCCACCTTCATTGCACGACGAGAGCGATAGATCCGCTGTGTGACAGGCTCCCGCTGGTCGCGGTGACCGTGACGTTATATGTTCCGGCTGGGGTTCCGCTATTTCCTCCTCCTCCGCCGCCACCGGTGCCACCGCTGCTGCTCCCTCCCCCGCAACTGGGCAATGCCACTGCCACCGATAGCAGGATGACAGTTACGACCAAGGTTGGTCGCCGCTTGCGTGGCACCGCCAGCAGAACTCCGCCTACCAGGATCATTGCCGCTCCTGTCCACCAACCGCGGTTCGAGGCACTAGTTCTAAGCTGAGATTTCGCGGCAGCGGTGGTTTTTACAAATGTACTGACTGGACCGCTGCCAGTTAGAGAGTTGGGTTGGAAACTGCAACTCGATGCTGCGGGAAGGCCCGAACAAGCGAACGTGATAGTACCTGCGAAGTTCAGCTGTGTGTCTACGGTAAAGTTGTCCTCGCCAGACTGACCAGGAGCAACCGTCAGAGTTCCACCTTCACCATAAAACATGAAATCGGTGCCCGCTACCCTGACTTGGATTTGCGACGAGGCCGAGATGCCAAAATTTGGGTCCCCGTCATATCTCGCCTGCAAAGTTTCGGTATTGTAACGCGGTGTGTAGCTAACAGTTCCCTGTAAAGCGGTGTTGCCAGAGGAGTCAGTGAGGGCTGTGACTGTGACTGTACCGAGAGTCCCACTTACGCCGATGAAATCGAACTTGCCAGTCGGCGATGGGGTTTTCACCGAGGTGTCTGCCAGTGCAGTCAGTGTAATACTGGCTCCGGATAACGGGTTCAATGTGCTTGGGGTAAGCGTTGTTACCGTGGGGTAATAGAAGTAGGCATCTATAGGGGCCGAGGTGGATCCGGAGTAGTTGGCGTCTCCGCCGTAGGTTGCAGTGATATTGTGCGCGCCTGAGGTCGTGGGGTATGTATCAAAACTTGTTATCGCCTGACCGGCGAGGCTGGCCGTTCCCAGTAGAGTTCCATTGTCATAGAAGGACACAGATCCGGTAGGTAAGACCCCAGTCCCGGTGGGGGTTACAGTCGCGGTCGCCACGAGAGCCTGTCCCACTCTGTAGTTGTTATAGGAGCAGCACAACGCGGTGGTGGTTGCCGCAGGCGTGATGGTAATGGATGCTGAGGCTGCAGAAGGATTGAAGCTATCATCGCCCGCGTAAGCGGCCTGAATCGAATTGCTGCCGCCGGGCAATTGCACGGCACGATCCTCCACATACCCGTAACTGTTCAGCGCATACGTGCCCAGATCCAAAGGATTCCCGTTGTCGGTCAGGTTGACATCACCCGTGGGGCACGCAGTTGCGCTGCTCCCGCCCATGGGAGAGCACAACTTTCCCCCCGCGTTGTTAACGTTGACGCGGAGAATGTAAGGCGATCCGTAAACAGCAGTGTTTGTATTGCCGTTGATCACATTGCCGTTCGAATCGAACGTGACCAGGAAAGCCTGCGGCTGACTGTTTTCCTTGTTGACCGTCACAGAAGTTGGGGCCGAATCGCTCGGGCCGTACGTGGAATCGCCGGGATAATGAGCAATGACGGAGTATGTGCCGCCGGGCAGCATCTCGGTGCTGCCGGAGACAGAACCGTTCGTTAAATTGAAGGCCGCGATCCCACTAGTGGTGCTCGTGGGACCTCCCTCGAGAGAGATTTGGCCGGTCGGCGTTCCGGTCCCCGACTTCGGGGCGACCGATGCAGTGAAATTCACCGCTTGTCCGTGCGTGATTGTTGTTGGGTTCAGACTACTGAGAGTGGTGGTGGACGGCAGTAGCGTCACCGAATTCCACTTTGTTACCAGATTGTTGGCATCGACGGAGCCTAATCCGGTGGCCAAGTCGTATCCCGCTGTTGAGTTGTACCCGCTGAGAACGCCATAGGCGTCACCTGCGGTGTTGGTGACGCAATCGGTTGAACCGGTCGCACAAGGCATGGCAACAGTGCCGTTGTTTACGTCGTGAAAAGCAGTCGGCTGTTGCGCCGCTAGTTTGTAGAGAACGTAATTCGCGTTGCCTTGACGTCCGTACTGCTGGTTCACCAACGCCATAATTCCGGCGAACGCGGGGGAAGACGCGGAGGTCCCTCCAATACCGAGAATCGTTGATGGGCACGGCCCGCTCTGGTCCGCCTCACAAATGATGTAAGCGCTGCCCAGGAAGCCATTGCTGGCGAACAATGATACGTCGGGCAGGTCGCGCTTCCCGTCGGGTGGAATACCCGCACCAATTTGCCACGAAGGCTTGGTGTATCCTCCCGCGCAGGTGGATGGAGTTGATCCGCTCGGGGTCGTGCAGTGGCTCGATCCTCCAGATCCGCCCGCCGGCACTACATCATTGAGTCGGGAGTTATTGCACACGGCTTCGGCAGTCGATCCCCAATTCAAGGTGACCCAGAGGGCATTGGTACACGAATCATTCCAGGTGGTTTCGGGGATGTAGCTCAATGCCGAGGCCTGAGTGGTCGGATTATTGGTTGTGCTCCAGTAGGTACCGGGGTTGGTGAACTGGTTGAAATCTGTTCCGCCGACGGCAACGTTGTAAGGCGTTGAGGCGTATCCGCTCACCTGCAATCCAAACACTGCCGGAGCTGGGGATGGCGAATTAAAGCTATCGCATCCCGCAGCGCCGTTGTCTCCTGCCGCAATCAAAACCGTGATACCCTGTGCTGCTGCTTGCTGCCACAATGCGCTATAAAACTGGTTGCCGCTCGTACCCAGCCCCAGTTCACACTCTCCGTAGCTCTCACTCATCACCGGAGCAAGGTTGTTCTCAATGATGTAAACCGCCGACAGGTCGGTTCCGGTGGTGGTTTCAGTAGACTGCGAGACCACAAAGTCGATGGTAGCGTTTGGCGCTACAGCGCCGGACCATTGAACGTCGAGATCGGCTTCGGTCTCATCAGGCTGAAGTCCAGGGTCGGGCCCATTCAGAATGACGGTCGGATTGTTCACCGGCAATCCAAAGGACCTGCGAAAGTCCGTCACATCCTGAATGTTGATGTTGCTCTCACCCACAATCGCGATGGTTTGCCCCGTGCCATTGATGCCTGCAGTCCACAGAGGCAGGACGTCGTAGATAGTCGCGAAATCGTAGGGCGCTACCCAGTTATTGCAATAGTTGCTGTTGGTAAGACTTTGAATACATCCTTGCGGCCATGTATCCTGCGAACCCTCGACGTGAATTTTCCCGGTGGCTTTGTCGCGAGTAGCCACTCCGGCTCGAATGTTCATTGCCCGGGGAAAA
>Ga0209168_10000168_pt1 | contig 73596 bp, 110 predicted proteins | sample Coa_R1_FD_187156 | JGI IMG/M metagenome (GOLD analysis project Ga0209168, IMG submission 187156) | Surface soil microbial communities from Centralia Pennsylvania, which are recovering from an underground coalmine fire - Coalmine... | ecosystem: Environmental > Terrestrial > Soil > Unclassified...
CGGCGCTCGCCGTGAAATATCTCGATGAGGCCGCGCCGCTGATCGAACCGGCCGCCGTCGAATTGCCGGTTTCGGGCGTCATCGCCGGCGTCCAGGTGCGCGGCATCGTGGATCTGCTCGACGTCGACGGCCGGATCATCGATCTGAAATCCGCCAACAAAAGCCCCAGCAAGGGCAGAATCCGGCCGGACTACCGTTTCCAAACCGCTACCTATGCCGCTCTCACGCCGGGCGCGAGCGGCGAGGTCCGGCTCGACACCGTCGTGAAACTCAAACGCGACGTGAAATTGGTATCCCAATCCTTCGGCGTTACCGAGGCGGACCGCCGATCCATCGAAGTGCTCTACCCGCTCGCTCAGGAAGGAATGCTGAGCGGCATCTACACTCCCCAACGCAACAGTTTTCTGTGCTCGCGAAAGTACTGCAATTTCTGGCGTCAGTGCATCGCCGATTTTGGGGGCGACGTGAACGGCGGAGAGGACGAATAACATGCCGCCGGTAGAACACACGCCCTTTCCATGGTATGTTTCGCGAGGCACCCGCGAAGGGGAAATAGTCCTCGCCGAAACCCTTTTCTGGTATGTCGTGATCCGAGGCGAGCGCGACCTTACGCCCGAAGAGGATGAGGCCAACGCGCGGCTCATGGCTGCCGCCCCGGAATTATTGGCCGTGGCCCATGCCGCCATGCAGCTTCTGCGCCAGATGCAGATGCACACCGAGTTTCCGGCGCATCCCGTCTGGAAAAACTGGAAGATTGTGCTGGCCAAGGCGACGCGGCACGGCGGAAGAACGGACGGACAAGCGGAGGGCGCCGATGCCTAAACCCACCCGCAGCCCGCGCTATCTGGCCTTCGTCCGCACACTCCCCTGTTGTGTGTGCGGATGGAGGCGGAACATCGAAGCGGCCCATACCGGGCCGCATGCGACCTCGCAGAAATCCTCCGATCTCTGCGCGATTCCATTATGCAGATTGCACCACCAGACCGGCACTCACAGTCTGCATCGTTTGGGGCCGCGAAATTTCGAGCAGACGCATGGAATCAGCATCCGCGCCGTAGTCGAGAGGTTGAACGCGAAACCGTTTATCTCGATTGAAGGAACGATATTTGTCGGAACGGTCGGCGAGCACGAGTACGAATTGTGCTCGGTTCAGGCGGGCCTGCCGAAAGCGATCAAAACGATGCTGCGCTTGCGGCGGGAATTTCTGCGGGAGGCCGCATGAACTCGCCCGTCAATGCCGCCGGCTGGCGCGCCTTCCGGCTGCTGCTGCTCGAAATTAACGACGGCGAGCTGGCCCGGCTGACCGAAGACGCCAACCGCGAGAGAATCGCCCGCATCGAACGCGACGCCGGCCTCGGCAGATTATTTTTCAGTGCGCTCAACGATCTTGAGATTGAAGCGGCCCGGCGCCTACTCCATCTAGAACAGCTCAACCGCGCTCAAGACCGGCGCGCGATCGCCAGCTTGGGGAAAATACATGCCTGATCCGGAATGGAAGTTTCATTGCGCCCTGGCCTTCGCCGGCGCATTCGGCGTACTCCTGCTGGTCTACGTGGTGTTTCCCGCGATCTGGAGACAGTTGCCGTGAAGTTAGCAAAGATGTATTGCCGTCACCCGAGCGGCGCCGTAACGGTGCTCCTGAGCTATCTGAAATGCCAGGAATGCGGGCGCCAGATTTCGGCAGCGCGGCGGGAGACGCGATGCTTCTGCGGATCGACGCGAATCGGTCCAGTAATGGAGGACTGCGTTTGCACGCGCTGTAATACCCGCTGGACACGTTTGCAGGAAGCAGGCGGGGAGACGGATTAATGCCAATCCTTCAGCTTCGCCGCGAACGCGTAACTTAACAAGAAGCTATTTGTTAAGTTATGCGCCATACTCAAGCGGCAACGCGAATGCACCGGCAAACTGAACCACTACCAGCCCGTCCGCTACTGCTGGCGAAACTGAAGGATTGGCGGTAACCAATGGCAACGACGATCTTGACGGATGCAGAAATGATCGAGGTTAAGAGATCCGAGCTTCAGCAAAACCAGAGCGAACTACTACGGCGCGCGCGAGGGAAAACGATGCTTCTCATTAAGTCCAATAACGCGGCACAGGAAAAAGTCGTCATGGACAAACAGTATTTTGATCAGATCCGCCGAAACTTAGAAGCTCTGGTTGAGACTCTGGAGATCGCCATGGACCGCAAGTTGTTTACTCGGATCTTAGGCGAACGCATCGCGCCGCGGGCTGGTGAGACAAACTGAATCACATGCGCACTTCCAAGGCGATGACCGCCGCCATCTACGCCCGCGTATCCACCGAAGACCAAAAGTACGAAATGCAGCTCCACGAACTGAAAGCCTACGCCGCGAGGATGGGCTGGCAGATCGTCGAGTATGTCGAAAAGGCATCGAGCGGCAAGCTGCGCCCAGTATTTGAGCGATTGCTGAGCGACGCCCGGCTGCGGAAATTCGACGTGGTGTTGGTATGGAAGATCGACCGATTCGCGAGATCGACGAAACAGTTTCTCGATTCGGTACTGGCTCTCGACAATTACGGCATCCGCTTTATCGCGGTGACGCAGAACATTGACACCGATCAGCAGAATCCGATGGGGAAGTTTCTCATGCACATCCTGGCGGCCGTCGCCGAGCTCGAGCGCTCGATCATTGTGGATCGCGTCCGCGCCGGCGTCGCGGAAGCCAAGCGCCAGGGTAAGCATTGCGGCCGGCCAGCTCGCGTATTTCCGCGCGACCAGGCGGCGAAACTCCGCGCGGCCGGCTGGAGTTGGCGCGCGATGGAACGCAAACTCGGGATACCGCAAGCCACCCTGCGATTGGCGCTCAAAAACTCCCCCAAACCAGGCCGAAAACCCGCGAAAACAGGTGTGCAGAAAGTCTCTCGCAAAAGACCCCGATAAAGTGTTGCAAACAAAGGACCTCCAGGAGGCGTTTTAGCCGTGCAGCAAGGAAATGGTTGCTGCACGCCTAACCCTATTGGTTTCAGCGGTTACGCGAGCGCAGCCGGCGGCCCGGCGGCCCCCTCGCATCGCCGGCGGCCCGTTTTTATTTTTTCCGACAGCGGCAGGACAGCAGCAAAACAGCAGCAAAACAGCAGCAGCCGGAGAGGTCGAAAAAGACTCACTTTCCCCTTGACATATCTAGTGCGATATGAGAGTATAGATCAGGAGGAAATGCAAATGACACAGACACAAGCAACACCCGCCCAGATGAAGAGCACGAAGATTTGGAACTCAGGACTCGAATACATCCTTTCCGCTGCGTTTGAGGCGGGCATTGGGATCGAGAACATTGAATTGCGGCTTTCTGCATCCGGCGTGACCGGCGAAGGCGAAGCTCATCGCCTTATGGCAAATCTCGCCAAGTGCGGAGCTAAGGTAACGCAAAATGGGGATGTTCTTACCGTGTCTCTACGCAATGAGCACGCCAGCGAATGTCTGCGTCGGGATTCTGAGAAGTAATTGGAGGTGGGTGAGGACGAAGCCCCGATGAAAAACCGCTCAGCAATCGCGCTGCAAAGGTCCGGCGACCCGCAAGCTGCCGCACGCCTCGCTAAGCTGCGCTGGACGCCAGAGGAGCGCGCACGGCAAGCGGAGATCGCGCGCGCTACCGGCATCGGTAGGCTGGGTGGCCGGCCGCGCTCCGATCAGCCGCGCTGCCTGTGCGGTGCGATGACGGCAAGGCGTGCGAAGGCCAGAGGACACAAGTGCACGCGAAAATAATTCACTTTTTCTCTTGACAAATCTAGTGCGATATGAGAGTATAAATCATGGAACACACAACAACAACAAAGCGGTACGAAGTACGAATCATCTTGAGCAATACCCCGGACGCCGAAGGCAAATTGATCCAGCCGCTCGGTGAGGTAGTCGGATCGAGCGACGACCTGGCCGAGGCGAACCGGATAGCCGACCAGCACGGCACGGAGCACTATTATGGCGTCGCCATCCTGGACACCATCGGCCGCACGGTGGACTGGGGAACCGAGACCACCGGCCTGACATCGGACGAATACGGCACTGTAGTCATCGCGTAAGCACCGTGGCACCGTGGCCTGACCAGCCGAGGAGGTCAACGCTCCCCCAGCGAAACCGGGGTACGAGGATAAAATGACGAACGAAACCCAGATTTGCTCTTGTGGCAGCCATATGCGGATGCTGCCTGATATGTTCGGCAAGGTTACGCCGATCTGCCGCAACACGGATTGCGTCTGCAATCTATACTTTCCGCCATCCCGCGAGGATTGGGCCATCGCTGGCTCGATCATGGGCCACCGGAGCTATGGCCATTCGCCGAAAGTTGGCGATCTGCTCACCTGGGAGACGAAATTTCCCGACAGCACGCCGGGAAATACGGTGCGCGGCGAGGCGGAAGTTGAAGCGAGCCACCTGAAGCTGGCGGATTGGATGAGCACTGCCAGCCTGGATGAAATTGAATGCGCGCAGATCGACATGGAAGAACATGAAGCTCGGGCGGCGCGATGCCTGCCCGCGTGAGCGGCGCATATGAACATCGACGAACGCCTTAATCGAATCGAGCACATCACCGCAGGCTTGGCCGAAGAGCGCCGGAAGGACCGGGATGAATACAAGGCGCTGTGGCGCGATACGCAGCGTCACATCAATGAAATCACCGTTCGGTTGGGTGAGTTGACCATCAAAGTCTCGGACACCAACGACGCGATCACGCGCCTCGCCGAAGAGACACGGGTCGCCGACCGGAAACTCGGGGAGCGCATCGACTCGCTAGTCTCGGCTATGGGCGAATTTATTCGACGCCAAGATGCGGAGAAGCAATGACGATCGACGAACGCCTGGAAGCGCTTACGCAATCGATGGAATTACTAGCCTCGATGCACCGGGACAACGAAGCACGGTTAGCCGCCATTGAAGAGCGGGAAACGAAGGCTCGGATAGCTATGCTTCAGGCGATCCGGGCATACCTTGAGGCATTGGGCGATGGAGAGCTTGAGTAAGTGGCCTGACCAGCCCTTAAGGAGGTCCGCTCCCCCAGCGAAATAGGGGTACGGAGATGATATGACCTACGATCAAGCAATCCAGCAAGGTTATAAAGAGCAGGTTGAGGCAGTCCAGAAAGTCGCTTGTGATTACAGCGGCAGACTCATGCCCGATCCTAGCGCCGTCGAGTTCACCGCATCCCACAAATTTGTCGCGGCCGACGGCTACGAATATGTCATCACAGCATACTACTACCAAGACCGGGAAGACCTTAACGCATGTGAGGATGGCGATCTTGGAAGCCTAGATTGGCTCGCAACAAAGTACGAGATATCGTAAGATCCGTCTGGCCTGACCAGCCGAGGAGGTCACGCTCCCCCAGCGTCACAGGGGCACGGAGATGAAATGAGAAAAGAGATTTCCGCGAAATTTACGAGCCGCTGTTCTGCCTGCGGCTCCGATATTCACCCTGGCGACAGAATCACCTACGATCCCGCCGTGAAGTACTCCAGCCAGCACAAGACTTGCCCGGCTGTAGCCCAGAACCCAAAGCCGAAGGTAGCCGAGGGAACGCTGCTCAACGGTCCGGTAATCGCGCGGCCCCAAATCTCGCGTTTAAGCGATGAGGCCGCTGCTAAGATTCTGGCGGATCTCGGGTCAGAGTTTGTGCGGCCCCTGCCCGCCGGCAAGCCGACCCTCGGGATCGGCTACAAAGTTACGATCGGCGGCAAAGAAGTGGAGATCGGAAGATGCAGCGAATGGGTCGGCATCGCTACCGACTGGCGCAAGCCAGGCGACGAGGCAACGGAGCATGTGATATCGCTCATCGACGGCATGGTGCTCGAATCCGCCCCGTGGCGCAAAACGCGCGGCATCGACTACTGGACCAGGCAGCTCGGCGCGCCGCTGAAGCGCGAGGCGCAAGGCAAAAACTCCATTCACGCGGGGGCCATTGAACACACGAAGAGCGGCTGGTACATCGTAATCAGCGTCGATAAACCCTACTATCTGAGCGCCGAGGCTGCCGAGGACTTCGATATGTTCTCGCGTGGCGGAGGCTGGGGCACGCCGTATGAGATGCGCGAAATCACCGAGCCAGTCAAAGAGCGCGAAAAGCGGGAAGCCAAAGAACGCGAGAAGGCCGCTGCCGAGCAGGCCAAGAACCAGGTTAGATCCGATTTCGACGCCAAGTTCGCGGAATTGACAGCCGGCCTGATTCGCACGTCCTCAGTCCACTACGAGTTGCTGGCCGATGACGGCCGTGCGCCATATGTCGCATCCTGGCAGGACGGTAGCAACTACCGGCACCTGAAGCTCACAACCAGCAAGATTACCGGCAAGCCCGCCGTCATCTTTCTGCACGGCGGGTACGACGACTATCGCTGCGATATGTTCGTCGATCAGGAGACCGCCGAGGCCGCGTGGCGACTGACTCGCGAGCAGAACGCGAAATACACCCCGCAGACTCCAGCCTACGGCCGCGAGCAATTTGAGAAGTACGGCAAGTGTGTGGGCGGCGAATACTACGAGTGGCTGTCCAAACAGCCGGAGGTAGACGGGTAATGAGCCTGATCCACGTCAGCAACCACGGGCCGGTCATCACGTCCACCGACTATTTTGATTCGGAGCTGGCCCGCGCGGGAAAAATCTTCTGCTCCGTGAACGGCGGCGCGATCCGCGTTCTGCTGCCGCCGGCCGCCTACGGCGTACTCAACGATATGCGCGCGGGGAAAGAGTGCGTGCTTTCCCGCGGCCCGTGGCCGGCTGAGCGCATCGACGAAGCCGTCGAGATCCTGTGGGACGATAGCACGGACTCGCCGTTCGTGCTGCACCTGACGCCGGAATCCTTCGACTTGCTGCCGGCCGAGCCGGAGCCGGGCCGGGAATGGATCTGCGATGTCTACGTGCAAAAAGACGGATCTCCCCACCGTGCGGTCACGCGGCCCTGCCACTGGCGGCGAGTGAGCAAGATCCCATGTATGGAGCCGTGGAGGGAGGCTGAATGAACATAGACGAGAGACTGGAAAAACTTGTGGAGCGGCACGAGGCGCTGACGCAAAGCGTCGAACTGATGGCGCACGAAAACCACGAGCGTGACGGGCGCATGGAAAAGATGATAGGCCACATGGACCAGATAATGAGCCAAATGGATCAGGTTGTGGCGGCCATCGCAAACCTAGTGCATGTCGCTGAAATCCACGAGCGAAGGCTGACGGACCTGGAAGGCCGCGGATGAAAGCAAATCCCCGATGAAGAAGCCGCCTAAGCTCGTCGATGTCCGCAAGATCGGCAAGAAGGGCGGGCAGGCGCGCGCGTCGAAGATGACGAAAGAAGAGCGCAGCGAATCGGCGCGCAAAGCATCCGAGGCTCGCTGGGGGAAACGGAAGAAGAAGTCTGACGATGCGTAGCGGCTAGGGATTTTACCGATTGACGCAGCGAGTTATGGGACGCATAGTTGGGCCATGAAGCACACGCCCCTACTGCTCTTGATTTTTGCGATGTACGGTTTCGCACAAAACTACCCGCCGCCCAATAACACGCTCGCGAGCTGCATGTACAATTGCAGCTCGAATAACCAGACGCTTTCCGACCAGGCGCAAGCCGCAGAGACCTCCTGCTATGTAGGGGTGTTCTACGAGTACTCCAGTTGCATCGCGGCACAGAACGATAGCTATCAGACCTGTATCGATCAGACCTGGCAAGACGATCCCACCGGCCTTTTTTGCGTGGGCATGGGAGCCTACGGATCGAGCAATTGCTCGTCTGCCTCTATCGCCGGGCAGCAGCAATGCCAGCAGGCATATCAGGAGGCGACGATCAGCTTTAACGAACTGGTCGCGGATTGTGAAAACGGGTGCCTAGAACAGTAGCGAAAGGAGAACCCTATGTCACCCCTACGAATTGTTTTGATTTTGACCCTGGCCTCTACTCTCCCGGCTGCCGATACGGGCGCGGGGACGGCGGCGCTGCTCACGCAAGAAGCCACCGGCGGAGATTTTCAAGCGCTGGGCTTGAAGCTCGCGCAGCTCGAAAAAGACGTGCGACAAAAACTCGGAAGCGCTTATAACAACGATGTTCTGAAAGCGGCCTTCCGCAACAGCACGCCGAAATTCAAATCCACGACGCTGGCCTCTTTTCAGGCCGATGCCGAGGCTTTCGGGAAAGATTACGATGCCGGAAATTGGATGGCGGCGTTCAACGACGTGCACGCGCTCCAAGTCGGCAGTTTCGTTCTGGAGCGGAAGGCGGATCCGAATGTGATTTATAAATGGACCAAGACGCGCGCCGAGGCTCCCAACGCGAGTTGGCTCGATCTGCAGATGGCAGCCTGGCGGGGCTATAAAGCCGGCGCTTATCAGGAGGCGCTCAGCTACATCGACCGTGAAATCGCTGCCGTGCGCAAAATGATCGACCCGAAAGAGGCCTCTGCGAATCAGATGTGGGGCATCTTCCTGAATCATGCCTATACCGTGCAGGGTATGATTTACGCCGCGCAGGACAGGTATGGCGAAGCGGCGCAATCCCTGGCTCAATCGATCGCCACGCCCTATGTGGACCCAACCGTTGTGGGGCCGAGCATGATGCTCGCTCAGGCTCTAATCGCAACCGAGCCGGCCGCCGTGCTCAGCTATCTCGAAAAGTGTAAAGTAGTCTGGCCGTCGGGCGCGGCGAAATTGAGCGAGTGGATCGCCGCGATTCAAGCGGGCCAAGCTCCCAAGTTTGGATCGGCCGCTTTCGTCCGATGAGCGAAGCCCGCGGATATTCCACAAGCCTGATAGTGCCGGATCGCGCCCTAACGGCCTGAATTGAAGCACTGGGCTGAAATGCGCCTGAACGCTCTTGCTGGAGCGGTTTTCGCACGGAGCGCCACGCCTGCGGGACGACCTTTTTGCGAAGGTGCGAATGCGGCGCAGCACTCCACGCCACGGTCAAGTATACACCCGGCTTCCGTTCTTGTGCCTGACGGAGTTTTCATGACGGTCATGTGATTCCCGGGCCGGTCCGGATTGTTCGAAGTGTGCGGAAGTGGCTGAAACCGCTAGGGGACAGCCGAGCTGCCCATCGACGCGTTCAGGCACGTGCTTATGTGATTCCGTTGGACGTTTCCGCCCAAAAGGTCCTATTACGAAGCCGCTCCTGTACCGGGTACCAATTCCCGGCTGGAAGGATTTACAGCGCACCGCCATGTATAGCATTCTGCATTACGTGAACCAGGTCAGGATGCCGAATTCGAGCGAGCATCGCGGCCGGCTGGGTTACCTGAAGCTCATCTCGGCTGTGCTCCCGGCGGCGGATTCGGGCTTTGCCTTCGCGGGCGCCTTCTTTCGCCCGGGTGCTTTACTCCACGAATCCGAACTCTGGCCGAGCAACCGCTATCCGCCCGTACCGCTCCTGATCGAGTGCGCGGGGTTACCGAAACACGAATGGGAATCGAAGCGGCGGGCTGAGGATGTCTACATCCTCTGGCGCTACGAACAGAGCGAATGGGTCGAGATCGCGCGCAGCCGCGGGCGGCACGGAAGCTGGGCGGCCGATCTAGCCCCAATAGCAGCGCGCATTCTCAATAGCGGAAAACTCCCGGCCGATCTTAGTTTGGTTGTTCTGCGGGTTTGCCGGACGCTCGATGTAGAACTCGGCTATCTCGACGATGCGGAACGGCTCTCTCTGCTCGGTAAACTGCACGATGCTTTGTCCGCGCGGTTGGTTTTAGGCGGGTGGGTGGGCGTTGCACCCACGGTCCCTTTACACCCACCCACCCACAGGGCAAGCTCTCTTCTAAAAAGTAAATAAGGATAGGCGGACGGAAACCCCCAGCGGATGAGGCAAAAGGCCGCAATGGCTGCGGGTATTGCGAGGCGAAAACGAGCCGAACCTTTACCGCAGAAAATGAGGTAATCATTCTTACAAAAAAAATAGCTGGATTTTTCCAGCGAGACGCGGTACATTAGCTTCCAAATATTGCCTCGACGAATTATAGTTCGCTCTCGTCCGATTCCGCGATCTCGACGCGCTGAGATCGCGCGTGTCCAGGCTCTGGCGCATGAAGCGGAGCGGATCGCGCGCGAGCCCGGGACTACAGTGCGGGACGTTCTACTGCGCCTGATCGGGCGCGAGTGGATCTCGACCGAGCCTGTGGCTACGAGCGATATCGTCGACTCTATGCTGAATATCTGCCATCGGGTCTACGTCTGGAAAGCGCTAAGCGACCTCACAAAAGCGGGGTTGCTGATCCGCGAGTTTGATCCCTGCAATGCCAGCCGGTCGCAGTACCGGTTGGCCCGACACCTGGTAGCTCAGAAAGCTGTAGACTCGAAGGCTGTGGGTTCGACGCAATCGGAGGGCGCGGCTGAGTGACACGGCGTTCCACAACCATCCCCGATAGTTATTTTGACGTTCTGCCGCGCCGCGTCTCGGGCTTGGTGCAATATGTGGTGATAGGGCGCATCCTTCGCGAGACACTTGGTAGCGAGGCGCCGAAAAAGACCCTACTTCCGGCGTGGGCGAGCTATATCATCCGTGTCTTGCGCAAAACGCCAGAGATCGAGCGACCACAGAACGCTCCTCCGGGATGGACTCATCCCATCACGATAGAGGAGTTCGCTCAGTTCATCGGCGTCACAACGCGCGCCGTTGACTTCGCGATCGCCGACGCTCTCCAGCGTGGCCTGATCCAAAGCCGTAAGCAGGGCCGTTCCCGTTGTTACCGTGCATGCACTGAGAGCTGGGCGAAAATTGCCGAATACAAGCCGCCCATGCACGAGGGAGTAGCGTGAAAGGCAAATTCCAGCGATTCGATGGAGAATCGCTGGCGCAGTGTCTGAGTCCCGGCACTGAGCAAGTTCCTACTCGAGTCGACTCGTCCCCTCACAGAGCTAATTTGCAGCGGTTCGATGCTGAATCGCGGGCGATACAGTGTCTGAATCGGCGGGCGGGAAAATTTAGCGGCCACATATCTGTTATCGGAAGTTCGCGACGATCCTTCCGGCAACAACAACACCGTATTAGGCCGCCTCCGGCGCAAAGCAAGCCCGCACCATTCCCCCGTCTACTAGAACAAAAGGAATGATGTTGGCTCCAAGCAACGCCGGAGTGGCATCGGCGCCGAATCAGTAGCGCCCATGCTTCTTCAGGATTACCCGATCCCCGGCGTAAAAGCAATTTAGGACTACTACTAGAGTCCTGCCAGTGCTAGGAGTTTTTATGCCGAATGAATCAGCGAGCGCTGCAATGGCGCACGAGTCCAGGAAGCCAGTCCGGCGGCCGCCAGGCGCGAGTCAAACACCAAATCAGATTCCGTGGCCCTTTATCCCGTTCCCGGAGGAGTGGTGCGACGAGCAAAACCTTGGCAAGAACACAATGCTCCAGAACCATATCTACATGGTCATTCTGAAGAGCACCAGGGGGCCGCGCCGGAATCAATGTGCGGATGGCTGGTCTCCGGCAATCCCGCTCTCCGTGTTCGAACTGGCCACCAATTGCTGTGAAAACACGATTTCGCCGGCGGTCGCGGATATGGTGAAGCGCGGCCAGATCGAGCGGAAAAAGTCCGGCCGGAGCTGGCGCTACCGCATCCTGGTCTTTAACGACTGGAGCGGCGTCCCGCGATCCGAGCTGCTGGACAAACAGACTTCAGCCACGGCGCAAGAGGGCCGCGCATCCCTACGCGCGCGAGAGGACGCGGAGCCTAAGGTCGCGCCGGAGCAGCGCTCCGGGACCGAGCCCCGGACCGAGCCCGAGACGAATAGTGAACATGCGCTCCTCACCGAGACGCCGCTGATCCTGATGCCGACCGGCGGAGCCACGCCGATTCCCTTCCCGCAGCTCGTGCGCGGGATGCGCGTCGAGAGTCGCCTTCCGGAACCGGTTGGCGTACGCGCCTGGATTGAGCGCGGAGAGGTCGCCGTGGAGATTCTTCCGCACGCCATTGGCTGCCTGGCAAATCCCACAATTTGCGGTTATCCTGCCCCGGAGCCATTGATTCTAAAGGACAGCGAAAAACTAGATACCGCACCGGAGTGCCGGAGGGTGAGCACGCCGGAAACGGCGCTGGCGCATTCGCGGGAGGTCCTCAATCCGACCTTTTCAGACATGTACCGTAAGCCCCTCGACGAGGCGCATCTACGGAAGATCGTTACCAACCTTGGACCCGGGCGGCCCGAGGATCTGCTGGCGCGCGTGATACAGAAGCGGGTGCGCGGCAGGGTGGACTCAGGCCTATGGCTAGGCCTTGCCAAAGAGATCGGCGACGACGCGCGGGCTAAAAGCGCGAGTCCGCCGCGTAAAAAGTCAGGCATGGAAATAGCTGCCGAGAGGGACGCCGCCGACTTCTGGGCGCGCCATTCGCTGGAGGAACTGGAGGAACTAGAGAAAGGCGGCCAAAAGGAGCCCGGTCATGAGTGATCGAATACGGAAAGCGGAACAGCGGCTGATTCGTATCCGCCGAATTCACCAAGGGATGAATGAGGCCGAAAGTATGGTGCGCGCGCTTCGCCTCGGCCGCAGAACGTGGCGTCCAGCCGGGAGAACCCGGCCTATTCGGGTTCCCCCTGAGTACGTCGAGGTTCTGCCGTCGAAGTGTGTCCACTCCGCGCAGCACCTGTTGGTCGGAATGATTCTGGCAATGACAGGGCGCTCAGGATGGACGGAACCGATCCCAATAGATTGGTTCATCCGGTACGCGCGCCCGATGATAATCGGGTATCAGATGATCGATGTGCGCGAGATCGATCCGGCGGTCAAATTTTGGCTGAGCGATGCGATCAACCGCGGGCTGATCCGCTACCGCATCGACCCGGGCGAGCAACCCCGCTATCAGGCGTGCGTCGAAGACTGGGCCGAAATTCCGAACACCAAGCCCGCTTCCGATAACGGACGCGATTGAGGGGATATGACGCCAAAATCATTCCGCGCTGTAGGCGTTGGTTTCCAAGAGCCGGTAATACGTCCGGACCACATCGCCGGTTTTCGCTCTGAAGCTTTTGACATCCGGCATAGCGTTAAGCACAACCGCGATGGCGCTGGCGGGCCGGTGGTAGCAGGACAAGTCGATGCCGATCTTCTCCAATTCCCGGTGGAGCGTCCTGAAGGAAATTCCCTTCGGGTAAGCCCGCAGAATGTTCCGGCACGGCTGCACGAGTATCTTCCTCGTTTCCGCCCGAACGGCGGCAAGCTGTCGTTCCCTGGCACGCTCCTCCTGTTCGCGCGCCCTTTTCGCGCCCTTGGCCTGCACATCAAAATAGAAAATCCCGCCTGCTGCATCGGCATAGGCGGAAACAGTGCCGTCCTCTATCAGTCTTTTGAGGACCGTGTGGATGATAGCGAGCGGATTTTTGTAATCCTTCTCTTCGATGTCCCATCCTCTCGATACAAGCGCGTTCCTTATTTGGGGCGCGGAGAGCTCTTTTCCATCCTGAAGCACCTCCCGAATATTGGCCGTTATCTTAAATCCCGCTTCTCCGGGAGGGGTGACGATAGGACTTTCCTCGCTCCCACGTTGAAGAGCGCGTTCAAGAGATTTATGGGCGGAAGACACCGCTTTGATTCGCTGATCGACACGCGCCAATCTACTGGCAATACGTTCCCTAATTCTCGCGAGTCTCTCCAGTTCTTCGCGCAAGGAGGCCTGCGTACTTTGATAGTCCAAGCTCATTAACTTACACAGGGATATTATCACATGACGGCTAAACAGGAAGCCAAAATAGAAAAGCAGTTGGAATACATCGACAAGTGTGTAAAGGAAGGTCCAGCCTGGGACGAGGCTGGATGGGCAGCTTTGATCGATGACATTGACCTTCAGATCGAGAAGCTCCAGAGCAGGATAGCGGAGCTACGAAAGGTCCGAAAAATCGCTCAGCGCAACCTGCAGCAGCTTAAAGCCTTTCCCTGGGAGCGATCCGACGAATCGCTCTACCTAAAGAAACCGCTGGTGATCAGCTAACGAAGAAGATGCCACTTCCGATAACTGACGATCCAGGAGGAAGTTTTTGACGAATGACGCATCTGCTCCACTGGCCCGGCCTGGCGGCTCTCATCGCGAAACGCGCGGAGGCGCTCGCGATAGAAGCGCAGCAGGAAGCCGACGACCGGGACGCCCTGGAACAGAGGGCAGTAACGGAGATTATCCGGTCGATGCTGCGCGAGGGGCGGGCTACCGCGCGGCAAGCGACACGGCTGCTCGAATCGCCGGACTTACCGGCGGAGCAACGGGCCGAGATCGAGCGCGACCTGAAGGCGCTCGCCGTGGTGCTGAAGCGGTGCGCGGAATTAGCCCAGGAGGGCGGGTATGAATAGCGGAAAGGAGACGGCATGAAACCGACCATTGGAAGAATCGTTCATTTCGTTCAACAGAAACCAGCGATGTATCAGCCTGCCGACGGCCCGAAGGTGCTGGTGCATCTCCCGGCCATCGTTACGGCGGTCTGGGGCGACACCTGCGTGAATCTTCAGGTGTTCACGGATGGCACCAACAGCGACGATCAGCACACGTCCCCGGTGAAATGGGTGACGTCTTCGACGCTGGACGAAACTGCGACTCGGCCGAGCGCGTGGCATTGGCCGGAACGGGAGTGAGGGCGGATATGAATAGCGGACTGCTGTTTCGTCGGGCGAGCGGGCGGCTGATCATTTTGCGGGTGTGGTTAATCCGCTTTTTGCTTGCGATTCTGAACAGCCGGCTCTGTAACCGGTCACCCTGCGAGTACGGCTACATCGGGAACGTTACCGCATTCGATATCGAGCATTTGCGCTATGAAGTGAAGGCCCGGCCAAATCTCACGGTAGCGGAATTGATTCGGGAGGCCGAAGCCTTTGCCTCATGCCCTATCACTTCCGAGGAGCTTGTCGTGATCGATGAGGACGGCCCGCGCCCGGCCAATTTCCGCGATATCGCCGATCTGCGCGATTTGACCGGGAAGCGGGAGGCGGCCCAATGAGCACAGGCGTGCGGACCGATACCAACCGCATCGGCGAGACGGTCCGTTTACCCGACGGAAAGAGTATAGCCCGCACCGTGACGGCGATTGTGAAGGCGCCGAAGGATACGGAGTATGAAGAAGTCGGTCTGGTAGAGGTCGGACGCGCCACGCTGCTCGCGGCCAAGCGGCCAGGCGCAAGCGAATGGGAAGTGTTTGTCCCGGACCGGCCGAAAGCGTGGGAACGGCGCTTGAGCGACTTGCGCCAGCGCGGGCTACTCAGCGGGCTTACACGCGAGATGGCGCTGATTATCCTCCCGCGGGTTCTGCCGCACGCGAAACACCGGAGACCGAGCGCGGCGTCGATCAGCGCGACGTTCGGAGAGGAGGATTCGCCATGGGAATACACATAAGGGAGTTTGAAGACGCGATACGCGAGGAGTGCGCGGCAATCGCGGCGCTGGAATCGAGTTACTGGCAAGCGGCCACCGACCAGACGATGAGAGACGCCGTCTGCGCCGGTGCGATCTCGGCCGCGACTAACATTCACGCGGCAATTCTGATGGGCAAAACGGTGGACCAAGTCAAGACTGACATTGAAATGCGGCACAAGAGGGCGGAATCAACATGAACCGCCTCGACAAAGAATGCACGCGCGAGCAGGTTAGCTCAATCCGCGCCCGCGCCGATGCGAAGGGCATCGACGAACGCGCGCTGATGGCGGAAACCTACTACCAGGGGATCACGCCGCAGATTCTCGGCTCAATCGAAGCGCTCTCGGAGGGTCAAGCCATCGAGCTACTCCAGTGGATGTATCGCAAGATCCCCGGCGAGCCGCAGCGCACCTGCCGAAGCTGCCGGTGTACCGGCAATTGTGCGGGCGGCTGCTATTGGGTTGATCCCGATCTGTGCAGCACGTGTGCCGTGAGCCGCGCGCGGGAACGGCTGCGGGCCGGAGCCAGAGGGCGGTGATCATGAACGGAATCGAAGCAGTGCGGGAAATCTCGAACCGGCCGCTGGTGTTCGGAGATGAGCGGCTGATCGAAGCGCGGCGGATTCTACTGATGATCGAAGAGCTAAAGGATCTCACCGGCCGCCATTCGTGCCGGTACTCATGTGGGCTTGGTTTCGGCTGTGGGGTCAAGTGGAAAAGGATGAGCATCGACGACCTGACGGCTCATTTGATGAGGGCAAGGCGCAGGGCAGCCGAGAAGGGACGCCGATGGATTTTCTGATGCGCATGATCGTTCTGCCGACCTGCGTCATCGCCGGTTTGCTGTGGATTCTGTGGGTGTTTCGCTGCGAGAAATGAAATGCCTAGCCGGTAGGAATCCCTGGATGAGCTAGTAAGAAGCCCTACATGAAACACACGGCGGGACGAGATCTTCAGTTTAGGCGGGAGTCGAGCTATGTTGCATTTCGTTCTGCTGGCGATGATCCAACTTTTTAGTTTCGCGGCCTGTTTCGCCTGCTCCGACGAGGCGGCGGACGAATCGCGAAAAGTTTCCTCTGCGGAATGGCATCGGACCCGCGAGCGCGTGCTGAAGCGCGCGGGCCACCGATGCGAGCGGTGCTGCAAGCCGGATCGCGCCATTGTCCTGACTTACACCGAGCGCGGTCCTTCGCCCCGCATGTGCTGGAAACTGGCGGGATCCTTCTGGGACGCGCTCGGCGGAATGGAGCAGTGGTACGACCAAACCGGCGCGAAACTTCCGCCGGAGCAGTGGCCGGACAAGAGCTTGGCGCGGAAAATCTGGGTCATGTTGAAAGTGGTCCCTCTCGGTCCTAGCGAAGGGGGAGATGAAAATCTGATCGCGCTCTGCGACTGGTGCAGACGGCATCTGGCGCAGCTGCGCGATCCGCACTCCCAAAAAGACACGCCACACTGCCCGCCGGCTGAAAGGGGGATGAGCGTCTGATGCCGATTCGACCCGAGTTCCGGCAATTCTACGGGCGCGAGTGGAAAACGGTGGTGCGTCCGCGCATCCTTGTCCGGGCCGGCGGCAAATTCAGCGGAGGGGCCGTCTTCGGGCCAGAACTATTCGGATATGCCGGCGGCGCGAAATGCGAGCAGTGCGGCAAGCCGGATCGAACGCACGTGGAGACCGTTTACGGAGCGCCGTCCGGCAAGCCGCTGATGCTGTGGCGCAGCGCGGGGTCTGGCTGGCGCGATCACAACGGCGAAACGCCCGAGTGTTTTCCATCTGAGATGCTCCCGCGCAAGTCGATAGTGAGCCGCTATGTGATCCTCACCGTGGCGCACCTGAATCACACGCCGGGGGACGACCGCGACGAAAACCTGAAGGCGCTTTGTTCTTGGTGTCACCTCAACTACGACAAGCTGCAACACAAAAAGACTCGATCCGAGCGGCGCGATAAGTCCCGTCCGATTCTTGCTTTGGTTCAGGGCTGCAAGCCGATTTCAATCGAGATGACGGAGGCCGCGAAGTGATCGACAGCAGTGAACTGGTCGAGCGCTGCCGCTGGGTACTACGGCGTGAGGAGCGGATACTGCGCGCCGAAGGGAAGATCGCCCCCGATTATTACTTCGGCAAAGGCTCGGGTTCGCTGCTTTATCAGATCCGGCTTAATAGGTTAGCTCCGTGGATGAACAGCGGGCCACTGAAAGAATTTCTATTTTCACTGATGCGCCACAACGCGGAGGATGCCGGTTACGATTGCGTGATCTTCGCCTCTGATGTTTGGTCGCTGACGGCCAATACGAACATTCCAGTGAAAGACTTGCGGGGATTGACACTAGATAAGGCGGCGCATCTGGGCTATGGCAAGAAAGTGGAAGCGGTCATGGTCAACGGGCAGACGCCCGAGCTGGCGGCATTTCTCACGCTCCCCTATTATCGCGACGCGCTGAACCCAGATAAGGTCTTCAGGACGGGACCGGAAGAGCAGCCATCGGTCGGTCCGCTGAATAACATGAGTGGACGTCTAAAGATGTTCGGGGACTGGCGCGAGCCCGGCATGAAAGAGGCGTATGAAAAGGTTCGCGAATTCATCCCCGAATTCAAGAAGCAGGGCATCGATCTTCCGAGCGTGACCAAGTTGGTAAACATCGCCGCGGAGGAACCATGAATCCGCTCAGACGCGATGTAATTATCGAGCGGCTCGCGGACTACCAGAAGGAGGATGTCACCAAAAAGCGGCAGCAATTAATCGAGGAATGGCGTAAGCATCATCCCGCGGCGGCGCTCGAGCAAAGCCCCTACCTGCATCCGCTGATGCTGCTCCAAAAGCTCCGCGAACCGCCCCGCGATCAACCAAATGTCCCATGCGAACCCCACGAGATCTGGGCCAACGACGTATATCAGGTGACCGTGCGGCGCTACGAAAAAGATCCGGTCTTCGGGACGCGCGGCGGCATGGTGCAGATCGGCATTTCCGCGCTGGACGGAACGGCGCGTCACGACTGGCGCGAATTTCAGGCCATAAAAAACCAGCTTGCCGGGCCGGAAACCGAGGCGTTCGAACTCTATCCGGCAGAATCGCGTCTGCTCGATCCATCGAATTACTATACGCTCTGGTGCTTCCCGGGGCTCAAGAGAATCAAAGTCGGGCATGGACCGGATATGGCTTTAGTCTTGGATGCCGATGAAGCGATATCGCCCCAGCGCGCGCTGCCTAAGACGCCGGAGGCCGCGAAATGACCCCACGCGACCGCGCCATCGAGTTCCTGGAGCGTCACAAGCTACACGCGCCGCCGGGCGCAATAGAGGAACTGGCCCTCATCATCGCGAGCGCCGATGACGCGCTGCTGCTGGTGATGGCCATGGCCGAGGATGCGGTTCAGAGGCTGGAACGGATTTTCGGCGCGAAGGTTGCCACGGAGAAACCATGACCTGCCCGGTATGCGACCGCGACGTGAAGCTAAGCTCGCCCGGAGCCGACTGGTGCCCCGTCCTCATTTTCCACTTCGATGAGCGCACCGGCGAGGAGTGCCGCGCCAGCCGTAGAACGCTGGAGATGGCCTGGGTCGTGCGGGAGCGGATCGACTGCAACGCGGGGCGCGAAAGAAAAGCGGCGGGCCATGACTAAAACTCGCATTCCGCTCTCGCCCTGTTTCCGCTGCAATGAGCCGTTCGACGCCGCCGCGCCCGCCTTGCCGGGAGAGCCGCCGGTTCCACGCGCGGGAGATTTTTTCGTCTGTCCGAAGTGCGGCGACGTCACCCGCTTTCGGAAAGATCTGACGCGCCGGGCTCTCACGCAAGCCGACGCGGATGAAGTGCAGGCCAGCAATCGATTGAGTAAACGCTTGTCATTAGCTGTAGCCTGGGCGATTCAGCGAAAGCTGGAGATGCTGCATCGGGTGAATTGAAAATGAAAACGCTTTTCTTCGCGCTCGCGATGCTGGCCTCAGCGCAGACCGTCCAGTTCTACGACCAGGAGACGCCCGCTGGGGCGATGGACGGGACTAACGCAGTCTTCACCCTCGCCGCCGCTCCCAATCCCGCCAGCAGCCTTATCCTGACCCTCAATGGCCTGGTGCAAAAGGTGGGCGCCGACTTCACGCTTGCCTCACAGACAATTACCACAGCCGCGCCGCTCAATCCGGGCGATATCCTGCTCGCCTGGTACCGCTCGCAAGAGCCGCCATCGAGCAGCTTCGTCCTGACGCTGAACGGCCTGACGCAGCCGGTCACGGCCACCGGGCCAAACCTGATGACGGTGGGTGCAACGACGTACATCCTGCCCTACATGGTGACGGCTACGCCGTTCTCATCCGCTGGCTTCAAGGTGCTGAACGGCACGCCGACGGTCATTCCCTCGGGCAACGCGACCATTCTCGGAATCGCGGGAACGGCTCAAGCGGTCTACGGCCACGCCATCGGCGCGAGTACTTCGCTCGCCATGGTGTTCGACATCGACGTGGTGGGCTCAGCCAATTCCGACCCGGTCTGGGCGGATGGCGGCCTCTACTTGTACGAATCGTCCAGCGGCAAGGGATTGTTTTGCGCGCTCGAAGCGTTGACCCCGGGTGGAATGCCGGTCACGCTCTATTGCCGCGCCCAGGCCGCGTTTGCGGCCCTCACGCCGCCCCAGACGCCTATCCTGGTGCCCTTGGACCAGACGCAGGGCAACGCGCCCACAGCGCCCTATGCGATGCGGGCGATGCTTTCCGGCGGTACGGTCAGCTTTGCGCTCAGCATGAACGGCGGACGGAGCTGGGCCGATGCGTTCTATTCCGTGCCGTCCACCACGTTCTTCACCGCCGCTCCCGACACCTGGGGGCCATTCATTTCGCAATTCGTTACGGCGGGCTCGACGACGACGAATGTAACGATCCTGAGTTATGGAGTCGGGCCATGAAGGAGGCCGGAAAATGGCCGCGCCGCTGATCTTCGGATTGCGCGTTCCACCCTGGAAGCTCGCGATCTGTGCGCGTCAATTGGCAGAGAGGAAACTCCCCATAAGCACCGTCGCGAGAAATGCCGGGATGGGGACGTCGTCGGTAAGGCGCTTTGCCGAAGCCGCCCGTATTCAGATCAAGGATCCGTATGCGGAGCGGAAAAGCAAATACGCAGACCTATATCGAGCATTGAGAGACGCGCGGAGACGGCATCAGAAGCAGGTCATTGTTCCATCTTTCGATCCGGCGAAAGATCGCAACCGAGTGTCGTCTATTCTTCGGACTCACAAAGAATTCGGCAGGTTCAGATGGTCGGTCCGCGTAAGCGGTGTCAACGAACTTTCCATAGTCAACCTTGGGAAATGGGAGGGGGAAGGCGCATGACCCGATCTGAGCGGCTCGCCAAGGCCGACCACATGACGCCCGATAACTACAAACCGGTTCCCGTTGAAGCTGCGCGAGAGATTGCCGAAAAGTACGATAAGTCAATCGTAATAGTGTTTTCTCACGATCCCGTGCATGGGCTGATGCACACCACCACTTATGGTTCCGATCCACAGAATAAGGCGTGGGCGGCGCAAGGCGGCGAGATCGCAACGCGAGCACTCGGCGGGCTGACTGAACTGGCGACCGACTTTGAAGACTATCGGCTTGCGCAAGCCAAGAAACTGCTCGCGGCGCTGAAAGGTGTGATGGCGCAAGTAGAGAAGGGCGCCCTCGTGAGAGAAACGGTCAACGATGGTGCCCCCGGTTTCGGCATGCGCCAATTACCCCTAGTGATGGCGCTGACGGCAGCATATCAAGCAATCGAGGAGGCGGAGAAATTCCTTGGGCGGGAAGAATTTCGATGAGCGAGCAGACACAACCGGAGACGGACGAACAGCGGATCGCCGACCGAGAATTGCTTGAAATTGAGCAGAGATGCGCGCAAGCTACTCCTGGCCCATGGAGCGTAGAAACCCCGCAGGGAATTGATACCCAGTGGTTGTATATCGTGGCTGGGCCTGATGGTGATGAAATTCTGCACGCCGAAGCTCAACTCCACCTAGGGGCTGTACGCCTAAGTTGTACAGAACATCAGCGGGAAATAACGCGACAACACATAGTCAATCTACAATTTGTTGCGGCAGCGAGAATGGATATCCCCCGGCTCATCTCCCAACTGCGGAGCGCTCGCAAGGAACGCGATTCAATCAAGGCGCTTCTCGACGCCCGGACAGGCGGACGCGAACAATGAGCAAGCCCACGAATCTAGGCCCGTGCTGCTGCTGCGGTCTGAGTAAGGGCGCCGGGCCGGTGCGGACGCTGATCTGTCTTGCGAAAAAAGCGCCGGGCGAAGTCCAAGGATGGGGCTGCTTACAGTGCGGCTTGCCACAGCAGGGCGCGGTCGCGGTAGTCTGCGATAAGTGCGCGGACAAACTGGAAGCATACGTCACGGAAACCGGCAAGCCGCTCGAAGAGTCGCTCGCCGACGGCCCGCTGAAGTTCTTCTGCGGCACGGATCGGCGCGAACGCCTGCCGATCGCGCTGCTTCTCGATCGACCAGCTCATAAGCACGACATGGCGCGGCATCCCGAGGAGTGGGCAGAGGAGCACATGCAGAACGACGCGGCGAGTTCATGAAATGACCCTCTGGCATCAAAGCGGAGTAAACAAAAAAGGCGAGCCATTCGTGCAATTGATGGTTGACGATCAGTGCATCGGCCAATTCTCGCCGGAGGAATGCCGGGACCATGCGCGGACGATTACGGAAGCCGCCGAAGCCGCCGAGCAGGATGCCTTTCTGCTGGCCTGGACGCAGGAAAACACAGGAGCGGATCTAAACTCGGCGATGGGTATCGTGATCGAGTTTCGCAAATGGCGGGAAGCGCGCGGGAAGAAAGGGCCGCCGTCGGATCCCGCCGAATTCATGCGGACCGAGAAACACGAGAAACCGCCGGGAAAATCCTGATGCCCATGAAGCGTGAAGGCGACCGGGTGATCCTCGATATTTCGTGGGTCGAATACGATTCCCTTTTCGTCGCGATAAACTGCGCCGTATTCCAGAGTAGGAAAGACATGGACCCGATTCACGCCAGGGCCGTCAAATCGTTTTGGACTCGGCTGGCGAGATCGATTGCCGATCCCGTCGCAGCCGATCCTAACCCGCCTGGTTCGGGCGCCGATGCCGCCGGATCTGATACTCGGCTTCCACAAATAACGTAACGGCGGACAGCGGAAACCCGAAGAAGGCGCTCAGGTACTCGTTGCTGCGCCCTTTCTCGGAGAGAAACATCATGCACTCGCTCGAGGGATGCGGCTCGGAGGGAATAAGCAGATGATCGCAGACCCGGCATTTGCCCTCGACGCGGGCCACGATCAGGAGCGGCGCGCGCACCAGCGTCTCGTCGAGATCGAAGCCCAGCAGGAAATCGGGCGAGACCCGCAGCCGCTTGCAGACCTTCAGGAGCGTCGAGACCTTCAAGTCCTTCGCCAGGCCGCTTTCGATTTCATTGAGTGTGGACGGGGAAATGGAGCACGCCAAGGCGAGCGCGTGCTGACTGAGGCTGTGCATTTCGCGCAACCGCACGAGCCGCCGGGGGAGCGTGGACTTCAGCACCGGGATGGACCCGACATCCACTGCCTAGGAGTGCCCGGCCACGATCAGGAGCGGCGCGCGCACCAGCGTCTCGTCGAGATCGAAGCCCAGCAGGAAATCGGGCGAGACCCGCAGCCGCTTGCAGACCTTCAGGAGCGTCGAGACCTTCAAGTCCTTCGCCAGGCCGCTTTCGATTTCATTGAGTGTGGACGGGGAAATGGAGCACGCCAAGGCGAGCGCGTGCTGACTGAGGCTGTGCATTTCGCGCAACCGCACGAGCCGCCGGGGAAACGTGGACTTCAGCACCTGGCTCCCGGCGTGCACTGTTAGGAGTGCCCGGCGAACGCGGATTTTCTCAACCGCCTTCGGCCCAGCGGTCGAACTTGCGCTGCATCAGAGCGAGTTGCGGCGCAGGCGATAGAGCGTCTTGCGCGGCGAAAGATCCCGGCCAGACTGTAGAACATAGGGCCTACGGGTGGGTTGGCCCAATTCTAGCAGAAAGCGGACCAATTACCTGCGAATTGCGGGAATTAGAAACACTTCGCCCGGCGCGCGGTCTCACGCGCGGCTTGAGCGGGGAGACGCGCGGACCAGGCAACTCGCGGGACATTCGGGACGCCCCGCGTTGGCCGCACTGCTCTACGCCGCACCACGCCGCGCGGCGGCGGCCAAGCTCTTAGGCTTCGCGGGCCGTGAGGCCCATGCCGTGCGCTTTGGTGCTCCGGCCGGCCGTGCCGGTCTGCCGCGTGTTTCCAGCAGTCGATTGCGCCTTCCGCGCCTCGCGATAGAGGTCTTCGTTGCCGGTCCAGAAGGTGAGGGCCTGCCCGATAATTCCCGAGGCATTCCGCACTCCTTTGGCGATGCGCGAGCCTACCTGAGTTTCGAGGTATTGCAGTCCAGCCTGGCACTGCGTCAGACGCGCGATGAACTGGGTGTAAGGCAGTGGCTGCGGAATCGTCCTTTTTGCTGTTTTTGCCATTTGAGCAAGAATACACCGGATTTGTTTTTGATACCAGACGTTTTAGGGCAGGAGGAGCCCAAAAATGCCGGAAATCTGCATTTCGCACGATCTGATCGTGAGCAAGCTCGGTCTCATCCGCTGCGCGGCGCGCGCGGTGAAGCGGAAATATCCGAGCGCTCTGGAGCTGGGCGACCTCTGCGGCTGGGGCATCGTTGCCGCATATATGGCCGTCGAGAGCTACGGGCCGGAGCTTTCCGACGCCCTCCTCGCGGGCTGCGTCCGCAACGCAATGTTGAGCACGCTGCGCAAGGAATGGCCGGAGGAGCACGCGGAACTGACGGCCGAGCCAACGGCGGCGCCGCATTCAAACACGGGCGAACTGCTGGAGGGCTTGAGCGAGCGAGACAAGCGCATCTTGCAGGATTGGTCGGAAGGCGCGACCGAGGCGGAGATCGCTTCCGGTCTGGGCATCAGTCAGCAGGCGGTATCGCGGCGGAAGCGGAAAGCGATTGCGCGGCTGCGGAACGGCAGGAAGGCGCTGGCGGCATGAGTTACATGCAATTTCAGCAGACGTGCAAAGACTGCGGCGCGACGTGGAACGCCGCGTTTGGAATTGTCGGGACAACCCAGATAGCGGCCCCGCCAATGCGATGCCCCCGGTGCGGATCTGCGAGCATTTTGAAGTGCGCCGATGGATGGGCGGACGCGCCAAATCAGACTTCCTGCGCCTCAACGGGCACGCAGGTAGAGGAGGACGACGAACAGCGGATCGCGCGCATCGAAGGGCATAGGATTTTTATCGGCGACATTGAGTGGCTCGTCTTCCAACTGCGGAGCGCACGCGAGGACTCGGCGCGTTTAGATTGGCTGGAGAGACGACGGCTTTCGCTCAATGCTCATTACGGCACGAAGTACGGGTGGAAATTTACCGCGTCGCACAACGTCAACCGGCTGTTCGTGGCCGATGTCAACACCATCGACTTGAACGATGCGGAAGCAAACGGTCCAGATATACGCGAAGCCATTGATTCCCGCCGTCAGGCGAAAGGGTCTTGATTCCAATAACTTGCCCGTCAGTTCTGCAAAAACATCTGATCATATCAGAACTCCATTGCAGGCACGGGCTAGGGCCGGAAGGAGTGCCGACTCCCAAAATAATTCGCTCCCCCGGTTGTAAAAGCATCCCCCTGCCGCGTTAAACGGGGCGTGAAGGACATTCCACGCCCCGAAGACATCGACGAACTGGCCGAACTGCTGTACTGGCGCGCGGCGATGAAGGCCAAAACCTCCCGCCTCGAAGCGCTCCAGAAACAGATCCGCGCCTGCTACGCGGATGCGGACCCCGACAAGACTTACTGCGCCCAAGGCGTCGCCAGCAATATCTTCGTCGGACCGCGCGAGAATCAGCGCTCCGTCAATGTTTTGAAGGCTCTGAAATTGTGGACGGTGAAGCGGCTCCGCCCTCTGCTCACCCTCACCATTGCGGCGCTGGAGGGAGAAGTCGGCAAGCAGGAAGCCGCTAAAGCGATTACATCGGCGCGCACCGGATCGCGTGAGCTAATCGCGGTTCCGCGGGAAGCCGAAGAGAAGCAGGCGGCGTGAGGGCGATATCGCTGCTCGTGAGCACCGTCCGAATCATTTTCGGCATTGTCATTATGAGCGAGGCAATCGCCTCCTGGGTCGGCTGCCGTCCTTCTTTCAATAGCGGCATGTCTCTGATATGCGGCTGGGCCGCCGTCGAATTGGGGATTTGCAGACTTCTAGAGAAGTGGGACAAGGCGGCCTGAAAGGTGACCGATGCCGAGCGCGACGCCCTGTTTACCGAAGCCTTCGCCGAATACGCGCGCTACATGTACGCCCTGGCGTATCGTCTCGTGCCACCACAGCTTTCCCAGGATTTAGTGCAGGACACGCTTCTCGACTTGTGGCGCGGCCGTGCGGCTTACCGCGGCGAGTGCTCGATCAAATGGTGGATCGGCCTGATGCTCAGGCGCAAAGCGGCGCTCTACCGGCGAACTTACCGGCCGCCCGAAAGCCTAGACGCGGTAGAGCACACAGCCGATCATGGCCCGAATCCCGAAGAGGCGCTCTTGAGCGCCGAACGGCGCAACATACTTCAGCGGGAAATCGCGACCCTCAGCCCGCAGCGGCGCAAGGCCATCGAGGAGTTCTATTCCGCCGATTCTCCCGATAGCGAGAAAAGGCCGAACTGGGCGGTGAAAGCCAAATGGCGCGCGATGAACGCGCTGGCTAAGAAGCGTGAGATTCAGGCGCTAAGGAAGCGGAGGCCAGCGGCTTGAAGTCCTATTATTCACGCGCTGGAATCACGATCTATCACGGCGATTGCCGGGAAGTGCTGCCGAGCTTGCCGAAGTCGCCGCGCGTTGTTATCGCCGATCCACCGTATGCGATACGGAACTCTTTTGGCTCACAAATGCGCCTGGACGGATCGCGGCGGCTGGAGTTTTCGTGGGATGGACCACTGGCCAGGGATGTCGCAATTCATGGAATTGTGGCGGCCTGCGAAAACGCGCGTAGCTTTTTTACATTCTGCGGAGCGTCCCAAGTGTCGTTCATCGAACTGGCGCTAGAAGGATCTTTTACGGTCAAGCCAGCCGTCTGGATTAAAGCGTGTCCGCCTCCGGCGATGCGGGGTAATTGGTGGCCGAGTGGATTCGAGTATGCGCTTTACGGATATACTCCGGGCGCGTGGTTTCGCGACGAAAACACATCGCGCCGGAATGTTTTTTATTCCGACACGTACCGCCATGGAATCAGGGCGCATGAAAAGGTAGATCACCCGACACAGAAGTGGTTGCCCTTAATACTCCAAATTGTCGGGGCGATGGTGCCTCCCGAGGGCGAATGTCTCGATCCATTCATGGGCAGTGGCACGACACTGGTGGCCGCTAAGAACCTTGGCCGTCGCGCTATTGGCATCGAAATCGAGGAGCGCTATTGTGAGATCGCCGCAAAGCGCCTCAGCCAAGCCGCGACAGCCGCGCGGCCACGGAAAGCGAAGGCGGCATGAGCGCGCGGATTGTGTGCGGAGACGTTCGCAAAGTGGCCGCCAAGCTGGAAGCGGAATCCTTCGATGCGGTACTGTGCGATCCGCCGTATGGCCTGAAGTTCATGGGCAAGACCTGGGATCATGGCGTCCCATCGGCGGACACGTGGCGCGATGTTTTCCGTGTGCTGAAGCCCGGCGCGATGCTGCTGGCTTTCGGCGGAACGCGGACGCATCACCGGCTCATGTGCGCGATTGAAGACGCGGGGTTTGAGATCAGGGATTGCTTGATGTTCTTACATGGGCAGGGCTTCCCGAAAAGTTTGGATATCGGAAAAGCGCTGGACCGGCAGGCAGGGGTGAAGCGAGAGCCTGTAGGACGCAAGCCAGGCGAGAGATATAAATACGAATTCAAATCGGACTTTAATCCAGAACAACTTCACAGCAGGTTAGGGAGCGGCGATGCAGGCGCATTAACCGCCCCCGTCACCGATGCCGCGCGCACCTGGGACGGCTATGGCACGGCTCTAAAGCCCGCCTGGGAGCCAGTCATTCTCGCGATGAAGCCGCTGGACGGAACCTACGCAGGCAACGCGCTGAAGCATGGCGTGGCTGGGTTGAACATCGCGGCGGGGCGGATTGGAACGGATCATCGCATGAACCCACCCGGCGAAGGAGGCAAGGCGAATACATACGGACGCATGGATCGTATTCCAGGACGATTCACGAAAGCCCTGGGCCGCTGGCCCGCGAATCTTCTGCTCAGCGAGGAAGCGGCGCGGTTACTCGATGAGCAGACCGGAGACTTGAAGGGGCCTGGAAATAAAAATCCGACGGCGTGCGGGAACGGGAAAAACGTTGTTTACAACAAAGGTGGAATGACGATGCCCGCATCGTGTTTCAATTTTGGAGATTCCGGCGGCGCATCCCGCTTCTTCTACTGCGCCAAAGCCTCGCGGAAAGAGCGCGGCGCAGGCAATCACCACCCCACAGTAAAGCCGCTCAAGCTCACCGAGTATCTGGCGAAGCTGATTCTGCCGCCTCTGCGCGACACCCCGCGCCGTCTCCTCGTTCCCTTCTGTGGCAGCGGCAGCGAAATGATCGGCGCGATAAACGCCGGCTGGGATGAAGTGACCGGCATCGAACTAAACCCGGAATACGTGAAGCTGGCCCGCGCCCGGCTGCGTCCCGCGCGGCAGAAAGCGAAGGCGGCGTGAGCGCGAGACTTTTCATCGAACGCCGCGCGAAGCCCCGGCTTCTCCTCGCGGCCATGATTGCGCTGGCTGGCTCCTTTGTCGCCGCCTTCCTGGTCATGACCGCCTTTCGGATCGCTCGACCCGAAGCGTGCGACTGCGGAACGATCTGCGCGCCCTCCAACTCGACAAAGTGCCTGATGGACCACTGCCAGATGCGGGATTCACATGTCAGACCTTGAAGCACTGGAGGCCCCGGCTTATATGCGGGCCATGCTGATCCAGGATGTGTGCTCAGCCGAACGCTGGATGAGAGAGCAGCTCCCCAACGCCTCGCTGCTCGATCGCGCCGTGATCGAAGCGGAACTGGCGGAATTAGAAGCCACGTTGAAACGCCTCGATGAGCTATACGATTGCGCGGTCCTCAGGCGCTGGCGGGCCGGGGGAAGGCGTTGAAGTTTTGGCTGTATTACGCCGTGGCCCTGGCCGCCGTGCTCTGGGCTTTGCTCTATACCCTGACGCTGGATGTGTACTCCTGATGCTTCTTGAAATCGGGAAAAGGTAACGTGTGGCTCTATATTCCATCGTCTCCCTATGCGCCGGAATCGGCGGGATCGATCTCGGATTGCGGCTCGCAATCCCGGAAGCTCGCACGATCCTGTACGTGGAAAGGGAAATCACTTCTGCCGAAAAGCTGGTTGCGCGTTTTGAAGACGGAACGCTCGACGCTGCGCCGGTTTGGAGCGATCTTCGCAGCTTCAGCGGCAAACCGTGGCGCGGCCGGGTGGATATCCTCACTGCCGGTTATCCCTGCCAGCCGTTCTCGTGCGCCGGTAAGCGGCTCGCCGAAAAAGATCCGCGGCATCTCTGGCCCGAAGTCGCGCGCATCGTCCGCGAAATGCAACCCGGGCAGGTCTTCCTTGAAAACGTCGCCGGCCATCTTAGACTCGGATTCCTTGAAGTCGCGCAAGAGCTTCGACGCATGGGTTACCGCTGCGCGGCGGGACTCTTTACAGCGTCAGAAGTCGGGGCCCCGCACAAACGGCAGCGGCTGTTCTGCCTGGCCGAGCGCGCGGACCGAAGACGCGGAGAGTTGCGGCAATCATCCGGGGGCGACGGATTCGCTGACGGGAGCGGCGCGGAACCGGAAAACACCGCACGGTTTTCAGAACACCGACAAGCGCGGCAAGACGGCGGGCGGCGGCGGGGAGTTTGCCAAGCAGGTCATGAGTTGGCAGACGCCGGCTTCGGACTCCTTCCGGTCCCGCGGCGGGGAACGCAAGGACGAACCGGGACTCGATCGGCAGGCGCGGTTCTGGCCTACGCCCAAAGTTCCAACAGGCGGCCTGGAAGCGAGAGCGAGCCGGAAGAACCGCGGATCGGGCGGCGAAGACTTAGCGGCAACGGCGCGGGAATGGCCAGCCTGCCAATCTTTCCCCCCGGCCCCGGCGATCTCGACGCCTGGCGCGAACTTCTCGGACGGGACGCCTCGCTTGAACCCGCGCTTCGTGGAACTTCTCATGGGGCTTCCTCTCGGGTGGACAGACTCCGAGCCCTTGGAAACGGCGTCATTCCAATCGTGGCGGCGCTTGCATACCGAAGCCTTAGCGCGGCTCTTGCAGGACAACCTTTGAACGAAAGGATGGCGGCCTAAAACCTTCCGGCGCATTTATTTTTACTTAGCCCGTTTATTTTTTGCCGCTTGCTTGTACTTATAGGGTGTACACCTGCGTGCGCGTGCCCGCATAAGTGCCCGGATAAGTGGCAGCCGGAAGCGGAATTCCCTACTTCTTGTGCGTGAGCCTTGCCCGAACGGCCCCGAAAACCCCTGGAAACCGCTTCCCCGCCCCGATCCGTGGAACGTGCTGCGCGTCCATTGCGGCCGTGAAATCTGGATCGCGGGCTATCTCGCACAGCGCGGCATCGAAAACTACCTGCCGGTCTACCGGCGGAAACGCCAGCTTTCGCATCGCGCGCCCGAGTCCGTCGAATCGCCTTTGTTTCCCGGTTACCTTCTCGTCCGCCATGGTCTGTCCCTCCTTCACGCGCCCGGCATCTACGACGTCCTCCGTTGTGCCGGGCGTCCTTCCCTGCTTTCCCACGCGGAAGTGCAACAGATCCGGGAGCTATCGCGGATGACCAACGCCTCACCGTGCCGGTCGTTTGAACCCGGCGCGAAAGTCGAGATCAAATGCGGCCCCCTGCGCGGCGTGTCCGGCGTGTTTATACGGGAAAAAGAGGGCGGCAAGGGCAAGCTCATCGTGCTCGTCGAAATGTTCAAGCAAGCGATTTCCGTCGAGTGCACTGTTGCCGATCTGGTCTGATGCTCGCCCCGCTGTGACTTCCGTGATTGCTGTGAAACCTCTTCCGCTGAAACTCACATGTGGGAAACCGAATGGGCCTGGCTGTTCGAGGCGGACGACGACGTCCGTGAAGCCGCTTTGAATTATCACTCGCCACATGGATTCACACACGCTCGCTCTCATCGCCGTTTCCCTCGTCTCCTGCGCGGGAACGGCGGTCAATTTGTGGATCAAGCTCACGCTGCGCGCGGAATTGCTGAGCCTCACCGCTAAGCTGCTCGACAAGATCGACGCCACCTACGTCCGCGACGACGTGTACCAGGAACACAATAAGGCCCTCGACGAACGGATCGCGAGCCTCCGTATCGTCCGCATCCCCTAAAGAGCGCTTTTGATTGAGCTGCGCCGCACTAGCACGCCCCTGGAACGACCCTGTGGAGGATACGGAGCCCGTGAAGTTCCGTGTTCGCATCGAACCGCCGAGGCGCGATCCCTCCAAATGGTCGCGCCAGTTCACCTGTTTACTCGCGGCGGACCGCTGCCAGCGCTGCTACGGGACCGGACAATCGCATGTTTACCGCGAGGGGTATCCCTGCGGTTGCGTCACGCGGCGCATTTTCGTCCGCTTGCTGTCGCGCTATCACGAGATTCAAGCGGGGCCGTTTCTCAGCGCCTCGCGCAACGCGCTGCGCACCGGACATCCTGGGATCTGGTCGCGGAAAGACATCGAGTTCTGCGCGGACTTCGTGTTGCTCGCAAGACGGATTCTGACGGCGGCTCAGCTTCGCATTTTCGAGCATTACTTTCTCTCGGGTCAGGATTTCCATCAGTGCATCCCGCGTCTTCCGGGCGGCTATGTGCGCGGAACGTTTTTCCACGAGGTCTACCGGGTCGAGCAGCGGGTCGGACATGCCGCGCGGACATTGAAACCCTACGCGCTCTATCCGGCGGAAGAGTATTTTCGCGGGCCGGTGCAACGTCTGGCGAAAACCACTCCGGTGAGACGGACTTTTTGATCCGTGCGTAATTCCCTGCTGGTGCTCCGCCACGTTCTGAAGTGTCTGCTGAAGGATCTGTTTGCCCGCCCGAAAAAACAAGGCCGCTAAATCGTCCCCGATCCTACGCCACGAGTGCCGGCTGGTCCCGATTGACGATCTGAAGCCGCATCCGCGGAACGCAAGGAAGCACGCGGACGAAGCTATCGACAAATCCATCGCGGCCAATGGCTTTTACAAGCCCGTAGTCGCCTCTTCCCGTTCCGGCTACATCCTGGCCGGGCACGGCTCCTGGGAGCGCGCCAAAGCCGCCGGCTTCACGGAAATCCCGGTGTATTTCATCGAGGCGCAGGACGAAGCCGCCGAACTGCGAATTATGGCGGCCGACAACCGGACGAACGATTTATCACCCGGCTATGACGATCAGATGCTCGCGGAGATGCTGCAATCGGTCCAGTCGGAAGCGGGCGGGTTGGAAGGCGCCGGGTATGACCAGGAAGCGTTCGATGAAGTTCTGAAGCGGGCCGGGGATGCGCTGCTTACGCCCGAGGGGTCAGTGGCGGAAGACGAGCCGCCGCCGATTGACCGTGCCGAAGAGTTGCGCGAGAAGTGGCATACCGAACGCGGGCAGATCTGGCAGATCGGCAAGCACCGGCTGATGTGCGGCGATTCGACGAACGAGGCGGATGTCCAAGCGCTGATGCAAGGCGAGCGCGCCGGGCTAATGAACACCGATCCGCCATATGGCGTGGATTATGACAATTCTGAAAGACCGAATCCGGGTGTCGCCAAGCCGCGTGTCGCCAAGCCGCGTGTCGCCAATGACGGATTTAAAGATGAAGCGTTACAGCAGTTTTTAGAGTCCGTTTTCCGTATTTCCGTTTCGCACGCTCTTTCTAAAAATGCGGCATGGTATCTCTGGCACGCCCATCTCACTCAAGGATTCTTCGCCGCCGCCGCCGCCGCCGCCGCCGCGCAAGTTATCCTCCATCGTCAAATCATTTGGGTTAAGCCGGTTCTTCTGCTCGGGCGCGGCCAGTATCACTGGAAGCATGAGCCGTGTTTCATGGGCTGGGTCAAGGGTTCTCAGCCACCGGATTATGGGCACGGTGACGGAGAGCGGAATCAAACGACCGTCTGGGAATTGAAGTCCGTATCGCAGGCAGACCGGCGTGAATTTAATCACTCGACTCCTAAGCCGGTCGAGTTGTTTACAGTTCCTATTCGTAAACACCTGAAGCGCGGTGAGACGTGTTACGAGCCGTTCGCCGGTTCCGGGCCGCAATTTGTCGCCGCCGAACAAACCGGCGTGCGTTGCTATGGCCTGGAGATTGAGCCCAAATATTGCGCCGTCATCCTGGAGCGCATGTCCAAGCTCGGCATCGAACCCAAGCTCGCCAACCCCGAGGCCGCCAAGGTGCCCCGCGCCAAAGCAACGCCCGCCAAAGCAACTAACGCCCCGCGCAAGCAGCACAAGCGGACCCGCTAAAAAAAACAACCGTGTGGCACTCTTCGACCGCGATCCCGCAGAATCGAAACCGGCCTATCACGCCTTCCGCGCCTACCGCGACTACGGGCCGGGAAGATCGATCGATAAGGTCTGGCGGCAGCGCGCCGGAATCACGGACGATGCCCAACGCGCCCCGCGCTACTGGTGGCAATGGTCGAGCGATCACGCCTGGGTACGGAGAGCCGAAGCCTACGATCAGCACTGCGAACAGGTAGAGCAGGCCAAGTTTGAAGCGGAGCTGAAACGGCTCGCGAAAAGACGCGCGAAGTTCCAACTCGAATTTCAGGACGTGGTGGAAGAGCGGTTTCGCGAAATGCGGACGCAACTGAAACAGGCGAGCGCAGCTCCCGCCGTTACGATGCGGCGCGAAGAAACCATCGAAGCCGTGCGGGATGAGAAGGGTAGAATTACGGCGCCGGCCAAAGTGGTTGTGACCGACGTCAAAGGGATCAATCTGGCCGGGGAAGCCCGGCTCAACGCGGAGCTCCGCGAAACCGGCATACAGGCCGCAACCGGACCGTTCGCGAATCAAGCGGAAAAATCCTCCGCCGAAATACCGCCCTTCATCGTGCAGCTTGCAACCGACGATCAGCCTGACGCCTCCACAGACGCAAATCTTCCAAGACAATAGGCGCTTTCGCGTGGTAGTGGCCGGGAGACGCTTTGGAAAAACGTTTCTCGCCGTCCCCGAACTATTGAGGATGGCCTGGGGACCGGACCGGGAAGCCTGGTATGTGGCCCCGACTTACCGGCAGGCGAAACAGATCGTCTGGCGCAAGCTGAAGCGCCTGGCGGCTCCCTGGACGGCGGGCAAGCCGAACGAATCGGACTTGTCCATCGATTTGCGCTGGGGATCGCGCATCGCATTACGCGGCGCCGATAATTACGATTCGCTCCGCGGCGTGGGCCTCAACGGTCTGGTGCTCGACGAATACGCGGATATCGCGGAGGAAGCCTGGACCGAAGCCCTCCGGCCAATGCTCTCCGATAGGCTCGGAAGCGCCTTATTCATCGGGACTCCGAAGGGCCGGAATCATTTCTTCCGGCTATATCAAAAAGCGCGGGCTGCCGAAGATTGGGGCGCCTATCAGTTCACGACGCTCGACGGCGGAAACGTTCTTCCGTCGGAAATCGAAGCGGCGCGGGAAGATCTCGACGAACGAACCTTCCGGCAGGAATACGAAGCCTCATTTGAAAACCTGTTCGCCGGCGTCGCCTATTACTGCTTTGCGCCAGGGATTCACGCGGCAAAGAAGATCGAATACGATCCGCACTTCCCGCTGTGCTGGTCGCTCGATTTCAATATCGATCCAGCCTGCTCGGTGATCGGCCAAGTCATCGACACCACGACACGCGACCAGGCGATGCTGGGGCGGCAGACTTCGGAGATCCGCATTCTCGATGAATTGGTTCTGCCGGATACGCGGACGATTGAAGCCTGCGATGCCTTTCTGAAGCGCATCACGGAACGCGGCTGGCTGAAGGAAGGCCGGACGCTGACGGTTTATGTTTTCGGCGACGCGACCGGCGCGAGCGGGCATTCGTCCTCTCTCAAAACCGACTGGCAGACGGTCCGCGAATTTCTGCAGCACGTTCCCGAGATCAAAGCGGCGTTTTACGTTCCGCAGGCTAACCCTCCCGTGCGGGATCGCATCACCGCAGTGAATTCGACGCTGCGCAGCCAATCCGGGGAAGCGCGGATGAAGATCGATCCGCGCTGTAGAGAGCTGCAAAAGGATTTTGAAGCCGTCTGCTGGAAACGCGATGCCGCGGGAAACGCGCTGAACGATATCGCGAAAAACGATCCCAAGCGGACGCATATTTCGGACGCTCTAGGATATCTGGTCTGGCACTACCGGCCGCTCAGAGAATGGGGCGGCCCCCGATCCACCGTGATTGTCTAACGCGGCGCTTCACCAAAATTTCGCGGCCAACCGCCGCACCAAGGAAAAACAAACTCATGAAGAAACTAACTCTGTCACTTGCTTTCATGCTGGCGATCGCGCCGGCTTTCGCCGCGACGGTCTATCCGATCGAATCGAACCGCGCGCACGCGGCTACCGGCGCATTCGGCTGCAGCGTCTCCGGCGCTTCCGTGGCGACGCCTTCCGTCATCACCTGCTCGGCCGCCCACAATCTGCAAGATGGCGATGCCATCCAGATTACCGGCGTCGGCGGGACCACGACCGACAACACGGTCGGCTATGCCAAGGTAACCAGCTATAGCACAACCACCTTCGGCTTTTATTCCGACGCGAATCTGACAACCGGCATCACCGGCACCGGCGCTTATACCTCCGGCGGCGTCGTGACGATGGCCTATGATATTTCCGGCATCAGCGGCGATTTCACGATCAAGGCTTCCATCGACTCCATGACGGCCAGCAAAAAAGCGCTGGTCTCGATTCAGGAATCGGCGGACGGTTTTGTATCGGATATCCGCACGCTGGAAGTCTTCCATATCTCCGGCACGGTTCCACACACCGGAATCTCCAAGACCTGGAGAAGCTACAACGTGCCCGATAACCGCTTCGGCGTAACCAGCGCCCGTCTGCGGTTGTATGTGCAGGCGCTCGATAGCGCGGGTACCGCGAACATAAGCCTTTGGCTTGAGTACTAATCCTTAATGGCCCGTAACTTAACAAGAAGCTATTTGTTAAGTTATGCGCCTTTCCCGGAAGGCGTCGCGGCGCGGCGGTCCTCCGCGCCAGAACGGGAAAACGGGCCGCCTCCTCATGGCACGTTTTCTGACGTTCTGACGCCTTCCGTTTTTTCGCATTACGGGAAAACTCCGAATCAATCATGCCCGGCTCACTATCCGTATCCGCTCTCGATCAGAAACATCCCGAGTGGATTGAATTTCATCAGTTCTGGGAACAGATCGACCTTCTCTACGAGGGCGGCTGGGCCATTAAACAGCGGGCCTCTAATTTTCTGTGGAGCCGTCCCGCGGAGCCGGGCCAGGTCTATTCCGCGCGTCTGAGTCAGTTCATTTACCAGAACATCCTGGGCGGCGCGATCGGCTGGTACACCTCGAAGCTCGCCGAACAGCCGCTCAGCATCCATCTGACGACAGCGGGCGGCGAGGAAATCGCAGACAATCCGCTCGCTCCATTTCTCGCGAATTGCGATCGCGCCGGCACAACGCTGATACAAATGCCGAAGCAGTGGTTTGAGGCGGCTGTGCTTTACGGCGTCTCTTACTGTCTGCTCGATTTGCCGGCGGCGGAGCGCAATCTCAATCTGAGGCAGCAGAGACTCAGCGGCGCGCTCGATCCGTATCTCATCAATTTCACGCCGCAGCAGGTAATCAACTGGGGCGACGACCGCTACGGGAATCTCGCCTGGATCGTAATTCGGACGGAAGAGCGGCAGCAGGAATTGGGCGGAACCCCCGCCATCACCGACCGCTGGTATTACTTCGACACCGATCGGTTCCGGGTCTACGAAAGCGTCCGGGCGGATGGGCAAAGCCTGGGGACGGCGGACGAGCGCATGGCGCAGCTCGTCGCCGAAGGTCCACACGCCTTAGCGGGGACGGGACGGGTTCCGGTGCGCCGCATTTCCCTGCCGCATGGTCTACGCCTGGGATACCGGGTCTTCCCGCAAGTCTTGGCACATCTGAATCAGGATAATGCCTATCAATGGGCGCTGATGATGGGCTGCCTTCCGGTGGCTGTCATCACCGGAGATTATCTGGAGCCGCCGAAAATCTCCGAAACGGCTTACATCAAACTATCGACCGGAGACACCTTCAGCTACACGGAGCCGGCCGGCAGATCCTACAAAGTGGCGGCGGATCGCATCGCCTCGCTGAGAGAAGAAATCTACCGGCAGATGTATCTGCAGGCGCAGGGCAGATCCTCGTCGGCTTCGGCTTCCGCATCTTCCGGCTACTCGAAGGAACTGGATATGGCGCCGTCTTCCGACGTGCTGAACGAATTCGGCGCGATCCTGCGCGAGGCAACGCGGCAGACCATCGAAGACGCCGCCTACGCCTCGGCCATGCCGCCGGATCTGGCCATCGAAATCCAGGGCTTCGCTTTCGAGGATCGCGACGAGCTGGGAGAAATTGTATCGGTGCAGGCCGCCCTCGATCTCAATATCCCTTCGGACACGTTTGAAAAATTCGCTCTGAAACGCGCCGCGCTGCACTTCATGGAAGACGCTTCCAGTTCTCAATTGCGCGATAAGGTAGCGCAGGAAATCGAAACCGCTCCCACCAAATCCGAGCGCGCGCAGATGCAGCAACAGGCGCAGGCCGGAACGTTCGGGCACTCGCTTGAAACTTCGCTCGCCAAAATAGCGGCGCGCGAAGCCGCATAGGTAGTCACCCCAATCTTTTATGCACAAATTTCTCACGGGTCCTCTCATGGACCCCGACCCAGCTCCCGCCGGCGGAGGAACTCCCCCGGCCGCGCCTCCATTCGATGTCAACGCCTTCATGACGCAATTCCTCGGCAAAGTCGAGCAAGTCATCGATACCAAGCTCGCCGCATTGAAGCCTGCGCCTCCGCCCGATCCGCCCGAGCCTCCTCCTCCCGCGCCAGAGCCCCCGAAAGATGCGCCCGCGACCGTTGACCGTTCCGTCGTGACCGTTTTGCAGCGCCAGCTTTCCGACGTCCACAAGCAGCTCAAGGACGAAGTGAAGGAACGCGAGCAGATCGCCAAGCGCTCGGAGGAAAAGGACCGCATCAGCACGATCCGCAGCATGACCTCGAATTACGTCTACGCGGACGACAACGCGAAGGAAAACTTTCTCACCATCATGAGCCTGCAAATCAAGCGGGCGCAGGACGGTGAAACTCTGGTCGGCCCCGATGGGGTAACCCCGGCCAAGGAATACATCGACGCGCAATTGGCTCTGAATAATTACTATCTCGCGGGCGTCGAACGCTCCGGGTCGGGCGCCCACAATCAGGGCGGCAGAAAACAAGACGTCCCGGACATGAACGAAATCAGGACCGGCGCCAAGCCGGAAGAGATCCAGCGCGTGCGGGAGCACATCGCCCGCGTCGCCAAGCAAGCGCTACTCGGCCAGTAGAGATCGATCCAGCATCGGCCAGAAAAAATCAAGCTCTTAGGAGAAACAAATGCCTGCAATTACATCAGCGAACGTCGCGAACGCGATCGTTAAGCTCGTGGCCGTGGACGCGCTCCCGGCCCTTATGTCGAATCTTGTAATGGGAAACCTCGTCAACCGCGATTACGAGCCCACCCTCGCCCAGTCGGGCGATACGGTCAATGTGCCGATTCCCGCGCAGTTGACCGCCAACAACATCGCGGAAGGCGGCAGCGTCACAACCCAGAATCCGAATCTCGGAAACGCGCAGATCGTGCTCAACACGCACGCCGAGGCGACCTTCCAGATTCCCGATATCACGAAGGTTCTGGCCGTCCCGGATCTATTGAAGATCTACATGCAGCCGGCGGTCATTGCGATCGCGGAAAAGATCGAGTCCGACCTGCTCTCGCTCTACCCGGAATTCACGTTCAACACGGCCGTCGGAACCGCCGCGACCACCATCACCGAAGCGGTGCTCGATTCCGCCGAAAAAGCATTGTTCGATGCCAAGGTGCCAGCCACGCTCCAGAAATATCTGGTGGTGGATTCCGGTACCTACGGAGCGTTGCGCCAGATTCCGCGCTTCAGCGAATTGCAGACGATCGCCGCGGGGTTGCAGGGCAACATCAACGTCATCGAATCCGGCACCGTCGGCAGGCTGAAGGACTTTTTCATTTTCCGGTCGCAGCTCGTGCAGAAAACCGGCGTGTCCCCGACGATTGCGACGCATAATCTCGCGTTTGCCAGAGACGCAATGGGCCTGGTCATCCGGCGGCTGCCGCAACCCCTTCCGGGGACCGGCGCGATCGCCGAGTACGCCGAACTGGGCAACTTCGGCTTGCGTGTGATCATGAGCTACCAGCCGAACACATTAGCGCAGCAATTCACGGTTGACGTGCTCTATGGCGTCGGCAAGCTCCGCAACGAATTCGCCGTTCAGGTCACCACCTAAGCCGGCTTTCATGGCCCTTTGAAGAGCCGGCGGCTTTATCCCGCCGGCCTTTTTTCCCGAAGAGAGAGAGTTTATGGATCAGAGAAAATTCTGGCAGAAGGTTCAGCGGCAGCGCGAATCGCTCACCGCCGACGACTATTACGTGATGTCGCTCGACGATGAGGAGAACAGCAACAACCGGGGCGGATCGGTTACGCAGGTCAATCGCGAAGTCGCGGCGCGCTGCATTGCGCGGGCGACCCATCGGCTGGCCACGCCCGAGGAGATCGAGCGGCACATCGCCGCCGATCGGCGCAATGCCGCCGAAAACGCCAAAAAAGAATTGGACCGGAAACAGCCCATCAATATCACGCTCGCCCCCGGCGTGATCGTCAGCCGCGTCGAAGATCAACCGGAGCACGACGGAAGCGCGGACGCCAAAGCGAAGCTCAAGAAATAACGTGGCCCTCTATACCGATTCGGACGTCATCACGCCGGAGCTGCTGACAAATCTCGATTCCGAGATTACTTCCGTTGCGTCCGTGCAAAGCATCGACGTTTCCGGGATCTGTCATCAAGCCTGGGACGAGTGCGCGGACGCTCTCTTCGAGCGCATGGACTCGTTCGGCGGGTACGTCAATCTGCTCGCCGGCGCCGGAATTCAGATGGCGACGCTGCTCACCAACTATGGAATGGGCGTGAGCCGCTCCCGCTTTTTCCTGGGTCAGGTGATCGTGACGGACCCATCTGCGAACCGGCTGCCGCCGCTCGCGCGCTGGATGGTCTATCGCGCGCTGGTTCTGTTCTACCGGGACGCGAGCGCGCGTCTCGGGAAAGATCGCTACGAATCCAAATTGCAGCGCTTTCAAGCGGACGAACGCTGCCATGCGGCGAGCCTCTGGCGCAAAGGACTGCCGATTGTATTGCAGCCGCTTCCCTGCCCCGGAGCGCTTCACGAATTTAATGCGGGAACCTGGGACGCCTCGAATCTGAGCGCGGTATCCGGCGGATCGTCGCCGCAAGCGCTTTACGACATCGCGATCACCTGGGTCGATCAGACGCGCTACGTTTCGCCGGTCAGCAAACAGAATTGCGAAAGCGGGCCTTCGGCGGTGCTGACCTTCACGCTGCCGCTCAATGAATTGATCGAAGTGAGTATCGCGTCGTTGAATCCGCCGAATGGAAAGCCATACGGCAGTTCCACATTTGCGGACGGCGTGCTTTCGCCTTTGATCGCTTCCGGCTGGAACGTGTACGCGGCTCCCACGGGCGGAACGCCGATGCTTCAAAACGCGACGCCGGTTCCGATTGCGACGCCCACGTTTACGTTTTTCCCGGCACCCGGCGCGGCGCTCGATCCCGGACAACTACCGGACGCAAATTACGCATTTGAGAATGTGCTGCAAAGGGCCTGAAGGAAAAGGAAAAAGATCACATGGCAATTTTCGGACTCGACAACCCCACCGCGACCACGGGAGGCGTGACGCTCGACACCGTCCTCGTCTCGACGGGGAATGTCAATAAACTGCTGGTCCAGGCGGACCAGGCGAATTCCGCCAGCGAGTACATCCTGCTCTATGCCACCGACCCGGTGAGCGTGAAGCTCATGGCGAAATTGTCGCCTGGCGGAACGTTCATCGTAGGAGACGAATACGATTCCGACGTGATCGATCCCTCGAAGATCACGGTGAAATCGACCAGCGGCGCCGGAAAATATACCGGCTTCGGGTACCAGCGCTAAATGGCGGACCTTTCGGACGTCAACAGACGGCACGGGCGGTATCTCGATTCCATGCTCGATGCGTTCGAGACGCACCTGCGGATGATTACGATCCGCGCGCAGGCGTCCTTGACCGGCTATCTCCAGAGACAGCTTTCGATCACCGATGGAACCGTGGATCGCACGCCGGGAAATCTGCGGATTATCCGCAGTCTCGACGACCGCTTCATGGAATATCTCGACGATGCGGGCTATAACACACTGCTGAATTCCTTCACCAATGAATTCACGGGCCAGACGGTTTTTCTGCAGGACATCCTGCAATATCTGGGTATCGGGCATCCGGTCGGGTTCACGGCCTCGGATTTGAATCTGTTTACGGCGTTGAAGCTGAACGCCATCACGTCGCTCGAAATGGTCGCGGAAACCGCCGCGCGCAACACCATGCAGCGCGCCATGTTCAGCATCGCGGGTCTGAAGTTTTCGGACCTGGTCGAGATGTTGGCGACGCGCCTTGAAACCTCCGTCGGAAAAGCCAAAACCATCGCGGACACGGCGCAGATCTCGTTCTACCGGACGATGACCGACGCGACATTTCGCAGGATCGAAGCCGATCTGCCGGAGGAAGAATTGGAGTATGTATACTCCGGGCCGGACGATTCGATTACGCGGCCCTTCTGCGAGCATTTGTTGAAAGCCGCCAAGAGCTACACGCGGGCAAAGATCGATCAGATGAGCAACGGACAAATTCCGAATGTCATGATCTCCGGCGGCGGGTTTAACTGCCGCCATACCTGGCTGGTCGATTTGAGCGCGCGCGAAAAACAAGAGCAGGCCAAGGCCGCATGAAGCCTCAAATCACGACGCTCTATGAGAACTGGGAATTGGACGGCCGCGATCACATCGTTCAGGTGGCGATCTCTTCCGCGCTGCCGCAATATCTCTACGTCCGTTTCGTGCGGCCCATCTCGCAAGCGTGGTTCGCCGGATTTCTGCTTCTGGGATTGAATTAGGCGTTCTGGCGATGGCCGAGTGCGCAGCATAGCCCTCCGGGATTCGGACGGTGTAACTCGGCAAGAATCGATTGGAGATTGTTTTGCGACGCATACTTTCCCAGTTCGCTTAGTCCCTCCGCGCTGTGGAACCAGTCGAGTACGTAGCAGTCCGTCAGCGGGATGTCGCCGCAAAAATAGGGGCATCCGCAGCCGCGCACGCATTTTAACCAGGCATGATCCGGCGGCTTCTCTGCTTCCAACTGAAGTATCAGGGGAGTTTCTAAATGCTCTTTCAGGGCATGGCTGCATTGCGGACAGTTCATCTGTTTCATCGCCATCCGCGCTACGCCCATGGCCATTTCGGGCGATATTGCTCCGATGTGGCAGACGGCGGTAATAACCTCCTGCTCTGAGAGGGTAAAAGCCTGCGACCGTCTCTCCTCGGTCCACCCAGATCTTGGCTGTTCGATGCAGAGTTCGTTAGGGGCCGTCAGATACCAGTAATTGTTGAGCACGCATCCGGACCATGGCTTATGCAGGCACGGAAGCGCTGCATCGTCGATCAATAGCGCCTCAGGGACCAGCGGCGTCCGGCAGTATCTCTCGACCCAATGTTTTTGCCAAACGATCCGGTGCGCGTAGATGCGGTGATTTTCCTTCGTCATCACTGGGCGAGCTTAGCAGAAAAGGAGCGCGAGAACGATATGGAACACAAACCCTGGGAATGCCCTCGCTGCCAAAGAATGAATGCGCCGCATGTCGATTTCTGCGCCTGCTCTCCCTCGATAGGCGTGCCGCCAGTTCAACCGGCGACCGTGCCGTACCCGATGACAGCGCCATATCCGTATTCACCGCAGTTTCCGAACACGTGCGGCCCGATGACATTTACGCCGCTCCTACGGACCATCTAAAGATCGAAAACAGTTAACACCGCGATAAACGGTTAACCCCCAATGTCCTCAGCCACTATGTCCGCAAACGCGCGCGGGCTCGAGTTGAATCTCGACGACGCATTGCCGACCGAAGGCGACATTCTCTTCGCGATGCAGCGGCAGCGCACGCGCATCGTTCAGCGCATGGACCGGGGCATCGATGCCGACGGCCAACCCTTTGCTCCGTATTCGCCGGCCTATGCGAAGAAACGCGATAAGTCGGGCCGCAACGTCTCGCCGGTGGATCTCACCTGGAGCGGACGGATGCGGAACTCGATGCAGGTATCGGCCGATAATTTCCGTCTCGGCCCCGGAGCCTCCGAAGAGCGCATCGGCCTCAAGGATTTCAAATCGAAAGCGCGGCAGGGGCGCGTAGGAATTTACGATCCCGAAAATGCCGCGAAAGCCGAAGGGCACAACGAAGGCACGGCCAAATTGCCGCGGCGTCATTTCCTCGATAGCTCGCCCGAAGATAACCGCAACGTCGCGCTCGATTTAGAAGAGCGCTGGGCGCAGCGTTTCCGCGCCCGCCGTTAAAAGAACTTCCCCGAAAATTCAAACCATCGTGCGGCGCGATTCCCCGCCGCGAAAGGCGAAACCATTCCCATGTCCATTACTCATACCGTCATCCGGTCCTATCGCGACGAGTCCGGCGTCATCCTGACCGGAAGCACCACGGTTACCGACGATAGCTCGCTCAATACCTCCGTAACGGTCGCGATTTCCACCACGAATCACGAGGTCGATTGGGCCGCCGTGCGCGCCAATCTGCAATCGCTGTGCATCTACGCGAGCCAGCCCGTGACGATCAAGACCAACAGCTCCGGCTCTCCGACCGACACCATCACCATGACCGCCGGCCAGGAACTCAACTGGTCGCTTTCGGCGGACACCGTAGGGCGCTGCCCCTTCTCCGCCGATGTGACGAAGCTCTTCCTGACCAACTCTTCGGCAACCCTGACCGTTCAGGTTGAAATCCGCGCCGTGGCGCATCTCGGCAACTAATGAGCCGGATCAGCAGACAGGTCCGTAACGCGGCCCTCACCAGACTTTCCGACGTGAGCACGGGTTTCAATCCCCGATTGACCCTGGCGCTCGCCGATGCCGGGCTGGCGCTGCCCTACGGATTTGTCCTGCCGATCGATTTCAGCCCCGCGAGCCTGAACTTCTTCCAGGCCGACATTGTGCCGGCGGACATCGATACCACTAGCGCCTCGACCTATCCGGCTATGGTTTTATTCAGCAACAGGAGCCGCGACGCGAAACTCGAAAAGTTCAACTTGTTCGCGGGTCCTGTTTTTATTTCGATCAAGTTTTTCGTTTCCTGGATCAATTCGCGCCTGTTGCCGGATTTTGAAACCTTCGGCGATTGCGTGGAGGAAGCCATGTACGGCACGTTCAACGATCCTGCTTTGCGCGATTGGGGCAATGCGCTGGGGGTCGTTTGGAACGGAGACATTTCTTTCGAGCGTTCGCGCCTGACGCAGGACGCCAAGAATTGGCTGCAGAGCTATCACATACCGCTGACGTTTGAATTGCACGTCGCGACCTAAAAAGCCCCAACTTTTCAAAACCAGATTTCAGTTTGAGCCCGCTTCCGGGCCATTGGAGAAACCGCAATGCCTAATTTTGTCTTTAGTCGCTTAGAGCGACTGTACCTCACTCTCGAAAGCACTTACGGCCAAGCCGTCGCGCCCGGAAATGACAATGCCTGCCGGCTCATCAAGGCGTCGATGGATAATGAGATTCCGACGCTGGTCCGCCGCGATAAGTTCGGATCTTTCACGCCTCCGTCCGGCGTCCGTGGGCGCGTCAGGGCCAAATGGAACTATGAAGGATCGCTGGTCAACGGCTCGGGCGGAGTGCCCGATGCCGATGTCCTGTGGCAGCTCCTGTTTTCCAATGCCTCCTCCGGCGGCGTTTACACGCTGTCCAAGGCTTCCACCGTATCGGCGAATCTGTGGGACTATCGCGATCCATCGACCGCCGCGCAGCGCGTCGCGCTCGGCGCGGTGATGAGTTCCGCGACGATCAATCTCGGCCAGGACATCGCCGAATGGCAATGCGAGGGAGAGGCGATGTATGTCAATAACTCGCTCTTCTTCTCGACCTCCGATACAACGCAGAAAGGCGGCCTGGTCAGCTTCCCGGCCGAGCCCGGCTCCCCAGTAACGCACGGCGGCATCATCGCCGGATTCACCGGATCGCTCACGGTCGATGGAATCACCCTCGCAACGATTCGCACCGCCACGATCAAAGTCGAGACCGGCGTAGCGCTGGTCCACGATACCTTCGGCACCTATTACTCGACGGGCATCGAGCGCGGCACGCGCAAGGTGACCTTCGGCTTCAACATGTATGAAGACGACAGCAGCGGCCAGGAAACCATCTATGCAGCCGCCGAATCGAAGGCGCTCATCAACGCGTCCTGCCAGATCGGTACCGTTACCGGCAGCATTTTCACCTTCGCCCTCACGGGCATTCAGCTCGACGCTCCCACGCGCGACGATTCGCAGCTTCGCTTCGCCGTTGTTTATCCGGATGCCACAGCGCACGGATCCGGCGTTGGCGAAGACGAATTGACGCTGACGGTCAGCTAAGTTTTTTCGCGGGCCGGGATCTTCTCTTCCCGGCCCCTTCCCCACTTATGAAATACGACAGAACCATCTCGTTCCAATCCGAATACGATCCTGAAATCAGCGTCACGCTGAAAAAGCCGTCCTACGGCGACAAGATCGAACTCGACGCCGCTACCGAGCCGTTCCGCTCGAAAGTGCGCGATATCTCGAAGCGCCAGCGCGCGATTGAGGATAAGCTCGCCCCCCTGCGGCGCGCCTTCGACCGCGAAAAGCAGCAGAGCCTGGCGGCGGCCAAGAATGCGCCGGACCCGGAGGCCGCAGTCGCCGAGGCGAACGCCTCCACGTTCGATATGCCGTCCGATCTGCTGTTTGAGATGCGCGACCTGAATATGGAATCGCTGCGGGTAACGGCGCTCGATTACAACCCGGCGCTCTTGCGCTGGGGCGTGGTGGATATCCGCGGATTGGTCATCGACGATCAACCGGCGGGAATCGAAGAACTGATAGCCAAAGGCCCGGAGCATCTGACTTACGAGATCATCGGCAAGATCGAAGAAGTCCGGGGCATGTCGGGGGAACAGCTAAAAAACTCGTCGTTGCCTTCCATTTCCAGCAGTCCGGCGGATGGCAAAACGAGCGCTACGACTGCGGCAAGTGCAGACAATCCGGCCTCTATCTCGCCCGAAATTGCCGTAAGTACGAGCACGGCGGCGGATACAAATTAGATTTTTCCGAAGCCGGGAAGCGCGCCGAGTGGTCGCCCACTTATAAAGCATCCAGCGGCGCGCTTACTGTGATTCATGGATTCCCCAAAGTCCGCGAATGCCCCGTATCGTACATCGCCGAGCGCTCGATCCGCCTGGTGCAGTTGTTTTTTGAAGCGGGCCACGCAAGCAGCGCGTTGGGCGCGTCGCTCTATGGCCCGGATCTATCGCAATGGCCGGCGGAAGCAGCGCAAGCCATGATCCAGTGCGAAGACGAACGCCTCCGCATCGAACGCGCGCAGCAGGAGCGCGACGCGCTGCAAGCACGCTGAAGTTAGTTTTCTTCCCCTCAATAACAATCCTCATCCTTTCCGCCTCATGCCGAATCCGGTCGAGATTTTATATAACATCGTCACGCGCGGCGAAGCGGAACTACGCCGCCTCGCCGGGGCGCAAGTCCAGGTCCGGCAGAACGTCGAAGCAGCAACCCCCGCCCTCCAAGCGCAAGAAAACGCGGCACGAAAAACCGCATCGTCCCTCGATGCCGCCGCGAAGTCCGCGCAAAATCTCTCCTCCAAGTCCGTCGATCCCAAACCTTTAGAGCAGTACGGCCAGGCGGCCGAAAAGGCCGGCTCGAGCGTAAGTGTGCTCGGAGATCTGGTCGAGCAATCGGCGGATAGGGGCACTGCGGCATTACGCGAATCCAAAAAGGCGCTGGAGGATTTTTATAACTCTTCCGCGAAAGCCCCCAGGGGGCCACGGGAAGGCGTAGGCTCTTACGATCCCGCGAAGGCAGAGGAGGGCCGCGATGAATTCCGCAGGCTTCTCAATCGGGAGATTCAGCAGGCGGAGCTTGGCGAACTCTCCGGCATCGCGCGCATTTCGGCCAAACGAGGGCAGTACGTTTCCGTGCTCGGCTCGGAAGCCGCCGAGCTTGAAAAGATCAATCGCCTCGCCAATCTTGAAAACGATGCCTCAATCGCGAAGCAGGGCCGTTCCCAGGAACTCGCCGAAGCTAAACAGATCGAGGCCGCGCGGCAGAAAGTCATTCAACTCGAGCAGGAGCTTCTTTCCCCGCTTCAGCGAATCGAAGCCGAACGGCAGAAGCTACTCAGCTTGGCAGGGAAGGACGCAGAACTTCAGCAACGCATCAATGCGGTCTTCGATCAGCGGGCGAAGAAAGAAGCCACCGGCGCTAACAGGACGGCATTCGGCGCGAATATCCGCCAGGCTATTCAGAACCCGCTGCAAAGCATCGGGCAATATGCCGGGGACGCGGCCGATGCGCTCGGCCCGGTCGGAGTGGCGGCCTTTGCCGTGGGCGCGGCGCTGGGAGTGGCGGCGAAGGCGGCGCTCGATCTGGTGCGGAATTCGGCCCTTGCCGCGCATGAACTCGAAAATACCGCGCTGCGTTTAGGGATCGCGGAAACGCAGGCCGAAAAGCTATCGGCAGCCTCCAAAATCGCCGGCGTCAGTTTCGGCTCGCTCGAAGCCAGCTCGCGTTTCATCGCGAACGCCCTGGAAGATCCAGCAGGCGCGGGCAAAAAGACGGCCGACGCCATCCGCGCCATCGGCATCAATCTCTTCGATGCCGGGGGAAAAGCGCGGGACGAAGGCGCGGTTCTGCTCAATGTCCTTGAGCATCTCTCAAAGATCAGCTCGACCAGCGAGCGCGTCGCGGAAGCGCAGCGCATCCTGGGACGCGGATCGAAAGAGATTCTTCCGCTCATCCTCAATTACGGCGCATTGCTCGCCGCCGTCGAGCAGCTTCACGTGGGCATGGATTCCGAACTGAATCCATCGCTCGCGAAAACCGATGAAGAATTTAACAGGCTGTCCGTCGCGTTCGGGCAGTTCAAAAAAGAATTAGCCGCGAAAATCGCGCCTATCGTTGTCCCCATCGTCATGACGCTGGCGGATGAATTAGGCCGCGATCACTCCGCAACCAGTCACGGCGGCGGATTCGTCGGAACCGGGCTCGCGATTGTTGACTCGCTGGGAGGATTCGTTGGACCGGAGATCGCGGCAAATCGCGATAAGGCCCGCAAGGACGCCGAGCGGGATCAAACGCAGCGCCAGCGCGATTTGCTTCAAAAAGAGCTCGAGGCGTCGCAGACCGCCAAGGCAACTAACGATCAGGCACTTGAACAGGCGTCGCCCGCTCAGCGAACGCGACTGCTCGCCGATCAGAGCGCCAACAGCGATAAGATCGCCAAACTTCAGGCCCAAATCAAGGCTGCGGACAAGAAACTTGAGGGACTGAAACCGGAGGAAGAGAAGAAGAGGCCGGCCAGCGCCGCAATTTTCGGCGGTGACGACTTAGCGCTATCGATCTTATCCCCCAAAGCGGAGCAGGACGAGAAACGCCGCGCGGCCCAGGCGCTCGGAACCAGGGAAGGCATCGAAGCCGCGCTCAAGGATACCCGCCAGAAGATTGCGGACGATCAAGCGCACCTTACCGATTCCCGAACAAATCCAGCGACCGGCCAAAAAGTCTATACTTCCGTCGGCCAGAACCGCATCGATACCGAAGCGGATCTAGCGAAACAGCAAGCCACGGTTCTGAAGCTCCAGGCATCGCTGAAAGCGCTGACGGAAGGCCCAGCGACGACGAAACGGCTGGAGCAGGAATATCTCGACGTCCTAACGAAGGAATATACCGGCCTCGAAAAGATCAATGAGAAATACGACAGCCGCATCCGGCTCCTCAACGAAGCGGGGCTCGCGGCGGGCCGCGCCGGGCAAATCAATCTCGCTTGGATAGAGAAGGCACGGGCCGCTGAGAAAGCGCAGTTCGCCCAGCAACTCGCTCTCAACCGGATACAGAACCAACGCGGCAGCGCGACAACCATCTTCGAATTACAACGGGATGCCGAGCGCAGCGCCGCGCGGGGCAAAGCTCAAATTGCGAAGGCTCTGACCAATGCAAGCGGCGGCGAAGACCGGGAAGACATCGCGCAGAAGAAGACGGAAAGCGACGATGAGGCCAAGACACAATTTGAAATCGCCAAGCGGCGCATCGCCGATCTTAAGGCGTTTCAGGCCGAACAGTTCGACATAAATCACGACGAGAAGGCGCGGGACGACCGGCAGAAACAGATCCGCGACGCCACAAATCAAGCCAGATACGCTCTCCGTAAAGCGCTGAACGAAGCGGAAAAGCAGGAGCGGCTCGATATCATCGCTCTCGATAAAAGAGAGGCCGATGAAAAGCTCAAATCCGACGAAGCGGAAATCGCGCGCGTCCGCGAGCGCGCGGATCTATCGTCCGCAAGCCACCGCGTAATCTCCGAAGGCAACGCGCGGCTCGACGTAGCGAATGCCACCACGCCCAGCGAGAAGCGGCAGGCCGAACTGCGCGGCGATGCCGTGCGGCAGGCCGACGATCTGGCGCGAGTATTCACGGACGTCGACCGAACCGAACAGGATATTGCACGCGTCGAGAAGGACGCGACCAAGAGCAAAAAAGACGCCGAAGAAGAAATACGAAAACTCCGCCAGGAAGAGTACAAGGAAGTCTCGCAGGCCGAAGACGACATCGCCAAAAGACGTTTCGACGCCGAAGAAAAACTGGCGGATGAACGCAAGAAAGAACTGGAGGATTTCAAATCCCAGGCGGGCTCTTTCCTCGATGCGATTCAATCCAGAGGAGCGCGCGGGGTCGGAGATTACTTCAAGGGCGTCGGCCAGAAAATCGAAAGACAGCTTTTCGAGAATCTCGCCGGTCTCGCCTATCCGCAAATTAAGAAATTCCTGCCCACCATCGGCGGGCAGACCAAATCCGTTACCGGGCCGGATGGCCAGCCACATCAGGAGCTAACGACGCTCGGCAAGCTGCTGGCGGGCATCACGCCCTTTGCAGCCAAACCGGAAGATAAGCTCGAAGCCGCGATAGACCGGAACGCCAACGATTCGCTCGAAGTTCTCAAACAGATACGGGACAAGCTAAACCCCGCTGCCGCAAAACAGGCGACGCCCGCTCAAGTGGCAGCGCCCGCCATTCCGCAATCCCCGGTATTCGCCCCGGAAGCGCCAGTTCCGAGCGCAGCCGATAAGCTCGATGCCGCCGAGACCCTGCGCAGCGCCGCCATTCCATCTCAATCCCTGGAGTTCCGGGCCAACGGCGGCCCTCTCCGCAGCAAGCAATTGACGGTAGTCGGCGAAAAAGGGGCGGAGCTATTCATCCCGGAAGTCGCCGGAAGCATCGTCCCGAATCACATGCTGCAAGGTCTGCGGTTCGCCGCAGACGGAGCCTACGATTCGTCGACTACTCCGCCGTCAAAGCCATCGACTTCGATGTTTTCGACGGGGCTCATTGGGGAAGAGGCCAAAGCCTCGCTGGGCTTAGCGTCCCCGAGCGCTTACACGCGCATTTCGCGCACTCCGGTTTATTCCTACGACGCTCCCGGAGCGGGCGAAAGCGGCGCTCAGAATTTCGGCCGCATTTTCCTGAATGAGGCGACCGATCCCAAACAAAGCTCCGATACATTACGGCACGAAGAGATCCATGCGCTGCTCCGGCCCGTCCTGACCGATATCACCGCAACAGGCGATCTGGCGCGCTATATCCCCAAAATCCGCGCGGACCTCACCCTACACGCGCCAGGACTCTACGGGAATCTTTCGGATGCTTCCGCAGTGACCGAGGGCATGGCTTATGCTGTGCAATTTCACGGGATCATTCCCGGCTTAAACCCGGAAGAATCGCGAGCCTTCCGCTTACAGGTACTGAATGAAGTCGGGGTCGGTCAGAATAGACCGGATATTGCGAAACGGATCGAGCGCGTTTACGGACCGCAAGATAATCAAGCGGCAGATTCAGACCAGGAGATTCTGAAGCGCCAGGGCGTCACCCTAAAAACTCATCCCGACAGCGGCTCTCTCAATCCAGAGCGGCTGTACCACATGCTCACGGCGAATCTGCCGCGCTTCGCCGATGGCGGCTATATGCGGCGCGGCATGGATGGAATCGCGGGCGAGCGCGGGCGGGAAGTGTTTCTTCCCGAGACGATGCGCTTCGCCGCCGATGGCGCATTCGATCCGGCGACGCTGATACCCGGATTGCCGTATGCGCTGCCGAAGGCCGGCCAGCCGCCGGACGCTCAGCGGATCGTTTTAACCGATGAAGAAGTCCTGCGGAAACAACTGGGCCAGCCGAGCGATGAGCAGATCGCGGACCGCGTAAAACGATTCGCCGGGAGCGCGTGGAAGCAGGTCGATCCGCGCGGATTGCTTGAATTGCTGCGGCCGGTGACGCAGCAAGAATCCTTAAGGCGCAGCGATGCGTTTTGGGCTAACAGCGTTGCCGAATTCCACAAGGCCGCGACCGATCCGACCTTTGTGGGGACGGTTGGGCACGCCCTGGGAAGCATTCCGTTTATCGGTCAACCGTTCAGCACAGCCGCCGAACAGATCAAAAAAGGCGATATCGCGGGCGCATTCGGAACGGGCGTAGGAGCCGCCGCGCCTTTCGTCGGGCCTCGGGCCGTCTCGCCCGAGATGGCGGAAATAATCCTGAAGACAGGGGCTGATTTTTGGGCCGACGAAGAAGGCGCAATGAAAGTGCCTCTCGGACGCCGCGCGGACGTGGTGGATCGGCACACCCGCAGCGGCGGTCAGGGCCAGGGGATGAATTGGATCAGCCCCCACAAGCGGCTCGCCATTTATCAGCGGGACGGCTTTGAATGCGCGTACTGCCGCAAGAACGGCAGCGACGGACCGGAATATAAGCTGACGCTCGACCACATCGTGCCCCACGGCGAAGGCGGATCGAACGAAGCAACCAATCTAATCACAAGCTGCCACCGCTGCAATTCGAGCCGTGGCAACTCCCCGCTCGCCAAATTCGCGCACAAAGTCCCGGAGTCCATCAACCCGGATGTCACGCCGCAAGAGATTCTCAAGACCGTGCGGACGCAGGCGCGCAAATCGATAGACCCGGCATCCGCCAAGAAGACGATCGAAGAAAACGGCGGATTCAGCGCCGCCATGAAGCAGTATTACGGCAGGCTCAACAGGAAAGATGCGGTAACGCCGGACCTGACGCAGCGCGCCAATGGCGGGCCTCTCCGCCCCGGCGAAAAGGCCGTAGCCGGCGAACTCGGCCCCGAGCTTTATTTCCCCGCAGGCAAACTGAAGCCCGGCCCCGCGCGGGTGCTCTCGAGTGAACCGCAGATCGTGGGCGCTCACGGACCGGAGATTATCAACACTCCCGGCGGATCGATTATTCCGAATCACATGCTGCGGTTCGCGGCGGGAGGTGCGGGCGACACGTCCTCGATTCAGGCCGCGCTGCAAGCCGGACAGACTCCGGCCTTTGCACAGGGCAACGCCTTCAGCGACCGGTTCCCCGATTATCTCCAAGCGCTCGCTCTCAATACCCAAGCGTCCAACCTCAACACCCAGGCGTCAAATCTCAACACGCAAGCATCGGCGGCCCAGATTGAAGCACTCACAGGCCAGCCGTCCGGCATCAGCACCGGGCCGTTTTCCGTTACCGGCGTAACTCCGAATATACCCGCCGCAACTCCGAGTCCGGCGAAATCCGCCGATCGTTCGGAGACGGCGAAAGCGCCGGCGGCCAGTGCCAAGGTATCGGATACCATTACGTCTTCGGCATCCGCGCAGACGGCTAAGCTCGCCGCGTCGATATCGACTTTTGGCTCTGAAATCTCCCGTATAGTCCCCTCCGGCGGAGCCTCCAATGCGGTTAGCGGCGCGGGCGGGGTTCTCAGCGGCGCGGTAGCCATCGTATCGGCAGCTCAAAAGGCAGAGGCGACCAAGGCTGCATCCAAGGCCGCATCCGGCGGATCGGATTCGTCCAGCGGATCATCCTCGGATTCATCGCCCTCCAGCACACCAGCCGCTTCCTCCGGCGGCGCGTCCCCGTCCGCGCAGGCCAAGCCCGCCCCCAGCGTCTGGAGCAATCTGACGGGCGCGAATGGAGCGGGCGCGGCCATCGGCGCGGGGCTCACGGTAGCCGGCGCTGCGGGCGGAGCTTTCCAGGGGATCAGCCAGGCCGCCAAAGGCGGCGGACGCAATATCACGGCGGGCATCGGCGAAACGGCCTTAGCTATCGCTCCGCTCACCGGCCCTGCCGCTCCGTTTATCGCCGGCGCGGGCGCGATCCTCGAAGGCATCAGCAAACTGTTTGGCGATCCCCGAGCGGAGAGGCAGAAGCAGGAAACCACCGAACTCGCAGCCCTCAAATTCAACCGGCCCGACGCGGTCAACGCAACCATCGACAGCTCGGGCAACGCTTTGGATCGGGACTACAAAGGCAATCTGCATTCTCTGGGTGCCGCTCCACAAGTTCAGTTTTACAATCAGGCCACCGGCTTCGATCCGCTACACCCCGACCGGGTTGTAACGACGACGCAGGGCTATGTGGGAACGGCGACGCCGGGAGTTGCTGCCGCGCCGCCTCCCCCGACGGGCGGTGGATTCAACTTTCAGGGGCTCATGAATACGCTGGGCCAAAGCTCCCTGACACCGCAGAGCACGCCGGTTCCGAATGCTCCGGCGCTGCTGAACGCACTGAACCAGACTGCGCTTACGGCGCGTTCGACCGCCGCCGTTCCCTCTTCACCGCTTGCATCGAACGTTTATTCCGATCAGGCCCCGGTGCCAGTCAACACGCCGGAGATAGCTTCCCCGCGCGATATGACTCCGCAAGCGACCGCGCGGCAGCAGCCCCCGCCCCAGGTAACGCATAACACTTACGTTTCGGTTCCAGTGACGGCTATGGACTCGAAAGGCTTTCTCGACAGAGCCGACGATATCGGAAATGCGATGAAGCAGGTGCTGCAAAGCCCTCATCCGTTCAACTCGGAATTGAGCCGCGTGGTGAATCCGCGATAATTCGCCTATGACACGAGCACAGTTTTTCGCAGCGCTGGGTCTTCCGTTTTTGGCTCGCACGAAGCCAGCTTCCCAACCGCCGCTTTCGGCGCCCCCCGCCGTCGAAAAAATCCAGGCGCCAATTCCACGCGGCCCTCACTTCGAGAAACCGACTTTCCTGTACTATCCCGACGGATCTTCGTGGGAACTTATCGAGTCCGGATTCCCTGGAAAATGGCGAGTGTGGTCGGACTATCCTCGCGACGCATCCTGGTTCGATCAGCCGTATCCGATATTCGAGCAAGGGGAATGGTCTACTACTGATGGCAAGACCATCTGGGTATGCGTGAAGGCGGGATTTCCCGGCGAGTGGGAAGAGATTTCGCGCGCCGCGCATTTTGCGGTCGGAAGGCGGGCGATGACAATGGTCTTCAACTATGTCGAACGCGAAAAACGCATCGAAAGCAGTCTAACGGGTTAACGCTTGCAATGGCTCTCCTCTTCCCCACTCTCGCCTCCGGCTTCGTTGCGAAATATCCCCTGAAGCGAACGCACAAGCACCGCACCGCGGTATATGTGCATGGCGATTTCTCCGAGCAGCGCTTCGCCAAGGGAACGCAGCTTGAAGAGTTTGAATTGCATTTCACCAACGTAAAAACGGCGGACAAGGAAACGATGCGGGCGTTCTTTACTTCGACGCGCGGGCAGCTCGATACCACCTGGACGATCTTCATCACCGACACCGACGGCGTGGCTGTGGAATACGACAACTGCCAGTTTACGGAAGGCACGTTTTCGGCGGTCGCGAACAACAACGGATTCTGGACGTTCAGCCTGCCGGTCCGCCAGACGCGAAAGAACTAAATGGCCAGTTTTCCCAGCATCGCGCACGGAGCGCTATCGCAGTATCCGTACACGGAAGAAGATTTTTTCTACACGGCCGAATCCGATACTCCTTCAGGCAAGAGCTATACCCAATCGTTCAATGCAACGCCGCTTAAGAGCTTCGTCGCGAACTTCCCCTGCATCACGCTGACGGAAGTGCAAACGCTGGAGGATTTTTTCAACTCCATGCGGGCGCGGCTGGGAACGTTCAGCTATACCGACGAAGCTGCGACCACCTGGAGCGTCTGCCGGTTCGATCAGGACGAATTCGAAGTGCAGTGTATAGGGCCGAACGAGTACTCGGTGCAACTGAAGATCGTCGCGCTACCAAGCTGATTTAACGCTTTCTACCATGGTAGACGCGCGTTTTCTCCCATGGTAGAACTCGACCCGGTTCCTTTGCCTTAAGAACCCTTTCTTCCCTCAACCCTAAAATTCCCGTGCCCATTCCTGGCCAGACTGCGCTCACGACTATCGACATCGCCAAAGAGCAGGCGCTGACCTTTCAGCCTCTGCTGCTGGCGGAATTGACGCTCGTCGATGGATCCGTTTTGCGTCTGTCCGATGAGAATCTTGTCTCGACCGATGGCGGCCCGCAGTTCATGGGGCACGATTGGCTTCCCCGCATCAAGAGCCAAAGCCTGGGACAGATCCAGGCGGTTTCGGACAACGGCATCGTACAGTCGCCAACGCTCGAATTAACGCTCGCCGATCCGGATAAGGAAATCCTGACGCAGTGGGAGATTCCCGACGGCAAAGGTCTCAAGGGCGCGAAGCTCCGGGTGCTCTTCACGCTCTGGGATGCCGATACCAGCACCTTCGCGACGGATGGATCGGGCAATCCGCAGTATGCGGTCAAGTTTTCAGGCGTCTGCAATCCGCCATCGTGGGACGAAGCGACGCTCACGCTATCGGCGATCAACTCGCTGAATCTTTCGCGGGTGATGCTGCCCTCGACCGCGATTCAGCGGACCTGCCCGTATGCGGCGTATTTCCCGCAGAACTTCGCCGAGCGGACGCTCGCCGCCTCGAGCATCGACGCGCCGCAATATCTGTGCGGCTATTCGGCGGATATCGGCGATCCGAACGCAGTGGGAAATACCTCTTCCGCGAATCAGACGAATCCTGACGGCCGCGTCGTCACGGACTCCTCCGGCGTTTTCGTTTACTGCGGCGGAACGTGGGACGAATGCTTAGACCGTTTGGGCAACCGCTCGCTTCCCGCCTCAAGCACCGGACCGGCGCCCGTTCAGATCGAACAGGACCAGCGGGGCCGTCACACGGGACGCTTCGGCGGCATTCACTTCGATCCGCCGCTCGACTGGCGCGGAATCAATTACATTTCCGGCGTCAAAAACGAGGGCCTGGATAATCCGAATACTGTCAAATTCAACGGGGATTATTTCCCGCACATCTGGGGCACCACGTTTGTAAATCCCCCGGTGATGAACGTCGTCGGCAATCCCAACTCGACCAAGCTGGAAGTCGCCATCTGCGCAGGCCAGATCCATAACGACAACACCACGCCCGGCCCAATTCAAGCCGTAGTGGTCAACGATTATGTGGTTCCGTGGCGTGCGGTTTCGGGCGATCCGACGATTCTGGGATGGAGTTGGGTCAGTCTGGGTTCGCGCAATGGCTCGCCGAACCGAGATTTGGGATATGACGGCGCGGGCGATCCCTACGGAACCATCGCCTGCATTTTGATCGTGATTCCGATTGACGTTGCGGCCTCGAATACCATTCCCACGGTTCAGGTGCTCACCAGCGGGCCGATGATCCGCCAGTGGCATTCTGCCGATCCCTCCGATTACACCTTAATTCCAAGCGATAACTTCGCGCTCAACATCGCGGATCTTTTGACGTGGTGCGGATTTCAGGCCACAGCACAACAGAACGATTTCGATTTGCAGACGTTTCTCGATGCGGGCGGAGTATCGAACGCCGATGTAACCTATACCGATCTCACCGGGCTAACCCGAACCCGCACGCGCTACCACATCGGGCTTGCCTTGCGGCAGCGCAGGCCAGCCAGCGATATTTTGAAAAACGTTCTGGCTGGCGCGAAAGCCTACCTCACGCCGAATCTTGGTTTCTCCAGCGATGCGAACGCCGGAAAATTGCAGCTCTGGCACAAACAAACTCTGGCCGACGCGCAACCTTCGCGGATTCCGGGCTCGAACTATGACACGCCGGTCGATTCCTTCACGGCCGGAGGCGCTCCATCTTCCGGGTTCGTCGCTTACCGCTTTGATCGCTCAAACGTCGCGCGGAAGGAAGGCAAAGACCCGCGCAAGCAGCCGCTCATGTTCAAGATCGAGCAGCGGCCGATTCAGGACACGCCCAATGAACTCTCCGTCTCCTTCCAGGACGAGGATTATTCCTACAACAACGACGGTTTGCAGATCGCCGATACCGCCGAAATCTCGCGCGTCGGGCAAGAGATCGCGGCCGGAACCTCCATCGAGGGAATTCCGAACTGGGATCAGGCCAAACGCGCGATCCAAGCGATGTATTTCGAGCAATACCGGGGCAATCCCAGGACCGGCTTCAACGGCCTGAACGATTCCGGCGGAACGTGGATCGCCGAATGGGAAACCTCGTTCCGCGCGATTCACCTGGCCATCGGACAAATCGTATTGCTCGGAAGCGATCTGCTTTACACGCCCAACGATCAGACCTTCCGTATTCTCTCCATCAAAGTCTCGCCGAACTTCGAGCGCATGACGCTGCGGGCGATGTGGCACGAAGACGATCCCTACACGGACGCTTACGGGCAATCGCCGAGTCCGATCCTCGAGCAGCAGCTCCGCAACAAATTACGGCGCCCGCCCTTCGGCTGGAATCCGAATTTCACCGCGCCGCTCATCACCGACCCGCTGTATTCGCTGACGGAGAAAACCTACGGGATCGGGCAGGCGTATGAAGCGGCGGCGGATGGAACCGCTATCGCTAAACTGCGCTGGTCCGGTTTCCTGCCGGTGAATGCGTTTGCCACGCAAACCTCACCGCCCTACGCGCCGCAAGCGGAAACCACAGCAGGCGGCGGAACGATCCTGGATGGAACTTACTATCTGGCGATCTCGGGGATCGACGCGAATAACCTGCTAACCCCGCCGTCGAATCCGATAGCGCAGATCGCCACGACCGGCGGCGCATCGAGCATCACGCTCCCCAATATCTTCTGGCCCGAAGGCAGCACCGGCTGGAACTTATATGCGGGAACGAACCCGAACAAGTTATCCAAGCAGGCATCGGGGACCGGAACGCCCGGCTCGGTCAGTATGACGAGCTTCAACGTCTCGGATGAATCGATCCCCGATGTGATGTTCGACCATCTGGTTCTCAGAACCAAAGTCGTTTATCATTCCGGCGTTTTCGGCGCGCAGGTGAATAACATTCCCGCCTCGAACGTGATCGAATGCGACGGCTTTGGATTTTCCACGAACGAATGGGCGGGCCGCGTGGTTACGATCGCGGGACAACCGAACACCAGCGCGGATCTGCCGGTATGGGATTTTCTGGTGGCCTCGAGCGACGCGACGACCCTAACGCTTGCGGACGTGAACGGAACCGCCGTGGATCTGAACGCCATCGGCGTGCAGGTCGGCGACACGGTGATTATGCGGACGATGCCCGATATCATTTCGGATACGACCTCCGGGGATTCCTCCACGACCATCGGGGATTCCAAATTCGTCAACGAGGTCGCGTATCATAATCCACCCTTCACAATTCTGGACGCGAGCAACACTTCGCCCATTGTGCTCGAGCTGGCCACGCCGCACGATTATTTCACCGGAGCGGACGTTACCGTTTCAGGAGTGGGCGGCAACGATGCCGCCAACGGCATCCAAACCGTAACAATCCCCACGACGGGAGACCCGGATTACGATTCCCGGCATGTGATTCTCAATTCCACAACGGGAGACGGCGATTATACCGGCGGCGGCAGCGTAGAGCTTTTGAGCATCACGGGCCTGGAGCCGGACGCGGAAATAGGGCGGTTCGTCCGCATCGTCGCGGGCACCGGGAGGTTTCAACGGCGCAAGATCATCGGGAACAACACGACGACCTTGACCGTAGACGGCGGCTGGGGCGTCAGGCCGGATTTGACTTCCGTTTTCATCATCGAAGACCCGGCCTGGATCGACGAAAGCACGCTCTCGTCAATTAGCAACTCCGATCCGCTGAAGGGAATTATCGCGTTTACGTCCATCGATAACTTTCTGGAACGGATGCTGTGGACGCAGGTATTCACTTCCACGGCGGACGATCTGGAATCGGTTGAGTTTGAATCGCCGGGACGCGAGATTTATGTCTATGGCGGGCCGGGAACCGCGCCGGTCGTTTACGAACGTTCAGGATTTGAGATCGAAGACGCCACGGTCGGCGACGTGGTTGCGCCGCTCATGCCCGCCCGCAAATCCGGGACGGCAGTCGATTTCATCGTCCAGATCAAAACCAGCCCGGCCGCCGATACGGTGATCGATATTCAGCAGATCAACACCGACACGGACGTTGCGACTTCGATCTTCCCCGGCACCGCAGGCTTCACGATTCCGGCCGGTTCGACGGGGCGGCTTATCACTACGATTTTCTCATCCGATCCGCTGTATATCGATCAGGCCACGGATTATTTTTCGATCAACATCGTGAGCGGCGACGGCAGCGGGCAATTCACGACAGTCTTGAAGTGGCTGATTGCCAATGCGCCGGATTCGAGCGCCGCCTCGGGAAGCGCCGATTTCAGTTCGCCCGCCAATTCCGGCCTCATCGCGGCAGCGTAAAAAAGGAACCCATGTCAGACAATCTCACTGTGAAAGACTCCGTAGGAGCCACCCAGACCATTTCGATGACGGATGTCAGCGGCGTGAAATATCCGCGTCCGGCTCTGGCGGTCGCAACCAAAGGAGGCGCTTCGATCTACCGGAATCTCGATACGCAATCGACCGGCGTGAACGTCAAAAACGCGGCGGGGCAGGTTTACGGCTGGAGCATCTTCAACGCCGCCGCCTCAACCCGCTATGTGAAGCTCTATAACAAAGCCACCGCGCCCACGGTGGGAACGGACACGCCGGTGATGACCATTCCGGTTGCGGCGGGCACGGGCGTTTCACTCGAATGCGCCGTGGGAATCGCTTTTTCGCTGGGGATTGGGATCGGGGCCGTCACCGGGTTGGCGGATGCGAACACCACCGCACCGACGGCCAATGACGTGATAACCGTACTGCTCTATAACTAACGTGACTTATCGAATCGCCGTTGCACTGCAAAACGGAACGACTACCATTCAGGGACTTCCCTGCTCGGACGGCACGTTCGCGTTCGGGCACAATGGCGATGCTTTTCCGATCATTTACGCGGGGAATCGTTACAGTGCCGTGGCCTCCCGCAATATAACCACGAGCCAAACGACCCTGCGCGTTTTGAAGAGTACCGATAATGGTGCGACCTGGACGGAACTGGACGGGGCGAACAGTCCCGCCGGCGGCGAGCCGCGGCAGATCTGCGCCAGCTATTTCCGCGGCGGAACCTCCGTCATCGTGGGGGGAAGCCTGGACGGTAGCAGCAAGATGCGGTTCAAGACGATCGATCTCAGCGCCGGAACGCCCGCCTGGAGCGCTTTTACCGCCTCGACCGCCGATCAACCCGACGATTGCCTGGTGGCCCAGCGGGTGAACGGCGATTTGCTTTGCGTATACGTAAAAAACAGCTCGGGCAATGTCTTATTCACCGTGTACAGCTCAGGCGCATGGAGCGCTCCGGTTACGCTCTCGACCACCACTAGCGGCGGTCTCGCGTCAATGTATTTCGACCCGGTGAGCGGAACGGCCACGGTCCTGTTTTACGATGGCGTCGCGAATACAGCCTATGCGATCGCCATTTCATCGAGCAATTCCGTCGGCAGCGCGATCGCGGTCACAGATTCCGATCTGACGAACGCCTCCTCATCGGGCACAGTGAGTCACGGCGTCGGCTTCGGGGGAAAGGCGTATTTCGGATATCAGACATCCGGCTTAGCCGCGCGGAAATTGGCGCAGACCGATTCGCTCTCTGCGCCGACGACCCTGACTTATATAACCGTGGATTCGTCGGCTACCGGCGAGGGCGGCTATCAGGTCTATCTGAATGCGGCGGGCACAACGCTGTGCGCCACTTGGGAAGTCGATGTCGCGAAAGTTATCACGATCACCGACGGCGCGGAACACGTCCTGATCACCACCAGCACCAGCACGAACGGAAGCACCTGGGGTTCACCGGCTACCTATCTGGATTCGCGCCAGATTTCCGGCTGGGAATTCGCCAATGAGATTCGTTTTTCCATGATGACCGCGACCGATTTAGGAAGCGGCGAAACCGGCATGAATATCTGGGATAACGCCGATGTAATGTACAGCATTTTCACCGTGCCCGCCGCGTCCACTTCCAAAGCCAACTCCGCGTACTAAAAGCCTTCCGCGCAAAGGAACCAAAAAAATGAAAATGAATTCCCCACTCTTGAAATATCTGCTGCTGCTGCTGGCGCCCGCGCTGCTCTTCGGCCAGGCCAACGTGAATAATCCATCGGGCGGCGGCGGCGCTCCCTCCGGCTCCGCGGGAGGCGATCTCTCGGGGACATATCCGAATCCCGGAGTCGCGAAGGTCAACGGAACCGCGCTGTCGGGGCTCGCTACAGGCATCCTGAAAAACACGACGGGCACCGGAGTGCCAAGCATTGCGGCGTCCGGCACCGATTACGCTCCGGCGACATCCGGGAGCGCCATTCTCAAAGGGAACGGCGCGGGCGGTACGTCCTCTTCTACAGGACACGACTCTTCCATTCTGCATACGTGTGCGGCGGCCTCCGCATCGGGCACTGCCTATACCTGCACGACCTCGCCAACGTTTGCTCCGGCGGCGGGCGACATGATCCTATTCAAAGCTGATGTCGCCAACACCGCGTCGGCCACGCTGAACGTGAATTCGTCGAGCGCGGCAACGATCAAGAAACAGGGCGGCAGCGCGAATCTTATTGCGAACGATCTGCTCGCCTCGCAGTATGTCACCTTGCTTTACGACGGCACGAACTGGCAGATGAACGGGCAGATAGGGAATGCTCCCGCTTCCGGCCCTAGCGTCACTTCCGGCACTTACGCCAGCCTGCCGGGAACCTGCACACACACCAGCACGGCGAGCGACGTGTATGTGGCGACGGATTCTTACTTTTCGCAGATCCTTTGCACCGCTACAAACACGTGGTCCTATTTTCTGAACGGGCGGCAGGTCAATCCTCCGGTGACGGGCTCGCTCACGGCAATGAATCTAGGAACGACTGGCGTAACAACCAGCAAGGGCGGCATCACCTTACAAGGGATTAACGGAGATAGTCTACAAATTCGTGGCTATGAAGCGGCACTTCCGGGATCTTCCAACTATTCAAAACAGATCACCTTTGCGTTTCAGCTTGGTTTTACATCACAGGCATGGGCTGGAATGTACATCCGCGATTCAACCGCTAATCACTTATACTCATTTGGTCCACTTACTACACCGCGCCTGAATGTTTCGGAATGGAGCGGCTCATCACCAACTTATGCTACTGACGCTTACTCTACATCGGACAGTTCAGAAGGTGCGCAGTATTTAACTTTGCGAATTCGCGACGACGGCACCAATGTATATTTCGAGTACAGCAAAGATGGCACCAACTTCGTCACGCTGACTTCGGTGGCCAAGGTCTCATCGTATGTCGTGACGGCCAACAAATACGGGTTCTTTCTGGCAAACAGCGCGGGATGGAGTAACGCGGCATCCATCACAGTTCTGGATATGAATTAGGCGGGAATGCCCGCCCGTCTTGAGCTGCTGAAACACGCCATCGCCGCACAGGAGGGTTTTTTCGTCACGCAGGTGCAAGCGGAAGCCCGCGGCATCCCGTGGCCTACGGTCCCTCAGCGCCTCCACAACCCCGGCGACCTGCTGTACGAGGGGCAAGCTGGAGCGCAACCGCATCCCGTCACGGGGCATGACGGAAAAATCCGCGACTACTGCGAATTCGCGGACGACGATGCGGGTTTTTGCGCGCTCGAAAATCAGATCCGGCTCGACGCATCGCGCGGCCTGACGTTCTGGCAGTTCATCCAAAAATACGCGCCCTCTGCCGACTCAAACGATCCCAGCTCGTATTTCGCGGGGCATCGCGCGCTCTCTCGCAGTCGGGCCGGGCGATCCCCTCGCGAACATACTCACCTGACGCGGAGTGGGGAGTAGGCGGATTTTAATTGCTGCGCCCGGGCTGCTAATTGCATCCCTTCCTTCCGCGTCACGTCCACGATATCGAGCGGGCTCTCTTCGCCCTCGATCCGTTCGCAGCGGCCGGCGAAAGAGCGCCGCATCCGCCAACTGACCATGCAGCCGGCGTAATTGTCGCAGCTCCCGCAGATTCCCGAAAACAGCCATTGATTAGTGATGATGGGCGCACCGCAGATCATGCAGAAGAACGGAGGCCAGAATCTCCAGCCGCGAAACGCGATGCCGGCCTCTTTCACCTGCCGATACACTTCGTCGTTTTCGTCTCTGTATTTTTCCCAGCGAGCGCGGCGGCCGGCGTCCTCTATCCCGGAAATAAAAGCGTAGTTTTCGATTCCGTGCGGATCGCGTTCGCCAGACATCACGCCTAATTCTAATTCCCGAAGGAAACCCGCATGAACCCCGCCTCAATTCTCTCGCTCATCTCTATCCTGTTGCCGATTGCCGTCACAGAAACCGGCAACATCGTTGCGGCCATCGAAGGGCTGAAAAAAGCGCATGGCGATGCGAATAAGATTCAGGCGGCGCTATTGCTGCTGATGCCGGCGGTGCAAGCGATCACGAAGCTGCCGCAGACGCAGGGCGGAGGGCCGGTGACTGTGAACCTGGCCGCGCCTGGCACCTACAACATCACGATCAACGCCGTGCCAACGGCGCAAGCATGAATACCACCACCAAAGCTCTGCTGTGCGCCGCGTTCACGGGCGCTGTGTCCTGGCTCTCCGATTTCCTGCTCGACCCACATGCGGATTTGGGTCACGCCGGGCATGTGGCCTTAACCGGCGCGATTATCGGCGTGGCGGGATATTTGAAGCAGTCGCCGATTCAACAGATGCCGAAACCACAGGAGCCTCCGAAGAGCGTAGAATAATTTCGACGAGGGATGTGCTTTCAAAAATAGCGCGGGCGGCGTAGGGCTGCTCGCGCTATTCGTGTTTTTGGGGGATTCGTTCCGTCAGTTTCGCGCCGCTTCCCCTAGCATGGCGCGTGCCCGGTCGTTCGCTTCCTGAGCGCGCGCAAGGTCCGCCCGTGCTTCTTCGAGAGTCCGAAATATCGAGCGTGCGTCTTCGTAGGTCCACGAAGATTGAGGAGCGCGGCAGATTCCACACCACGGATTCAGCGTCCGGCTGTCGATGGCGCGGCGTATCAATTCGCGTAATCCATCGCAGGCGGCCTCCGCAAGCGGACCGCAATTCTCGTCTTCATCCCGCTCGTAAGCGAATCCGATAATGCAATGCCGCTCGGGGCATAAGCACTGGACGATGTGGACGGATAGATTCATGCGTCTTCCTTCAGGATCGTTTCGGCTATCAGATTTTCCGCCGCTTCCGATGGGCTCAGCCGCGTATCGCCCTTTGTGAGATAGACCTCTCCGCTGTCCAGATTCGCGTCGATTCCGTATTCGAGCCGGCGCTTGCCGAGTGAAACGTGCTTTCCGTCGCGCTCCATGTAATCTTCGATTAAGGCGACGAGCGCAATGAAACTGTTTTCGTGAATGGATACGGTGATCGAAAGCCGCCGGTTGTGATATCCATCCCGCGCTACGCCGCGATTCTGAGCGACAACGATTGATCTGTCGTGCACGGAGGTTAGCTGTGCGCTCCAGCCTGGAGCCCGCTCAGAGGACTCGTAGCTCACCAGCAATTCCTTCAGGCCGGCTTTGAACTGTGTCCAGATTGGCCAGACGTTCGCTGCAATCAGCCGTCTTCTCGCTTCCTGCCGCTGTACGATATCCATAACTTTAAGTGGGGAGCGGAGATCGCTTCTTCTCCCGCTTCTTTTTACCGGCCTTCTTTCCTGCCGTCTTATGCGATGATCGGTCCATAATGGCTCACCCACAAGAGCCCGCCATTGTCTTCTGTCTCATTGATCGCATTCTCTGCACCTGCCGCGAATCCGGCGCTACGCTCCAGGAATCGTTGGCAGCGCTCGCCGCCGCGCAGCAGATTATCCCCCATGCCGGTCTGCAATCCAAGGGCGATGTCACGATTCGGACCTGATCGCCTCATCCCGATCAGCGGCCTTATCAAAGCTCTATCCCCTTCGGAATTTGATCCGGGTTGAGGAACGTGCGTGGATATTGTCCCGCCCCGCAGAGCGTGAACGAATCGAAATTCTTATACCACGGCAATTCTGGAACATCCGGTGAAGTGGCGATCCAAGCCTCAAGTTTCAGCAGATCCGGCACAGTGATTTTCCGATCCGAGAGACGCTTATCTAGATGATCCCGAAGCCCCTCCGGTATCTCTTTCCAGCGCGCCAGCTTCATTAGCCGAAGATCGAAGTTCCCAGTTGGTCGCCAAGCTCATTGCGCTTATCGGGATCGGTTTCATTGCGGTACTTCTCAACCAGCTCGCGGAGATGGGCTTGCTTGGCCGCATGGACTTCCAGTCCGAGCTTCAAATAAAGCCTCACCAGGCTGTCGAAGTTCAAGCCGAGTTCCGCCGCATTCGCGCGGATCTGTTCGGCCATTTCCGGCGCGATCGTCATGGAGATTGCCTCTTCCTCACGCTGTCTCTTCACGCCCATTGTAGCCATCGCTTTCTTGCGCCATAGATCAGCTCCGCTTCGGCTTTCGTCTTCTTCGGATCGATTCACGATGCAGCGACTTTCCGCTTCGTCTTCGAGGCCAGCGCGACGGCTTCGGCGTAAGTGATGCCGGGATGTTTGCGGGCGTAGGGTCTCAGGAACGAAATAACCGCATCGAGCTTTTCGACCTCGGGGTCCTTCCCGGCCCGCTTCTGTTTCCAGACGAGCGCTCTATACTCCCGAATCCGGCTCAAGGTTGCTTGCGCCAATGGGATTCTGTCGCCAGATTTGATCTCTATCTTCTTTGGTACCGCGAATCCCAACAGGAGTTGAGAATCGCCCGGGCTGCGCAGCTTGGCCCGCTCGCGACGAATTTTGAAAACTAGCTTTTCGACCACCCATTCGCGGACGAAAGGCTCGATCAGATCCGGGCGCGATTCGTAGAATTCTTCGGCAACTTTCAGGCTCGAAATGGCGGGATCTGCACCCTTCGCGGCGTCCTCAATCGCCGCATTTAGTTCCTCCCTAACTCTTACATCCACCATGAGTTCTCCGTTTCACGATTGCGAGTTACTCGCACTATGTGTAGCTTTTTAGCCACCGTTGTAGCCACGGTTCTCCCGACATCGGCTCTTCCCCGCCTTTTGCTCTTACCTCGGTCTTTTTTGGCCGTCCCAGTTTGCGCATTCCGACGGGCACGTCCCATTCGTGTTTGCACCACGGACAGCGTTTCGGCCGACCGTAAATTCGCTTGACCCACATGTGGCCGCACCGGAGGCAGTAGCAGGCCCATGGACTCGGTCCGCGTGCCTCGGGCCGGTAGCGAATCTCATACTCCAATTCGGCGCTGCTCACAGCCTTCCTAGTGGGGCGCAATCCCCAGCTTGTCTTCGATGCGCGAGACGCGCGTCTCCAGATCGTAGATTTTGCCCGTGACGACCCGCAGGTCCGCCCGGATCTCCCGGATATCCTGGCTCAGGTGCTGCCACATAATCCCGATCAGGATGCCGTTGAAGAGCATGTTCAACACCACCGGCACGCCGATGGCTAGATAAAGCTGTTCGTTGCTCATGGCTTTTTGCCGGACCGCCCTTTGGCTTTTGCGCGGCCACCCTTCTTCCCCCAGCGTGCCTCCGCCGCTTTTTTAGCGTTCTTCTTTCGCTCTGCTTCGGACAGCTTAGAGAATCCCTTGGCCACCTTCTTCTGGCCGCCGCGCCGACCGAGATCGCGCATCACCCTGGAAATCGTCTCGCTATCCACTTCTTCATCTACCATAAGCCGTAAACAGCATACCATGACCAGCTATAACGATTTGTAATGACGATTTTTCTTGATGCTGTAAGCGGATTATAGCACAATATATATGTACTGGGAAGCAAGAAAGGAAGCCATGACGAACACGAAAATCACCCCGAAATTCCACATCGGCGACAAGGTCTACGCCATCGCCTTACCGAACGCTGTGCCAACCCCGCGTCCGGCAGTCCACGGCCTCGAAATCACCGAGATTAAGCGCATTGAGCCGTCTTCTATGGCTCCGTACTACCGCGTGGTGGCTTCCAAAGTGGAAGGCGCGCCGGGCTATGGCTTCGTTGAAGGCGCAGAACGCTTTTTCGAGTTTGAGTAGGGCGCGTGAGGAAGCCCATGAACATCCCCAAAATGCTGCCATTCTCCGGCCCATCGCACGAGCCCGAATGGGAAGCCGAATGCGAGGAGATCGACACCGAGCTAGATCCCGGCCACGTCTGCAAGCGCTGTGAGGGACGCGGTTATATCTACGACAGCCCGCGCTCCTATGACGGCGACGTCACTAAGGAGGACTGCCCGGACTGCGAAGGGCGCGGGGTATCCATGAGCGCCCTGCCCGTCACGATGGCAGCTTCATCCCCAGCAGGAGTTCGGTAAGCAGATGCTCCGCGAGCGCTACGGGCGTGAATCGCTCCAGCTTTTGAGTGAAGCAAAGCTGACCGCGCTCCATATCTACATCTATTTCAAAAGTGAATGGCGCGCCCCTGGTGGGCGCACGTTCGGGCGCACGAATATGTCTCATCGTTTCGACCACGATTACGGTCACTTTGCGCGCCCTTCTATCCAGGCGGATCTCCAACTGACGGTGGACCTCGGTATCGCGGTCTTTCACGGTCGGGGAGCTGTCCGCCCGAATTAGAGAGTTGTGTTCGTTCAAATCCACGGAGATTCCGCAATTGTACGCGCCATTCAATTTAGCTGCCGTTCTCTCGAGCGCGGCATGGAGAGCTTCCCACAGAGGTTCTATGTCGGCGAGAAGTTTATCCCGCGCGATCTGCCGGTCGAGCCTGCTTGGTTCGTCCATATACGATTCTGAAAGCGAAGGCCGGCTTGTATGAGCGGGCCTCAGCGCTATTCGCGTTCCGGAGCTGGCCCCTTTGCTTCCGCGCGTTTGGCCGCCCATAGCTTCGGGAATATCAAGGGCGAGAGCAATTCCTCCGCCGCCTTCTCAGCGCTGATCTCCCGGCCATCTAAAAATATCGCCGGTTCGCGGCGGTCGTTTAACCGCAATTCAAGATTTGAGGGTGCGCCATGGAGAGGCTGATCCTTGCCCCTGTAGGCGATACGAATCGTCCGTTTTTCGCGATCCAGGCCGATTTCGACGCGCGATACTTCCCTGAGAGCCGGGGTAACGGCGCTATTGACCCGCTTCACGGAAACGCTTTCCAGGCCATCGCCGCTGTATTCGAGCGATCTATCGGACAGGTTGGCGTTGGATGCTTCGACGGACGCCCGGAGTGCATAGCAGAGATTTTTCCACAGATGATCGACGCCTTCCTTGATGCGCGTCTCCGCAGCTTGCCGATCGCGTTCTTCGGCGGCCCAGCGTTCAACCCAATCCATTGTTATTCCTCGAAAGCCGGTCAGGGTTTCTTAGCGGGCCTCGCGCGTTTGCCCGGTTTGGCTTTCGATGCCGCCGCTTTCTCGGGGTTTTCGGCGCGCCACTTCTCCCAGCGGGCCTGCGCCCCCGCACGGCGGATTTTCAGAGCTTTTTCGGGGTCCATACTGGCGAGACCCTTAGGGACGGTGCGCTTCCCGCCAAGCCTTCCCATTTGGCTCATGACGGCAGAGACGATCTCGCTATCAATTTTCGGCTGCTTATCCTTCGCCTTCGCCATCCGACCCTAAGCATAGCACTACTGCAATAAGCGATTTCTCTATTGACACGTAGTAACCGCTTACTGCATAATATAACTAACGAAAGGAACCCCATGAACACCCCCAAAATGCTGCCATTCTCCGGTATTTCCCACGAGCCCGAATGGGAAGCCGAATGCGAGGAGATCGACACCGAGCTAGATCCCGGCCACGTCTGCAAGCGCTGTGAGGGACGCGGCTATGTCTACGACAGCCCGCGCTCCTATGACGGCGACGTCACTAAGGAGGACTGCCCGGACTGCGAAGGGCGCGGGGTATCCATGAGCGCCCTGCCCGTCACGATGGCAGCTTCATCCCCAGCAGGAGTTCGGTAAGCAGATGCTCCGCGAGCGCTACGGGCGTGAATCGCTTCCCGCCAGCCTATATTATGACCGTCGATCTCGGGCCTCCCGCCGTTTCGGGGAAAAACACGCGCTCCAATATGCGGCGCGACGCCTCATCGGGATCGCAGCGGGTTTCGCCCTGTTTCAAATAGGCCGATTCATGATCCGCGTCAATGCGGAGCCGCGTGTTGTTATGCCCGTTGGTATATGCAGCCGTAATCTTGTTGCCATCGAGGTTGATGTCGATGCGGATGGATGGGCCGGCCTTCACGGGTACCTGTATTTGAAAATGCGACGATCTCTCGGTCTCCATTATTTCGACCGGCGGATTGTCCTTGCGGTAGTGTTCATTCAGGCTTGCCACCGCCGATCTCATCGCGATGCACAGGTCCGCCCATACTTCCGAGATGTCGTTGAGGTGCCGTTCGCGCGCAAATCGCCTGTCCACCCAATTCATGCTGGCTTAGTAGCCCTCCCCACGTCTTCTTCTCCCTCGTCCCCTGCTCAGGGTTTTTTAGCGGGTCTCGCGCGTTTGCTCCGCTTGGCCTTCGATGCCGCTGCTTTCTCGGGATTTTCGGCCCGCCATTTCTCCCAGCGGGCCTGGGCTCCGGCCCGGCTAATTGTCAGACGCTTTTCGCTATCCATTCTGGCGAGACCCTTGGGGACGATGCGCTTCCCGCCAAGCCTTCCCATTTGGCTCATGACGGCAGAGACAGTCTCGCTATCAATGTTCGGCTGCTTATCCTTAGCCTTCGCCATCCGACCCTAAGCATAGCACGCCGCGCCATAAGCGCTTTTGCTATTGACACGGCATAACCGCTTATGGCACAATACAACTAATGAAAGGAACCCCATGAACACCCCCAAAATGCTGCCATTCTCCGGCCCATCCCACGAGCCCGAATGGGAAGCCGAACCCGAATGCGAGGAGATCGACGCGGAGCTAGATCCCGGCCACGTCTGCAAGCGCTGTGAGGGACGCGGCTATATCTATGACAGCCCGCGGCCCTACGACGGCGACGTGAGTAAGGAGGACTGCCCGGACTGCGAAGGGCGCGGGGTATCCATGAGCGCCCTGCCCGTCACGATGGCAGCTTCATCCCCAGCAGGAGTTCGGTAAGCAGATGCTCCGCGAGCGCTACCGGCGTGAATCGCTCCAGCTTTTGAGTGAAGCAAAGCTGACCGCGCTCCATATCCACATCTATTTCAAAAGTGAATGGCGCGCCCCTGGTGGGCGCACGTTCGGGCGCACGAATATGTCTCATCGTTTCGACCACGATTACGGTCACTTTGCGCGCCCTTCTGTCCAGGCGAATCTCCAACTGACGATGGATCTCGGTATCGCGGTCTTTTACGGTTGGGGAGCTGTCCGCCCGAATTAGAGAGTTGTGTTCGTTTAAATCCACGGAGATTCCGCAATTGTACGCGCCATTCAATTTAGCTGCCGTTCTCTCGAGCGCGGCATGGAGAGCTTCCCACAGAGGTTCTATATCGGCGAGAAGTTTATCCCGCGCGATCTGCCGGTCGAGCTTGCTTGGTTCGTCCATAATGAGCACGCAAGCCGGTCAGGGTTTCTTAGCGGGCCTCGCGCGTTTGCCCGGTTTGGCCTTTGCGCGCGCCCATCTCGCGGTCGCGGCCTTTCGCGCGGCCTCTGAACGTTGTTCTGGCGTCATCCGTGCTGCCGTTGTCTTGCCTCCCCGCGCTCCCGTCCGCTTGAAGAACTCCTGGATGTGCTTCGGTAGTTTCGGGGATTCGGGCTCATCGGTCACGGACACAGTATACACTCATGCGCACGGGCTGCGCTATCGGCCTCCCAAAAAAGCCAAAACAGCTATTGACTTCTGCGCATGGCCTACGCATAATATAAGTATACACAGGGCCTGCGCATAATGCAAGTGCCTAAGAAAAGGAAAGCACATGAACACACCAAAGATGCTGCCATTCTCCGGTATCTCCCACGAGCCCGAATGGGAAGCCGAGCCGGAAGCCGAGGAGATCGCCACGGAGCTAGATCCCGGCCACGTCTGCAAGCGCTGTGAGGGACGCGGCTATGTCTACGACAGCCCGCGGCCCTACGACGGCGACGTGAGTAAGGAGGACTGCCCGGACTGCGCGGAAGCCGCCTGCCGGGTATGCGGCTGCACCGACCTGCGTTTTATCGCCATCGAATCCCGCGAGCCGCACGGCGAAACCTGCCGCGATGAAGGCTATAAGTGCGTATCCTGTGGCGCTATCGAGATGCGCGCGGACGATCCCCCGAGCGCGGACCTGATCGCGTCGCTCACGCGGTCCATCGTATTACAGCGGAATCTGGACCCGGCGTTCCGGCTGGGTGTTATGCTCGCGACGCTACCGAAGAAAACGGAGGTTGCCTAAATGCCGACGCAATACAGAACACCGACCCGATTTGAGATGTACCAGCAGGCTATCGAGCAGCTCACCCAAGCGGTGGATGCGCTCGATCAGGCGCACGCCTCGATGAAGGATGCGCAGGTTGCGGATGTCGCCAGTACCGGCCACTATCCCCTCGTCATCAAAAGCGTAATCTTTCACGCAGAGCAAATCCTCGAGCAACTGAAAACAGCCGAATGTCTGGAATGCGGACACGCCCTCTCAAAGCATGGCGACAAGTATGGCTGCGAATATGATCGCGGCGACGTGGAGATGACTTGCCGGGACGGTGGCACGATCCTGGCGGCCGCCGGACCCTGCGGATGCGAATGGGGACAGCAGAGGGACTAAAATGGCCACGCGAACGACGGACAGGACCGAACGCGACCGCCTGAAACCGCTCTTCGCATTTTTGGTATCGCACAACGCCCGGCTATTGGGCGTGTATTCCGCGCCGCAATCAAGCACCGAATTCAGGACGTATCTTTTCGAGGGCCGCATCATCGTGATTGTCGCGGTGTATGGCGAGGCAGACGGCTGGGATCTATATCTTCCGGCCTCAACCGAAAACGATGTACAGAAAACGCTGGAAGCTGCCGAGGCTTTCCTAGCGCAAAATTCAGCAGAAAGAGGAGAAATGAAATGGCAACCTATGTAAACGGGCAGCCCCGCGTTACGAGCGCGGAAGCTGCCCCATCAGGTACACACAATCATCAACAACCGCAGGATAGCGCATCCACAATCGTTCGTTTCGAGACGAACATTCCGGTAGAACTGGCTCTATCACCACGGCAACCGGACAACCCCATCAAGAAAAGCCCCTACGGATATGCGGACCAGGCTCTCTATTTCTTGACCGGCGGCCGCAAAACGTATCTGGACCTGCCCGTGGCGGCGATGCTATCGAAGCTGGCTCTCGAGCCCGGCGAGCCGTTTGTGGTTTGCAAGCGGGAAAAGAAAAACGCCCAGGGGCGCCGCTGGATCGAATGGGAGGTCGAGCGCGTTCAGCCCGAGCCGGTCGCGCCGAAACCGATCGCTCAGCCCGGCCCGCCGCCGATGCACTGGGAAGACATCGACCAGGCCCCGCCCGCTCCCATTGCGAAACCGGCCGCAAAACCCGCGCCGATGAAAATCCCCTACGATATCGCCTTCCGCGAAATTCTCAACTTCGTGACCGCCGGATTAGCCGACGCGCATGAGCAGTGGAGCGACCAGGCGAAACAGGACATGATCTCCACGCTAGTCATTCAGGCCGCGCGAGACGGAATTCTGACCATCTGGAATCGGGGCGGCCAGTGAGCGCCGCCTCCCTCACGCTACCCGCGCCGGCGGATACCGGCCTGGCCGATGTTCTTTCTCCGTCGCGCGTCAATACGTATCTCTCTTGCGGAGCGAAATTCTGGTACCGCTATGGCCTCCAGCTTCCCGATACGCAGGGATCTTCGCTTGCCGTCGGCAAATCGCTGCATAGCGCGATGCGGGAAAACTTCGCGCAAAAGATCGAGACGAAAGAGGATCTCCCGCGCGAAGGCGTGCTCGCCATCTATCACGACGCCTGGGCGGAGGAAGAAGCCCGGACGGAGTTCGACCCCGCCGAAGACCGCGCGGAACTGAAAGCCATGGGCGCGGCGCTCGCCGTGAAATATCTCGATGAGGCCGCGCCGCTGATCGAACCGGCCGCCGTCGAATTGCCGGTTTCGGGCGTCATCGCCGGCGTCCAGGTGCGCGGCATCGTGGATCTGCTCGACGTCGATGGCCGGATCATCGATCTGAAATCCGCCAACAAAAGCCCCAGCAAGGGCAGAATCCGGCCCGACTACCGCTTTCAAACCGCTACCTACGCCGCTCTCACGCCGGGCGCCAGCGGCGAGGTCCGGCTCGACACCGTCGTGAAATTGAAACGCGATGTCAAATTGGTATCGCAGTCGTTCGACGTTACCGAGGCGGACCGCCGATCCATCGAAGTGCTCTACCCGCTCGCTCAGCAAGGAATGCTGAGCGGCATCTACACTCCGCAACGCAACAGTTTTCTGTGCTCACGGAAGTACTGCTCCTACTGGCGGCAGTGCGAACAGGATTTTGGCGGCTCGGTGAACGGCGGCGAGGACGATGCCTAAACCCACCCGCAGCCCGCGCTATCTGGCCTTCGTCCGCACACTCCCCTGTTGTGTGTGCGGATGGAGGCGGAACATCGAAGCGGCTCATACCGGGCCGCATGCGACCTCGCAGAAATCCTCCGATCTGTGCGCGATTCCATTATGCAGATTGCACCACCAGACCGGCACTCACAGTCTCCATCGTTTGGGGCCGCGAAATTTCGAGCAGACGCACGGAATCAGCATCCGCGCCGTAGTCGAGAGGTTGAACGCGAAACCGTTTATCTCGATTGAAGGAACGATATTTGTCGGAACGGTCGGCGAGCACGAGTACGAATTGTGC
>Ga0209168_10000169_pt1 | contig 73587 bp, 55 predicted proteins | sample Coa_R1_FD_187156 | JGI IMG/M metagenome (GOLD analysis project Ga0209168, IMG submission 187156) | Surface soil microbial communities from Centralia Pennsylvania, which are recovering from an underground coalmine fire - Coalmine... | ecosystem: Environmental > Terrestrial > Soil > Unclassified ...
CCCCGTCGATACTCTTGCCAGCTCCACAATAGCGATTTAGGAAGCCCTTGCCTCGGGGCCGGGGTCGCGCAAGGCGAGGCTGATGCGGCGGGCCTCCTCGCTGAGAGCGATCTTCTGATCTAAATCAGCGGTTACACCCAGTCCCTTCAATTGGCGCTGCACCTCATCGAGGCGTCTACGCAGGTGGACGCGGCGCAGGGCGCGGACGGCCGCCTCCAGAATCTCGGCCGTGAGGTCCTCCTCTTCTTTCAGCAGAATAGACGCCAGCACGCGACGGTCACTTTCGGTCGCCGGAATTTCGAGCACGTCGGGGGCTTCCAGACCCGCGTTCAGCAGGGACTCGGCGAGCGATTCGGTGGCGAGCCCGCGGTGCAGGCCTTCGGTTTGCAGGACGTAAACCGCCTGACGGGCTGGGTCGAATTCTTCTTCCGCGCCGTCGCGCATCGAGAGACGCTCTTCCGCGGTCTGCATTTGTCGTGCCGAGGCCAGAGCGCGGATTAAAACCTTCTCGGCCTCGGTGACCTGAGCTTCTGCCGGAGCTTTTACGGTGGCGGCCGAGCGTGTCGCCGCAGTGTGCCTGAGTTCCTGACGCAGGACGGCTGAGTCAATCTGGAGTTTTTGGGCAATTTCCTGGGCAAGCTCGTCGCGCATGATGCGGCTGGGAACGCGTTGAATATGGGGCAATAGATAGTTGACCGCTTTGTGCTTGCCTTCTGCGCTGCGGATGGGAAACTGCGTGCGGGCACGCTCGATCAGGTAATCGAAATATTTCTGGGAATGGCGGAGCGCGTCTTGATAGGCGTCTTTCCCTTTGCGCCGGATGTAGAGATCCGGATCAAATCCCTGCTCGAGGGTCAGAACCTTGATCTGAAATTCCTCTTCGATCAGAAGGCCGAGGGTGCGTTCGGTGGCTTTCGCTCCGGCGGTGTCGGGATCGAAGTTGACGACGACGTTCTTGCTGAAGCGCGCGAGCAGCTTGGCTTGCAGTTCGGTGAAGGCGGTACCGGAGCTGGCGATGACGTTCTGAAATCCAGCGGAGTAGACGGAGATGCAATCCATCTGGCCTTCGACCAGGATGGCATAGTCGAACTTCCGGATCCATTCCTTAGCAAGATCGAGATTGAAGAGGACGCGGCTTTTGGAATAGATCGGGGTCTCGGGAGAGTTGAGATATTTCGGTCCGGCCTTTTCGTCGGTGGCGAGAGTGCGTCCGGTGAACGCGATGACTTTGCCGGCGTCGCTCGCGATCGGGAACATGACGCGATTGCGGAATTTGGAGTACATGGAAGCAGCGAGCTTCGAGCCGCGAGCTTCGAGTTGGTCGGCCGCAAGGTCCCTCGACTGCGCATCCATTCCGCTATCGCGGAGTGGATGCTCAGCTCGGGATGACAATGCCGAGGGTTCAGCTTCTTTCCAGGAGAAAAGGCCGCTTTCGCGGAGGACTTCTTCGCTGAATTCGCCTTTGAGGCGATCGCGGATCAGGAAGCCGGAGTCGGGTGCGTAGCCGATGCGGAACTTCGCGATCATATCTTCGTCGAGACCGCGGCCCTTCAGATATTCGCGAGCGCGGGCGCCCTCGGGACGGCGCAGGCATTCCTGAAAGAAAGCGACGGCGCGCTCGTGGACATCGAGGAGCTGTCCGCGGAGGCGGGCTTCTTTCGCTTCGCCCTCAGTGGCATAGGTCGCTTTCGGTAACGGGATGCCGAGTTTCTGCGCGACCAGGCGGACGGCTTCGGGAAAAGTAATGTTCTCGACCTTCTGGACAAAGCTGAAGACGTCCCCGGAAACGCCGCAGCCGAAGCAGTGATAGAACTGACGCGTGGCATGGACCGAGAACGACGGCGTCTTCTCGCCGTGGAAGGGGCAAAGTCCGGAGTAGTTCTGCGCTCCAGCTTTTTTCAGCTTGATGTAATCGCCGACAATGCGGACGATGTCCGCCTGCTGCTTGACGGTGTATGCGAAATCGCCGGGGTTCGCCATTTAGAGTTGCCGCGGTTCCCACTCAAGCCAAAAGAAGGCTTGAATGGGGCACCCTTCATTTACGGACAGATTGCTCCCTTGAAATTGTGAGCCAGAAAGAGGCTCAGTTGAATATACCGGACAGCAATTGTTGTGGAGAAACTGTGGAATTCACCTCTTAGGCGTTGACGGCTGAGGGAAACGCTAGCCGGAAGGGATGATGAGCCGATGCGGGTGGTGGAGCTTTCTCAACAATCACCCTGCGAGACCGGCGCAGTTCAGGCGATTGCGTTGGCCCCACTCTTCGTCCGTATAAAACCGAACCCAATACCAATGGCTCTCCAGGCGGCGCACGAGTAACACTTCGCAAGGTATGCCACTATATTTGCCGGGTGAGTGGCTCCTCGCTGCTGGCAAAAGCAAATCTGTAGGATCGAAAACAAGATACAACGTGTTGTTAGCGACTCCAGCGAATCCCGTAGCTTCCCACTCCATGTGCCTAAGTTCTCCGTTCACCGGGGACGGTTGGGCCAGAACTTCCGCCTTGTAGTATCGCCACCAGAGCAGCCATCGGATGGAAGCGCGGAGGGTATCGGCGTTGAAGTGCAGCACAGCTGAAATGGCAATATAAGCGGCCAGTGTCAACAAGACTGAAAGACATTGACGCGGTCTCTTACGAATGGCGGACGCTGCTATCAAAAGCAAACAAACCAAACAGACGATTGGGGCGACGATCAAAATGTTGGAGACATCAGCATACGGACTGCAGACCAATAGCGACGCCAGCAGGATGCTGCAGCCCACGACGACAATGACTGGCAGCCACCAACTAATCTGGCTGTGGTCCACAATCTTCATTTAGCAGAATACTTTATAACACAAAGCGCCACGGAGCGCGCAGGTGAGCAGGGTCACTGACAGCAATCTCATCTTGATTTAGAAAGAGGCTGCCAGCCACGGAAAGCACGGGCCGACGACAGCGAAGTGCGCTTCCACCACGTACTCACCAGTGCCCGGAGGTGGACCATGCCGATCAAGAAATCCACGGGACTTATCCTAACCGGAATGCTACTACTCGCAGTATGCGGGGTATATCTGGCAGGGCAGGAACTACTAGCGCCGCAGGACCAGGTCAGGAAAACACAAATTCCCTACAGCAATCCGCGGTCCGGCGAGCAGATGTATAAGGACTACTGCGCGGCTTGTCATGGCCCCGGAGGCAAGGGCGACGGACCAGCGGCTGCATTTCTGAAAACGTGGCCACCGGATTTGACAACGCTGGCGCAGCGCAACGGTGGCAAGTACCCGGAGGTCAGAGTCAAGGAGACGCTACTGTTTGGGTCGACTAGCCATGCACACGGCACATCCGAGATGCCAGTGTGGGGACCACTGTTTCGAGCGCGGGATGAGAACGAGGGCCAGAAGGAAGTGAATCTGCGGATTTCCGGGCTGACCCAATACGTTGCATCACTGCAGCGCAAATAAACGAGCCCACAGGATTCAGAACGTACGGCGGTAGAGGAGAATTCCCGCACTTGGCCGGTGGGCGGGACTAGACATTCAATTCCACGACGGTGGCTCCGCCGCCACCTTCGTTTTGCGGCGCCTCTATCACGGATGACACGTGGGGATGCTGCTGAAGCATCTGGCGCAAGGCTTTGCGGAGGATGCCCATGCCGCTGCCGTGAACGACGCGGACGCGCGGCAGTCCAGCGAGGAAGGCGCGGTCGACGAATTTTTCGACTTCGCTGGAGGCCTGGTCGACGGTCTGTCCGATGACGTTGATTTCGCTGGGCACATTGGCGCCTTCGCTCTCCAGCTGAACAGAGATGCCTCGGGCACGTGCCGCCTTAACAGGAGTGTCCGTGGCGCGAGCGCTGGACAGCACTTCGGCAATGTCGTCACGCGCGATCTTCATCTTCATCGCACCCATCTCGACTTCATAATGGGCGTCGTCGATTTTGTGTACGACTCGGGCCGGGCGTCCGGTGGACTTGAGCTTGACGGTATCGCCCTCAAGGATATGTTTAATGACTTGCGGCTGAGCGTGCGGATCGCCCTGATCGGCTCCGGTGGAATGAGCGACGACGGTGGCATCAAACTGCTCGCGAAATTCGCGGCGCAACTTGGCGATGCGGCGTTCGGCGTCCTTGGAGAGTTTTTGCGTGGCGGCCCGATCCTGAATGGCGTTGACGGCTTCGCGCGCGTGATACTCGAAATCACGCAACACGCTGTCGAGCTTCTTTTCCATCTCGCGGACTTTGGCCTGCTCGTCTCTCTTTCCTTCGGCTGCTAAGCGCTGCTTTTCCCGCTCGACATCCTGCTCGCTCTTGCGCAGGCGGACGCGTTCTGCTTCCGCTTCGCGCAGCTCGGCATGAAGCTTGTCGAGAAACTGGCCGACATCGCGGGCCTGTGTGCCGAGGCGCGCGCGGGCGCTTTCGATGATGGTAGGGTTCAATCCCAGACGCTGCGCGATGTTGATGCCGGCGGACGCGCCGGGTACGCCGACTTTCAATTCGTACGTTGGTTCCAAAGTACGCTCGTCGAAGCCAACAGCCGCATTGATCACGCCGGCTGTATTTGCGGCGTAGACCTTCAGCGACGTGTGATGGGTGGAGATGATGGTCATCGATCCGAGACGGCCGAAGTGGCTGGCGATGGCCACGGCGAGAGCGGCACCCTCTTCGGGATCGGTCGCGGAGCCAAGTTCGTCGAGCAACACGAGCGACTGCGCTGTCGCGGTGCGCGAGATGAAATCGATGTTGGTGACGTGTGCGGAGAAAGTCGAGAGATTCTGCTCGATGGACTGGTAGTCGCCGATGTCGGCGAGGATAGCGTCGAACACGGGCATCTCGGCGCGGTCCGCGGGGACGGGAAGCCCGGATTGCGCCATCAGGGCGAGGAGTCCAGCGGTTTTCAGCGTGACGGTTTTGCCGCCAGTATTCGGTCCGGTGATGATGAGCTGGCGGCGAGCGCCTTCGAGCTCAATGCTGACGGGAACGACCGACAGGCCTTTTGCTTTGAGATTGCGATCGAGCAGCGGATGGCGAGCGTTGTGCAGCAGTAGGCGACCTTCGGCTTGGGGCTCCCGGCTTCCGGCTTCGGGCGGATCTGATAATTTTACTTCGACGCAGTTGTAGTCTTCGGCAAAGTGGGCTTTGGCGTATTGCAGTTCAAGTTCGGCGAGGACGTCAACGGCGGCAACGATCTGCGTGGCATGCGCGCCGATGCGCTGCGTCATCTCGATGAGGATGCGGTGAATCTCCGCCAGCTCTTCTTCGAGCAAGCGCACGAGTTCGTTGTTCTGCTCGATGGTTTCCAACGGCTCGATGAAAACCGTTTGGCCGCTGGAACTGGCGCCGTGGACGACACCCTGCACTCTGCGCTTCTGCTCGATCTTGACGGGAATAACGAAGCGCTCTCCGCGAATCGTAATCAGTTCGTCTTGTACCGTGCCACCTTCGGCCAGGCGGCGCAGATAACCACGCAGGGATTCCTGAATGGCGCGGCGTTGCTTCTCCATTTCGCGACGGATGCGGGAAAGTTCCGGCGAGGCTTTGTCTTCGAGCGTTCCGTCGGGCTGAATCTTGTTGCGGAAATAGCGGAGAAATTCAGAGAAGTCGACGATCTCAGCCGAGAGGCGATGGACCTCGCGCCAGTCCGAACGCATGGCTGCGGGCGGATTCTGGGAGATTTGCCGCCACTCGGCGCCACGATCGACAACGGCAACGACGTCACGGATCTCAAGCGTTTCGAGGGCGGCTCCGACGATGCGGGCCTTGGCCACGAGCGGTCCAACATCGGTGAGGGAGGAGAAATCGAAGCGACCCCCCACGCGGCGGAATTCCCGAATCTCCGTGGCGAGGACCTGTTGGGTTTCGATCCACTGCCGGTCGGTGGAAGGAGCCAGCGCATTGATTCGGTCCTGCCCGAGCATAGATGATGCGAACCCGCGCAGGAGTTGGCGCAGGGAATCAAACTCCAGCACGCGGGCGGAGGAGTGGATGAGCTCGGACGGCATCAGGACTTATGGTACAGGACGCGAAAGGTGGGTGGGTCTGTCGTGATCGATAGCTGAATTGAAAAGCCGCGGGTCAGGATGGGGTTAGGTATTCTTCGACCCGCCTTGGCGTGCGCCCCTGCTCGCTCAGAATGACAGACTCTACGATTTTCTTAGAAGGACTAGTCTCCAGCGGCGCCTGCAACCTGCGCGGCGGCTGCGGTCATTGGGAGCTTGATGGTGAACACCGCGCCACCTTCGGGCTTGTTGCGACAGCTGATTTGGCCGGCGTGGTCCTGAATCACTCCGTACACGGCGCTGAGGCCCAGTCCGGTGCCTTTGCCGACAGGCTTGGTGGTATAGAAAGGATCAAAAACGCGTTCCGGATCGCGCAGCCCTGGTCCGGTATCGGAAAATTCGAGCACGACTTCCGCACCCTCGCATCGGGCGGTGATGTCGAGCGAGCCACCGCCTGAATCCTCCAGCGCATCAATTGCGTTCTCAATGATCTCGACGAAAGCCTGGAAGAGCTGGTTGGCGTTGGCGAGCACTCGTGGGAATGCGGGCTCCACAGAGAGCTTGATCTGAACCTTTCCGCCATGACGGCGGGATTCAAGTATCTGCATAGCGCGGCTCAGCAGAACCGACAAATCGACAGGGGTCTTTTCTCCGGGAGCCTGTTGAGCAAAACTCAGAAGGTTCGAGATGAGGTCCCGCGTGCGCCGCGCTTGATTGACGATCTTGCGCAAAAGAGCGTCCTGATCGGTGGTCAAGCGCTCTTTGGCCCACAGCTCGTCGGAGTGGGTCATGATGGCGTTCAAAGGATGATTGATATCGAGGGCTGCGCCTGCGACGAGATTGCCAAGCGAAGCGAGCTTTTCTTTCTGAACGAGCTGACGTTGCAGCTCCTTTTGACTGTCGTAGGCGCGGCGAGATTCCTTGAGGAGCGCCATCAGGGCCTGATCTTGTAAATACTGGCGGAGAAAGACGAACGCGCCCAGCAGCAACATCGCTCCGAGAACCGCAAATACGCGGAATGCACGGGAAGGGGCCGGGGAATTGTCCTTGAGCACAGTCCAAAGTCCCAAGATAGGCAGGGACAGGATCGCCAACATGGCGAGCTGGCCGACGAGCTTCTTCCAGCGAGGATGCAGGTTGAACTTGACGACGGTGAGATTCCACTCGCGCGCAGAAAGCGCAGCGGCCGAGATCCAGGCGACCGTGGCGATTAAAGGGACGTCGTAGGGACTGCCCGAGTAGTAGGTGTCATTGGCGGCGGCGCGATCGAGCAATTGAGAGTTGATGGCGTAGAGCAGCGACGCTCCCAGCAAGTGAAGATAAAGGCGGCGCCATCCACCAGAGCTCGTGAACGCCGCGAGGATCAACACCGCAACCAACAGAGCGTTTTCGATTCCATAAAGCTCATCGTAATAGACGTCGTACAAATGGACGTTCTGGACGATGTACTGGTGCGGGAAAACGATGAACGCGTAAAGAAAGACCCACCAACCAAACAGCATTAAGAAATTGAGCAAGCTGAGAAGGACTTTGCCTTGTTTGCTGGAAAGATCGGGTCGCCATGAGACGGCGGCTATCAGCGGGACCACGTGGAAGAACAAAACGATGTCGTAAACGAAGGGGTCAGGGATGGGGCGATGGAGGACATTTTCCCAGATGGTCCAAGCTGTTTGGTTCGTGATCCAGAGAAGTAGTCCGAGCGACGACAACACCCAGAAGCTTCGCTCCTGACGGGGACGGGTTCTGACGTTCAGGGCGCAAACTGCAAAGCCCGCCAGCATGGCAACGAGTCCCCAGAGATCGCCGAAGAGAGTCAAGCCCGGACCCATGGGCACGATATGACACACGACGGCAAAGACCAGAGTGAACCCGGCCGCGGCAACGAACCAGCGGTGGCGTCTGAGCAGACCCATCCGTCCTCATTCTATGAGAGCTACTTGCGGATTCTGCAGGGTATGGGGGGCAAAAGGTTACTTCCGTTACCTCTCTGGCTGGCGGAAAAGTCGCGTTGATCCTCGGAGGCGTCCTTCGGCAGCCAAACAGTCTGCGGAAACCTCGGTTCTGGCACCTCAGGGGGCTGAAGCCCATTACTCAACAGAACGGCTTTATCGCAGCCGCCTGAAGCGCTGGGCACCAAAAGCAAGCTCCTGACAGCGCGGCCTGGAGGACGTGGCTTTCATGGCAGGATTCGGGCGACGGAAGGGCATGGAGATGCTTTAGAATCGCTAGTTAGGACGGCGGATCTTCTTATGCCTCCTATCAGGTGATCTTCATGGCTTTTCCCGTTACCCGCCTGCGCCGGCTGCGCCGCACTGCTGAGCTGAGGAATATGGTCGCCGAGACGCGCCTTACGCCCGACGCGTTTGTCTATCCGATGTTCGTGTGCCCGGGAGAAGGTGTTCGCAAGGAAGTCCGCTCGATGCCGGGCGTGTTCAATCTATCGATCGATGAAGCGGTAAAGGAAGCGCGCGAGGTTTATGGGCTGGGTGTGCCGTCGATCGTTCTGTTTGGACTTCCGGACAAGAAGGATGAAGTCGCAACGGGCGCCTGGGCGGAAAACGGGATTGTGCAGCAGGCGACACGCGCCATCAAGCGTGAGGTCTCGAAGCTGGTTGTGATGGGAGATGTTTGCTTGTGCGAATACATGTCGCATGGGCATTGTGGAATCGTGAAGGCGGCGCCACAGTCTCTGGGAGCGGCGGTGGCGGCTCCGCCAGTTACGGAATACGAAATCGTGAACGACGCTTCGCTGGAACTGCTGGCGCGGACATCGGTATCACTTGCGAAATCGGGCATCGATATCATTGCACCGTCTGACATGATGGACGGACGCGTGGCTGTGATTCGGGCTGCGCTGGATCAAGCGGGCTTTCTGAATATCCCGATCCTGTCTTACGCGGCGAAATTTGCTTCGGGATTCTACGGACCGTTTCGTGAAGCGGCGGATTCGGCACCTCAGTTTGGCGATCGGCGCTCATATCAGATGGATGGCGCCAATATTCGCGAAGCGATGCGGGAGATTGAGGCGGACATTGAAGAAGGCGCGGACATGATCATGGTGAAACCGGCTATGCCTTATCTGGACGTGATTGCTGCGGCGCGGGAACGGTACGACCTGCCGCTGGCTGCGTACCAGGTTTCGGGCGAATACGCGATGATCGAAGCGGCAGCGCGCAATGGCTGGATCGAGCGCGATCGCGTGATGATGGAATCGCTGCTCAGTATCCGGCGCGCCGGAGCCAGCATGATTCTCACCTATTACGCCAAGGATGCCGCCAGACTGCTGGCGTAGTTGGCCGCACGCAGGGATGCTGCGGAAAAAGTCACTTTGGTCCTCGGGAGTATCCCCAGCGGCTAAAGCCGCATTAATTTTGCGGCACTTGCGGCGCGGCTTGAAGCCGCGCCCTTTCAAAATTGATTCGCGGAGCCATTCGACCTCCCGTCGCATTCCTTTGGGAAGGCGAGGATCATGGTAAACGTTGTCCTTGGTTCTAAAGCCGTGGCCCGGACCACACTTTTCTTCCAAGGTTCAATAACGTTCACTCTTTGTTAATGTTTTCTGGCAACTCGGTATGTCTTGTTCCGCATCCACTTCCTGCCGCTTCGAACGATCCAACGAATCAGACTTACCCGGTCGAGAAACGTAGCATCCGTATCGTAGAGTTTCTCGCCGGCAAAAAAGAACCCGAGGGACCGCGTGATGCTCGAACATGGCCCGGGAGTAAGCACTACCTTAGGCAATAACTGCAGCGCGCATCGTAAACTACCTTCATTTTTCGTTGTCGGCCCTCCTCGCACCGGGACGAGTTGGCTGCAGACTGTCCTGAGCCAGTGCGCGTGGCTATCCCACCCCACCAAGGAAACGCGATTTTTCGATAAGAATTTCGACCGGGGTCTCGGCTGGTACACGTCGCACTACAAGCGAGCTGCGGGGGAGCGGGCGGTCGGAGAGATCGCGCCAACCTATTTCGCTTCGCCGAGTGCGCGTGATCGAATCGCCCACCTGATTCCGGCTGCAAAGATCGTCTGTACATTCCGTAATCCCGTGGACCGGGTTTTCTCGTTGTATCGTCTGAAGCGAGCGTACGGCTGGATCCAATGGACATTTGAAGACGCTCTGGCGAGGGATCCCGAATTGATGGAATCGAGCCGGTATGCCGATCACCTCAAGGGCTGGCTGCATGCGTTCGGATCTTCGCAGGTGATGCCGACGGTCCACGACGATATGCAGGCAGATCCGCAAGGCTACCTGGATAAGCTGGTGGACTTCGTGGGAGCAAAGAGGATCAAGCTGCATTCCAGCCAGGTTCACCCCGTGCTCGCGTCGGACACCATGACCCAACCTCGAAATTACTACTGGACGCGCGGAGCTCTTTGGTTAGCGGAGTGGTCTAAGCGACGTAGATTAGACGGTGTGGTCACCACCGCCAAGAAGATAGGAGCGACCCGATTTTTTGTTGGAGGCGGCGAGGCATTTCCGGAGCTGTCTACACCACAGAGGCACAAACTTCGCGAGCTGTTTCGACCAGAGATCGACAAGCTCGAAAGCATGCTGAATCGCGACTTGTCGGCATGGAAGTGAGGACAGTTTGCGCCCCGGCACTGCCGTGCCGGGCGTTTCGCATGTCGCCGCTTCGCGGCTGGATTCTGCAGAGGTCCTCGGCGTCGCGCGGGGACAATGACAGCGGGGCTAAAGCCCACTATAAAATTCGCCTCCACAACGCGACGCTAAAGCGCCGCTCTTCCACAATTACACTCGACTTCAACTACGCTCGGCTTCGACTTCGCGAGACAGCGGATGCGGATGTCCCTCGTGTCCAGCTCGATCGAAACGATTTAGTCTTTGCTGGGCTTCTTGGGCGTGATGTCGCATGCGGAGCGAACTTGCTGGATGTCCAATCCGTCAGGCTGAAACTCTGCGATCTGTCGTCCGCTGCGTGTGGGAATTGCGATGTTGAACACATGCGCGTTCAGCAAGCCACGCGCCGTCCCCTTATCCATCTGCAAAAAGCGGCCACGTCCTTCCCAGTTCCAGCCCTTGAAATAGTGGACTTCATCGACGCGGACTTCCGATTCCAATTGAGGCTGCCCCCAAAATCCGGGCCGATTAGGTGGGACGCGGACGGCGGGAGTAAAACTGGCGAGCTTGAATTTGCCGTTTTCGCAGACTAATTCGACTCGAGGTTTGTAGTTGGGATCCTCCCGGAAATAGTTTTCGGCCAGGAGTTCGAAGCGGACTCGCTTGGCGCCCGTCATCTTGTCTTCGCTCTGGAACATCATCCATTTGCCGCCGGCGCTGGCGCCATCCTGCTCGCCCTGGTAGGGGCTCATGGCTCCGCCTTGGGCGAAGGCTGAGGCAGCAAAGAGAATCACTGCTCCCGCCAGAACTAGTTGAGCGACGCGATTATAGGAAGTGCGCAATCCGTTCACGGTGTCCTCCAGACAAGTACCCCTATTATGTTGAACCCGGGTAGGGCCTGAAAAGTTGCATGAAAGGGTCACCGAGCCTTTGTAAAGATTCGTGTTATCGGAGCAGCCGAAAGCGTTGCGCTACGTACCGAGATTCTAGTGGGCTTGCGGCTTTCCTGTTGGGAGGGAATGCCCCGGGTAGGGATGCTTCGACTACGCCGGGCCCTCGCTACGCTCGGTCGCGGCTCCGCTCAGCATGACAAGAAGAGGCTCTGCAGTTCAAGCAGGTCTGTAGTGCTAGACCACCGGACCTTCGCTACGCTCGGTCGCGGCTCCGCTCACAACGACAATCTGTGCACCCATTTTGCGACACCGGTTCTAGCGGATGTCGATTTTCAGATCGAGATAGAACTGGGAACGATCGTCAAACTGGCTGATGGCTTTCGTATCGCTCTTTTTGCCCTTGTACTGGGCATAGACCTCGTAATCCACGACTGTGGAAAGAGCCGGGAAGCGGTATGTTCCGTCGGGTCCGACGATGTAGGTCTTGATGGCGCGAGTGCGGGTATTGGTGAGGTAGACGACGGCATCAGGGAGGGGGTTGTCCTGATGATCAAGAACCTTGCCCAGGAGGAGCCGGCCAACAGTCTTGTCTTTCTTGTCGAACGCCGCGCTAGAGTGCACAAACGCGAGCACCAGAAAGAGACAGAAGACACTTGTCGCCGAGATCACGGAGCGGTGGTGATTCATGATTGCTGTTATTGTCTCACGGCTGCCGAATGGGCCAAAGGGCTAGTGTTCGAGGTGTAAACCGATATCCTGGCGCTCATCGTTATAGATGTGGACCGTGACTTCTTTCGCGAGATGAACCGGCTTGCCGTCAGCCGGTTTGTAGCCTTTGAGGTCGGCCCAGACAATGTATTCAGCTTCCCCGACGGGCAGGCGCTGTTCAAACTCACCGTGATGGTCGGAGTAGACTTCCCAACGAACCTTCTTAGGCTTATCGGTGGCTTTGCGGATCTTGACCGTGATGCCGTAGACGGGCAGATCGTCCGGTCCCCAAACCGTACCGACGATCAGAGAGTAGGGCTTTCCCTGGGGCCTCTGAGCCGTGAGCAACGAGTCGGGAGAGTGGAGCGTAGGCAGGAGAAGCAGAACGCTAAGGGTCCCCAAAACGGATAGCTTCCTCATAGGCTGGCGGAATCGGAGATTAGGAATAATCACCGTCTTCCGCTTCCTCTTCTTCTTCGTCGTCGTCTTCTTCGTAACCTTCTTCGACCGCCTTCAACTCGAGCGGACTGGCCGTGACAACTTCGAAATCAGTGCCGCACTCCGGGCAAGAAACCACTTCGCCCTCGTCGACGTCGTCTTCCTCAATATCGAGGTTGTTTTCGCATTCAGGACAGAGCACCATAAAGCCTCCCTTGCCAATTAGAGCCTGCTGTTAATATTTAGATTCTCCCCGGCAGTTGGTCAAGTGGCAGAGCCTCGGCCCGAGGTTTTTTCAGCCGGGATGGGTCATTGCTATGGTTTCTCCTGATTGGTTTACAGATATGACTAGACCCGCTGGAACACTGATCCTCAAGAAGGCCGCCTTGGTTGTCTTGCTAGCGTTGGTGGCGCAAATTGGCGCGAGGCAGTTGGCTGCTCAGAACGCGGTTAAAACCAGCGCGGATCCGAGGATTGCTGCTGCTATCCAGCAGATCTCGGCGTCACGCATTCAGGCCGACATTGAAAAGCTGGTGAGTTTCGGAACTCGATTGACGCTTTCAGCGCAGGATCCGACATCGAGTGCGTCTGGGCGGGGGATTGGGGCGGCGCGGGAATGGATCAAAGGTGAATTTGAGCTCTATTCGAAGGATTGCGGTGGCTGTCTGGAAGTAAAGACTGACAGCTTCATCGAGGGGCCTGCGGATCGCATTCCGAAACCAACGGAAATCACCAATGTTTACGCGGTCCTGAAAGGGTCCGATCCAGCGCGGGCAAAGTACATTGTCTTGGTGACCGGACATTACGATTCGCGAAATAGCGATGTGCTCGACGTGAGCGGAGCCGCTCCTGGCGCCAATGATGACGCGAGTGGTACCGCGGTGAGCCTGGAATGCGCGCGGGTGCTCAGCAAGATAAAGTTTCCGATGACGATCATTTTTCTCACGGTGGCCGGAGAGGAGCAGGGGCTGAACGGCAGCCAGCACTTCGCAAAGATGGCGAAGGACCAGGCATGGGATGTGGAAGCCGTCTTGAATAACGACATTGTGGGTGGCGACAAGAGCGCGGAACAGGATCACTCGGTGGTGCGCGTGTTTTCCGAGGGCGTGCCGGTTGCGGCGACGGAGCAGGATATCCGGCGAATTCGTGGGTTGGGCGGCGAAAGCGACTCGGCATCGCGGGAATTGGCGCGATATGTTGCTGAAGTTGGCCGAACGTATGATGCAGGGGTGAAGCCAATGCTGGTCTTCCGACTGGATCGGTATCTACGAGGCGGAGATCATTATTCCTTCAATCAGCAAGGATTTCCTGCGGTGCGGCTGACAGAGTTTCGCGAAGACTTTCATCATCAGCACCAAAATGTTCGGACGGAAAACGGGATTGAATACGGCGATTTGCCGAAATTCGTCGACTACGACTATATGGCCCATGTGGCACGGCTGAATGCGGCGACACTGGCGTCATTGGCGAGTGCTCCGGGGCCTCCTGCGAATGTGCATCTGCTGACCAAGGATCTGGAAAACGATTCGACGCTCACTTGGGAGGCCTCGCCGGGGGCGACTGAATACGAAGTTGTATGGCGCGCGACGACCAGCCCGGAGTGGGAGCAGGCGCAGAATTTTGGCAATACAACCAAAGTGACGCTGAAGCTGTCGAAGGACAATGTCATCTTTGCGGTGAGAGCGGTGGATGGCGCCCGCCATCGCAGTTTGCCGATGGTGCCGACGCCGGAGAGATAGAGCGAAATGACTTGGCAGGGAATTCGCACTGCCGCGTGAGAATGCCTTCTGAGTCTGCCGGCGGGGTTACGGTGATAGGGATCCTTCGACTTCGCTCAGGATGCCATACCTATTGCTCAGATATGAGACAACAAAAGGCACGATTACGACCTCAATTGGAATGATTTGCGAAAGGTATTGGGTGATTCAACCTGGTACAAGCGGTGTATGATTTTCGCAGAACTGGATGGCGGAAACATAGCGGCGGAACGATCATTTTGTTTGGCAGTCTCTTTCGGTTCCCGGTCGGCGCTTCACTCAGCATGCGTCTTTTAATCCTGGTCCTTACCCTCGGTCTGGTCTCCACGCTTGCATTGGCCTCTCCTTCGGTTGAAGTAAATGCCTCGGGACAGACATCGCCACAAACCGCGGCCAACACCTCGGCCAGCTCGGGGACTATCCAATTCGAGGACATTGCGGCCAAAGCGGGACTGCACTTCACCACCCTGAACTCTCCAACGGCAAACAAAAATCAGATAGAAACTATGGTTGCCGGCGTCGCGCTGCTCGACTACGACGGAGATGGTTGGCTTGATATTTATCTGGTCAACGGGGCGGCGATACCTTCGCTGCAGAAAGAGTCGCCGGCGTACTGGAACCGTTTGTACCGAAATAATCACGACGGCACATTTACCGACGTCACTGAGCGCGCTGGAGTTGCGGGCGCGGGGTACGGAATGGGCGTTGCTGTGGGTGATTACGACAATGACGGTAAACAGGATTTATTTCTGGCGAATGTCACTGGTAACCAGCTGTTCCATAACAATGGAGATGGCACATTCACAGACGTAACTGCGAAGGCCGGATTGAGCGGCGCCGAGATGAAAGGCAAGAAAATGTGGTCCGTCGGTGCGGGTTGGTTCGACTACAACAACGACGGCCTGCTGGACCTGTTTGTGGTGAATTACTGCGTGTGGGAGGTAAACAAAGATCCAGTATGCCTGCTGAAGGATGGAGTAAGGGCATATTGCCATCCCAAGAATTACGCTTCTCTCCACAACAGCTTATACCGCAATAACGGCGATGGGACCTTCACCGACGTTTCGCAGGAGACGGGAATCTCGGCGCACATGGGTAAGGGTATGAGTGTCTCGTTTGCGGACTATGACGGGGATGGGTTCCTGGACGCCTTCGTGGCCAACGATACAACGCCGGCATTCCTCTTCCATAATCTTAAGGGAAAGAAATTCGAAGAAGTGGGAGAGATGGCAGGAGTTGCATACGCTCCAGATGGGTTCACTCTCTCGGGAATGGGATCGGATTTCAAGGACGTCAATAACGACGGGCTGCCTGATATCTGGTATACGGCCGTAGAGCGCGAAACGTTTCCTCTATTAATGAATGCGGGGAGCGGACTTTTTGATGATGTGACTCATAGCAGTGGACTGCAGTCGACGAATGACATGTCGGGCTGGGGGAATGGCATTTTTGATTTCGATAACGATGGCTGGAAAGATCTTTTTGTAGCGCGGGCGAATGTACTGGATAACGTCAGTGTGGTGACACCGAACCGGAAATATCCGGAGCCGAATTCGCTTTTCCGCAATTTGGGGAATGGGAAATTCGTGGAAGTCGGCAGAACGACGGGGCCCGATTTTCAACTCGAGGCTCCACATCGCGGGGTTGCGATTGGGGATCTGTTTAATGATGGACGGATCGACGCCGTGGTGAGCGTGCTCAACGGACCGGTCAAGCTTCTTCGCAACGTCTCGAATACCGGGAACCACTGGATCCTTCTGAAGCTAGTAGGAACCAAAAGCAATCGCATGGGGCTCGGAGCCCAGATTCACATCACGACAGAAGACGGGCGCCAGCAGTGGAATGAAGCGACGACTGCGGTGGGATATGCGTCCTCGAGTGATCCTCGAGTGCATTTTGGGCTGGCGGGGAATCAGCGGGTCAAAGACATTGAAATCCGCTGGCCAAGCGGGATCCATCAGATGCTGCACAACATGGCCGCGGACCAGATTCTTACGGTGGAAGAGCCTCTGCACTAGGTGGGGCGGCCCGAAGCCACGCCCTTTCAAACTTTTGGCGGACCATTCTGACTATTGTGGGTTCTCGGAGCCCGGCGCAGAAGTCAGACTGCGGTGAATCGCGAACTCTTTTTCGGCTTCATCTTTGTGTCCCGATCGTTGAAGTGCGGTACCCAGCGTGTTGTGGACCTCAGGATTGCCAGGAGTCAGCCGTTCCGCAATGCGCAGGGGCGGAATTGCGTCTTCGTATTTCTTCAAAGTTACGAGGCAAAGCCCCTTGCCGAGATAAGCTTCCGCGAAATTGGCATCGAGTTGGGTTGCCTCAGAGAATCGTGGAATCGCCTCGTCGCATTTTGCGTCGCGGCGAGCAAGCTCTCCTAAAATGTAGTGAGCGCCGGCGTTGCTCGGGTCGATCTTGATTTCCTTGAGAAATTCGTCTTTCGCACGAGCTGCTGCATCGGGCCCCGCATCGGGTCGCGACAAGAGCAGCCGTCCGAGCAAGAAGTGGATACCGCGAGCATTCGGATCCTTCTGGATCATGCCTTCATACTCTTTCTGAGCCTCGTCCCACTTGCCCTCCATCTCGAGAGCTTCCGCGTTCAACTTATGCGCGGCAATGGATTCGGGAGCATAGCGGCCAAGATCCTGCGCGGTTCGCGTCGATAAGTCGGAATAGGCGTGGACGATGACGAAAAGAACATCGGGGTCTTTGGGAAATTGCCGGGTCAGTTGACGAATGAATTCGTCAGTGGAGTCGCGATCGTCCATGGACAAGGCACAGCGAACCGCGAGGACTCCGGCTTGTTTCCGGACATCAGCAGGGACAGTGCTGGCCATGGCATGCTTCAGGCCGGAGATGCTTTCGCCGCAGCGCCCTTGCTCGGCCAGACTGATTGCCTTTTCAGGAGTTAAAACAGATCGAGAAGCCGGAGTGGCTTTGGATTGTTGGGCGAGCAGGATTGGCCCGTGCCAGAGACAAACGATAAGGGCGAGAGATGCAGCGGCTTCGCCCAAGGATCTATACATCTGGAAGTGAGTTTGCGAAGGAACCTCTCAAAAAAACGAATGATGCAGGCGAGGTCGTCGCCTGCATCATCATTATACGTGTTGGTTTTCAGTAGTAGAGTTTCAGCGCCAACTGTATGTTCCTCGGTGGTTGAGCACTCGTAATCTGGCCCATAGAGGAGCCATAACCCATATTGGGTGCGTTGTACTGGGTATGGTTGAAGGCGTTGACGAAGTCAGTCCGGAACTGCAACCGGAATCTTTCTGTAATCGGAAAGTCCTTATGCAAGCTGAGATCGACGTCGCTGTAGTGAGGCGATCGCAGATCTCCGAGTTGCGGCGAGCAATTGCCGAACGTTCCAAGAGCGGGTTGTGTGAATTGTCCGCTATTGACGAACCACTGACGGCCAACGGTCGGTATGAATGTGTTCGTAATTGACGGGACGCCGCTGCAGTCAAGTCGAATCCCTCGGCTGTAGGTACCAGACTGGTCCACGGCTCCTTGCGGCGGCAGTGGCCATCCGGTACGGAAGGATACGATGGGGCTGACTTCCCAATTGCCAATTACCTGATTGACCACCCCACTCGCGTTCTTGCCCAACGCCTTGCCGCGGCCAAAGGGAAGACCGTAAATGGCGTAGGCTGAAACGACGTGAGTGGCATCGTAGTAGCAAGGAGCATACTCCGATTTCTGGTCGTAGACGTTCTGCCAGTAGGCTGAGGCACTCAGAGCATTGTTCCAGGCACCGTAGTAACCGGTGCTATCGGACATGCACTTGGAGAAGGTATATGCAACTTGATACTGCAAATCATGAGTCATCTGCTTCTGGAGCACGGCCTGCAATGCGTTGTACCGCATTGTGCCGTTGGATTTGGTGCCGGAAACCAGCGCACCCGGAGTGTTAGAGGTGGGAGTGCCCCCGCCAAGGACGCTATAGAGTCCTGGGTTAGCGGAGAAATACGGGCTCGGCGCGGTGGCCCCGCCGGGAAGCAGCAGCCGCTGTGCATAGTCGAACGGCACCATCAAGTGCGTGCCCCGCTGTCCGACATATCCAATTTGGAAGGTGGTATTTCCAGCGAATTGGTGCTGGACGGTCACGTTCCACTCGTCGGCGATCGCAGGTTGAACCTTGGGATCCCAAACCCGGAGCAGGGCTCCTGAGTAGCAGGCGTACCCGGCCGAAGCTGCGCACGAGGCTGCCGTTCCACTCCCCACAATTCCATCCGTCGAGTTAGTGGGAGGAAGTAAAGCACCGGACGCAGTGGTCGAATTAATTTCCGCCGGAGTAAATGGCGGATTCAATGTGAGGCGGAGGTTTGTGCCAGTTCCCTCCATATACGAGGAGATGGTAAAGGCGCCACGGATGACGGTTTTGTCGCCCAACGCCGCAGGAGTCCAGGCGAAACCAATGCGAGGCTGGAAGTCTTTGCCTCCCCAGGTTCCGTCGTAAAGGCCGCGGCTGGCTCCGTTCTGACCGGCGAGATCAATGTTGCCGGTAGCTATGTTGTAATTTGCCTGCTGGTTGTTAGCTTCTACCCAAGGGCTGTGCGCGTCATAGCGCAGGCCGAGATTTAGAGTGAGGCGATCGGTGAAGCGCCAGGTGTCTTGCGCATAAAACCCAAACACATTGCTGGACTGCTGCCAGGTCTTCCCAGTGCTGACGCCGCGACCGAATGAGTCATCGAGGCCAAGGAAGAAGTCCGCGCCACCATCTCCACCAGTACCACTTATCCCGGAACTGGTGAATTGTCCATTGAAGTCCATGAGACCCAGTTGACCGTTGTTGCCGGCATAGAAGGTCTTGATGATCTGACGCCAGTATTGGCCACCAAACTTGAAGGTATGCCGGCCGTGATTCCAGCTAAGGCCATCCTCAACCTGCCATACATGGTCATCGAAGCTCTGGGTTTGCTCTGCAGAACCGAGGTTGGTAAGAACGGAATTGTGGAAGTTAATCGCGAGCAAGCCGGGGAGAGTTCCTGGGTTGCCATTGCCGATGCCGAGCGTGTTACCGAGCTGTCCGACGTTGGATGCCCAGCCGTTCCCGCTATTCAGCGTGATATGGCTCCAACCGAAGCGGGCGTCATTCACCAGATTGTTTCCTATCGTGCGGCTCCAGTCACCGACAGTGTTGTAAATCGGCGTCGTTGAATAGGCGTTCGACAACAGCTCCTGCGAATTGTTCGATGGATTGTTCTGATACGCGCGGGTGAAGCGGTAAGAGATATTGTCCTTTTGCGTAGCCTTAAAGTCGATCTTCAAGTCGCCCTGATCTACGTTGAAGGCGGAATTACTGACATTTACGGCGTTATTTTGGAGGTTGCCGTTGACTACCTGAGGATAGAGCGGAGATGCGAACAACGCTTTCGCCACTGGGCTGATCAGCCCAGCAGGAATTACGTTGTTCTGGAAGGGAGCGCGGTTCGCTCCAGTAAATGGGTTGTAGAGCTGGTGAATCACTTTTCCATTCGAATCCCTGTCGTTGCAAACGCCAGCAGCGCTGAATCCGCCCGTACAGATGGCACCAAAATTCCCGCCTCGCTCGGCTGCTGTAAACATCGTGTTGGCACCCGCCGAACTCGGGATGTCAAAGCGCTGCGCCTGGTAATCAGCGAAGAAGAAGAGTCTGTTCTTTACAATCGGTCCGCCCAAGGTCCCGCCGTACATGTTCCAGCGGATTTTCTGTTTAGGAAGGGCCGGGTACTGCAGATTGTTCGACCAGCTGTTGGCATTCAGGATGTCGTTCCGGAAGAATTCCCAGACGTCGCCGTGAAAGGCGTTTGTGCCGGACTTGATCGTCGCGTTGACGATTCCACCTTCAAAGTTTCCGAACTCTGCCGGAGCGTTGTTCGTGATCAGGTTGAACTCCTGGATCGCGTCCGGGGCAGGCGTGTAACCCAGCAGGTTGTCCGATACCTGGTTGTTGTCCATGCCATCGAGCAAGAAGTTGTTGGCCTGCTCGCGATTGCCGTTAATCTCGGGACGGCCACCGTAACCGCCGGTGTTGTTGCCGTTATTGAAGCTGCTGGGATCGGTGGTAACCGAGCCTGGCGCGAGGAGAGTCAATTGAACGTAGTTGCGTGACGCAAGCGGAAGATTGTCGTTGGTCGCGGCGTTGATGATGGTATCGACCTGCGTCGTGTCTGTTTCCATGACGGGTGCTGCGCCAGTGACTTCGACAGTTTCACTCGCCTGTCCGACTTTCATCGCTGCGTCCATTCGGGCAACCTGATTCAAAGTAAGCACGAATGGCGGGAACGATGCCGCAGCGAACCCACCTTTTTCAATTTTGAGCGTGTACGTGCCGACCGGTAGCTGGGTGATCCGGTAGAGGCCGCTATCGTTGGTCACGGCGCTAAAACTAACACCGCGCTCTTGGGACGTTGCGGTGACAGTAGCTCCGGGGACAGCGGCACCGCTGGGATCTGATACGGTGCCAGTGATGGAAGCCGTAACTTCCTGGCTCCAGCCAGAATGGAAGATTCCGGTCACAGCGACGAAGACAAGCAGTGAACAGAAAAGCACAGAGAACCGTCTCATCAGAAACCTCCTCGAACCTAACGAAAACATCACGCGCTAATGCTATATAGCGGACGAACAGTCATCGTCAAGAAAAAACTGCATATGCTCACAAAAAAACTAATGTGATCCTATTACGGGATTCAGCGGTTCTCTGTAGCCTGATTCTTCCCTCGCAGAGACTGAAATTAGGAGTGTTGAATTCCCGAATAATGGGTAAGTCATTATTTAAAAGGTACTTATCAGTTCCCTCGCGGGTCAATTCGTGAGTTCCGTGGAGGGAATACGCCTCGCGGGAAGCATTTCGTATCGCAGTTTCGATAAGGAGTTTTGTGATTACGATCACAAACGTTTTAATGTTGGAGCACTAGAGCACTTTGTAGTATGGTGCAGCTGCGTAGGAGCTTGGTGATGTCACCTGTCCGCAAGAACGGGCTGCCCGCGTACAAGCAGATCCAGGGCACGATTGTGAAACGGCTTGAGCTCGGGATGCTGAAGCCGGGGGATCTAGTGGACTCGGAGCGCGAGCTGGCGCGGATTCATGGCGTCAGCCTCATGACCGCTCGTCACGCACTCACGGCTCTGGAGCGCGAAGGAATGGTGGTGCGCCGCCGGGGCGCAGGTACATTTGTTGCTCCCCCAAAGATCCATTTCAATAAATTGATGAGTTATACGGAGCAGATGTCTGGGCGCGGCCTGGGTGTCTGTTCGAGAGTGCTCTCACTCGGCATCATTCATACGGAGGAGGAAATTGCTGCACGACTCTCGTTGCCAGCAAGCAATCGGCTCGTGAAGCTCGAGCGGCTGAGACTGGGTGGAGATGAACCGTTTGCCCTTGAGACCTGCTACTTTTCCGCTGATGAATTCGCCGGCCTGACGCGAGCAAGGCTGGATCGATTCTCACTCTTTTCTCTACTGGAGCACGACTACGGTCTTCAGATCGCGCATGCCGACGAAGAGGTGGATGCCACAACCGCCGACGCTCACAGCGCTCGGCTGCTGGCGATCCCTGCTGGTACGGCAGTTCTTCGGATTCGCCAGAAAATCTACTCCACACGGGGAACACCAGCGCTGTACGTGTTAGGCCTTTATCGATCCGATCGCCACTCTCTGTTTATTCGCAGATTCCGGTAGCTTTGACGCGGCGCTAAAGCGCCGCTCTTCCACGGTAGTCCGTTCGATGATCTTGGGTCTCAAATCGACAGTCTTACGGGTTCAACACAGAGGAGTTCTCGCGTACTTTTTGAGACCCCATCAGAAGATGGGCCAGTTATCGCAGCGCTAGAAGCGCTGCGCCACCAAAATGCAGTTTGAGCAAACTTTGAAGGAGTAGCGATTTTGCGTCATCTATGGTGCGGCTCCAAGCCGCGCCCTTTCAAAAACGGATTGCACAAGCCAGAACTTTTCCGCAGCCTCCCAATTCTTTTCGAGTTCGGAAATGGCTTTTTACTGAGTTCCCAGGTGCACACGTCCGGCAAGACGCAAATCCGGAATCACGAATTCAGTAAATCCATCATGTCTTACGGGCGCGAGAGACTCGCAACATTCATGTCCGGGATTCTCATATCGAACGGATGAAAACGATCCTTTGACCTGCACCTGTACGCGCAGCGGTTCGGCAGCGTAGTTCACAAACTCGACTGCCTGCAGAATTCCCTCGCGGTCCTTATAGGGTACAGCGATGGTAGTGAGCCCATTCCATAGACTCAACAACGAATCGCGTTTGCCGACGAGTCGACGGATGTCCTGGGCAAAAGTTTCAGGATCCGAAACTGGCTCAGAGAGCTCAAGCACCTTGCCGTTTCCTACCACATACGAGACCGTATGTTCGTTGAGTCGGTCCGGTTGACTGCTCTGCCATGGATAACTGCCGTGCGCATCGACCAGGACAACCGTCTTTCCCGAATTAGCGAATACGGTGATCTGTTTTTTAATTCCTTCGTCGGGCTTCGCAAACACGATTAAGACGTCAAGGGGCTCTAGATCCACAGCGTTGAAGTCTGCCGTGAGGAACACTCGAAATGGGATGTTGTGCCGGGCCAGAAGATTGGGCACTTCGTCACTTGGATCAACGTGATCGACAACCAGGCCGACGTTGGCAGCGGCTTTCAACTGTAGGTCGTTATCCTTTGGGACTGAGTAAAACTTCGCGACGTCGCGGACTTGATTCCAGAGAGCCCAAGCCGGCGCATCGTGATTGCCAAGAGATTGCTGCAGATGCGGATCAAGTTGCAGAAGTAGATCCGCGTGAAATGCGCCCGCCTCAGCGACGGCCAGTGAATAGTCTGTCGCGGTGAGTGTCTTTTGCTGGTGTGCGTCGGAGACATCCCACGAAAAGGTGTAGAGAGGAATTTGCGCGGGGTGTGCCGCCCGTTCACCCTTGACGAAAGCGAGATTCGAATCAATCCACGGCTGCGCAGTCGGGCTCGATACTTCCAGAACTGAGTCCTTCTTGATGACGAGGCCGCCTCTCATGTCGGGCTGTTTGCCGTTGCGGTTGAGCACGAGAAACTTGAGCTTTGGATAAGCGGATCGCAAACTCCGCAGAGAGTTCTGGAATTCCGTGCTCTCTGATTCCGGAGCGTCGAGAATGATTCCAGTCCAGCCATCCTTAACGCCGGCTTTTGCAGCGGCTGCAGCCTCCTGCGACGACACTTGCACGTACACTCGATATCCTTGCCTGCGCGCCGTTGCCACCAAAGAGGAAGGAGGGCCTCCTTTCCACGAGAACGCGACATCGCTGATGCCGAGCGAACTCGCGGGAGGTAACGCAGGATTGCTCCATTGCACGAACACACCACTCCAGGCAGGGGAAGAAATTATGAGAAAGAGGCTGAAGGCAACGGTTCTGGAGAAATCCATTCGATTCTTTCGCGAGTCTTGAGTAATCAAAGTTTTCCGCCCAAAATAATTTGCGGACCGTTCATGGCTGTTTCGATTTGGGCCTGGGGCGAAATCCAAATCGCAGAAACGCCGGGTGTTCGAGCGACCAGTGGTTTGCCCTGCTCCGGACCCAGAAGCAGAAGCGTGGTTGAAAAGCCGTCGGAGACCGCGCCAGTGGATGCCACGACGCTGACCGCAAATTGGGAGTCGACGGGCTGGCCGGTATCCGGATTAACAATGTGGCCCGCGGAATCACTTCCCAGCAAAGAGCGTGGTGTTTGCTCTGAGGTGGAAATGCTCTGGTCCTTGAGCAGGACGTAGGGGAGGACCTGGTGCGAGGGATCTCGCAGCTGCACACGCCATGCCGTCTGACCAGGGGGAGAACCCATTGCCAACATCGTGCTGCCCCCGGCGTTGATCAACGCGTCTCGAATTCCCTGGGAACGTAGCATCTCAGCGGCACGATCAACCGCGTAACCTTTTCCAATCGAACCTGGATCCAACTGCAGGCAAGAGGAATGAAAGGTGATTTCGTCTGGAGGAGTCAGTTCAATCTTCTCGTATCCAACACAAGCTCGAGCCTGCTCTTGCTGCGCGCGAGAAGGCATAGAATCGCCCGACAACGCGGCCTTCCACAGATTCACCAGAGGCCCGACAGTAAGGTCGAACTTCCCGCCCGAAAGTTTGGAAAACTGGAGAGACTGTTCGACGAAGAGGTAGAGGTCGAGCGGAACCTTTTCCGTGTGAAAATGAGCAGATTGATTCAAATGACTCAATGCGCTCTCGGGCTTGTAGTTGCTCAGAACGTCGTCGATGCGAACGACCTCTTGAAAGGCTTTGTCGATCGAAGCTGCGGCGTGTTCGGAAACCGCGTCATAGGCAGCAATCTCGAAGATCGTGCCCATGGCGTACTTCTTCTTGTAAACGAGAACTTTGTTCTGTGAGCTCTGCAGGGATGAGCCGAGCGAGAAGAAGAAAACCAGCACGGCGGCCGTACACCGCTTATTTGAGCGCATAGACCTCACCGCTCAAACTTGCCAAGTAGATGGCGTCCGATGCGAGTACAGGAACCGACTGCATGGCCCCGCCGCCCAGCCCGGCTCTCCAGACGATTTTTCCGCTTCCTGCATCCAGGGCAAACGTGCCTCCCGCTTGAATACAGACGACGCCTTCTCCGATTACGGGGGGCGCCGTGACCACTTCTCCCACGGCAGTTTTCCAGCGCAAGCGCCCGGCTTGAATCTCAAAAGCGTAGAGAAATCCATCTTTGCTGCCGATCACAGCAAGATCGCCAGAAACGGCGGGGGAAGAGGCGACGCCCATTCCCGTTTCGTATCTCCAACGCACTTCTCCAGTGCGCGCGTTCATGGCATAAAAAAAGAAGTCTTCAGAACCGATAAGAACCAGGTCGCCGGCTAGAGCAGGCGACGAATCGATTCCGTTTTCCGTGGGCGTGCTCCACAGGATTTTTCCGGATGCAGAGTCGAGACTATAGACCTTGCCATCCCCGCAGCCGAGATATAGCTGATGCTCAGCGGCGTAGATTGTGGAATAAATCTTTCCACCAAGTTCCTGCGACCATCTCGCGTGACCACTCGCGGCGTCGACAGCGTAGACTTTTGCATCCGCACTTCCAAAATAGACAACTCCATTGCGAACGACAGCTGATGACCAGACCTCGGCTTGACTAGCTGTTTCCCACAACTTTTTTCCCGAGTGTCGATCGATTGCGTACACCTTGCCATCATCGCATCCGAAAAGAACCAGGTTCGCAAAGAGGGAGGGCGTGGAATGAATCTGGCCGGCAGCATCAAACTTCCATTTTTCTATCCCGGTGAAAACGTCAATCGCGTGCAGCGTCCCATTGACCGATGCAACGTAAAGAATGTCGTCACCGAGCACGGGAGCCGATCGAACCGCACCCCCGGTGCGGAATTGCCAGATTGATTTTTCCGGAGGATGGAGTTGGCGTTCACCTAACCCTCCCGTCCGGGCATTGTCTCCGAGTAGAGTGGGCCAGTCGCTCGAAGATTTGGGTTGAGCTGTCTCCGTCGTAATCATCATGCTCAGAGAAGACGGTGATTAATCTGTTTCAGATCGGCAACGCCGAGCCCAAGTTTCCCTGCTGCTGCAATGTGTCCGGGCTGGCGGAAGAATAAATTCTTGGACGCGTCGTGAAAAAAGAGCCCAGTGTCGGGCGTGATGCTGCTGGGATCGTGTTGCCATACGGACGGAGCACCGTGTTCACGGCGTTTCTTCTCGATGGCTTCCAGTTCGACGGTGTCCATCGCGACCGGGTCCGTTGCCACCATGAGAATGCCGGTTTGGTCAATAAACTCCTGCACTTGCGTAAGTGGACCGCCGTGCCAGACCTGTCGCATGCCATCCATGATGTGCAGTACAGCCTTCGAGCGTAATGGTTCGACAGTGCACATCAGACCGATCAGCGGGTTGGTGAAAGTGTATGGCGGACGATGGGTGCGCGCTACGTTGTTGAAAGTGCCATAGGCCAGGTTCTTGAGGGCTCCAGTGACACCCGATGCGGAGTGATCCTTCATGGTTGGGACGTTGATGATTTTCGTAACTTCCCGGGCCACGATGGTTGCCATGTAGGAGCGGGTTTCCCACTCGCCGAAGAAATTCGCATCGCAGTAAACATCGGCTTCGTAGCCGTCGCCGCCGGATGTGAATGCGTCCTGAATACCGACAATGCGAATCTCCGGCGGCAACAGCGCCTGATAGCTGCCGACGTCGATTTCGTACGAATACCGATCGTAGACGAGGATGTTTCGCGCCGGCACACCAACCGAGCGGACTGCGGCAATAATCTCGCGGATGATCTCGGGAGAAGAACAGCAGGCAGGCGCTCCGGAGGGGTTGATCTTGATACCGACAATGTCTTTCGGATCGATAAATTTCGCCCACGCATCGCGTGGCGAGGATTCTCCTGTCAGCGCCTTCATCGACTGATCCAGCAGACGTCGCACGATCGGCTGCGAAACACGGTTTCTTACAATCGCATTCGGGTCGCGAACCTCGATCACCCGTCCGGGAAACAGCCCTGGCATGCCAAGGGGGGAAGGCTTGTAATTTGGCAGGCCATGCAATTCAACGGGCGGAGCAACAGCAGGAATCGCATCCGCGCGCATCATCGGATCGAGGCCCTGGACGAGCAACGAAGCGCTCCCGATACAACCGACTTTGACGAAAGTACGACGGTCCATATTTCTTCCGGATTTCACTCTGCGAAATCGCGGGACTGACGCTTGAAAGGAGCCGATAAGATTACGCCTGCGGGTTCTCGATTACAACTAATTGCAAGATGTGGATAGTAACTTCGTTTTGAATTTTGATTCTATCTTCCTGTTTCGGGATTATCCCGCGCGGAGTCGTTGTTTCGGGGATCGAGGGAGTCTACTCGGGACGAATGTTTTACGAGGGAGATCCCTCGGCCCGCTGGTGAAAAGGCGGGCCTTCGGGATGAACGCCGGAGAGATCGTTTTCGTTTTGGATGACGCCGCAGAAAAAGTGATATTCGAAAGTGAGGCATTATCTGGATGTGAATGCGGTAACGAATGATGACAATCCCCTCCTCAGTGGATACACTTTCGGTTCGACAAGAAACTACAGAGGTGACATGCAGAACTGGAATAAGACCTTATCCGCAATGTTTGCAGTGCTAGCCATTACTCTCGGATATTCCCTCATCTCAACAGCTCAAACGACGCCGCGTTACGATTTGCTGTTAAAGGGCGGGCATGTGATCGATCCCGCGAATCATATTGATGCAGTGCGTGACGTCGCGGTGTTTCAGGGCAAAATCGCCGCTGTGGAGAAAGACATACCTGCTGATCAGGCTGGCAAAGTTGTGGACGTATCGAAGCTGTACGTGACTCCGGGGCTGATCGACATTCATTACCACATTGGCCACGGAGGAGCGCCGCTGAACTGGTTTACTCCTGAGGCGCGAGCGCATGCGCTGCCGCTGGGGATCCCAGCAGATTTGGCGCTGCAGTCTGGAGTCACCACGATCGTGGATGCGGGTACCGCCGGTGCGGACACCTTCCTGGAGGAAAAGGAAGAAGTGATTGACCGTGCCAGAGTGCGAGTGCTGGCTTTCCTCAATATCGTGTCTGATGGGATGAATGGGGGGCTGGAGCAAAGCCTTGATGAGATGGACACGAAACTCTGCGCGGCGACGATCAAGAAGTATCCAGACATCATTGTGGGAGTAAAAACGGCCCATTACTGGACGAACGAGGCGTGGGATGCAGAGCACGTGCCGTGGGCTGCCGTAGATCGAGCAATTGAATGTGCGACTCTCGCCAATGTACCGGTGATGTACGATTTTTGGCCGCGTCCAGATCGGACTTATGAAGACCTACTGAAGAAGATGCGTCCGGGGGACATTCACACCCACGTGTTCGCGCAGCAGTTCCCGATTATTCTTGCCGACGGAAAAATTAATCCCGCACTGGCGGAAGCGCGTGCGCGCGGCGTGATCTTTGACGTGGGGCACGGAGCGGGCAGCTTCTGGTTTCGCAATGCGGTTCCTGCGGAGAAACAGGGCTTCATCCCCGATTCCATGTCCACCGATTTGCACACGGGCAACTACAACGTGGTCAGCATGACGAACGTGATGTCAAAATTCCTGGCGATGGGCGTGCCTCTGGAAGATGTCATTCGCCGATCGACGGTCAATCCGGCGAGCGAGATTCACAGGCCGGAATTGGGCACATTGTCTGTCGGCAAGGAGGCAGACATTGCTGTACTGGAGTTGAAGAAAGGTCATTTCAGTTATATCGATTGTGGCGTTGCGAGAATGGATGGAAACGTAAACCTGGAAGCACGCATGACCATTCGCGCCGGACGCATTTCGTGGGATCCTTCCGGTATCAGCATGGTGGAGTGGGAAAAAGCGCGTCCGCAATATTTCAGCAGCCCCGATCGAGGAAACGCGTTGCCGGCACGAGCCGACGATTATCCGCGAGACTGAAGTGGGTAAGGGGGCAGGAGTGACCGCTCAACACGAGCAGGCGCATGCTTTTTATTTCACGAGATTCAGGATGCCGAAGTGCTCTGGAACGTGGAAACTGTCGCGCATAGGGGCGCGCCATGCGAGGTACCGTCGAACAGGTGGCGGTCCCTGACAACGAAATAAATTGATGCGAAACGTGTTGCCAGCTTCGGCGGGACGAGTATCGATGGCAGCATAGGGAATTCGCATTGCTCCGTACCAGACGTGAGCGGCCGTATCGATTCGAGCTGAAACCTCGAATCCTGAGTTCCATTTCCATCCACTGTCATCGTGCCGATCGAGATTGATATCCAGATCAACCCACTCCCCTTGCGGTGAAAGCTCAAATTCCTTGTAGCGTCGTATGTTTTTGAAATCCGAGCCGATGAAAGCTTCCGCTACGTCCCAATTCCAAAGCTCATTCGTTTCGGCGGACGTATTTGGATTCGGTTTCAGATACAGCTCTTCGTATGGACAGATAAAAAGGATATAGAGGTTCTGCTTGGTCCAGCGGGTCCGGATTTCGGTTCGATATTTGGGCTGGGGCGCGGCATGGGCATCGTTCTCCATGTAGATGGGATCGGCTCCGCTCCAGAAGAAAGAGGATGGATTCGTATCGAGGTGGGGGTCGGACTCAGCCCACTTGCTCTGGATCATTGGATCGCCTGCAAAGGCGTAAGCGCCGCAAGCAAGGAACAGCAGCAGCAAGCGAGAGATACTATTCATACGAAATTCCTTCCGTTTCAGCAATGGAGCGGGTTAGGGATTGGTTCCGAAAATGGCCAGCCGTGTGAGGTGATAAGTCATCAGTTGATCGGGGGAAAGGAGCGCCTCACGAAATTCTCTTACGGCCTGCTGAGTATTTCCCAGGGCATCATCGAGCATCGCGGCATTGTAAAGCCACCTTCCAGTTGGTGAACTGTTCTCGCCAGAATTCTTCATACGGTCACGAATGGACTGCAGCTTCTGTTTTGCTGATTGCGGATCGGAACCTGGAAGCTGTTGCGACGCTTTCCAAGTCCAAACAGCATCTTCGAGATTCGTTTGGTCGGACGCTTGCTTGAAATGATCCCGAGCTTTCTCTGGCAAGTTGCACTTCTTGTAGACATTCCCAATCTGATAGTTGAACCGGGCAGAGCGGAGAAACGGATCAAGGCCATCTTGGGTAAACGGCAAATCGGCTACGGGCTGCGCCAGATGGTCGAGTATCTTGGTTGCATTTGAACATTGTCCCAGTTGAGCCTGTGACAAAGCGTACTGGATTTGCACTTCAAGCCAGACCTGCCGCACGTTAGTGCCACCTTCTTCCCGTTGAAAGAAACGATTGTGGAACAGTGCGGTTGCTTTCTCGAACTCTCCGGCTTCTGCCAAATTCAGAATTAGCTCATAAACGAGAGAGGTTGGGACACTAGCGAGGTCGGGATACTGCTCCAACGCCGCCACCCTCTCCTGCGGCGAATGTCGCAAAATGCTGAGAGCCTGATCGATTCCCGTATAGAGAGCAAGATTGTGGCTATCGGCGTGAAGGCCCTCCTGGAATACGGTGAGTGCTTGTTCCGGATTGTCTTTCGCATGCAGCAGAGCGCGCCCAAGGCTGGCATCGAGGACCGGAATTTGCGGATTCAGTTTGCGAGCCTGGTCCCAGTGCGCGAGCGCCTCATCCGTTTGTCCCTTAGAAAAGTAAAGTGTTCCAATCAGGTAATGCGCACTCGCGTCTTGCGGATTGGCATTCGAAGCAGCGGACAGGACCTGTAAATCTTGCGCACGGCTAGGGAACACATAGTCAGTGGGAAGTTTCGCAGCTGCGCTGAAATCGTCGGAACCGGATTGCCCTAGTTTCTCGCGGCAATATCCGCGATAGTATGCAATCAATGGATGCCGATTGGGATGAAGTTGGCCAGGTTCGCTCTCATCCGCCACAGCTGAAGGGTAATTGGTGGACAGCACGGCAAGCGCCTGTGAATAGATTCCCAAGCGAAGGTATTCCGAAGCTATATTCAAGACACGATCAGCGTCGTCGGCGAGATGATGCAGGTCCGACTTGTCGATCTGCTCGAGTAGAAAATAGCTTTGAGGAAATCGCGCCAGCCATTCCTGCGCAAGCTTCTGCGATTTCTCTCTCTGTCCGCCGACGCGAAGGACAGCAACCATCTCTTCGGCAGTGCGAAGGTCGTCCGGAGCGGCATCCGCAGCAAGTTGCAGGTAGAACTCGGCGTGCTCCAAGTTCCCTTCGCGGGCTGAGAGTTCGGCCAAGCGTAATTCGGATGCGGCACGGAAGGCTGGCAGAAGCGCAGCAGCTTCGAAAGATTCGCGTGCCTGTCGGTTCTGGTTTAGGCCGTCATATGCAATGCCGAGGTAATAAGAGATCTCCTGGTCCGAGGTATTGCGAGCATGAACGGACTCTAGAAACTGTCTTGCTTCCTGAAAGCGCAGCAAGCTCGCCAACAGCCGTCCTGCAGCTTTGCGCAGTTCAAAGCTCTCGGGAAACTTGGCTGAGGCATCCTGATAGGTTTGCAGTGCGGTCAACAGATTGCCGTCGAGTTCCTGGTCTTTTCCCAGTTGAAGCCAACCGTCTTCCGAGCGACGTGCGGGTTCCGGGATCTGATACGACGGTTGCGGTCCAACATGCACGTCTTCGATGGGAGTCCAATCATACTGACCTTCGGTCTGATGGAGCAGAACGGTATCGTTTGCATCGCGAACTTCAAAACTGTATTTCTGCTGCGGGTCTGCGTTCGCGAGTTCGTGAGTCCAGGTGCGTTGCGGAACGAGGTCGGCTTTTTCCTGGAAGACAGTCTTATCTCCCAACGCAATACGCAGCGTCGCTCCTGGAACGGCCTGATTTATGTTGAGGCCGGTGACGAGCGCATTTTCCTTTCGGCTTAAATGGACGACGCCAGCGAGATTCGCCCGCGAAATTCCGCCAATATCACGCACCGGCATCCAAAACTCAGAGAAGCTGATCGTCTGCCGTGGCTCAAGGAACGCATACGTCTCTTGATTGCGAAATAATCCTGCCTGAATCTCGACGTAGGCGCTGTCGTTATCCGAGAGTGTTTTGCGCCAGTCGAGTCCGTCGGGATCAGTGCCCCAAGACCATATTTTTTTCGCAGGAAGTTGAGAGTAGTCGGCATAGTGCGCGGTTCCGGTATTTGTATGAGGATGCCAAACACCCATGAAAGGCTCGCGGCTGGCATGCACGAATAGAGACACCGGACCCTTGGTCTGATTCTTGATGATGCTGAGATCGATACCATCTGCTTCAACAGGCCAAGGCTCGACCTCGCGGAAGCCGTGGCTGGCCGTGAAGCGCATGGGATATTGGATTCGCGAATCATCCCAGACCTGGACGCCAGCGTTATTCCACCAGTAAAAACGGTGGCGGACGTCGCTGCGGTTGTTGAGCGTGACTTTTTCCTCGAGAACAGTGGAATGCGGCCTGAGCACGAGTTCCACCGACCATTGCATTCCATAAACGCGATCGACGTTGCTCACGACAACGGAAGCACTGCCGTCATCTTTTTTGCCGAAAGCAAAGTCAACTGGAGAGAGGCTGACCCAATTGTGGGATACGGGAAAGTTGAATTCGACTCCGAAGGCAGCCCACGCGCCCCGATAGGAGATAGCAGCCTTCTTGATGGAGGGATTTTCGTAGAACATCGGCTGGCCGCTGATCTTATCGGTGCAGCTGTAGATATGGCCCCCGAGATCAGGCAGAACCGAGCACTTCAAATATTCATTTTCCAGAAACACAGCGCGCCAAGCGTGGTCGGCACGGTGGCTGGTCAAATTGTCGCGCAGGGTATAGGGATAATTGAATCGGCTGTTCGCGTATTGATCGAAGGGCGGATTAGGATCCGGCGCCGCTTCTTCGTACGTGGGCAGAGTCAGAGTACCTTGCCATACGCGAACTTGAGCTGTTGGCAGAGACGCCGATAACAGTAGGAGGGCCGCAAAAATTCTAAGTGTCATCATGTTCGGGCCATACGTTGCACCAAGGAACGGTACAAAGTAGCACAGCCGAGGCGGTTCCGTCGGTGAGCGGCAGTGTGATCCTTTAGATTTGGCTGGCCGCTCCGAAGTATCGGCGTGCAACAGCCCCATCACTTCATTCCAAACAGACTAGTATCTTCTTGAAACGGGATGAATTCTCGCTCCAGGACCGCAGTGCCTGCGCGGCTTCTTCAAGAGGAACAACCAGACTGACGGCCTGATCCACAGGAAACTTCCGCTGTTCCAGCATCGTGATCACTGCCTGAAAATCTTCCGGTAGCGCGTTGCGTGATCCGAGGATGTCTAATTCCTTCTGCACGAACAACCGAGTCTCGTAGCTGACCAACTCCTTCGCATACCCGATGTAGACAACCCTGCCGGTAAAAGCGACTTCCTCGACGGCGGCGCGGAAGGTTGCGGGTGTGCCAATCGCTTCGATCACTACATCGGGGCCACAGCCTTGCGTCATTTCCGTCAAGCATTCATGCAATGACTGATGCCGAGTGTTGATGGTATGAGAGCCACCTGCAGCTCGTGCAAGCTGCAGCTTTTCGTCATCGACGTCGACGCAGATCGTGGTTGCACCGCGAGAACTGGAAGCAGCGACCGCTCCGAGCCCCACTCCGCCGCAACCCAGGATTGCCACAATGTCCTTCGCGGATACCCGTCCCCGTGCGGCAGCATGAAATCCGACGGTCAGCGGTTCAACCAAACAGAGTTCCTTCGGCGTAAGTTTGGCGGGATATAGCTTGTCTGGCGGCAGCACGATGAATTCAGTGAGTCCACCGTCTCTTTGTACGCCGAGCGTTTGATTGAACTGACAGGCGTTTGGCCTTCCGCGCCCGCAGGAGGAGCATTTACCGCAGCTTGTATAGGGAGAAACAGCCACATCGGTTCCAACCGACAGGCCGGTGTTATGGCCAGCTTCGACGACAGTGGCACACAGTTCGTGCCCAGGAATCCGTGGAAAGGAAACAAGGGGATTCAAGCCACGGAAGGAGTTTAGATCACTTCCGCAGAATCCCACCATCCGAACCTTCAGCAGTATTTGTTCGCCGGTGGCAATCGGCTGCGGGATGGTCTCAATCGTTGCGTGACCGGGTTTCTGAAGTACGAGTGCTTTCAACGCGGCTCCCTGCTCCAAGTACACAGATTCATCCACATTGTACGTATGAGGCGTAGCTTTCGGCAGGAAACGGATACGGGGCGGGAATCGTGCGAGAATCGTCGACAGCTTATGGGATATTACTTCGAACGCAGCCAGGTAATCGAAACACGACTGACTGGTTACGACCTGATCAACTATCCCATGTTGAACAAGGGCACCGCCTTCACCGAGGAGGAGCGCTCAGAGTTCGCCCTGCATGGACTGCTGCCGCCTCATATTGGCAAGCTGGAGGATCAGGCAGCACGCCGCCTGAAGGTGTTACGCAGTTTCAAGACTGATTTCGAGCGCTACTCCTATCTCCGGGATCTGCAGGATACCAACGAGACACTCTTTTACGCTGTGTTGGTCAGCAACATCGAGGAGATGCTGCCGCTGGTTTATACGCCGACTGTGGGGGAAGGCTGCCAGCGTTTTAGCGAGATCTGGCGGAAGCCGCGCGGACTGTTCCTGAGTTATCCCAACAAGAAACGCATCCGTGAGATTCTTTCGCACCGCCGCTACGACCAAGTGCGCGTGATCGTGGTCAGCGATGGTGAGCGCATTCTAGGATTGGGCGACCAGGGAGCCGGTGGAATGGGCATTCCAATCGGTAAACTCGCGCTATACACGGCCTGCGCAGGCATTCATCCTGAAGAATGCTTGCCGATCCTGCTCGACGTTGGAACTGACAATGTCACTAGGCGCAATGATCCGCTGTACATCGGGTGGCGCAATGAGAGAGTGCGGGGCGCGGAATACGATGACTTTGTGGAAGCATTTGTGGAGGTCATTGTTGAGCGCTGGCCGCACGTGCTGCTGCAATGGGAGGATTTTGCCGGAAGCAACGCAGGAAGGCTTTTCGAGCGTTATCGTGATCGGCTGTGCACCTTCAACGATGATATCCAAGGGACAGCGGCGGTGGCGACTGGTGCACTGCTGGCTGCAATACACGTCACCGGCATTCCTGTCAAAGAACAACGCATTGCACTTCTTGGGGCAGGCTCGGCGGGAATTGGGATCGCTTCGCTACTGCTGACCGCGATGGTTGAGGCAGGGTTGAGTGAAACTGAAGCGCGTCGCAGATTTTATGCCATCGATCGCGATGGATTGCTGGTGGAAGGCCTTGCCAGCAACCGGGCGGCACAAGCGCCGTTTATTCACGCGCGCTCCGACGTCGCCGATTGGAAGCTCCAATCTCCGGGAACCATTACTCCTCTGGACGTGATGATCAATGCGAAGCCGACAACACTCATAGGCGTCTCAGGACAAAAAGGCACGTTTACAGAAGAGATCGTCCGCGCAATGGCTCAGACGGTAGAAAGGCCGGTGATTTTCCCACTCTCGAATCCGACGTCGCGTTGTGAAGCGACACCAGAAGACCTGATGCGCTGGACAGATGGCCGAGCCATTATCGGAACCGGAAGTCCGTTTCATGCTGTGGACTGGAAAGGACGTAAAATTCCAGTCGACCAGACTAACAACTCCTACATTTTTCCGGGCGTTGGATTAGGCATTCTGGCAGTAAACGCACAGCGCGTGACCGATTCGATGTTCATGGCCGCGGCACAAGCACTCGCCGAACTCTCGCCCGCAAAGCAGAAACCTTCCGAACGCTTGCTTCCTCCGGTGACGGAGCTTCGGAGCGTGTCGGTCGCGGTGGCCGAAGCTGTTGCGCGGCAAGCAATCAAGGATGGTGTCGCCGACGCTCTTGATGACGAGACACTCGGGGCGCAGATTCGCGCTCACGTGTGGGAACCAACTTATCTTCCGTACAAGTTGATGGTTAACTCGCAACGCAAGTACTGAGCGCAGACCGCAGCTAAGCTTCTCGTTCGGGAAGGAACCTCGCAGGACGCGGGTTGATGTCGAGCGGAATTGTGGCTGACCCAAAGTAATCCACCGTGGTGAGGGAAATCACGGAGCGCGTAGGCGCCGCCTTCTATAATCTTCGTGCATGTTTGAATCGCAGCTTACATTTTCATAGGGAGACTTTTCATGTCAGCAAAGCGTGTCGGGATTCTTACCGGAGGCGGAGATGTTCCGGGGCTTAATTCAGTAATTAAATCGGTAGTCTACCGGGGAGCCGAGATCGGGTGCGAAGTCGTGGGCATCCGCCGAGGTTGGGAAGGATTGACGCACGTCGATCTGAAAGATCCGGCCAGCCGTGCGCGGTATGTCCTGCCACTGAATCGGGAAAACACCCGCACCATCGATCGCACCGGTGGCACCTATCTGCACAGCTCCCGCACGAATCCCACGAAGATGGCAAAGCTGCCGCCCGTGCTCGCCGGCCAGCCGTTCCAGAGCAGGGAAATCACCAAGAAAGGTGTAACCAGCACGGTGTTCGACGTGACGCCAGCGGTGCTAAAGAATATCGAAACGTTGGGCCTCGACTACCTGGTTGCGATCGGCGGCGACGATACGCTCAGCTATGCCGCCGAACTCAACCGACAAGGCATGAAGGTGATCGCCGTGCCGAAGACCATGGATAACGATGTTCAACATACGGAGTACTGCATCGGTTTCTCAACCGCCATCACACGAGCCATGGACGCGATCGAGCGGCAGCGCACTACAGTGGGCTCGCACGAGCGGATCGGCATTTTCCGCGTTTTCGGCCGCGATGCCGGTTACACCGCCCTCTACACCGCATACGTCACGGCATTACGTTGCTGCATTCCCGAGTACAAAGTCGATTTGAAGCACCTGATCGAGATATTGATCGGCGATAAGCGTAGCAATCCCAGCAACTACTCGCTGGTGATTCTGTCGGAAGGTGCCGAGTGGCAAGGCTACAAGGTGAAAGAATATGGCGACCCTGATGCCTTCGGGCATCGCAAGAAAATGAGCGTGGCCGAGGATCTGAGCAGCGAGATCAAGGCGGCCACCGGGGAAGAAACGGTCGTCAGCGATTTGACGTACGACTTGCGTTCAGGCAGTCCGGATTTCGTTGACCGCATGGTGGCCTACACCTTTGCCGGAATGGCCATGGATGCTCTGCAAGAAGGAAAGACGGGCGTGATGACCGCGATCAGCGGCGGATGCTACACGATGGTGCCGATCCCAGATCCCAAGCTGGGGCCGCGCAAGGTGGACATTGCCACAATGTACAACACCGAACGTTACCGGCCGACTTATGTCCGCAAGCTGGGGCTGCCAATTTTCCTTACGCGGGCATAGCCGGCTGGTGATGTGGCGGGCCAAAGGCGGCCGTGGAGCAACAACGACAACGGCCGGATGCTCAGCCCGTTCTTCATTGCCATCCGGCACACTGACGTTTCTTCGTAGTGAATAGGCGCGGTGCCGTCGTCCGCCAGGCTTCGGAAAGACTCCCTTATCTAATCCGCCGCGCCTAGTTCCAACGACCTCGAAGGATCCTGTCGGGAAACCCGGCACGCTCGTCGGGAGTACCGACACTCCTGCGCTTAGAAACCGCGTAAGTCCTGCATTTCTCTATTGGTCCGCCAAGTGCATTTAGAGAGTCGGCTGTCACCATTGACGGCCGAGGAGGCGGGAATCATGGCTGGAGAGAATTGGACGTTCTGGCTCAACATGACGAACTTCGCGTTGGGCATTGTCACGCTGCTTGCGGTTGTCGTCGTGGCGGGGGCAGTGAGTTGGGATCTGTTTTTCATGTGGCTACGCAAGGTGCGCACTGGAGATGCTGTCGACATCAACGGCGTCAACATGCAACGACTCATGGCCGAAGTTCGGGCAGGGTGGGAAACCGATGCTCACAGCCTGTCGGTGCCTGGACTGGGACTGACCATGGCGGATGGCGGCGAGAAGATCGATCCATCCGAAAAGCCGGAAGAAAAAGAATCGCGGCGGAAGTGACTTATGGGCTGCCCATTCCTCAAAGAAGGTCGCGCACGATACTGCCACGCCGCTCCGGTGAAGAAACTGATCCTGGACGGACCGGGAACGACAGATGGGGGACGGTGTGCCTCCGCTGCCTACCGCAAATGCGAACTGGTCGCGCAAGATGCTGTAGAGGGGACTCTCTGTCCTCACCTGGAAGAGATTCGAGTCCAGTATTGCGGCGTCTCATCGATCACGAAGCTGGTTCCGTTCAGCGATTCGGAGCTGTCGAGTTGCACGAGTGACAGTTATCGATATTGCGATTCTTACCTGTCACTGGCCCGGCCACATCCGAGCACGCCGGACGCGAAACTGATGTTCTCTCCGAATCACTTCTGGCTGGATCGCGAGGAAAACGGGCTTTGCCATATCGGCATCGACGGATTTCTTGCGGATGTAGCCGGCAACGTCGAGGGAATTACTTTTGCGACGCTGCATGGGACGCATTGTCCGGCAGTGGCTCTTACCATCCACGGAGTGGAGTGGCCGATGAGCTTCCCCAATCCCGTGATGATTCAACGAGTGAACAGCCGGCTGCGAAGCGATCCGGCGAGAGTGACGGCGGATCCCTACGGCGGGGGCTGGCTCTTTGAAGGATACGAAGTGCCGGAGCGCACGCGCGCGAGCCTTGTCTCAGGGAAACAGGCTGAAGCATGGCAAGCGGAGGAACGGATACGGCTCGAACGGGAGATCCATGAGACGCATGCTCCGGGCTGCGACGGTGGCTCACCGGTGCGCGGAGTGGCTCAGCTGTTGCCGCGACACCATGTGGTCTGTCTATTCCAGCACTTCTTCTCAAATCGTGGTTGGGTGGCAGAGGAGTAAACGTGAAGCGCTTTCTGCTGATGTTCGGACTCGGGTTCGTGGTGGCGCTGCTGGCGGGATGGGTCGCATTTCCACGAGTGCTTTATGTGCAGAAACAGCAACCGTTGGAGTTCCGGCACAAAACGCATGCAGAAAAATCCGGCGTCGCGGAGTGCAGCGAGTGTCACGCCCTTCGCGATGACGGCGCGTTTGCTGGAGTTCCCGCGATGGAAAAATGCACCAGCTGCCACGCGGACAAAATTGGCGAGAGTAAGGCAGAAGCCACGCTAGTTGACACGTACGTCAAGCTCGGACACGAGACTCCATGGCTTGTGTATGCGCAACAGCCGGCGAATGTATGGTTCTCGCATGCCATTCATGTGAAGCGCGGCGGGTTGAAGTGTGAAGACTGTCACGGAAAATTCGGCGAGTCCGATCACGCGAAGATTTACGAGGTAAACCGCATCAGCGGATACAGCCGGGACATCTCGGGACATTCGATGACGCGACTGCGTCGTGCACCAGGAGACGGCATGACGATGAGCGACTGCGAGGGCTGCCATCGAACGCGTCACATTGAGGTGGGATGCCTGGGTTGTCATCAGTGAAGGGAGAAGCATGAAGTTCTCACGTCGAGATCTGCTGGTGTGGGGCGCGGGAGCCGCGGCGGGTCTGGTGGTGACGCCAGTTCCGTGGAAGCTGCTGGATGACACATCGAAATGGAGCCAGAATTGGCCGTGGATTCCGCAACCTGCGCGTGGGCCGGTACAAGTGAAGCAATCGGCCTGCACGCTGTGTCCAAATGGATGCGGGGTGAAAGTGCGGATGGCGAGCGGATGGCCGGTCGGAGTGGCGGGTGTGGCGAGTCATCCCGTTACGCGTGGCGCGCTTTGCCCGTTGGCCTTTGGAGCACACCAACTGAACTGGCATCCGGATCGGTTGCGCACGGTGCGGCATCACGGGAGTCCGGCCTCGTGGGACGATGCACGGGCTGCATTCGCGAAGGCATGCGGCGAAGGACGGGTTGTGGTCATCGATGGCTACCCGGGACGGGCAGCTTCGGCTGTACTTGAAGCGTTTGCGGAGAGGCGAGGCGAGTATCGCGTTGTACGCGGCGCGGAGACGCGGGCACTCACGCCGTATGAAAAATGGAGTGGAGTTCCAGCGGAGTCGTTTGGATACGATCTTGAAAATGCCTCCACGATTCTGAGCTTTGGTGCACCAGTGCTGGATGGGTGGGGCGCACCAGGAAGGTTTACTCGGCTGTGGGCAGAGCGGGCGGCAGGTCAAGTTGATCCCCTGATGCGCATCATCCAGATTGAATCTTTGCTCTCACGTTCGGCGGGGCGCGCTTATCAATGGATCAGTATCCGGTCGGGATCGGAAGGTATTTTGGCGGCAGGTATTGCGCGCGTGCTTCTTCAAGAGAAACTTGTGAAGACAGGCGGTCCCATCCCGGAAGTCACCCTTGATGAAGCTGCTTTGCTAACGGGATTGGACGCGACTGCGATCCGCGAGTTGGCGCGGACGATTGTTGTGCGGGGTCCTGTCATTGCGATTGCGAACGATAACAATCCGTCGGTTGCAGCACTGAACGTTGTGCTTGGAGCTGTAGGGACTCGCGGCGGGGTCGTTCGGCGGTCGAAGACAACAAAGGTTTACGCCAGTGCAGATGCAGCGATTGCGTCGGCGCGGGCGGTGATTCTCGATTCCAGCGTGCCTTGGAATTTTGTGCCGCAGACCGACGCGGAAGTATTCCGTTTTGCCGCGTGGAACGGCAGTCCAACCAAAACGGACTGGTTCCTGCCGGCGCCAGGATTTCTAGAAGAGCGGACGGATGTGCCCACAGCGCCGACATCCGGGGTCGAAACCTACGCGCTCGCGGCGAGCCTGGCAAAAGCTGCGCATAAGACACAGAGTTGCGCGGAGTTTCTGGTGAGCGTAGATCCCAGTTTGTCATCCGCGGAAAAGATCATCCATACACGCTGTGCGGAATTGTTCCACGCCAAAAGAGGGAACCTGCATTCGCGAGAAGAAACTGCGGTGGCGAAGATTGCATCGGCGCAGAAATTGGAAGAGCAACTTTGGAGTGGAGCGGTCTGGCTTGGCGAGCCGGCATCCGGTGAGAGCATTCGCTGCGCGCTCAAACAATGGCCCGCGGCTGATGCAGGCTCGCCTTCGGATTGGACTGCAAGCTGGGCGGCACCGGTAATGCCACCACTGGCCTCGAAGCTATACCAGGAATCGGGCTTGCGCGAATCGCAGAGGAGGAATGCATGAGCGCCCGTTACGGCATGGTGATCGATCTGGATCGGTGCACGGGATGCGGATCGTGCATGGTGGCGTGCGCGGCGGAGAACAACGTGCCGGCGCTTCCTCAAGCAACGGCCCGCACCGGGCTGACGCCGATGCTGGTACGCAGGCTGTCGAACGGTCTAGAGGGCAATCTGGGCCGTGAAGCGTTCATTCCGATTTTGTGCATGCACTGTGAGCACGAGACGCCGTGCGTGCACGTTTGTCCACAGCAGGCGGTGGAAGTAGATGCGGCGACGGGCATCGTGATGCAGATGCCGCAGCGCTGCCTGGGCTGCCGCTATTGCATGACGGCGTGTCCTTATCACGCACGGTATTTCAACTGGTGGGATCCGTCCTGGCCTGCCGGAATGGAAAAGAGCCTGAATCCGGGAGTTGCTTCGAGAATGCGCGGCGTGGTCGAGAAGTGCAATCTTTGTCACGCACGATTCCACGCGGCGAAGGAAAAGGCAGCTGCCGCAGGACGGCGCGAGATCGATGCTGCCGATTACATTCCCGCGTGTGTGGAGGCTTGTCCGACGAGAGCAATTCGATTTGGCAATCTAGCGGATCCAAACGATCCAGTTGCGCAAGAAGCGCACTCGGCGAACGCGTTCCGGCTACTGGCTCGCATCGGAACAGAACCCAAGGTTTATTACAAGTCGGATGAAGCGTGGGTGAGGAGCATGGCTGAACCCGGTGAGCAGAGTGGCAGTCCGGTCAGATCGGCCGATAATTCGCGCAACCAATCGGAGGTACAACATGTCTAGTGCGGCTCTCGCCGACGGTCGATGGATCGCTCGCGGCGAAGAGCGAGTCTCATTACCACGATTTCTAGCCTGGCTTAGTCCATGGGTGGTCGTGCTGGCGATCGGGGTCTATGCCGCTGGCTTGTGCCTGTACTACGGCCTGAACCAGACGAACATGGACAACCGCTTCGCGTTCGGCCTCTGGATCTTTCTGGACCTTGGAATCATTGCGCTTGGGGCCGGAGCTTTCTTCACCGGCTTTCTGGTTTACATCCTCAAGCGCGCCGAGTTGAGGCCGATCCTGAACACGGCCGTCGTCGTGGGTTTCATTTGTTACAGCGGCGCAGTGGCCATCCTGGGAATTGATGTCGGGCAGCCTCTGCGATTCTGGTTCACCTTTTGGCATCCGAATACGCACTCGATGCTAACCGAGGTGACCTTCTGCATTACGTGCTATTTGACGGTACTGTGCCTGGAGTACATTCCAATCGTTCTCCGCAACCGGCAATTGCGCAAGCTCCCATCGTTCCTCGTGTTTGAACATCAGCTTCACAAGTTAGTCCCAGTGCTGGCAGGAGTTGGAACCCTGCTCTCATTTTTTCATCAAGGATCACTTGGCGGACTTTACGGAGTACTGCGCGGGCGTCCGTTCGCGTTCCGGCAGGGCGTCTTCATTTGGCCTTCTACTTTCTTTCTTTTCATCTTGTCGGCAATTGCAACGGGACCGAGTTTTTTGATGTTGGTAACGGCGACTGTGGAAAGCGTTACGGGCCGGAGACTGGTCTCGAATGACGTGTTCCGGCGCTTGGGCCTCATTTCCGGTGTGCTGTTGGGAATTTACGTAGCGGCGAAGTCGATCGACACACTGATTTGGCTGAATCGTACTTCTCCGTCCGAAGGATTTGCCGCTTGGCAGTATTACATTTATAAGCCGTTCGGCACGCCGGTTCTATTCGCGGAGATTGTGTTGTTTGGACTACTCCCGGCATTCCTGCTCACATTTCGACGCACTGCAGAGCGGCGCGGATGGCTCCTGAGCGGCGCGGCACTTGCGTGTTGCGGAATTCTGATGAACCGGTTCGTCATGACCGTCCAGACCTTAGCACTACCCACTCTGCCGTTTGACGAATTTCTGCGATACACCCCGAGTTGGCAAGAGATAGCCAGCTTTGGCGGAGTCATCGCTTACGGCGTTATTGTTTACTCGCTGTCCTATCGATATCTGCCTTTGTTTCCGAAGTCAGGAGGAGAGAATTCTCATGTTTCCGGGAATTGATGGGTTTCATTGGACGGTCGGTCATGTTGTCTTTCTACTGCTATTCTTTGCGGTCGCCTCGACGATCCTCGGGACGGTCGCTTCCGCAGCGTGGCGGACGGCGCACGACTTTCGGAGCCATCACGCAATCGATCTGTGCTGGAAAGCGGATTTCGCAGAGTTGCCCGAAGCGGACCGACGATGCCGTCACGAGCTGTCGGGCAGAGTTATTTCGAGAACGTGCGACAACCAGTTTGATTGCCGCACCTGTCAGAACTATTCGCACTTTGCTGTACTGCCTGCAACGGGAGTAACGCAAGATCTAGGCCTTGATTATCCGGCGGACCGTCTTTACCACCGGGGACACACTTGGGCCAAGCCAGAAGCAGATGGGACAGTCAGCATCGGGCTGGATGCGGTCGCCGATCATTTGATCGGACCGCCCGATTCCGTTGAAGTGCCTGAGATCGGCCAACAACTCGACGTCAATCAGATTGCCTGGCGCGTCAGGAAAAATGGGAAAGAGGTCCGGGTGCGAGCGCCGTTGGAGGGGACTGTCATCTCGATTGGTGGCCGCGAAGAGAATTGGTCTATGAAAATCCGTCCACGGCTGGATGTGCAAGACCCGAAAACAACGCGGCATCTGCTACGTGGACCCGAGGTCCACGGATGGATCTCGCGGGAGTTGGAGAGGCTTCAATTACAACTTCGCCCTGCGGGTACTCAGCCAACGCTGGCGGACGGAGGAATGCTGATACACGGATTGATAGATGCGCTTCCGGAGGCAGACTGGAATACAGTTCTCGCAGATACGTTCCTGGAAGTATGAAGCCGCAGAAGCGACATCAGTGCACAATCTCGTAGCGCTTCAGCTTGTCGTACAGCGTAGATCGATCAATTCCAAGCGCGGCCGACGCTTCCTTCACGTTGCCGTGTTTCCTCTCCAGCGCGGCGACAATGGCGCGGCGTTCAAGTTCGCCAAGAGGAACCTCCGGAATCTCCCAGGCCTGTTGCGAGCCAGCGCTCTGCAGCCATGAGAAATCCTGTTCATCGAGCATGCCATTTCGACAGGTAACAATCGCTCGCTCAATTACATTTTCCAATTCACGAACATTCCCGGGCCAGTCGTGGGCCATGAGCACCTTCAGTGCCGCCGGCGAGATGCCGTGGACGTCTCTGCCTAATTCTGAAGAAATGCGATTCACGAAGTGTTCGGCCAGTAAGGGTACGTCCTCGCGACGCTCGCGTAGTGCAGGCAAGCGAATCTCAATTACATTCAGCCGATAGAACAGATCTTCGCGGAATCGTCCATGTTGGACTTCCTGTGCAAGGTTTTTGTTGGTAGCTGCGATAATGCGAACGTCGACCTGAACCTCTTCTGTTCCCCCAACCCGATAAAAGCGCCGTTCCTGCAGGACGCGCAAGAGATCGGCCTGCAGTTTGGGAGAAATATCACCGATCTCATCGAGGAAGAGAGTTCCACCGTTGGCCAGTTCAAATTTGCCCTTTGATTGTCCATTTGCTCCGGTGAAGGCGCCCTTTTCGTAGCCGAATAGCTCGCTCTCGAGCAAAGTCTCGGTTAAGGCAGCGCAGCTGACCACGATGAACGGTTTATCTGCGCGACTGCCGGAATAATGGACGGCGCGAGCGACGAGTTCCTTCCCGGTTCCACTCTCACCACGAATCAGGACCGTGCTGCGAAGGCTTGCAATCTCCTGGGTGAGTGCGAGGATTTCCTCCATACGAGGATTCTTGGTGATGATGTCGTGATGCCGGTATTGGCGCGTGAGCTTTTTCCGCAGAATGGCGTTTTCGCTTTGCAGCTTCTTCAGCTTGAGGATGCGTGAAACCAGCATCGAAATTTCCTGAGGATTGCACGGCTTGACGATGTATTCTTGTGCCCCCTCCTTCATCGCCTGGATGGCGGTGTCAACAGTGGCATAAGCCGTAATAATGATGACGGACGCGTCCGGGCGCACACGATGGATTTCCATCATGGTCTCGATACCATCCATTCCGCCGGGCATTTTTAGATCGACAAAACAGATCGCATAGTCGGCGCCCTTAGCAAGCTCAACGGCTTGCTGGCCGTTGGAGGCAGTATCGACGCGATATCCGTCTTCTCTGAGCCACGCAGCCATGGATTCGCACATTACGTCTTCATCGTCGACGACAAGAATTGGCCAGCTTTTTTTCATACTCCTCCATCCAGAGACGCAAAACGTTCGGCTATTTGCACGCCGCAGCGAGAGCAATACTGTTCCGACTTGGTATCGACCATCCCTATGTGCGTCGAGAGACTCATCGCGCATTTTTGCTCTGAGCAGTGGATAAGCCCGAAGGTGTGTCCCATCTCATGCAGCACTTCTTTGGTAAGGCGCTCGCGCAGGAGATCGTCCCTCGCCGGAAGACCATAAAATTCCTGCTGCAGGCGGCAGAGCGAAACGATCGCCACGGTGCCATCGAGTTGTGCCTGTCCGAAAAGGAAGCTCAGCATAGGAATCGAGAGATCGACACTGGTGACGCCGAGTACCCGTGAAGCATCTTGCGGAGCGGTTTGCGCCAGCAGTTTCATGATTTCGACGGATTGATACTGGTTCCGCTTGCCGTCATATGCAGAATCAGGAATCGACAGTGCGGGCATACGCCGGACAGGTAATGGAAACCATTCAGCGGCTGCATTTTCGATCCACTCCCAAACCTTGTCTGGCACGCTGCCGATCGGGACAAGAAAAAGAGCGCTCACACAGACTGCACCTGCACTTCCCTAAGCTCCGGATCACCTTTGCGCGACTTAAGGGGCAACGTGATGGCGAAAATGGTGCCAACATTTCTCTGACTCGTAACCTCGACCTCGCCATCGTGAGCCTTCACAATCCCATAGAGCACGGCCAGGCCAAGTCCGACCCCTTTTCCATCCGCTTTAGTTGTGAAGAACGGGTCGAAAATCTTCGAGAGATTCTCCGGAGCGATGCCCTCTCCCGTATCTTGCACTGAGAGTTCGGCGTTAGTTCCCTGGTCCACTAACCGGGTGAGGATGGTGAGCGTGCCGCCACCCTTTGGCTGCATCGCCTGGGCGCCATTTAGAACGAGATTCAGGACCACTTGTTGCATTTGTGAAGAATCACATTCGATCTGAGGCAGAGTTTCTTGCAAGTCCAGAACGATCTCGGTACTTAGCAACTTGAGTTTGTGTTGAGCAAGATTGACCGTCGTACGAATCAGCTTGTTCAGATCGGCAGGCGCGCGCTGCGGTTTCGATCGACGTGAGAAGGAGAGGAGATCGGAGACAATCCTGCCGACGCGCGCCGTCTCGGTGGAAATCAGCCCCAGGTATTTGCGGAACTCAGCCTCGCGGCCGGGCGGGAACGCGCCATTTGCCATAAGGCGTTCCAGGAGCATCGAAAGGTTCAGCACACCAGAGACGGGATTGTTGATTTCGTGCGCCACACTGGCGGCGAGCTGTCCCAAGGATGCAAGGCGGTCTGTCTGGATCAGCTTTCGTTGGGCGGTTTGCAGCTGCTGTGTGCGCTCCTGAACCTTGCTCTCGAGTGTTTGCTGCATGTCGTTGAGCTCGGTGACGGCTAGCTTCAAACGCTCGCGCATGCGATTGAAGGAGTCCACCAACTCGTCGAGTTCCTGGCTGCGGCGCGTGATCTCGATATGCTGATCTAGATCCATTTCGCTGACAGCTTTGGTACCTTGGATCAGCTGCCGGATCGGAGTGGCAACGAATCGATGGGTGAATAGGATCACGAAGGCCGCACCGATGCCTACCTCGAGAAGAGTCGAGATAATCGTTTGCAGAGTGATCGTCCGTGTTTGCTCTTTGACCGGATCGAGGCGCAGAGACACATCGACTACGCCGAGTACCTTGGTGGACGCGCTGTGTGCGTGGCAACTGGCATTACTGCACGAAGGCTCGTTGTAAATCGGAGTGACCATGCTGATGGTCTTGACTCCTTCGGGCGTGGTGGCATAACGAACCCGGGAAGCCTGTGCCGGCTTGTCAATAATCGGTCCATTCTTGTGACACGCAGTACACACTTCATTCGTCAAGTTCGGGAGGACCTGGTTCGGCTGCTCACGAGAGTCGGTCGAGAACACCAGGCGGCCTTCCCGATTGAACATGCGAATCCGATCGACACCTTCCTTATCCGCGATCGTTTGCATGATGTGGTACTCGGCCTTGCGATCGTCGTCGAGCATGAACTGCCAGGTGGCGCTGGTAATACTGCGCGACAATTCATCGGCCCCCAAAACCATGGTCTCGACCAACTGCTTCTTCTGTGTGCGGAAGTTCAGGTACCCGGTGACACTGCTGATCGCGACGATGAGGATCGTCAGCGAGATAATCAACTTGGGGCCAAGTTTTCGGGGCATTGAGGCATCACCCTTGCGGCGTATTCCGCAAGTCGAAGCTCCCATGTGTGCAGGGGGACTTCTTTCCAAGCCTAAATTTGCCCCCCGTCCCATACCGTGATTGCTAACGCGGGAACTAGTGATCCACATCACACATGTTCTCCGCGAGATGCCCAGCCTTGCCTTGGTAATCGCCTTTTAAGTCAGTGGGTTGCAGCCGTTGCTTAACAGGCGTTCATTTCCACGAAGCGGTACGCAAGGGCGTGGGGTGAAACATACTGGAAGGTATACCCGCGTAACTAAACAATAATGAGGGAAACGCTGTATACGAGTGGCCGAATGGACCTGAGACCATATTGCGTTTTGCGTGCACTCGAAGGTCCCGTGCCTAAGCGTTTGCTTTGTGTTGACGACGATGCCGAAACCCTCAAGCAGCGAACCCTGCTGCTGGAGGCTAGCGGCTATTCGGTCGTGTCCACTGCGTCGGCCCGGTCGGCGTTGGAGTTGCTGGCGAACGGCACCACGGTCGATCTGGTTTTGCTCGACTACGTTATGCCAGAAATGAACGGGGACGAATTGGCGAGGGAACTTCGTCAAAAGTATCCCAGTCTTCCGCTGATTGCTGTTTCCGCCGTCGACCCGCTGCCTGAATCGTTCCTTCGGAATGTCGACGGTCACCTCAGGAAGGGCCAAGACCCACAGGTTCTACTTTCAGAAGTGGCAAAGGTTCTCTGCCGATCCAAGAACGGGCCGGGCAAAGAAACCGTTCCGCAAAGAACAGTCTTATGTGTTGAGGATGAGGAATTACAGCTCAAGGCCCGGAGGATGCTTTTCGAAGCCGCCGGCTATTGTGTGTTGGAGGCTCGATCGGCGAAAGGCGCGATCGCGACCTTTGAGTCTTCCGATGTCGACGTCGTAGTGATGGACTATTGGCTCTCCGATCAGAACGGAAATGGAACCGCCGTGGCCGAGCAAATGAAGAAGATACATCCGCGGACCCCCATCGTGATGCTCTCGGGCTTCTCGGCTTTGCCAGGCGAGGGAGCTCTCGTTGACTCCTGGATGCGCAAGTCGCAACTGGAGCCGGAGAACTTGTTGAAGGAAGTGGATCGCTTGATCGAACTCCGCACTATCCATCAGCACCCTGATAGTCCCCATGAGAGCAAATAGAGCGGTAGTTGTCCTGCCTAAGGGTTCTAGGACGGCGGACGTCGTGCGCGGAAGGATGCTCGCTCTGCTCTTAGCGATTTTGGTATTCCCTTTTCTGCGCGCCCGGGCGATGCCCGCGGAGTTTCCAGGCGGAGAGGAGGCTCAAGCTCACCTGAAAGATCTCACTCTAGCCCAACTCGGGAATGTTGAGGTGACGACTGCCTCCAAAGTGCCCGAGCATGTTTGGAAGACGCCGGCTGCGATCTATGTTCTGACTCAAGATGACATACGTCGATCAGGAGCCACGACGATTCCGGACGCGCTCCGGCTGGTTCCGGGAGTGGAAGTAGCGCGAATTAACAGCAATCAGTGGTCGATCGGGATTCGCGGATTTGGCAGCAGACTGACGCGAGATGTTCTGGTGCTCATTGATGGACGTACGGTCTACACGACCCTGCTGGCTGGCACCTATTGGGAAGTTCAAAACCTGATGCTTGCGGATGTTGAACGAATTGAGGTGATCCGCGGACCGGGAGGCACGATTTGGGGTCCCAATGCCGTGAACGGTGTCATCAACATCATCACGAAGAGCAGCAAAGACACGCACGGCAAATATATCAGCGTTATCGGCGGCAATGTCGATGAAGGGATGATCAATGCCCGATATGGTGCGGGGAACGGTAACGGACTCGATTACCGCGTGTATGGCATGGCATTTGATCGAGGGCCGGAATTTCATCCTGACGGCATCGACTACGATCGCTGGAGATCTGTGCAGGGCGGGTTTCGCATAGATTTCGCTAATGGCGAGAGAAACCGATACACCGTACAGGGCGATATCTATGACGAGGGAACGGGGCAAAGTGTAACGGCAACTACATATGCTTTTCCCTATCAGCAGGTCCTCGACGGAACTGCCCGATTATCCGGCGGAAATATTCTTGCGCGCTGGCAGCAAACGCAGGGGCAAGGCAAAGACTTCCAACTCCAAGCATATTATGATCGCACGAACCGTCATGAATTAAACTTCGCGGACCTGCGCGATACCTTCGATGTCGACTTCCTGGATCGCTTTCCCCTCCCCGGCGATCAGCAGATATCCTGGGGGGTGGGTGCTCGCTTCAGCCACGGAACAAATCCGACGGTCGTTTCTGGCCTTTACTTCTTGCCCGGATCGAGAACCGACGAGCTCTACACCGGTTTTCTCCAAGATGATATCGGACTCTTCGATAATCGGGTTTCCATATCACTCGGCACCAAGCTGATGAAAACCAATTACACGGGGGTGCAACTACAGCCCAGTGGCCGACTGCTTTGGACACCAACCAAAACGGAGACAATCTGGGGCGCTTACACGCATGCGCTCCGCACACCGTCCGATGCCGAGCGCGCTTTCTATCTCCTGGGATTCACTGGCTCACTCATCAATGGATTGCCCTTCTTCGCGCGCTTCAACGCGAATCCCAACTTTCGCTCCGAGGAGCTAAACGGATACGAACTAGGGTACCGGCATCTTTTCCTCGAGAACGTCTACGTGGATGTAGACGCTTTCTACAATCATTACGGAGATTTTTTCAGCGAAGATCTGGTTGGTGCCCCCTTTCTGGAAAACAGTCCGACGCCGCCTCATTATCTGCTTCCCGCCCAATTCGGCAACGGACTGGTGGGCACAACACGGGGAGTGGAATTTGCACCGGAATGGAAACCGATGCCCTATTGGCGGTTGCGGGCTTCGTATTCGTTCCTGCAAATGCAACTGAGGAAGGGCACGAATTCCTTGGATGTCGGGACCGCTGGTCCGACTGAGGGCTCGAGTCCGCGACACGAAGCCACGCTTCTGTCGGGATTGGATATTAAGAAGGCTTTTAGTGTTGACCTCACATTCCGGTATGTAAGCCACTTGCCTGCGCAGGGAATCCGGTCTTACACGACAGCGGACGCACAATTCACGTGGCATGCCGGACAGCAATTCAGCTTTTCGGTTGTGGGCCAGAACCTATTCCAGCCTTATCACTATGAATTCGCAAGTAATCCCGGCCCGAATGTTGCGGTTAAGCGAAGTGTGTACGGACAGATTACTTGGGCACACTGAGAACAGCGATGAAACCCGGTGGGAGATCGCGCTCTGTCTTCTCTCGATCCTCGGCCCTTGCGAGTTTCTTATTCTGCTTGTCCTCCCTGTTTCTTCTGTGCCCTAACATCTGCCTGGGTCAAGAATCCAAGCCCACCGAATCCCAGGTTAAAGCCGCCTACCTTTATAACTTTGGAAAGTTTGTGGAGTGGCCATCCGGTCGAGGGGCAGTCTCGGGATCGTTTCAAATCTGCGTATTAGGCCGTGATCCGTTTGGCGCTGTTCTTGATTCCACCGTGAATGGGGAGAGCGTCGCCGGTAAGAAGATTTCGGTACAGAGAATTCATCGCGTTCAAGATGCGGCTGGCTGCAACATCCTCTTCGTCAGTTCCTCAGAAGAAAGTCATCTAACTTCGATTCTCGGCGAAGCTCGGCGAATGCGTCTTCTTACGGTCAGCGATATTCCGCATTTTGCAGAGCGTGGCGGAGTAATCGGACTGGTCCGCCAGGAAGACCGAATCCGCTTTGAGGTGAATCGCAGCACGGCAGAAGAAAGCCATCTGCTGCTCAGCTCCGAATTGCTGAAAGTTGCGGTCCGCGTAATCGAGAGGAAGCCAAAGAGCTAGCAATGATGGCAGGTCACACACGCTCGATTTCGGCTCGCCTCATGATGATGAACATGCTCGTGAGTGGAGTGGCCTTGTTATTGGCCTGTGCCGGTTTCTTTACGTATGACCAAATTACCTTCCGGCAGACTCTCATTCGAAGTCTATCGGCCCAGGCTCAAATTGTCGGATCGAACAGTGTCTCAGCCATTCTCTTTAACGATCCTCAAGCAGCCGCGAGTACATTAGCCGCATTGAAAAATTCGCGCAGCATTATTTCCGGCGGTATTTTCACTTTGGCGCGGCGACCGCTCGCAGAATTCTCGAAGGAGCCGAACGGAGAGATTCCAAACATTCCTTCGTTGCCTGAAGGAAAAACGGAAGGCTACTGGTATCGCGCGAAATACATCATTCTGGTGCGGCAGATCATGTCTGAGGGGAAACCGATAGGATTCGTTTATCTGCGGGCCAGCCTCGCCGAGATCGATCAGCGACTCAAGCGGTATGCGCTCATAGCGCTCGGCGTCTTATTCATTTCGCTGTTCGCGGCGAACGTAGTCTCGTCTTCCTTCCGAAAATCCGTTGCTCAACCAATCGTGCAATTAGCCACGACAGCCCAGGAGATTTCCCGCGATAAGAACTACGACATTCGCGTACAACCGCCCGCGGAACAGAACGAACTCGCGGTCCTCGTAGATTCTTTTAACGACATGCTGAACGAACTCCAGAAAAGTCACGATGAACTGGAACATCGGGTTTCAGAACGTACTCGAGAGCTCCTCTCCTCGAACCGTGAGTTGGAGGCGTTTTCTTATTCGGTGTCTCATGACCTGCGAGGCCCGTTGGATGCCATCAACGGCTTCAGCTACGTGCTTTTGAACCAACACGGAACCGGACTGACTCCGCAAACTCGCGAACTTGTGGAGAACATACGCTCGAGCAGCAGGAGAATGACTTCTCTGATCGACGACCTGTTGAACCTCTCTCGAGTGACAAGCAGCGTGATGCGAGCGGAAAAGGTGGATCTGAGCGCCATCGCCCGTTCCATCATTGAAGAATTGTGCCGGAGCGCGCCGGAGCGCCCATTGGAGTTCGTTGCGCCGGAAAAAACCGAAGTATTTGGAGACGCCCGGCTTCTCAGCATTATGATGGACAATCTGCTGCGAAATTCGTGGAAGTACACTTCGCATCATGATCACGCTCGAATTGAGTTTGGCAGCACGAATGAGGACGGTCGCACAGCTTATTTCGTAAAGGATGATGGCAGCGGGTTCGATCCTCGTTCCGCCGACCGTTTGTTCCAACCATTTCAGCGGCTTCATTCGACGGCTCAGTTTCCGGGCAATGGCATTGGTCTAGCCACCGTCAGAAGAATCATTCAGCGCCACGGAGGAGAAGTATGGGCGCACGGGGCGGTCGAGAAGGGAGCAACCTTCTACTTCACGGTAAGTTCGACTCGAAGTTATGGGCCTGTTCGTTGAAGACCGAGGCTGTGGGCTCCCTTTCACCTGAATTCAATTCTGACAACTCCTATGGAATCAACAGCATCAGACTGACACGCTTTTTGGGCGGTGCTATTCGTCCCGGTCCGCTTGGGTGCGGCTTGGCGTTATTGGGTCATTATGCGTTTGTCAGTTTTCCTACTTGCCCTGCTCAGCACAACCGTGATGGCGCAGCTAGCTTTTCAGGCTCCTTCCTCCGCGTATGAAGGGCAGAAGGTCAGCACCGTTTCGTTGATTGCGAATCCACATCGAGATCTAGGATCACTCTACCCATTGCTGACACAGCATGCAGGCGAACCCTACTCCCAACAGAAGATTGATGCTGATTCCAAGGCCCTGCAGCAAGCCGGACAATTCCCTGAGGTAAAAGTCAGTGTTGTACCTCAAGTAGACGGGCTCAGAGTTGAGTTTCTGCTAGAGCCGGCCTACTACCTGGGCGTGGTCGAATTTCCGGGAGCTACAAAAGAATTTGCCTACATTCGGCTTCTGCAAGTTACAGATCTCTCCGATGAGGACCCGTACGATCCTTCGCGAATTCCTGTTGCTCAAAAAGCCCTGACAGATTTCTTTCATCGCAATGGATACTTCCAGGCCGAGGTCGAGGTGCAGCCCGAGATCGACGACGCACATCAGCTGGTCAGCGTCCGCTTTCCAATCACCCTGGGGAAAAAGGCGCGCATTGCCTCCGTGAACATTGAGGGAACCAATAATGCTGAGACGAATCGGTTGCTGCATTCGGTCCATTCCGTCTGGGCCCGACTTTCAAGGGGACTCTTGAAAGCGGGAAAGCCTTATTCGCCGACGCTCATCACGACGGCAACCAAGCTGATGAAAAGGGCTCTCACGAAAGAACGCAGGCTTGCGAGCAGTGTAAAGGAGAATCCTCCGAAGTACGACCCGCAAACAAACCGGGTGCATGTGTCGTTCACAGTTGACGTTGGGCCCGTAGTAACCATTCGGACACAGGGGGCCAAACTCAGCGCAATTCCTTTTCTTGCGAATCGCGACAAGAAGAAGCTGATCCCAATCTATTCCGAGGGAACGGTTGACCGTGAACTGGTCGAGGAAGGACAACAAAATCTGACGGACTTTTTCCAGAACAAGGGCTACTACGACGTGAAGGTCACGACGGAGTTCCGCAAGCAGCCCGATGAAGTCGCGATCATTTATAAGATCGAACGCGGCCAGAAGCACAAGGTCGCCCGCATTGCGTTTCATGGGAATTATGCGATCGGCATAAAGGATCTGCTTGCGCAGGTGACCGTCAAGAAATCACATATTTGGTCGCACGGCAGCCTCAGTCAAAAGTTGCTGAAACAGAGTGCCGCGAATGTCGAGGCGCTTTATCGCGATCGAGGTTATGAACAGGTGAAGGTCACACCCAGAACCGTTGATCACGAACCGAAGATTGACGTGGATTTCGCTGTCGAAGAAGGCCGGCAAACGCTGGTTGAGGACGTGCAGGTTACAGGCAATCAGAACATCGCGTATGCGCAACTCACGGCACCACAGGGTTTTCAGCAGCGGGCGGGGGAGCCATTCTCGCCTCGGAAAATGACTGATGATCGCAACCGTATTTCCGCGAATTACTTAAATCGAGGGTATTTGAACGTGGAAGTGAAGGCTTCGGCACATCCTGTGGGAGGTGACAAGTATCGTGTGAATGTGTCGTACGCCATCGACGAACATCAGGTGGTGCGAACCGACGAGGTGGTTTACTTGGGGCAGGAACGGACGCGAGAGTGGTTACTAACAAAAACTGCCAAGATCGCCCCGGAAACTCCGATGAGACGAGGCTCTCTTCTGGAAGCGGAAAGTCGGCTTTATGATCTGAATATTTTCGATTGGGCCAGTATTGGGCCACGGAAGCCAATCACCACTCAGACAGATGAGACGGCCCTGGTGAAGGTGCATGAAGCGAAGCGAAACGATATCACGTATGGCTTCGGGTTTGAGGTGTCGCATCGCGGGGGGAGCGTCCCAACTGGGACGGTTGCCCTGCCAGGCGGGGGAGGATCGATTGGGCTGAATGGGTATCAAATCGCCCCCAGTCAATCAACCTTTGCCAGTCCGCGTGGGTTGATCCAATTCAGTCGGCGCAACCTGCGCGGCATGGGCGAGACGGCGAGTGGTTCGATTCTGGCGGCTCAACTCGACCAGCGACTGCTAACGACCTATATCCAACCACATTTCATCAAGACCGACTGGAGTTCTTTGAGCAGTTTCTCGCTCGAGCGTAACAGTGAAAATCCACTGTTCACTGCCGTGCTCGGAGATCTTTCTTTTCAGGTAGAGCGGGCGTTATCTCATACGACGAATACGCGTTTACAAATTCGCTACGATTTTAATAAGACTGCCTTATCGCACATCTTGGTTCCAGATCTCGTTCTGCCTCAGGATCGCAACGTGCGCCTGTCGACCTTTTCAGCAACGCTGATTCACGATACCCGGGATAAGCCCCTGGATGCGCATCGCGGCATGTTTGCAACTCTGGATTTGGCAATCACACCTACGGCACTGGGTTCGAGCGCGGATTTCACGAAATTATTTGGGCAGTATGCATTTTATAAGGCGCTGCATTCAGTTGTGCTGGCCAATAGTATTCGAATTGGACTGGCTTCGCCGTTTGCGAACAGTTTCGTTCCCACAAGCCAGCTTTTCTTCTCGGGCGGCGGAACCTCATTGCGCGGATTTCCTATTGATGCCGCCGGCCCGCAGCGGCTCGTGCCTTTCTGCAACGTTCTGCAAGGACAATCAGGATGTGTGAATATCACCGTGCCGGTGGGTGGAAAGCAGTTGTTCATCCTCAATTCAGAAGTGCGATTTCCCCTGGGACTCATGAAAGCTCTCGGAGGCGTGATCTTTTACGACGGCGGGAATGTTTATAGCGCAATCAATCTGCACGACTTCGTGAATAACTACACGAATACAGTGGGCTTTGGACTCCGCTATGCGACCCCAATTGGACCCATACGGATTGACATCGGGAGAAATCTTAGCCCTGTACCGGGCATCAATCCGACGCAATATTTCATCACAGTTGGACAATCTTTTTAGAGGATCTCATGACTTGGAAAAGGAGGTTCGGCTGGGCGGCGACTGCGGTTGGAATTCTGCTGGTAGTCGCCGTCGTCGGAGGGTATGCCTACATCAGGACTTCCTCGTTCAATCGCTTCGCGAGACGCAAGATTGCAGAAGAAGTCTACCAGTCGACCGGGGGAAAGGCGAAGATTGGCGGATTGGACTTTAGTCTCTCGCAGCTGACTGCCAATCTTTATGACATAACCGTCCATGGCACAGAACCCGCCGATCAGCCTCCTCTGTTGCATGCGGACAAGCTCACGGTAAGGATCAAGATTGTGTCTTTCCTGCATGGGAAGGCCACCATCCGTGAATTGCTGATAGAGCGTCCTGTGGTCAACGTTGAGGTCAGCCGGAGCGACGCGAATAACTTTCCTACTGCTCCCAGTCAGAGCAGCAGCAACACGAGCGTATTTGATCTTGCCGTGGGTCACGCGCAGATTACGAATGGCGAAATCGATTACAAAGATCAGAAGACGCCTTTGGGTGCCGATCTGTATGAACTGGGCACCGACATCCGATTTACGCCGATTATCAAAAGGTATGAGGGGGGTCTTTCCTATAAGAGCGGGCGCTTACGCTATGCGAACTATGCTCCCCTTGCTCACGATTTCGACCTAAAGTTCAGCGCCACGCCGGACAAACTGACCATTGAATCGGCGACCCTCCATGTCGGATCGTCGAGCGTGATGCTGCAGGCGCAGGTGTCCAACTATTCGGATCCAGTTGCCGACGGATCGTATCAGGTGCTGGTTCACGCGCAAGATTTTGACCAGTTCTCGGCGTCGGCAAAAGCGCAGGGCAATGTATCGCTGACCGGCAAACTCCATTACCGAGAAGCGGCGGATCAGCCTCCTTTGCGAAACGTCTCAGTCGATGGGCACCTCGCGAGCGAGTTGCTTCTGGCGGCTGCGTCGGGGAAGCGTCTGGAACTGCGGAAGCTCGCGGGAGAATTCAAGCTCAACGGTGGCGATCTGACTGTTAGCGATTTGAGCGTGGATACGTTGGGTGGCCGGTTGAAGGCAAGCGGTGAAATGAATCATCTGGATTCGACGCCGGAAGCTCACATTCGAGCCTCGCTGCAGGCCATTTCGCTCCGGGCATTACAGCAGAGTCTCGGAAATCAGCAACTCCACGGGGCAGCTATTTCCGGAGATATGTCCGGCAATGCTGATGCGAGTTGGAAAGGTGGAATCGAAAATCTACAGGCGCACACGGATCTCACACTGCGAGGAAAAGCCGTCAGCCGAGTGAACCCTTCCGCGACAGACGTTCCCGTAAATGGCGTAGTGCACGCGAGCTACGATGGTCGGCAACAGAGTGTGGAATTGCGGGACACTGTGATTAAGGTGCCGTCTGCCAGTGTTACAGCGCAGGGAAGGATCAGCCAACATTCTAGTCTGCAAGTACAGCTGGTCGTGGACGACTTGCATCAACTCGAGCAGCTGGCATCATCCTTTGCCAGCGGACACAATCCGCCAGCTGTATCCGGTAAAGCAACGGCCAGTGCGGTCGTCCGAGGCTCTCTGAAAAAACCTTCTGTCTCGGCGCAGTTGAATGCGACAAACCTGCAAGTGCAGGGAACCGAGTGGACGAGTGCGGCGCTTGCGGTGCAGGCGAGTCCATCGCGGTTGAACGTCGATAATGGCAGAGTTACGAATGCGCGGCAAGGCCAAGCCTCATTCAGCGCGGCAATTCCGCTGCACAACTGGTCTTATCAGCCATCCGACCGGATCCAGGCGAATCTCAATGCTCAGCAATTCCGGATTGTGGATCTGCAACATGTGGCGGGTGAGACGTATCCGATTTCAGGTATTGTGTCGGCAAAAGTTTCGTTCGATGGGTCGCAACTGGAACCCGCGGGCACCGGAAATTTGGACCTCGTGAATGCGATTGTTTATGGCGAACCGCTCCAGAAATTAGCTGCGAACTTCCATACGGACAACGGAGCTATCGTTTCGAACGTATCCGTAGGGGCAAAGGCGGGAAGGATTGATGGGAATCTCTCATACGCACCGAAGACGAAAGCCTATAACCTGCAGGTGAATGTGCCCGGGATTGTGCTGCAGCGTCTGCAGGCCTTGCAAGCAAAGAACATGGAGCTCACTGGGACCGTGACTGCTTCCGTAACTGGGGAAGGTACGGTCGACAATCCACAGCTAGTAGCAACCGTTGAGTTACCGGAGTTGCAGGCAAAGGGCAAGACCATTTCCAATTTGAAGGCCGAAGCACGCGTCGCGCAGCACCGGCTCGACGTAAATATGGATTCGAACGTGTCGCAAGTCGCGATACATGCCAAAGCCCAAGTGGGCTTGACCGGTGACTACGATGCACAGGCAAACCTCGATACCGGCGCTATTCCACTAGAGACCGCTTTTGCGGCATTTACATCGAGTGTGCCATCGGGGTTTCAGGGAGAGACGGAGATTCACGCGTCTTTGCGGGGGCCACTAAAAGACAAGTCGCGGGTTGAAGCGCACCTTTCAATCCCAGTCTTGAAGGCTAGCTATCAATCGTTGCAGCTCGGAATCGCGAGCCCGATCCGTGCGGATTACGCGAACTCAGTTGTGACGTTGCAACCCGCCAACTTCGAGGGTACGGGCACTAATCTGCAAGTGCAAGGAAGAGTTCCGGTCGGGGGCACAAGTGCTCCTACGATGACCGCCAATGGATCCGTTGACTTGCGAATTCTGAAGATCGTCGCGCCGGACGTGCAAAGTTCGGGGACACTGGCGCTCGACGTAAGGACTTCTGGAGCAATCGCGAAACCAACAGTAGAGGGTCAGATCCAGCTGAAGAATGTTGCCCTGGCCACGCCGGACGCTCCCATTGGAGTTGAAAAGCTGAATGGCAGTCTCGACATCTCGAGTGATCGCGTCCAGATTTCAGAAATGACGGGAGTGATGGGTGGCGGCGAGCTTTCGGTCGGAGGCGCAATTACCTATCGCCCTAGTCTCCAATTCAGTCTGGCTCTGCAATCGAAATCGACCCGTCTTCTATATCCCGATGGGCTTCGCACTCTATTGGATGCAAATCTGGCATTCACCGGCACGCCCGCGGCCTCCGCATTGAACGGACGAGTATTGATCGACAGCCTGTCGTTTACACCGGACTTTGATCTCTCGAGTCTTGGGAATCAATTTAGCAATGGCGGGACGGTATCCCAGCCGGGTTTTGCCGACACCATAAAGCTCGCGATCGGAGTGCAGTCACGCGAAACCCTGAATGCTACGAGCTCTCAGGTAAGCATTGCTGGTCAAGCTGCTCTGCAGGTGGCAGGAACGGCAGCAAATCCTGTAATCACAGGTAGAACGACATTAACTTCTGGCGAGCTCTTCTATCGCAATGTGCGTTATCAGCTGCAAAGAGGCGTTATCACATTCGACGACCCCAACCAAACGCACCCAGTACTTGACGTTGTGGTGAATACAACGGTGGAACAGTACAACCTGACGCTCACGCTGCGAGGGGCGGTGGATAAGCTGACGGCATCGTATGTTTCGGACCCGCCTTTAGCGACAGCAGACATTATCAACCTAATCGCTCGGGGAAAAACGACACAGGAGTCAGCCGCAAGCACTCAAAGCACAGACTCGATGATTGCTTCGCAGGCGGTAAGCCAGCTCAGCAGCAGCGTACAAAAGTTAGCCGGCATATCAAGCCTGGAAATTGATCCGACAATTGGGGGAAATGGGCAGAATCCGTCTGCCCGAGTAGCGATCCAGCAGCGTGTAACAAAAAATCTGCTATTCACTTTTTCTACCGATGTCTCTCAGCCAGGCAGTGAGATTGTGCAGGGAGAATATCAACTGAATAAACGTTGGTCGGTCAGCGTAGCACGGGATGAGGCTGGTGGTGTTTCCGTCGACGGCAGGTATCACACAAAATTCTAAGAGTCTGGCATCATGCGGCGCGGTCGCGACCTTTGGTCTGGTGTTGCTGATGATTCTCCTGGTCCGATACAGCTTTAGACTCGATGAAGCCTTTCTTGCTTTGCTTGGCCAGCTCTGAGTTCAGTTCTGCTCCGACCAGTAGAGCGAATGATGTCCAGTAGAGCCATGTCATCAAAGCAATTACCCCGCCGAGGGTTCCGTAGGTGCGATTGAAATCCGCAAAGTGGCGGAAGTAAATTCCGAGTAGAAACGAAAGCGTATTCCAGACCGCAACCGAGAATATTGCTCCCGGTAGAGTGGCACCGAACCGCTGCTTCACGTTAGGAGCCAGGTAATAAACAATCTCGACGGCGATCACCGTGAATGCGATCGCGATTGCCCAGCGCAACGGCGGCCACACCACGGCGAGGACGGATGGAAGCCCTAAATGCGCAGACATCCAGTTTCCGAACCGAGGTCCGACGATCATCGTCGCCAAGGCTACCAGGAGCAACGTGCCGGTGATCACGGCTAGGCCAGTAGCCAGCAGCCTGGTTTTCCAGTAGGGACGATCATCCTCTGCGTCGTAGGCGATATTGAGCGCCTCAATCAGCGCAGCGAATCCTGTAGAGGCCACCCAGACCGTCCCAATCATTCCGAACGAGAGCCATGTTACTCGATGGGAAGAGAGGACATCGGAGAGAACCGACCGCACCAGATCCATGGTGTCGGCCGGCAATAGACGACTCATGAGCAGGAGAACTCGATTGAAGAGATCACCGAAACGTAGCGAGCTGAACACGGCCGAAAGAAACATCAGACCGGGAAAGACTGACAGAACGAAGTAGTAAGAGAGTGCCGCGGAGACTTGCAGTGCGTGATGGCGGATAACGTCCTGATAAGCGGAGATCAGCGCCTGTCTGAGATCGCGAACCTGCACACGCTAACCATAGGTTTCCAGACAGTCACAGGGAATACCGAGATGACGGTATGTTGCTGCGGCTTTCGCGCTATTCCGTGGTGTAGTTCACTTCCATGCGCCGAACCTGCAACCTGGAAATGTAAAGCGCAACAATACTGACTGCCAAGATCCCGAGGATGGCCACGGGCGCAGAGATCGGATCAGAATTTGAAATGAGTAACGCAAAAAGGGGCGAGGTGCCCGGTGCGACTGGGATTTCTACAGGACACAGGGACTTGAGGTAGTAGATGATGCTGAACTGTTTGAGGACTGCAGGAAGGAATGGATTGATAGCCTCCCAAATGAGCGCCACGGCGGCAGGTGCTATCGGGTTGCGAAACAGCATGCCTGCCACCAGGAAGAATGCGCCGTACCCAAGGCAGGCAAGCAGGGTGACTCCTACATAGATCGCGGCGTGTTCCAGTCCGTGATTGTGATAGAGATACAGGTCTTGCTCGGCTGCCGTGTAGTGCCACAAGTAAGCGTACGTTTGAAGAATCTCGCTGGTCACAAAAATCGTGCACGTGGCCAGCAGTCCCGCCAGAAATTTGCCGAGCATCAACACATCACGTCGAATGGGTGCAAGGAAGTAGAAGTGCAACGTGCGGTCGAGAACCTCGCCTCGGAACAGATTCATGAAGATTCCCAGGCATCCGAAAAATATGGCCAGCCGCAGAAAAAAGAATTGGAATACGCCGGCGAACATGACCGAATCCTGTCCAAGATTGCTGCTGCTGCTCAGATTGATGTAATCAACTTTGCCATCTGCAATTCCTAGATTGAGGTCGCTCCGGCCGTCCGAGTAATGGTAATCCTCGTGAGCCACTGTTACATTCGGCCCTCCATCGACCGGTCTTTCCTCTTTCCAATGATCGGCGACTGGGGGCTTGCCCAGAATCGCGATGACCTCTTCTCTCTTCATCCCTGGCTTGACGGAAGTCAGGTCCTGGTACGTGAGTTGTTTCTCGCCCCGCTGCGCGATTCTCTCCGATTGATGCTGCCGGTTGCCGACTGCAAATGCGAATGCGATGTAAAGCAGTACCGGCAGGGCAGCTAAAACGTAGATCCACAATCCTCGCCTGGCAAACAAGGTCTTCTTGAATTCGAGGCGAATAACTGCTTTGATCTGAGCCCACCAGAGATGGTTCATCGGACCACCTCTTCGTTACCGATCAGGTATTCATAAACGGAAAGCACATCATCGTCTGCTGGCGCAATGGATTCGATTTCGATCCCGTTCAGGGCCAGCTCGTTAAGGGCAAGATAGAAACGGTCGGCGTCCCGCGTCTTCAACAATAATCCGCGCTCGTCTTTGTGGATCGAGCATTCGATGGCGTGGTCGGAGGTGAACATCTGAGCCGCCAGTTCTCTGGGCCGATTGCAACGAATCATAATCTGCGTTGGGTGTTCCTGGATTTCATTCCGAACAGTCTGTATCTGCCCTTCTGCAACAACGTAGCCGTTACTCAGCAGAATGACCTGGTCGGAAATGACATCGACTTCATGCAAGATATGGCTGGAGATGATGACGTAACAGCCTTGTGCCGCGGCGGCGCGAAATAGTGCGATCATCTCCGAACGTGCTAGCGGGTCGAGGCCATTTAAGGGCTCATCGAGCACCAGGACTCTCGGATTCTGCACCAGAGCCTGCGCGAGACGGATGCGCTGGCGCATTCCTTTGCTGTAGCTGGCCACAGTCCGGTGCGCGGACTCACCCATGTTCACGCGCTCGATGGCCTGCCAGGATAAATGCTCGCAAGTCGCGGAGTCAGTCCCCGAAAGCCGCAGATAGGAGTACAAGAACTGAAACCCAGTCAAACCTTTTGGGAAGGCGTCGAACTGGGTCGAGTAGCCGACGATCTTAAACAGATTTTCAGGGTCATCGGTTTTGTAGCCGAGAACCCGGATCTGCCCGCGCGAGGGCCGGACAAGACCCGTCATCAGGTTCATCAGCGTCGTCTTGCCCGAACCATTCGGGCCGACCAGACTCGTGATGCCAGACGGAATGGACAGGTTGACGCGATTGACCCCGAGGATCTCACCGTAGAACTTGGACACATCTTCGAAGATGATCTGATCGCTCACCGGATCACCTCGTAGGCACGCACCTTCCGCAACAGCAGCCAAAGGCAAACACCACAGTAGAACAGGAGAGCGATCCAAGCCTGAGGAATGGAAATGGCATGCTCGTTATCGATTCGAAATAACGCCTGCCAGACGGTTCCCATTAAATATCCCAGGTTTAAAAAATAACCGGAGTCGGTGCGCAGAACGGCGTTGATGGCCTGGCCGAAGCCAGCTCCAAAAAACATCACGGCGAGCAGCAGGGCTCCGGCGACGATTCTCCACTTTACCCACGCGGAGAGTGCCATCGCGAGCAAGGAAAGAATCGAGATCCAGATCAGAGAGGATAGGATCAGACTTCCCGCGATCCACAAATTGTTCCACGCCCAATGTGCGCCCTCAAGACTTGACTGCATGACAAACAAAAGGAGACCGGGAACCCATGTCACCGCGGACAAAAGAATCACCAGCACCGATGATTTACCCAGCACGTATTCAGCACGCGAGAACGGCCGGCAGAAGTAAAGAGGAAGAGCACCGTTTGCAAGGTCAGGAGAGATCAGACCCGGTCCGGCGAAAGCGGTCAGGAGAAATGCAAGCGCACCCTGCACAGTCATGTAACGGAAGAAGAAGTTACTGTCGATCGAGAGAATTCGGCTGGGAATGCCAATGCTCGCCAGAAAGCTCGCGCTGTGTGCGAGATAGATCAATACCAGACAGGCAACCGGAAAAAAGAAGCACACCACGAACAAACCGGTCTGCACTTTTGACCGGAAGAGGTTTTTGCGCGAGTAGCGGAAGATGACGAGGAAACGCGACCACGCCGGAGTCAGCGTGCCCGCATACGATTTGTAACTGCGCCTGTAGACAGCCATCTGTCTCCTCCGCCGTTTCGACTGAAAGCTAGCTCTCCATGGCCTTGAGAAAAATATCCTCGAGTGTGTCTCTGCGGAAATTTAGCCGGCGTATGCGAACGTTTTGTTCAAGCGCAAGCCGAAAAATGTCTCTCGTTTGAATTCCATCGGCGAGCACCATCTTCATGCGATTCGCCGTTACGGCACATTCGCACCCCAGCTTCTCAATCGCGGCGGTGAAGTCTCCGTTTGCGCCGTAAGTTTCAAGCTCCAGGAATCGTCTATTGGCGCGTCTTTCTTGATCCAGGTTCGAATAATGCACAATGCGCCCCTGTTTCAAGATCAGTACCTCGTCGCATGTATCTTCGACGTCCCGCAACAAGTGTGAGCAGAGCACGATGCGCATCTCACGCGTATCCCGGATCTCTCGAATCATCCGTACCATCCGTTGTCGGGCGGAAGGGTCGAGACCGTTCGTAGGCTCGTCAAGTATCAGGAGCTTGGGACCATGCACGATGGCTTGCGCCAGTTTGGCAAGTTGTTTCATTCCGAGCGAGTAAGTGCCCAATGGACGATAGCGCGCCTCAGCTAGCCCAACGTAAAAAAGCGCTTCGTGGGCGCGTTCCAACGCCATCTCCGGGGGCAGTCCCGAAAGCTCGCCCATCATTTGGACGAAAGAAACAGCGCTCATCTTTGAGATAAAAGCGTCATTTTCCGGCATGTATCCGACCAGAGAGCGGATGTGACCAATCTCGGTGCGGATGTCGTGACCGAAAACGTTCGCTGTGCCGCTGGAAGGTTTGTAGAAGCCGAGCAGGGTATTGATGAGTGTGGATTTCCCGGCGCCGTTTGGGCCGAGTAACCCAATGGCTTGACCTTGGAGGGAGGCAGTCAGATTGCGCAAGATCTCGCGTTCGCCAAAGCGTACAGTAAGACCTTTTAGTTCTACTAACGGCGGAGCACCAGCTTGCGCTGGGGCGACTGCGCGTGCTGGTGCTCCGAGTTGAGAAGTTGCGCTCACTGGGTCTGCGGCGTGTGTTGATTCAGTGTCTTGTTTAAAAACATCTGTGGAAAGAGTGGCCCATTATGACCCATTGTTAAGAGCGTTCCCAGGTCAAATCCCATGAATCCGGTATTGCTCGCGACCACGATGCTGTTGGTCTCCCCGTACGCGTAAATCAAACCGGGTGCGGAATTGGCCGTAAGAGCGTCGATGGACTGGCGCTGTTGCGGCGTCAGAGCTCCACTGGACTTGACCTGCTCCGCCAAGGGGCCGATCACCGGGCCAATATTGTGATAAAAGATCGCGGAGAAATTCGTGTAGCCATCATTCGGCAGAAGCGCCTTAAAGGTGGACGAATGCGGTAACGAGTATCCTGCCTCGCGCGACTGAATTGCGCGAGAGATAGTGGCCGTGTCCGGCGCTGCAATCAGGTAACTATCGACAAACGTATAATCGACCTCGACATTCGGCTGATTGGGACTGCTGATCACGTAATAGGTCCGCGAATTGATCTGACGCTTGCTTAGCTGCAGGGAATGCCCATGATTGGCTCCCTCGTGGTTGAAAGCGTCAACCAGTTTCTCGATCGTTGACTGCAAGGTCGTTGGATCGTAGACCTCGAAGATCAACTTCCAACGAGGCGTTGGGATCATCGGTCCATCGAATGCCCATGTAACCTCACCGCCGAGGGGAGCAGCCATATCGTTTATGACGCTGATCCCAGTTTTCGATTCAAACTCGCTCAGGTGCTCTGAGAAATCAGGGCTTCCCGCCCCGATCATCTTGAACACTTCTTCCACAATGCTCTTAGGATTCTTGATCACCGCGGACGATACCATGCTGGCGTCGGGAGAAATGAATTCCAGCGATCCCATAGAGGCCGGCTGTGCCAGCCAGGAGGCAACGCCCTGACGTTCGTTAGCAAACGTCAAATCTGCGCGGCTCTCTGGTTTTCCACTCACTTCACGATGTTCCATGGTCAGGTACCGAACGTCTGCAACTCCTGGCGGCAGCTGATGCTGACGGCTATCAGCTTGTACGTTCTGCGCCACAATTTGTTCCATGTCAGCACAAAAAAGCCACTCCACCCCCTGCTCGTAGGATTGAGCGATGTGCCGATAGAACGGAGTTGGCTCATTCGCGTTGCTGGCATTCTGGGATCGTCTGACCGACTGCTGCAGCGCCGACAGATCCGGAGTCGCAATCATCAAGTCTTTGCTGACATAGACAAGCAACGGATGTCCTGAAACTGGTGTCGCGCTCCAGGGATCGTGAATCGCCTGAATGCCGGACTGCGACGAATTTGGATTGAGTTGACTGCTCTCTTTCCGTAGAAAGTCTTCCAAACCAGGCTGTTTGACTCTGGCCAGAATCACCGGCGCGGAATAACTAATTCCTTGTTTGGCCACGGAGAACGTGATCTCGTCACCGAGATAGCTACTGAAGGTCTTCACCCGGTCGAGTACATCCTCTAGCTTTGGCCCGTTACCTTTCTGTTGCAAAGCCCACCAGTTGCGCAAATCGGGGCTCTGCTGCAGGCGATCTTCAAACAACCGTTTTGCTTCACCGATCGTGTTCGCCAAGTTGGGGATGGCCGCATACACCACCGTGTTGTCTGCAATGAGCGGTAGAAGATCGGAGCTGTAACGCAACCCAGGCCCGGGAATCGCCGCAAATTGCTTTTGCAATACCGCGAAATCACCGAGCAACGCAAGATACTTCCCCGAGTTACGGCTCCATGCGATTTCATCCTGAATTGGAACCTTGGAGACCGAGCCGCCGGAGGTCGCCTGCTGCCCCGCCTGCAGGTCCGTCGTAGTGTCGGCAAACTCCACATGAACGACGCCTTCGATCACGGATACCCGCGAGCCTTTCACACCATGATTGACGGAAAAGATTGTGCCTTTCACAGAAACCAGGCCATCGTCGGTGGCGACATAAAGATGTCCGTTGTGTTGCTTGGCCGCCTGAACGATGATCTGCCCGCCCTGGAGATGAATTGTGGTGCCCTTCCAATGGCGGGAGACGGCGAGATCAGAACGCTCTCCCATCTCGACCATGGAGCCATCAAGCAGGCGCAGCACGGCCGTCGAGCCCTTTGCGGTGCGGATTTCATCTCCGTTGCGGACCTGGTACCCCGCCGGAATGACACGCATATTATTGCCATCGACCGTGTAGATCGAGCCGTCCTCAGTCTGGACCGCCGCGCGCACCGGATGTTGTCCGGGGAAAAGGCCGTTCGAAACGGCCAATACGACCACGACTACGGCCGCCACAGCCGCGGTAGCCATTGCCCATCGCCGATTGGGCCAGCTGGAGCGTTTCGCTTCCGATCGCCAGACGGGTTGCAGTTCGCCATTCTTCTTGCGATCCAGCGCATGACGACATTTCACGCAAGTATGGACGTGATCCTCAAACAGCAGCGCTCGCGCCGGAACAAGTTGCTTCGAGAGGTAGCCTGGGATTAACGCCTGAAAGTCTTCGCAAGTGCGAAGGGAGTGCGGATTGGGATCAGCATCGGTGGCAATCGATTTCCAGACACGTTCGCGCGCCTGAGTAACAACCGCTTCGGGCAAATCTTCGTTTCGAATCGCTGATAGCAATCGATCAAACTTTTCATCTTTCATGACCTGTCTCCTAAGTAGGCTCCGAGTTCTTTGCGGAGCTGCCGCCGGGCGCGATGGACGATCACGGCCACCAGCACCTGTGAAATACCGAGCATGGTCGCGATCTGCGGATTCGTGAAGCCCTCCAGAAATCTGAGGGTGAAGACCTCTGCCGAACGCGGTTCAAGTTTCCCTAGCGCTTGAATGAGCACCTGCCGGAGTTCGGCTGTCTCATTCCGGCTTGGCTCGCCCGGCAGTTCAATGAGTTCCACGGTTGGGCTGGATTTTCGTGAGCGCAGAATGTCGAGAGCGGCATTCACCGCTGCCCGGCGAAGATAGCTTTCTTCACTCTTGACGGCATCGGCACTGTCGCTTCGATGCAGCAGGCGAAGGAAGACCGTCTGCGACGCGTCCTCGGCGTCCGCCGCGTTACCGGTGATCCGGTATGCCGTGCGAAAGACCATGCCGTGATGCGCACGAAACGACCGTTCGAACTCGTCCGGAATGGCGATTGCCTGTTCTTCCTCTATTAATATGCTTCGCAGGTTACTACCTCCCGGTGCTGCTTTCATCAGTAAAGACGGGAAGCATCGCGGATTATTACAGTGGCAGGGCTTTTATTGGAGAAGGGCGAGGGGTGAGGCTGGGTAGCTGGAAGTAACACATATGGAAGAAGCTAGGTCCCGAGCATCTCATGGTTTTGTAGTCGGTATCCCCGTATGAAGTCCTGGGCGAGGCTTCGTTTCTTCCCCTCGAGCTGGACTTCCAACACCTCTAGTGTGGTGTTATTCGCACAGCCGACTAGTAATCGATTCGCGCTAACTTGCAGTTCGGCCGGAGCAACAGCTTCGGTGGAGACACGCGCTTTCAAGATTTGCAGGTTCTTCCCACGGAATTTGGTATGAGCGCCAGGCCAGGGTTGGAAACCTCGGACTCGGTTCCGGATTTCGCTCGCTGAGCGGCCGAAGTCGATTGCCCCGTCTTCCTTCTTCAAAATTGGCGCAAGGGATGCCTGCGAGTCGTCCTGCTTAATGGGCTTGATCGTGCCAGAGTCCAACCCGTGTAACGTCTTGACCAGCAGATCGGCACCCATATCTGCAAGACGAGGAGCCAAGGTCACAGCAGTATCGTCTGGATCGATCGCGAGTTCTTCCTGAAGCAGAATATCGCCAGTATCGAGACCGGCGTCAATCCTCATGGTGGTATTTCCGGTGACGGTCTCGCCGCTCGCGATGGCCCACTGGATAGGAGCCGCACCGCGATACTTTGGCAGCAGTGAAGCGTGGAGGTTGATGTTGCCGTGTCGTGGCAGGTCAAGCATCCACGGTGGAATGATGCGGCCGTATCCGACGACAATAATAGCGTCCGGTTTGATAACTGCGAGTTGCGACCGGAACTCTTCGTTGTTCCTGATGCGTTCGGGTTGAGCGATGGGAAGACTTAACTTCAGCGCGGATTCTTTGACTGGCGACGCAACCAGGCCAAGGCCGCGTCCCTTAGGACGGTCGGGTTGCGTGACCACTAGTTGGGTCCGAAATCCGGACGCGACCAGTTTTTCTAACGACCGGACGGCAAAGGCGGGCGTGCCGCAAAAGACGAGATCGAGCGATTGCGTCATTGAGTCATTTATTCATTGAGTCATTTGTTCATTGAATCAGCGCCTCAATGACTTGATTCTTACCATTCTCCGGCTTTCATCAGCTTGCGGATTTTGCGCTTCATCAAGTCGCGTTTCAGCCCACTGAGATGGCTGATATAGAGCTTCCCATTCAGGTGATCGGTTTCGTGCAGGAACGCGCGAGCCAACAATTCTTCTCCCGTCTTTTCAAAGACATTCCCTTTGGCGTCCTGAGCACGAACCGTCACTTTATTTGGGCGAGTCACATTCTCGCGGAAATCAGGGATACTGAGGCATCCTTCGCTCTGCGTATGCTTGCCTTCGGTGTGAATGATCTCTGGGTTAATTAGGACGAGTTTGGCTTTTGGATCCTCTTTGAAGGTAACGTCGACTACAGCGATCCGGCGGCCAATGCCAATTTGCGGCGCAGCAAGACCCACTCCATGGGCTTCGTACATGGATTCGAACATGTCATCGATAAGCTTCTGCAGTTCGTCATCGAAGACGGTAACTTTTTCTGCAGGTTTCTCGAGAACCGGATTTCCAAACTTTACGATGGGATAAATCATCAGTAGTCTTTAAGTTGCTGACAATACCCTTGGAAATTGCGCAGAGTCTCGGTCATCGAGTCTCCGCCGAACTTGTCTAATGCGCACCGGGCGAGCGTGAGAGCAACCATCGCCTCACCGGCTACACCCGCCGCTGGGACCACACAGACATCCGAGCGTTCGTACGCCGCTTTCACTGGTTCGCGCGTGGAGAAATCGACCGATTGCAGCGGGCGGCGTAGGGTGGAAATCGGCTTTAAATATCCCCGAACCCGTATTTCCTCTCCGTTAGAAATACCTCCTTCGATACCACCGGCATTGTTATGACTTCTCGAAAAGGGCGTGTATCCATCGGTTCCCGAATAGCCGATCTCATCATGGACCTGAGAACCCGGAACAAACGCCGCTGCCACTCCGGAACCGATTTCGACCGCTTTTACTGCCTGCAATGACATGACCGCAGCCGCCAGCAAGGCATCGAGGCGTTCGTCCCACTGAGCGTATGTACCGAAACCAGGCGGAACGTTGTGAGCAACGACTTCGAAAACACCCCCTAGAGAGTCTCCGGTCCTAAGGACCTTATCAACTTCTTCCTTCATGCGCTGTTCAATGTCGGGATCGGCGCAGTTGAGAAGCACCTCGTCGCGACCGTAGAGGACACGAATCTTCTCCCAAGCAACTTCGTTCGTTATGCTGGCACTTCCAGTGGTCACGACGTGACTGAGCACTTCGATCCCGAGTGCACGAAGAAAAAGCTTGGCAATTGCGCCAATGCACACGCGGGCCGCCGATTCCCGAGCCGAGGCGCGTTCGAGAATGTAGCGGGCCTCCGGAAAGTTGTATTTGAGTGCGCCGGCCAAATCAGCGTGACCAGGACGGGGTGATCCAACTCTCTTGTGCTTTGCCGGATCTCCGTCTCCCACAGGCAAAGATTCTTGCCAATTTTTCCAATCGCGATTAGCAATTTCGACTGAAATGGGTGAACCAATGGTGATCGCATGGCGCACGCCGGAGAGAATGTGTGCCGTGTCGGTTTCGATTTTCATTCGACCGCCGCGGCCGTAGCCCTGCTGTCGGCGCCAAAGTTCGCGATCGATGAAAGATTGCTCGATCTTTAGTCCAGCCGGAATACCTGAGAGGAAGCCTACTAGAGCCTCCCCATGCGACTCCCCGGCGGTGAAATAACGCAGCATAAATTTTTGATTGTACCTGATACAGCCTGAGAACTTGATTTTCGACAGGTGAGACGCGAAAGTCGGGGCAAAATTTGATTTTTCAGCAACCGGACGTAACACCAAGGATACAATTAGAAGAGAACGTTAGCTTTCACCTGGGCTGCAGTCCGCCCGCGCCGCTCCACTAGATTCTCTCTGGCCCTAAGGAGTACCAGTGTGCCCCCACGCACCGATTAACGAAGATAGAAATATCCGATGCGCGCTGGTGCATGATTTAGTATTGCTTCGGCAGGGTCTGCGGCGCTTGCTTGAAGATGAGCCCGACATCACTGTTGTAGCCGAGGAAGGAACGGCTACGGAAGCCCTACGAAGCATCCTTGAGCACCGCCCAGATGTCGTGATCGCCGACAAAGAGGTGTTCGACCCGTCTGCGGAAAAAGCCCAGCGCTTGATTCTTCAGGAATCCCCGGCAAGCAAAATCTTATTTCTCTACGGTATAGGTGGCCGCGAGCCAACCCCGGCTTCGGAGCTCGAGAATTGTACCGCGCGTCACACATCGGCCGAAGAATTGGTGGAGATGGTAAGGACAGCAGCGGCGAGAGGAACTCAGGCCGCCTCAATCGGCACTCTAGCAAAAGTTCGGGAATTCCCTCGCACTCGCGTTTTGACAGCTAGGGAACGGGAAGTACTCAAATTCCTGGCGGAAGGCAAAACGGTTCGCTCTGTGGCAACGATGTTAGGGCTGAGCGTCAAGACAGTGGATGCGCACAAATTCAATTTGATGCGCAAGCTGGGAATTCACAACAAAGCAGAATTGGTGATGTGGGCAATCCAGAAGAAAGTAGTAAAGGTGCCAGTAAATCTTTAGTCCCAAAGTCCGCGGGTTGCTGCCGCTTGCCGCCAGCCTCTCCCAACGCGGCAACACTTCGAATATCAGGATTCGTAACCTCAATCTCTTAGCGCTAGATCGGCCAGTTCCGCCAAGCTTCGAACGGTGAGATCAGGCGTGGCCTGTGCGGCCTTCACGGCACCGACGCCAGGTCGTGCCGACGGACGATTCACCCATACAGTGGCCAGGCCCAATGCTTGAGCCGGAACTACATCGTGATAGATGCTCTGTCCCACATGCAGTACACGGTGTGCAGGCGTTTTAATACGGCTGAGAGCGAGCTCAAACATCTTCTGGGACGGCTTGTAAGCTTGTGCCTGTTCAGCAGTGATGACTTCGTCGAAGGCAACTTCGAGTTGGGGACGCGTACCAGCGAAGAGGGCATCATCTGTGTTGGACACGATCGCCAGGCGGAAGCGAGTTTTGAGTCGATGCAGTGCATCGACTGTATCGGGCCACGGTCTCCAAACAGCAAGTGAGGTCGCTAGGGAGGCTAGTTCGTCCGGCGTTGGGGTAAAGCCAAATTCGTTTCCAAATTGACGCACCACAGAAGACAGCACTTCCCGATAGGCTATAAATGAACCGGCTTCGGAACGCTGTTCGAAGTCTCCGTAGAGTTTAAGCAGAGTACCGTCGTCTGCCTTCTTGCCACGGGCGGAGAAGATGCGGTGCAGCACGGGGAGAATACCCGATTCCCAGTCAATGAGGGTTCCATAGCAGTCAAAAGTCAGTATCTCGAAGCGGCTAAAGTCGAGCATCGAAACTATTATTCCAGACTGGGCGGTTCGGGAATAAACAAAACCCGCTCCTGGCGGGACGCAGCAGGAGCGGGCTTAACCCTTGCTCGGGTCTTGTTACCGTTTCACGTCCAATGGCTGAGAAAGCTCGAAAGTCACGTCTGACTCGGCCGGAAGGACGACGTCTTTGTTTCCGGTGAAGGCCGCGCCACCGGTTCCTGCTCCGGCGCCAGCGGCGGCACCGATGGCAGCACCTTTGCCGCCCCCGGCCAGAGCGCCGATGATTCCGCCGAGAGCCGCACCGCCACCAGCCATAACGGCTGTGCGTTTACCCTTGCCCTTTTCCGAAAAGCTCTTCGCGCTCGCCTGGACCGGTACGTTGGCGCCCCTGATCTCGATCGAATCGAGGCGGATTTGCAGCGATGCACCTCCCGCGAAGCGCCCGAGGGCCTTGGCATCCGTGACTGATCCGCTCACGTTCGCACCTTGAGGGATAGCGACAGCATTGCCGACGAGAACGTCTTTCGCCACGCTGCCAGAGAAAGAATCCCCTGTCTTGCTGAGCTTCGATCCGATGGCGGACCCCAAGCTGACGGTTATGGGCGTACCGGCGGGCACGACGAGCGGTTCCTTCTTTGCTTCTTTGTGCTCCGCACGCTCTTTGTGCTCGCGCGGCTCAGCGGTTTCCTTGCCCGGAGCGTTTTGATCGTTTCCTGTTGCAGTTTGACTATCGGTCGGCGCAGTTGTCGCGTTGTCCGACGGGGGCTTGTTGCAGCCGACCACCGCCAACGCAAGATATACGCACAACGACAGCACAGCCAAGCGCGAGCGCATAGGTTCCTCCATACAGTTTTTCTTGGGTATGAATAATCGTACTTGAACCTGTGAGCCGGGGACAACGGGGAGGAGCCTTTGCGGTCAATCAAAAGTGCATTGGGCTATTGGGTAGAGTGAAAATCCCAGCCGGTACATCAGCACAGCCGGAGACCCACAAAAGCTGTTAAAGATGTTTATCGCTGAGGAGCGAGGCCAGACAAGGTCGCTGTTTGTTCCGCGGATTCCGCAGTTACTTCATGGTGATCGCTGACCGGTTCGGCGGCGGACTCTTCAACTGGGGATTTTTTGGGATTCAAAAACTTCTCAGTATTCAGGAGCGGACGGCCCAGCGATGCATTGTAGCTGGTCCAAGCTCCCTCCAGGCTAGACTCGCGCTCAAAGTGTGCTCGCATGGATTCCATCTTGGAATCGAGGTCGTCCAGGTAATGCAACATCAGCGCTTCGGGAAACATCGGGAGCTTGGGCGATCCGAATTCATACTCGCCGTGATGACTGATAATCAGGTGCTCCACCAGAGTCTTCAACTCTTCAGGAAAATCCGGGAAATTCTCGAGTTTGCACTGCAGCATCTCGAGTTCGATGATCATGTGCCCGAGAAGCTGGCCTTTGGTGGTATAGCTGAACGACCGATTGTAGGCCAGTTCGTGAATCTTACCGATATCGTGGAAGAAGGCACCCGTCAAAAGCAGATCACGATTGACCTGAGGATAGTTTCGGCACATCAAATCACAAGAGCGGAACAGCGAGACGACGTGATCGAGCAAACCGCCTATGTAGG
>Ga0209168_10000172_pt1 | contig 72550 bp, 67 predicted proteins | sample Coa_R1_FD_187156 | JGI IMG/M metagenome (GOLD analysis project Ga0209168, IMG submission 187156) | Surface soil microbial communities from Centralia Pennsylvania, which are recovering from an underground coalmine fire - Coalmine... | ecosystem: Environmental > Terrestrial > Soil > Unclassified ...
ACCCTGAAGTCTAGGTAAGGCGCGAACCTCTGTCAATCGCGGTGTGCGCGTGCACGGGCCGACACGCCTGTTGTTTCAGATCTCCCTCGATCGTCTCCGTCGTCGGAAGTTGGCGCCATTGCTGCTATCATGACCAGACCGTATCCCAAAGAATCGAAGCTGGACCGTGGCAACTCAGGTTAATCTCGAGCCCTCGCACGACATAGCCGCTCCGCACTTCCCGGATGCTTATCCGCTCTGCGTCGACCTGGACGGTACGCTGATTCGTACCGACTCGCTCCTCGAAACTTGGCTCATCGCATTCCGACGGAAACCGCTGGCTTGCATGGCTGCTTCGTTCCACCTCTTGCGCGGACGCAACCATTTCAAGTGCGCACTGGCAAAATTGGCGGTTCCTCGCGCCGATCAACTGCCCTATCGCACCGAAATCCTGGAACTCATTTCCCGCGAGGCCTCCGGCGGCAGAGTCGTTGTGCTCGCAACCGGTGCCGCGGAACCGATTGCCACAGCAGTCGCCGAGCACGTAGGAAATTTCCGCGCTGTCATCAGCACGGACGAACAGTCGAACTGTGCAGGCAACGAAAAGGCGCGAAGGCTCGCGAACGAATTTGGCGACAAGCACTATTATTATGCCGGCAATTCCGACCGTGACCTTCCCGTTTGGGAGAGATCGGCTGGCGCAGTGATTGTGAACGCAACGCCCGGATTGGCAAGTCGAGTGGCCGCATCCGGAGTGCCCATCCTCGCCGAGTTCCCACGAAATCGGCAAAGGCCTCGCGAAGTGTTTCGTACCTTGCGAATGCATCAGTGGTCGAAGAATTTGCTGGTGTTCGTCGCAATTCTCCTCAGCCACAGGTTTCTGGATCTGCGGGCGTGGCGCAACGCAACCGTGCTCTTTCTTGCGATGAGTCTGTGCGCGTCGGCCGCCTATCTCGTGAATGATGTTTTCGACCTTGAGGCCGACCGCTCTCATAAGGAAAAGCGAAAGCGGCCCTTTGCTTCAGGCTTGTTGAACTTGTCGTTCGCCTTGTGGTTCATCCCGCTATTGCTGGTGTGCGCTGCCGGACTCAGCGCCGCTCTTCCTGCCAGCGCGCGTCTGTGGCTCGCCGGTTATCTGGTCGCGACTCTGACTTACACCCTGTTCCTGAAAGAAAAGCTGCTGGTGGATGTTTTTCTGCTGGCAGGTCTTTACACGTTACGCGTGCTGGCTGGAGGCAGCGCCACCGGAATCACGATTTCCCCATGGACACTCGCATTTTCCATGTTCATGTTCCTGAGTCTTGCGATCCTGAAGCGATATTCGGAACTGATGGCGACTGGAGCTGCGAGCTTCGCGCTTCCGCGCAGAAATTATTACCGGTCGGACTTGGCGATGTTGGGATCGCTGGGCACGGCGTCGGGATATATTTCCGTGCTCGTGTTGGCTCTCTACATTCACTCGCCCGAGGTAACGCCGCTGTACCGCCATCCCTGGCTTCTATGGAGCATCTGCCCGCTGGTTGCGTACTGGATCAGCCGCATGTGGATCTTTGCCAGCCGGGCCGCCATTCCGGATGACCCGATCCTGTTTGCTCTCAAGGACCGCATCAGTTACCTGGTCGCGGTCTTATGTGCTGCCTTGTTGCTGATGGCCGTATTCCTGCGCTGAAATCTTCGATGACTCCATCCGAACTGAGCGGCACCGCACGCGATCTCTACCAGACGGGGAGTTGGCCTCTGCGGGCTATGCAGCGGTGGCGTCCTTACATTTGTCCGTTTGAACAGCTTCTGCCATTGATACCGCGTGGCTCAAGCGTTCTCGATGTCGGATGCGGTGGCGGGCTGCTCCTGTTTCTGGTTACGGCCCACGATCCATCCGCGCGCGGCACCGGAATAGACGTTTCAGCGTCTTCCATCGGATTCGCTCAGCAGACCCTGCTGGCCCACTCTGCCGATCTCCAGTCGCGGCTTTCTTTCCTGCACATGGACGCCACCAAACCTTGGCCGGTCGATATGTTCGACGTGGTCTCGCTGGTCGACGTGCTACATCACGTGCCTTCCGCAAAACAATTCGACGTCCTGCGGGAGGCTCACTCCCATGTCAAGCCCGGAGGGCTGTTGCTCTATAAAGATATGTGCGACGCTCCCTGGACCATGGCCGCTGCCAACCGCGCTCACGATCTGCTGCTGACGCAACAGTGGATCCGCTATCTTGCGATCGAAACTGTGGACCAATGGGCGAAAGATGCAAGGCTGGATCTCATCGACGGCCGACAGATTCGCCGCTATTGGTACGGGCACGAACTCCGGTTATTTCGCAGGAGATCCGCGCCCACCGATGATGTTCACTGAGTGCACCCCTGTTGTGAGCTGGGCGGTTGTGCAGGGATGCAATAAAGGCGGATCGTGCCTCCCACCTCGGCCACGGGTTTGTAAGATTCAAGCCACAAGAACGATTCCGGGGGATACGCCTTGTACCGCACGTCCCCCAGCCGCAAAGTGCGTATCGACACGGCAATCCAACCGCTCACTCGCTCGTTCGGGAGTAACGGATCGACCACGGGAGCCAGATGCATCTGATCCACGTTGGCCGACGTGAAGAGTGCTGCATGGACCGTTTCAACATTTCTCTTCTTAAGTTCATCTTCCAACCGGGCAACGTCTTGCCCGCAATCGAGATCGCAACCGGTAATCAGAATTTTGCTGGGATCGCTTCCCGCGGTCTCGTTGAAATACGACATCGGGTGCAGCCCAGCTCTGCCAGTCTCGATCCCTTGCCATACGATCAGCGCGAGCAGCAGATATCGCAATTCCTTGCGATGTGCTTGCCAAAGGTAAGCGCCGCCGGCTCCCGCTAGAACGGCTAGCAACGGGTATAGAAGCAGCACATGCCGCTGCCCGGCGTTATATTTCTGGAGCATCGCGACCGTAAGAATTCCCACCGTAGCGGCAAGGGGTGCCCGCGCTGACCATCGCAGGCGCCTTCGGAAACTGACCAGCACTCCAAAACCGGCCAGGATCAGAAACGGCAGTGGATTCTTAAAGAACAAACCGGCGGGGAAGAAGTACCAGGTTCCCCCGGCCCGCATTTTTCCAAAGATATACGTCGAGTTCGCGCCAGAGTGTGTCAAAACGTAAGACATCGTAATGCCCATCAGTAGTTCCGGTGCCGGAATTCTCGTGTCACGCGCCACCAGGTCACGGGCGATTGGTTGAACTGCCGGAGGAAGATGCTGAAAAGTGGGTAACGACTGGCGCTGCAGATTCATTCCTTCGATGACGGGCTTCAAAGAAAATCTATATCCCGCCCAGACGACGAATACAAAGAGCAGAAGTGCGAAACCGGCTTGCCGGATCAGCGTGGGGATCCGCGGCTCTCCTTTTCTTGTTTGCAGCGTTCGTTTTTGCAGAATCCACACAAGCAGGATGCAAATTGCCGCGGCGGGGAAGAAGATCAGGATGGTGAACTTGGTGACAAATGCCAGCCCTGCAGCCACGCCGAGTCGTAGCGCCGACCGCAGGGTTGGTGCTTCGAGCCAGAGAGTAAAAGCGACGATCAGCGCAAACTGCATCACTGCTGCCGGCAAGTCGGTATAGGCCAAGCCTGCGAAAGTCAGAATCCCGGGCAGCGTCGTAAAGCAGAATGCAGACAGAATTCCAGCGCGACTCCCGAACTCTTTAGCTGCCCAGTAAGAAACGATCCAGACGCCGAACAAGAAAAAGGGAAGAATCCCGATCCGCGCTAGAGTCAGATTTCGCCAGTAATGACCGCCTTGATAAAGGATGTGATTGCCGATGTCGAAATACGAATCTTCTGCTTCCAGCTTCGGTAGTCGAAGTCCCGCAATGTAGAGCGGCAGCGCGATCGCGACTCGCGCCAGCGGAGGATGTAAAGGATCGATCAGGTAGGTTCCACGATCCAGCCACTCGATGCCAGCAGCGACGTGCGCCGGTTCGTCAAATGCCTGCGAAGTGGAGGAATACGCGGCAACAATGCGGGCTACAGCCACCAGACTAAGGATGACAAGCACAATTTCAGCTTTGAAACGCATCTCGGGACGTTGCTGCCGCTTTCTTTTTTGTTCTCGCCAGATTGTGCGAGTGATGATTTTGGAATCCTCCAATCCTATGCGGAGACCTCCATTTCCGACAAACGAACTCACAAAGCTCCTGGGTTACCACCCACCTGTGCCATAGGGTAGCGATGTACCCGCTGGTATGATCGACACTGCGAAAGTAGCGGTCTACCATCTTCATGAGTGTCGCATTAGCTCTGCGGCCCATCGAACTCGACGTCCAAACGGATCAACGCTGGGTTGAATTTGTCAGCCATCATCCGGATGCGCTGATCTATCACCATCCCAGTTGGCTCGCCGCCATCGAAGCAGAATATGGGCAGAAGTGCCGCGGGCTCGCCTGTGAGGATAGCGATGGCCGTCTGCGTGCGATCCTGCCCTTGTTTTTCAGTAAGGCGCTACCTTTCAAAGCCGGGCGCAGCGCGACGCACGCGCGCTACTCGTCGACCCCCCGTACTCCTGTGGCGGGTCCGCTATCTCTCGATGACGAGGCAATGACTGCAGTCCTTCGGCACGCCGTCGACCTCGTCCGCGCCGAACCGGGATTGCAACTGGAGATTCGTTCTCGCCTCAGTGGACTGGAGAAGCTGGTCCCCGAGCTCTCGTGTGTGCCCTGGCGGTCCATGTACGTACAAGAATTACCGACGCAGGTGGAAGCTTCGCCCTGGGAAGATTTCTGTGAAAACCTGCGACTGCCGCGCGAGTGCGGGGATTGCAACGAGTGCAAGCGGCTACGCTTCGGGAATGCGAAGAAGCAGCATCGCGTGAATTGGGCGGTCAACAAGGCAACGAAACTCGGATTGCGGGTGCGCGAAGCGAATCGCGAATCCGATCTCGCCGAATGGTACTGGTTATATCTTGACGCGATGCGGCATCACGCCTTTCCGCCGCGTCCCAGGCGCTTTTTCGGGAGTCTCTGGAGAAACCTTCGCCCCCTCGGCCAGATGAAGCTGCTGGTTGCCGAACGCGAAGAGAGCGGATCAAAGAGGATGGTTGCCGGATCCATCTTTCTGCGCTTCGGGCAGACCGTGTTTTATGCCTTCACCGGCTGCGCACGCCGTGATTTCGAGCTTCACCCTCACGACATCATTCAGCTGGAATCCATTCGCGATTCCTGCAGAAACGGATACCGCTGGTACGACTTCGGCGAAGCCACCGATGACGACGGCCTCGCGCAATTCAAAGGGAAGTGGGGAACTGAAGCCGAGCCGCTCTACCGCTACTACTATCCGGCCCGCGTGGACGGGCATGGTTGGAAGCCATCCCGCCTGATTGCGCTGGCTCGTCGCAGCTGGCGTTTTCTTCCGTTACGACTGACGGCCGCAATCGGAGAACGAATTCACCGCTACACGTAACGTCGCGTCTACTTCTCGGGGAGGGTTGAACGCACCCGTGATCGTAATCCTGTTGAGCGAGTCCGTTGCCATGAATGCGCCTCCGAATCGGTTCCGACCACTGGCTATCCACTTGCCGTTTCCACCAGCTCCAGCACTGTTTTGCGCAAGGGCTTCATCAGCGGCAAGCCAGAAAGACGCAGCAGGTTGGTCAGCAATCCCAGGCTCTTGTCGAGCAACTTGTAGGTTCGCTCCTGGCTCGCCGACCGGTCATAGAGCCAGAACATGATCAGTGCCATCTGATAAAGCCAGAGCAGATACGGCAACCGCGGCTGCAAGTCGGCGGGAATCTTGATATCGCTTCCCTCGACAGCGATTCGCATATGTTCGATGGCACCTTCACGAATCGGTTTTGATTCTTGACTAAAAGGAGAGAGCGGATCGTCGCTATCGGGCGCATGACGGAATAATGCGGCGCAGAATTTGCGATTCGGCTCCAGCAATTGCAAACGCTGCTCCACGACGCTGCGAACCCGGTTCTTCAGTTTCTTCTGCCCGGCGAGCGAGCCGAGCACGGGTTCGTTGCTCGTCTCCTGCATCTCGCGGTAAAAGGCCAGCACGATGGCATCTTTGGAGGAAAAGTAATAATAGGCGCCACCGAGAGCTACGCCGGCCTTGGCCGCGATATCGCGCATCGTGGTTTCCTCGAATCCCTTTTCGCGAAACAGTTCCATCGCCGCGTCGTAGATTTTGCGCCGCGTGTCTTCGGCGCGTTGGGTCGTTCGGTTCTTGAATGTCGTGTTCATTGCAGGTAGTCTCGCACGTTCGATATAGGTGCGCTTCCAGCTGGCAATGCGCAAGGCTCGATCTCGATCGGGCGCAACTCGCTGGCAATCGTCTCCGGATCGTCTGAAGTAAGCATTCGCGAGAGCAGATGTCGGTTCTTCGACAGCGCGGCGAATGCCTGCCTCGCCAGTGGCATCAGCAACGGATGCGTGAGCCGCGACGCCCACTCGCGGTACTCGACCATGGCATACAACACCATGATCCAAGCCCGGTCGTTCAGGTAGACGGCGCCCTCGTCGCTGATTACGGCGAGGTCCTCTTTGCCGGCGATACGCTCGAGTTCGGGAAAGAGCCGCCGCACCCTCTCAGTGCCCTGTTCCAGCAGGGCGATGCCGAGCCATGAGCGCTGCACCAGAATCCAGTTCTTCAAACGGCAGCACAATTCGCATTGCGGATCGTAGAGCACATAGAGCTTTTGCATATGCGTTCCTCCTTCTCGTCATCTGGCCTCCGCTATCCGGACGCCGTGACGGTCCTCTCTGTTACGTGCGACTGAATCATCCGGAAGCCAAAAGCCGGGAGCGGGACGCCACAACAGTCACCGGGGAATCGCAACGTTGAGCGTAGCGTTCGGCGCAACCGGAGGATTCGGACTCAGCGGCACCCTCGTCGAACGCGCGCCGCGCCGGATGCGCGAAAAGACATACAGGTTGAAGAAGTGCATTCCGCCGAGGATCAGCATCACCATACCCATCTTGTCGCTGAGCAGTTCGATCGCAGCCCGCGACGTATTAATCACGTCCGCCGTTTTGAGCGCCAGGGAGACGAAGCCAATGTTGATCAGGTAAAAGCCCACGACCAGCAGGTGATTGACGGAGTCGGCGAGCTCGGCGTTCCCATGGAACGCATCGATTAGGAAGATTGCGCCCCTTTTGTGCAGTGTGCGGGCCACCCAAATCGTCAGGGCAACGCTAATGAACAGGTAAGTCAAGTAGGTGGTGACGATGATGTTGTTGGCGGTGTTCATAATCTCCCTCCCCTTTTGTGTTGAACATGTTCAAAACAACTCTATGCCCGGCCCGACGGAGTGTCAAGAGAAAAGTTGAACGCGTTCAACATGTGGATTTAAAGGAGTTAGAGTTCAGATCGCCCGCCGATCTTGACCTTGGTAACTGGAGTTCCGCCGCGGCATCGGCCACACTCCTGATGTGAACAAGAAGACCCTTGTGCTGCTCATGGTGCTTGGCGGTGCCCTGGGTGTGTGGAAAGTAGGGCAGGAGCGCTACGATCAGTCCCATCCCGTCCTGGCGACTAGCGAGGACTTTATCGGTTATGCCTCAGGCCAGGCCGTTGCCGATGCGGCGCAATACGATCACATCACCCTGGACTACAGCATCCCATCACTCAAGCAAGTCGATGTGATTCTTGGCCGTCTTCACGAAATCTATGTGAAGAATCCTTCTTCGATGAGCGTGCGAGGATTATCGGCAGAATACGGCGCGTATGTGGGTGAAGTGATCCGCCGCAACGAGCCGAATGCCTATTGGACTCGCGACAGTAAGGTTGCTGGAGAGAAGTCGTATCCTCTGCACTGGAACAAAGGAGAATCGTACCCGCTTGCATGGTGCTCGCGTCGCATCACCGACGGGGATGGAGACAGTATCTGGATCAAGTACTCGGTGCTAAAAGATCCGAACTGGAAACAGCATCTCTCCAATGCCTCCGTAAGGCCGGCACACTGATTTCGTCTTGCAGTTGGATTCTGCCAAGCTCGGCCCTTCGACCTTAGGCCTTGGACTCGGCCTTTAACGTCCTGGACGCCCCGGGTTGGCTCACCAGTCACGACCAATAAGCTCAATCCAAGGTCGAAGGTCTAAGCGCAAGACCCAAAATCCAATTCCGCCTACTGCCCCAACAAGCCATAGATATCCAACTCCGAACCGGTTGGGACAAAGACTCGTCCATTGGCAATCGTGGGAACGGCAAGCTTGAGCGCCAGTCCTGCGGTGTCTCGGCTGCCCGCGTCCGCACTGTTGTAAAGTTCGTTCGCGATGTTGGTGGCGTTATACGCGTGCAGCACCGCCGGTCCGCTGGCACTGGGATTGTTGGTGTTGTAAGCGCTGTCGTCGATCTCCCATATGATGGCATCGCTGTTGCCATTTGCTGACAGCGATGGCGTCGCACCGTGCTGGTTGAAGACGGTATTCCCGTTCGCTACGGAGTTGGACGAAAGCTGCTGTCCCCCGGCCGCTCCCGCGGTCCAGCTAAAGGCCCGCAGCACGTCGCCGTTGGAATGGAAGTAGATCAACCCGTTCCAGTACACGGGAGTCGAGAAGATATTGTCGAACTGCGAAGTGCCTATGTGGACGGTCTGCACCACATTGTTCGACTGATTGTTGTATCCACCCATGCTGTCGCGATTGACCACGAACACGTTACCGTCTTTCCCGCCGCCAAGCAGTTCGTGGGGATACGTCGACGATCCGGGAACCAGAATGTTGGCGCCGCTGCCGAGATCGGCGTCATTCGTGGCGAGGTAAGCATTGTCGTCGGGCGCGAAGTAGTCGACCACCGACAAATCGCTTCCCTTCATGCGCAGGAAGGAATCGTTGTAGCCGTCCATCGACATCGGATAGATCCATTGCTGGTCCCCCGAGTCAGTGCCGTTCATGACGTAAAGGTCGCCGGTTGCATCGTCGATTGCGGGAGCACCACCGCTGCCCCAGAAACCGCCGCCGCCCGCACCCGGAGTGGCGTCGAAGATTGCTTTCTGCTGCAACGTGGTTTTGTCGTAAGCGAAAACCCATCCACTCGGACAGCTGCCGATCGCAGCATAGACCAAATTGGTAACCGGATTGAGCGCTAGTCCCATGCGTTGATAGCAGCCGCTGCCCAGCGAAGCGCCCTGGTAGGTGCCCGAGATTCCAGCCGGCGTGACTCTGTCTTTCCCGGTGGTAACGTCTAGAGCGTGCAGCATGTATTCCGGATTGCCGCCCTCGATGTGAGTCACGACATAGATCGTTTTGCTAGTAGCATCGATCACAGGTGTCGAGAGGATACCGGCGATAGGGTACGGCCCGCCGGGATCACCGGTGGTTACTGGTTGGCCAAAATTCACGTGCCAGAACGTTGTGCCCGAGCCCGTAGTCGCGTCGGCATCGAACGCGTAGAGACTGTTCTTCTGTGTAGCGATGAATACGACATCGTGTACGCCGCCGTTGATGTTCAATTGCGGCAGGTAGAGTGGCTGCGCGTAAACCTGCGCATCGACCGGGTAGGACATGACCTTGCCGAACTGAGTCGGATTGACGTTCGATGGCGTCAACGTAACTTCATCGAGATACGCGCCATCGCGGGTATCGTCATTGTGAAAAGTCAATACTGCTGACTGCGCGACGTTGGCCACAGTGACGCGCGCTGTAACGCTGTCCGAGGGATACGCAACGCTAGTCGCTGTGACGTTGTGAGCTCCGGTCGCGGTCGGGGCAGTATAAAGTCCCGTCGTGCTGATCGTTCCCACGGAGTTATTTCCGCCATTTATGCCGTCCACTGACCACGTCACACTGGTATTGGTAATTCCCTGAATGGTTGCGGTGAACTGCTGCGTACCACCGGGTGCGACGGTCGCTGCGGCAGGCGAAATGGTGAAGGACCAGACGGTGACTTGCGCGCTCGCACTGTAGCCCGTACCCGTTCCGTCGCTGGCGGTGACGGTGTGGTTTCCCGCCGACGATGGAGCGGTGTAAAGACCGGGGTGAGGGCCGTTGGTGACGGTACCAACTGTGGAGTTTCCTCCAATCACGCCGTCAACCGACCAGGTGAAGGTCGGATTCCCTCCCTGCACGCTTGCGGTGAACTGCTGAGTGGTGCCATTCATCAAGGTGGCCGTCGTAGGAGATATCACGACAGGTCCAAGAGGGGCACTCACGTTGATGTTCGCCGTTACGCTGGCGGTTGTGTCAGCCACGCTGGTAGCCTCAATCGTGTAATTTCCAGACTGCGCTGGAGCTGTGTAGAGTCCAGTTGCGCTAATCGTTCCCGTAGTCGCACTCCCGCCAACAACGTTATTGACCGACCAGGTCACGCCTGTGTTCGAGAGTCCCTGGATGGTGGCCGTGAATTGCTGCGTTCCTCCCTCTGCAACTGTAGCGGTGGTCGGAGTGATGGCGAATGAAAACACAATGACCGGAGCCGTCGCGCTGTTGCTGGACCCGGTGCCGACGCTGGCACTGATTGTGTGATTGCCCGGAGCGGCGGGGGCCGTATAAACTCCAGCGCTGCTGATCGTGCCGACAGAGGAATTTCCGCCGTTCACGCCATCCACTGTCCAAGTCGCCCCCGAAGTCACGGTGCCATTCAGCATCGCTTGGAATGTTTGCTTCGCGCCAGCGACCACTGTTGCTGTCGCCGGACTGATCGCCAGGGTTCCTTTTACGGTGACGGTCGCGCTTGCCGACTTGGTCGTGTCGACCACTGCAGTTGCAGTAACGACGTGCGTGCCCGACGACTGTGGAGCTGTGTACAGGCCGGCGCTCGTAATCGTACCGACAGTCGAATTGCCTCCGCCGACTTTGTCTACAGTCCAGGTTACGGCTGTATTGTCGGAACCGGAGACCGTCGCGGTGAACTGTTGTGTGCCACCCGGCGAAAGACTTGCGGTTGATTCATTCAGCTGGATGCTGACCTGTTGAGTCGAAGACGACCCTGCCTTCACACCGGCACAACCGGCAAGAGGAAGTACTGACAAGACAAGGATATATTTACTCAGAGAGGATCCAGGCGTTCTCATACAACGTTTGAACTCCCCATTGGTGCGCACTGGTACTGTCCCCAGGTGCGCTAGCTATGTGCTTTCGTTGGTTAAGCCACAATCTGGCCGGGTAATGCGCCAAAATAGATGTAGATTCCGATTGGAGGGTTGTAGTCCAAGATTGGCGTTTCCCTGACTGGGGACGCCAGAAGGGCATGCGGCAAGGCCGTACTTAACTCACGATTTCGTCACGGTTTGGATCGGGCCGCGTCCGTCCGTTAAAATAAATAGTTCCGTGGGGCCTTCATGTCCTTAACCAAACAACAAGCGCTGGAGATGTTCGAATCCGATGATCTCATCGGCGTCGGGATGGAAGCTGACGCGGTGCGCCGCCGCCTTCATCCGGAAGGTGTGGTCACCTACATCATCGACCGCAACATCAATTACACCAACTTCTGCACCGAGTACTGCACGTTCTGCGCTTTCTACCGGCCGCTGAAAGGGCCTGCGGCGAAAGAAGGCTACATTCTCGCCTTCGACACGATCTACGAAAAGATCCGCGAGACAGTGGAACTTGGTGGCACGGGCGTGTTGATGCAGGGCGGATTGCATCCGGACCTGAAGATCGACTGGCACGAGAAGATGCTGCGCGGCATTAAGGAGCGCTTCCCCAAGGTGCATTTGCATTGCTACTCCGCGTCAGAAATTATCGCCATCGCCGAGTACAGCGGGCTCTCAATCCGCGACACGATTTTGCGCCTGCAGGAGGCAGGGCTCGATTCGATTCCGGGCGGCGGCGCGGAAATTCTCGACGATGAAGTGCGCTACAAGATCGCGCGTCTGAAGTGCCTGACCGAAGACTGGATCAACGTGCATCGCACCGCACACCAGATCGGCATGCGGACCACCGCGACCATGATGTTCGGCGTCGGCGAAAATTACGAGAACCGCATCCATCACTTCCAGAAACTTTACGAGTTGCAGGAAGAGACTGGCGGATTCACCGCCTTCATCCCGTGGAGCTTTCAGCCGCAGAACACAGCCCTGGGCGGGCGTCACTGGGACGAGGCGACCGCTGTTGAATATCTGAAGGTGCTCGCGATCTCGCGGCTGTATTTATCGAACTTCCTCAACGTGCAGTCGAGTTGGGTGACGCAGGGATTGAAAGTCTGCCAGATGGGACTGCGCTTCGGAGGGAATGACGTCGGCTCGGTGATGCTGGAAGAAAACGTCGTGCGCGCCGCGGGTGTGAACAATTGCACGACCGAAGAAGAGTTGCGAAGAATTATTCGCGATGCTGGATTCCGTCCGGCGCAGAGAGATACGCTCTATCGGCAGTACTTCTTGAACTAAATCCGAAGGCTTTCTCTGTGTTCCTCCGTGACCCCTTGGTGGCGTTTTTTTGAGCTCGGGCCACGAAATCGCAGGCGAGCCAAATCAAATGGATGAGTCATGGCATTTCCGATTAAAGTTTGCGCAGTGTGTGGTGAGGAGTTTGAACTGAAGCCAGGCAAGCCCGGCTTTGCCAACCGGTGTCCATCGTGCAGCGAAGAGGATTCCGCGGATTCCGCAAAGTCCGCCGACCCGTTGAAGACCGACAAGGGTGCGAACGCCGCCCGCCGCGAAGCTATGAAGAATCTTCTTTATCGGAAGGACAGCTGAGGAGCGCAGGGCGACTCTATCGGGCGGTTCTTATCCTGAATATTTCTCTGAAGAACACAGCCGCAGCGATATCTCAGTTTCATTTTGGGAATCGTCCCCTTTTGGCAACTGTATGGTTTGAAAATTGCTCAATCATCAGACATCACAGCTGCTGGAGCCGCACTAGACTGGACGTAACTCTTTGCGACTCAAGATTTTGCCCATAAGCTGCTGATTCTGAGAGATTATTTCGAGATTTTCCCCCAAGTTGATGATTCCAATAGGCCACCCGGGAGGGGGGTATCTGAAATCTCGGGGAACTTGCAAGGCTTGCTGGCGCAAGTTCTTTCTTCGAGTTCCTCACAAAAACTCGAGGCTCAAAAGTTAAAGCTTGGTGCCAGAAGCTAGAATGAGATTTTAGACCGTGATTTTCTCCAGGTGTTCCTGACCGATTCGATGAAGCTGGTCTCCCGATTCCTGATGTTGCTGCTGCTGGGCGCGAGTGTGCTCGCGCAGACCCCTGGGAAACCTGCTCCGAGCGCAGCAATCGAAGGGATCGTCACACGAGATCCCGATGGCCAGCCGGTGAAGAAGGCGTTAATCGAACTCATCGGCGAGAATCAGGCTGAGACCGGTGACTACACCGCCGTGACCGGAACCGACGGCATCTTCCGCATCGAGAACATCATTCCCGGACGCTACCACCTGTTTGCCGAGCGAAGTGGCTTGCTCGACACCGACAAGCAGCGCGGGCGCAGCGAAGGTCGCGTGCTGACGCTTACGGCGGGACAGGACGTAAGGACATTCAAATTCGCCTGCTGGCTGCTGCCGTGATCCGCGGTCGCGTCACAGATGGAGACGGAGATCCATTGCCCAACGCGGAGGTCACGGCGCTTCGCCAGACGTTCGTTGCTGGACACAAGCATTGGGAGCAGGCTGGCGCCGAGCGCACCAACGATCTGGGCGAATACCGTATCGCCAATCTTCCCGCAGGAAACATATTTCTCTCGGTGAGTCCGCCGCCGGATTTCAAGACGCTGATCGAATCTGCAGGAGCCGCCGTACACGAGGCGAATGCCCCGGAAAAGCCGGTGCCGCCGACGTATCAGACCACGTACTATCCCGGCACCACCGATCGCAGTCAGGCATCGCCGATTGCCCTGCATCCAGGAGACGATTTTCCCGCGGACTTTACGCTGACGCCCAGTCCGAGCGTGATAATCCGCGGTTCGGTCGTGAATCTGCCACCGCACACCGCCGCTTCAATCATGCTCCAGTCGCGTGATTTCAGCCTCATGCTGAACGGAGCGGAGATCCACAAAGATGGCAGCTTCGTCATTCGTGACGTCTCTCCGGGCAACTACACGATCCTGGCATCGGTTGAGGGATCGGCAGTACCGATGACCGCTCGGCAGTCCTTGCAGGTGGGATCGGCAAACGTCGATGGATTACGGCTGTCGCCTCAGCCGGGCGCGACTGTGCATGGACGCCTTCGATTCGAGAGCAAGAATCCTGTGCGCTTTGATGCGGAGCGCATATTTCTTACGCTGCAGATGGTCGATGCCGTGGAAGAGAACGAGACTGCGCCGGTATTCCGCGAAAACTTTTCGAACATTACGCATGTAGCTGCGGACGGCAGCTTTCAGTGGACTGATGTTCCTGCCGGAAATTATTACGTGCAGATTATGGGCGATGGAGCGTCCGATGGCGACTGGTATATGAAGTCGGTTTTGAGCGGCGGACGGGACGCGAACGATTCCGGCATCGCCATCAACGGTGGCAACGTCGTACTCGATCTGGTCGCGAGCGCGAACGGCGGATTGGCCGAGGGAGTTGCGGTCAACAGCAAGGGCGAGCCATTTCCCAATGCGATCGTCGTGGCCGTGCCGGAGGCGCGGATGCGTGCGCGCATCGATCATTTTCGCAAGACCGTCAGCGACCAAACGGGACGCTTCAGCCTGCGCGGTTTGCGTCCAGGAGACTACACCGTCTATTCGTGGGAGAGCGTCGAGGGCGAAGCGTACTACAATCCGGATTTCCTGAAGACTTACGAAGGGCAAGGAACGGCGCTTCATGTCTCCGAGGGCGAGCACAAAAGCCTGGAACTGCGTGTGATCCCGGACGCGAAACAGCAACCCTGAGGCCGAGAAGTAAGAATCTAACCTTTTGCCTGCGCCCCCGTCGTATTAACATGTATGACCAGCGGAGGTCCTTTATGCCACGCTTTGCTCGATTGCTCCTTACCTTGTCAATCCTTCTGCCCGCAAGCGCACTCTGGGGCCAACAAGTGGACAAACCAAGTGATTCGGAGTCGCTCGCTCGTCTGGCGTACGACACGTCGGCCGTGACGCAACGAGGAGATGTGAGCCATGTATGCCTGGCGGTCGCTGGCGATGGCGAGTACCAAATCGTCCGCTCGACCAACGATGAGCCAACTCAGTATCTGCGTGGGCAGATGGCGAAGCAAGACTTCGAAAAACTCAAGGCGCTGCTGACCTCTCCGAAGTTTCGTTCGCAGCCGAGTCATGACGGTGCGCTGATTCGACAAGAGGCAGAGAGTTTTCGCGTAGAAATTCGTGGTCCGGTTCGCAGGCACGGGGACGGAACTCGAATTTGGGATGAGAGTGACGCTTGGCGCCTCCAGTGGCTTAACCCCGATGACACTGATCCGTTCCCGGCATCCGTCGCTAAGGTCGTGAACTGGTTGCAGAGTTTTCAGCCGAAGAACGGCAAAGAATTTTCCTACGCCGAGTTCCCCAACGTATGCCCGTCGGGAGGCATGCGCCTGATTCAACCCACCATCGCCGAGAACCAGCACCGGTAGATCTGTCCCTCGAACAAGGCGCAGTCAAACGGATCAGCTGAGAGCGACGGCAGCCTATCTTCCATTGCTGCGCGAACATACCTCTACCGCAAACCTCCTAGTATCAATGTGTTACCTGCATCTTCCCCGCCTGATACACATCTAACTGATTGAGGGTTTTGTAAGTGAGGAGGGCGATCTTATGAGGCTGGCGAGATGGAAAATGGTTGCCGGAAGCTGCTTTCTGGCAGCGCTTCTGTCTGTGCCCGCATGGAGTCTTGATACGGACAACAGACATACGGCGGTGCCGGGAACACTGAACTACGTCGAAGGGCAGGCGTCCATGGAAAATCAGACGCTCGATTCCAAGTCAGTGGGTACGGCGGAGTTGCAGGACGGTCAAGTTTTGCAAACAGGGAATGGCAAGGCAGAGATTTTGTTGACGCCCGGCGTGTATCTGCGGCTGGGAAGCAACAGTTCGGTGAAGATGATTTCGAATTCGCTTACGAATACCGAAGTGACGGTCCGCGACGGCGAAGCGATGCTTGAGGTCGATGAGCTATATCACGAGAATAATTTGCGCGTCAGCCAGCCCGGAGCCGACACGCGAATCTCCAAGACTGGTTTGTATGACTTCGATGCAACCAATGGTGACGTTCGCGTTTTCGACGGAAAGGCTGTCGTAACCGCGGACGATAAGAACGTCACGCTAAAGAAGGATCACGCATTAGCGCTCAATAACGCGAAGCTGAAGGCGACCGACTTCGATAAGAAAGAAGTCACCCAGAATGACGATCTCTATCGCTGGAGCAGCCTGCGTTCTGAATACCTGTCAGATGCGAATGTGAATGCAGCGCAGATGTACTACGCGAATGGCTGGTACGGTCCAGGCTGGTGGGGTCCGGGATGGTACTGGGATCCGTGGTTTGCCGGCTTCACTTTCCTGCCGGGTAGTGGATATTTCTATAACCCGTTTGGCTGGGGTTTCTATTCTCCGCTTATGGTGTGGAGAGCGCCGGCGCTGGTTGGCGGCGGCTACTACCATCACTTTGACGGTTCACGTCCGGTTGCGATTGGAAATGGATTCCGCAATCACGCGGTGACGGCGTTCCACGGCGGCTACGGCCGCATGGGTGGCGGCTTCCAGGGCGGCGGGATGCGCGCCGGCGGGTTCGGCGGCGGCGGATTCCACGGCGGCGGATTTCATGGCGGCGGAGGCGGTCATCGCTAATGGCTGAGACGTGAGGCAAGGCGCGAGAGCGCGCCTTTTTTGTCGCGTGTGCAGGGTTGCGGAACTATTTCAAGACTGGCGAATCGGCGTTTGCGGGTTTGCCTTCTTCGACACGGATTTTACCGTCGTCGTCCGCATAGAAATAGCGATGCTGGGCGTCTGGCGTCTTCGGCGTCATGGTGAGGTTGTAGCTGTCGTTCTTTCCCTTGTAGCTCGCGGTATAGTCTCCGCGGTTGGGATCGACCATGCGCTTGGTAAAGTTGCCGGTATGAACCAGTTGGTTGAGGGTGAGCGCGTAGTGGCCGTATTGCTTGTTGAATTGCTTCTCGGCCCGGACAACGACACGCACGTAAGCTATGGCGTCGAATTCGGAATTTGAAAGCGCCGCGTCGCCCTTGTATTTGGGCGTGTAGCTGGTGGGAGGTGTTCCGGGGGCGTTCTGTTCCGGACGTGAAGAGTCGGCAGGAAGTTGCGCGAGTGCGGTAATTGCCCAGACAACAATGAGAGTGATGATCAGAAACTGCCGACTTCTTTTCGACATGATTCCTCGTTTTCTTGACGACATTGTATCCGGTAGCGGACTTCCTGAAGCTCGATATGGTCGGGGAGTGTTTCTATTTTAGTGCCACCGTCGAGCGTCCAACCAGCGCGCTCGTAGAAGGTGCGGGCCCGGACATTGGATTCCAGGACCCAAAGAATGGCATTCGCATAACCAAGCGCCGAAAGTTGTTGAGTGGCGTGCGCCAGCAGTGCGCGCCCTAACCCGTGACGCCAACGGCCCGGATGAACGTAAATTGCGTAGAGCTCACCGGTGACTGCGTCCTCACCCCTTGCCGGACCAAGCGCGGCAAAGCCATTAAGCTGGCTCGATCCCTGGGCTTCGAGATCGGCGACCCAAATCTCATGCTTGCTCGAGGGTGTCGTCGAAATGTGTTCGCGCCAAAACTCGATGCGCCGCTCAAGTTCGCCACTAAGGTTGTCGAGGAACTGATCGGGGAGCAGTCCGCGATAGGCAGCCTGCCAGCTTCGAATGTGCAGTGCAGCGATGGCTTCGGCGTCGCTGACTACTGCTTTGCGCACGATCGCGCTCATACTGCCCAAAGTCCCACGCGAAAGTGCATAGAATCAGTTCCGGAACGCATTTCGCGATGTTACTCCCGTAATTTCCCTTCAGTCACCTTCTCTTTGCTTCATGACGAATTATTACTATGCTGAGTAGAAGAATCTAGGCCCACAGGGAAAACTATGAAAGCAGCAGTCGCCAGAAAACCAGTAATCAAAATCGCGGTGGTAGAAAGCGATCCTTTACGCTTTGTCGGTTTCCGCGCGTTGTTCGATGCCGAGCCCGAGTTTGAGCTCGTCTCCGCGGCGCTGCCTGAGATCAGCATGCTACAGGGCATCGATCTCATCCTGCTCGGCAACCGTTCCGGGCAAAACCTTTTCGACGTGATGGCCAGCCTGAAAGCAACGCGACCGGATCTGCGGATTATCGTGACCGGTTCGGGCATCGACGAAGAAACCATTCTCAAAGCGATTGCTTCGGGAGCGAAAGGGTACGTAGACGAAGCTGCTACGCCGGCCGAGTTTGCGCAGGCAATCCGCGTGGTGAATCAGGGCTCGGTCTGGGCGCCACGGCGCGTGCTGTCAATGTTCATCGAACGAGTGTCGTCTTCGCCCGGGCGTATATTCCCGGCTGGCCGCGTGACGTTCACCGATCGCGAAAAAGAAGTGCTGGAGATGTTGGTAGCGGGACGCTCGAACAAAGAAATCGGCGCCCAGTTGGGTATCGAAGAGCGCACGGTGAAGGCGCACGTCGCCAAACTGATGCGCAAAGTCGGCGTGCAGAACCGGATCGCGCTTTCGGTGCATGCCATCACGCACTCGCTAGTAACAACGAAGTAGGGCTGAGTACTGAGCTGCGAGCTATGAGCTTCGAGCAAACCGCTCGGAGACGTCTTTTGAATGAGGGCAAAGCAGCTGAAATCACGGGACTCATAGCTTGTTGCTCGGAACTCAGTCGTAACTTCGGTCCACTTACCTTCGTAATCTTGTTGCGTGCTGTTGACCTGCCGCATACTCGCTTCACCTACCACAGAACCTGGGAGACGGGGTTGAGAGTGGCGATTAGGGTCACTGCTTTCAGCCCCGCATTTTCTTGTCTCGATCCCGGTGAATCCCTTTAACAAATTGTCGGAAAGACGAGTCGCCCTCAGAGCGCAGGCAGCTGAGCACTATCCTGAGCGTCAAAGACGCGCAGCATTTGGCCAAATTCCCTTTCCTGCAGCTATCTAAACGGTTCGTCCCACCTCATCACGACTTCGACCATGCTTGTCCGCCGTGATGGTACGCCAAGTTGCCAACGTGGCCGGCGTGTGCAGCGGCCACTCCGGTTTCTACTGGCGCATTCGGCTCCTTGCGGCTCTTGATGCAGTCAAAGAAGTTTGCCATGTGATCGATTGTGCCGTCGCGAAAGCTGTGTTCCGTCAGTACCGGATTCTGCTCGCGGGGAACGCCTTCGCGGTAAACGGTGAATTCTCCTCGGTCGATTTTCAGCGTAGCCTCGGTCCCGCGGAACTCCAGTCCTCCGTCGTCGATGGACGAACTCATCATGCCTTCGTAGACAACATCGAATCCCGGATAGCGGAATGAGGCTTGGATAGTGTCCGGACAATCCCACTGCTCGAAGACGTATTTATCGCCGATCATGCAAGCCTGCTTCGGCTGATCGGCCTTCATCGCCCAGTGCACCACATCGATCCAGTGAGTAAACAAGTCAGTCATCGCGCCACCGCCGAAATTCCAATACCAGCGCCAATGACTGAACTTCTCGTCGGTGAAGGGCTGGTCGGGGGCTGATCCGAGCCAGCGCTTCCAATCAAGACCTTGCTGATCAACCGGCTTCGACGGCCAGTTCCGCTGATAGTTCTGCCACCAGTATGTTCGCACCTGGACCACACGGCCCAGACTGCCCGCCTGAATGAGATCGACGGCGTCGCGGAAGTGAGTCCAACTTCGCTGCTGCATACCGCACTGCAGAATCTGCTTGCCGGAACGCACGGCTTTCGAGAGCGTTTCGCCTTCTTCCATCGTGTGGGTCACAGGTTTTTCGAGGTAGACATCTTTGCCGGCTTTGAGTGCATCTGCGGCCATCGTCACGTGCCAGTGATCCGGCGAAGCGATGATCACTGCGTCGACCTCTTTGTTGTCGAGCACCTCGCGATAGTCGAGATGCGTGGTAGCGAGACCGTTCGACCGTTCTTTGATGGCATCACGATATGCGCATAAACGTCAGACACGGCGACGATCTGGTATGGCGCCGCTTTGTCGGCCGCGCTGAGAAGGCCTTTCATGCGCTGTCCCGCGCCGATGACTCCGATGCGCAGCGTGTCATTGGCGCCGAAGACGCGGGTAGAAGCGAGAGCGGTCATTCCGCTGGCAATGATGAAGCTTCTGCGACTGATCATCAGGAGGCCTCCGCGGTGCGGGATGATGGTATCAAGATTCATAACGGACGCAAGGTGGAGCGAATCAGAATGATTTTAGGTGTATGCTCTTGAGCATTATGCGCATCCAAATGTCGAAGTTATTCGCGTTCGCGATTTTTCTTGCAATGGTCGCTCCCCTCTACGCACAACAACCCGCACCGAAACCGGAAGACACCGAAGTGTGGTCGCCGGAGCCGAAGGTGGTCACTCCGGGAGCGGAATGCGGCGCGCCTCCATCGGACGCGATCATCTTGTTCGACGGCAAGAACCTGGATGAATGGGTTTCCGCGCAAGACAGATCTGCCCCGGCGAAGTGGATCGTCGAAAACGGCGTGATGACAGTGAGCAAAGGCACTGGCAATATCGAGACCAGGCGCACCTTCAAGAACTACCAGTTCCATATGGAGTGGAAGGTTCCAGAGAACATCACGGGCTCGGGACAACTCCGTGGGAACAGCGGCTTATTTCTCGCTTCGACAGGTCCCGAGGATGCCGGCTACGAACTGCAAATTCTGGATTCCTACAATAACAAAACCTATGTGAATGGCATGGTGGGAAGCCTTTACAAGCAATCCATCCCACTGGCAAACCCGATGCGCAAGCCCGGGGAATGGCAGGTCTATGACGTTGCGTGGACCGCTCCGACGTTTAACGGCGACGGGTCGGTTAAGACCCCCGCTTATGCCACGGTCCTGCTGAACGGCGTGCTGGTGGAAAACCATTTCGAACTGAAGGGCGAGACGCGCTATATCGGTCAACCGTTTTACAAGAAGTTCGATGGCGCACCGATCAAGTTGCAGGCACACGGAGACAAGAGTGAGCCGCTCAGCTTCCGCAATATCTGGGTGCGCGAATTACCGTAACTCTCATCTAAACCAGGCTCCTTCCAGACGGCAGCGGAACTCCCGCTGCCTCAATTTTTTGAGGTAACCTTTTGCGATTCCAATCGTCTGCGATTCCAATCGCAGGCTCGTGCGTTTGAAATCCAGAAACGCCTCTCTGAGAGCCCCAGACTCAGGCTTTTCGGAGAGTGTTATGGAGCCGTTTCGTATTCTGGGGAAGTGAACGCAAAGAGAGAGATAGTGTCTGCAGTAGCTCATTCGGATCGCACACACGATGATTGTTATGTTTTGACGAAAACCCAGGGCTATCGTCGAGGATGGCTCAGGCCGCCTCGCAAAGGCCACCGCCTTCCCACGCTTTCGCTTTGAGCTTTCCCATCGCCTAAGCGTTCTGCTACTCTGCGCTTTCCGTTTCTGGGGAGGAAACACCAACGATGCAATCGAAAAATCGGTTGTTTGTGGCCACCGCTCTTCTGTTCTGCTTTGCATTTTCACTTTCTGCTGCTGACAAGAAAAACAAGGACGCAAAGTCCGACGACACCTCGAAGCCTTCCTACGAGATGACGCAACCTGCGGTCGAGAACATCGATCTCAACGCTTACCTGCGCATCCGCCAGGAAGGGCTGGAACATTCGCACATCATGGAATATGCGTCGGGGCTGATGGATGGGATCGGGCCGCGGCTTACGGGGTCTCCGAATCTGAAGAAGGCGAATGAGTGGACGCGCGATCAACTGACCGCGATGGGCTGCACGAACGCGCATCTGGAAGACTGGGGCGAGTTCGGCATGGGATGGCGGCAACTGAATACATGGGTTCGAATGTCCTCGCCGGACACCGCCGTGTTCATCGCGCAAGCTTTGCCGTGGTCTCCCTCGAGCAACGGAGCGAAGAGCGGGCAGGCAATTTGGGTCGATGCCAAGGACGAAAAGGATCTCGAGAAGTACAAGGGGAAGTTGGAAGGGAAGATAGTTTTCTTCGGCGAGATGCGGGACGTAAAGCCCGTTGACAAGCCGCTGTGGGAGCGGCGGGATGACGCGAATCTGAAGAGCCAGGTGGAGTTCCCGGTGCACGTGGGGCAGCATGAGGACTTCTTCGCGACGTTTATCAAACGGCTGGAATTCCGCGAGAAAGCTGGAAAGTTTTTTGCCGACGAACACGCGGCGGGAATCGTGGTCCCGAGCCGGGACGGCCGCAATAACGGCGGATCCGGCGGAACGATTTTCGACGATGGCGGATCGGGCATGGGCTGGTTCACCTATCAGCGCCAGCATGCGGAGCGGCTGCCCGTCGTGGTCATGGCGATTGAGAGTTATGGACGCGTGTACCGCTTATTGAAGGCGAACGTCCCGGTCACGGTCGAGATGGATGTCGAGACCGAGTTCACGGGCGATCACGAGCACGGGTTCGACACCATCGCCGAGATTCCGGGGACTGATCCGAAGCTGAAAGACGAAGTCGTGATGGTTGGCGGACACCTGGATTCATGGGCATCGGGCACGGGGGCGACTGACAATGGCGCGGGAACGATCGTTGCGATGGAAGTGATGCGCATTTTGAATGCACTGAAAGTTCAGCCGCGACGCACGATTCGCGTCGGGTTGTGGACCGGCGAAGAGCAGGGCGAATTTGGATCGTATGGGTATGTCCGTCAGCATTTCGGCTACGTGCCGCTGTCGGAAACTGCGGATCAGTTGAAACTCCCGGATTTTCTGCGCAAGCCTGCAGGCCCGGTAGTGATCAAGCCGGAACAGGCAAAGATCTCCGGATACTTCAACGTGGATAACGGAACTGGAAAAATTCGCGGTGTGTACCTTCAGCAGAACTCTGCCATCGCTCCGATCTTCGAGCAATGGATTGCACCGCTCGGCGATCTCGGCGTCAGCACAATTACAATGCGCGATACGGGCGGAACAGATCATGAGGCGTTCGATTCCGTCGGCATCCCGGGATTCCAATTTATTCAGGACATGCTGGATTACAGTTCACGAACGCATCATTCGAATCAGGATGTATACGAGCGATTGCAGCCGGACGATCTGGCACAGGCAGCTACCGTCGAGGCGATCTTTGTCTACAACACGGCGATGCGCGATCAGATGCTGCCGCGAAAGCCGTTGCCGCATCCGGAACTGAACGAGCAGAAGAATGCTCCTCTGAAGAATGTGATGCCTGGCGCGGAGAAGGCCGCCGAAGAGGAGAAAAAACCGGGAGTGTAGATACATTCGAGTGGTGAGTGGGCGGGCGAAGGCGTCCGCCCTTTCATTTGCAATTCTGAAGTGTCGACCTGTCGAAAATCACGACAGGAGTGCATAGATCCTTCGCTTCGCGAAGGATGACAAACCAACTGGCCATGAGAGCCTCGTGTGCCGTATGACACTCTCATCTGCCGATGACCGTCGCATGTGTTGATGGTTTTCACTGTGCGGATCAGCATTTTCGGCCTATTTGCCCTGCAAAACGTTTCTCGAGTAACCTCGTCTAAAGCTCCAAACTGCTCTGGGGAGTTCCACCATGCCTGCCTTTCATCTGACGATTAACGATCGTTCGCACGATGTTGACGTTTCTCCCGATACGCCCCTGTTGTGGGTTCTGCGCGATTCGCTGAATATGACGGGCACCAAGTATGGCTGCGGTATGGGCCTGTGCGGCGCATGCACCGTCCATCTCGAGGGCGAGGCCGTGCGGTCTTGTCAGACGGCGGTGTCGTCGGTCGGATCGAAGAAGATCACGACCATTGAAGGTCTGTCGCTGGACAACTCGCATCCGGTGCAACGAGCGTGGATCGCCGAGCAGGTGCCGCAGTGCGGCTACTGCCAGCCGGGACAGATCATGTCCGCGGCGGCTCTTCTGGCGAAGACGCCGAAGCCGACTGATGCGCAGATTGATTCGGCCATGGTTGGGAACCTGTGCCGGTGCGGCATGTATGGCCGGATTCGGCGTGCGATTCATCGCGCCGCCGGGGAAGGAGCATAGCCATGACGATCAGCCGGCGACAGTTTATTGCAACAACGGCAGTCGCAGGTGCCGGACTTGTGATTGGCGTCCGCTTCTCTGGGTCGCTGCTTCATGGACAGGAATCGGACAAAGCGAAAGAGAAGAAGGCGCCGAATCCGTTCGATGCGTATGTGCATGTGAAGCCCGACGGTAGCATCTCGCTGATTGTGGCGAAGTCGGAGATGGGGCAGGGCATCAAAACCGGGTTGGCGATGATTTTGGCCGAAGAGGCCTGCGTCGATTTCAATTCGGTCACCGTGGAGCAGGCCGAGACGCGTCCAGATCTCTACGAGCACATGGGCACCGGTGGAAGCCACAGCACGAGGCAGAATTACGACTCACTTCGTCGCGCGGGCGCCACTGTGCGCGATTTGATGATTACTGCCGCGGCGAACAAGTGGAACGTATCGAAGAAAGACTGCGAGGCAAAGAATGGCACGGTCGTGCACAACGATTCCGGACGTACGGCAACGTACGGCGAATTGATTGAAGCCGCGAGAAAGTTGCCGCTACCGGATCCCCAGAAGGTCGACCTGAAAGATGAGTCGGAATTTGAACTGATCGGGCGTGCGACACCGAGAGTCGATATCCCAGCTAAGGTCAATGGCAGTGCAGGATTCGGAATCGATGTACGCGTGCCTGACATGTTGTTTGCGGTGGTGGCGCGGTGCCCGACGTTCGGAGGCAAGGCTGCAAAATTTGACGAGGCGAAGGCGAAGGGTGTGCCCGGCGTGCGAGACGTGTTTGAAATTCCGGCATTCGCCGCGGACAGATTCACGGCTGGCGGCGTAGTCGTGGTTGCCGATTCGACATGGGCTGCAATGAAGGGACGCGATGCACTCGGAGTTTCCTGGGATCGCGGTCCGGCTGCTTCGGAATCGACTGAGGCGATGTATGCGGCCTTGCGTTCTGCTGCGCTCAAGCCGGGCAAGCGGGTTCGCAACGATGGCGATGTCGATAAGGTGCTCTCGAACGGCGCGAAGAAAATCGAAGCGGTGTATGAGCTGCCGCTGCTCGCGCACGCAACCATGGAGCCGATGAACATCACCGTGCATGCACGTGGCAGCGACGCGGAAGTGTGGGCGCCCACGCAGTCTCCGGACTGGGTGCAAGGAACAGTCGCGCAGGTACTCGGCCTGAAACCGGACAAGGTCGTTGTACATACAACTTTGATGGGCGGCGGATTCGGGCGGCGCTATATGGCGGATTTCCCGGCCGAGGCGGCGCAGATCGCAAAAGTCGTGGGCAAGCCCGTGCAGCTCGTGTGGTCGCGCGAAGATGATATGACACACGATTTTTATCGTCCGGCGACGTGTCATCGCTTCCAGGGCGCGGTGGATGCGAACGGTCGTCCGGTGGCATGGTTTCACACGATGGCGTCGACTTCGATTAAGGGATTTTGGGATCCGAAAGCCGACGCGGCAGAGGACGAATCCGGCGGCGCCGAGCAGATGCCCTACGCGATTCCGAATGTACGGCTTGAGTTTAACCCCGTGTCCAGCGCGGTTCCGCGGGCGTGGTGGCGGTCAGTAGAGAACTCATTCAACGGGTTTGTGGTCGAGAGTTTTATCGACGAACTCGCCGTAGCCGCTGGAAAAGATCCGTTTGAGTTTCGGCGAGGCCTTCTGGTTGCATCGGCGAACTGGAAGCCAAAGGATGAAGACGATGTGAACCCGGCACGGTTGCGAGGAGTTCTGGAACTGGCAGCGCAAAAGGCGGGATGGGGCAAGCCGTTGCCAACGGGTCGCGGGCGAGGGATTGCGGCGTTCTGCTCGTTCGGCAGTTATTTCGCCGAAGTGGCGGAAGTGACGGTTACGGGAAACAACTTCAAAATCGACCGCATCGTGGCGGCTGTGGACTGCGGCCAGATCGTTAATCCGGAGTCGGTGCGCTCGCAAACTGAGGGCGCGATCATTTATGGACTCAGTGCAGCATTGAAGAATGAGATCACGATTAAAGACGGAGCCGTTGAGCAGACAAATTTCGATGGGTATGATCCGATTCGAATTAATGAGGCACCGCATATCGAAGTGCATTTGACGAACAGCAAAGAGGATCCGGGCGGCATGGGAGAGCCTGGATTGCCGCCAGCCGCACCTGCGGTGGCAAACGCCATCTTTGCGGCTTGCGGACAGCGTCTGCGCAAGATGCCATTCCAACTGCAACGTGCATGAGAAAAGTCTCTCCGTAGACTGAACACGCACAAAGCGCAAACGCCGCCGGAGGTCGGCGGCGTTGCTGTGCAGACGAATGTTTTTCTACCGCGGAGCTTCCTCAAGCATGCCCTGCTCAAGCTTTTCCTGACACTCGATGCAGTGGCGCGTCCACGGCACGGCTTCCAGTCGCTTGGAATTGATTTCTTTGCCGCAGCTAATGCATTCGCCAAAGCTGCCTTCCCGGATGCGGGCGAGGGCGCCGTCGACCATCATCAGCAACTGCCGGTCATTGTTGCTCTGGCTAAATAGGAATTCCTTGGTGTAGGAGCTGGCCGCACGATCAGCGATGTCCTGCGCGGTATCTTCATCCGCAGAACGTCCATCTGCCTGATTGCGGTTCACCGTGCGGCGCAGTTCCTGCTGCCGCGTTTCCAGTCGTTTTTTGAAGGCTTCCAACTTCTTCTTGTCCATAGATCACTTCGATCAAAATAGCGTATGAAAGTTTTAGGACGCCCCGTTCCCAAGGCGTCCTGGCCCTAAAGGCCAAACGGCAATAATAAGACCGGGAATTATGATGCGTCAACCGCACCAAGGGTTTCGGCACTAGGGCAAATGACGTAAGACAGGTCTACACCTCTACCTGGGCAGCGGATTCTTCATGCTGGCCAGCGCGTAGCCCATCACGGCCATCGCAGCAGCGTTCTCGCGGAGTTCGTTAGGAACGATCTTGTCCAGCGTATCGGCGGCGGTGTGATGATAGTCAAAGTATCTGCGCCCGTCTTGCAGTATGCCGAATGCGGGCACCCCGGCTTCCGACATGGCAGCGATATCAGCACCCGGAGGATAGCTGCTAGCCTGCAGGGCGTTGGCTCCGAGACTTTGCAGGACGGTGAGCACCGGCCGCAGGAGATCGCTGGCAGCGGGGCTGATACGAGACTCAAATCCGAGTGGATGGGCCGCGCCCGTATCGCACTCGATGGCCGCGACGTGCTGCGGGAAATCATTGCGGTGGTCTGCGGTATAGGCTCGGCTGCCGGCTCCGCCGCTTTCCTCGTCCATCCACGCAACCACACGCAGCGTGCGCCTGGGATGCAGCCCGAGCTGATGCAAGACTTCGGCGGCCTCCATTGCGACGGCGATTCCGGCGGCATCATCGATGGCTCCGGTGCCGAGGTCCCATGAGTCCAAGTGTCCGGAGACGACGACAATCTGTTCGGGATGCTCGCTGCCTTTAAGATCGCCGATGACGTTGTAGCTTGTTGTGTCCGGCAGCTTCTGCGGCGTCAGCGTGAGATGCATGCGAACCTTGCCTTGCACGAAGAGCTTAGCGATCAGGTCGGCATCTTCCGCCGTGACGGCTCCGGCAGGAATGCCTGCTGCCGCGCTATATCCCGTATGAGGCAAGCGGTAATCGGCATTGCCCACGGAGCGGACGAGTGCAGCAACGGCGCCGAGTTCAGCTGCGGCTTTGGGACCGGCCCCGCGATAGCGTACGGCTTCGCCATAGGCGACGAACGAGAGTCCCGCGGAGGCTTTTTGTTTGTCAAAGAGCTCATTGAACAGAACAATCTTCCCCGCGACTTGATCGCGGCCGAGAGCGCGCAGTTCTTCGAAGTTGTTCACGACGACCACGCCGGCGTTGAGTCCTTCATCGGGCGTCGAGGTGCTTCCGCCCAGCGCAGTAAGAACAATCTTCTGCGTCGTGCCCGGCACCTGTCCGGAATACTCAATGAGTTCCGCGGTTTCCGCTCCACGCACCCAATGCGGGACTTTGACTTCTTCGAGTTGAACCTCGAGGCCGAGCTTGCGGAGTTCCGCTGCGACATAATCGACCGCAGCTTTCGCCTGTAGCGAGCCGCTGGGGCGTGGTCCGATGTTTTCGGTCAGGTGTGCGACATGCTGGTAAGCGTAGTCGTCTGCCATTGCAGAGAGCTTGATGGATTCGAGTTCGTTGAGCAGCTGCGACGAAAAGTTTTCCTGCTGCGCCGGCGACATCTGAGGTTGAGCGAAGAATGAAGGAGGCGCGGCATTTGGCTGCTGCGTTTGGGCCGCGAGGAGTGAACAAGGGAGAGCCAGCAGAATTGCGATGCGGAGTTGAGTCATGGTCGGACGACAAGTGTAACTGAGAAAGGTCGCGACCTACTAGCCGTGGCCGCAACGTTCCCAGTCTCCGAAAACCGCAGGCACACAGGTTTCGGACGGTGCTCGATGATGCTCTCGGCGCAAGTTGTGAATGCCAGGGCATGCGCCAACTGCGAGGCGCTTATTTTTGTGGATTGAGCGGCTGCCACAGTTCGATTTTGTTGCCGTCCGGATCGTATATCCAGGCGAAACGGCCATAGCTCTCGTCTTGGCGCTTAGGGTCGATGCGGACGCCTTCTTTCGCCAGGCGGTCGAGCAGTGCATCGAGGTCGTCGACGATGTAGTTCATCATGAACGAGGCTGAGCTGGGCTCGAAGTATTTGGTGTTGCCCGGGAAAATGCTCCAGACCGTCATCTGCTCATTTTCCGGGTTATCTTTTTCACGCCACGGCAGCATGACACCATGGCCGCTATCCGCGAAGCCGAGATGCCTTGCATACCACTCCTTCATTTGTTGCTGATTCGCGGACTTGAAGAAGATGCCGCCGATGCCGAGGATTCGACCTTGCTGGCTCATAGTTTTCTTCCTTTTTTGTGATGGTACAAGGGCAATGCCAATTCTGATCCAAATTGTGCGCGCTTCCTCTGTTCGGGATTGCGCAAAGAAGCTTAGCTCACAGTAACAGCCGTTGTCTTCTTCCTGAGGATTGCGGCGGAGATCAGAGTGATGACTAAGAATACGGGAAAAGGTTCCAGGAATGTCATGGAGATGTTGTAGAGCGGCTTGTGGTAGTTGCGCGCGAAGTCTGCGGCTTGGCGCGCGGTCTCGTCGATCTTCTGCTGGCTCGCGCCCGTCGACTTGGCATGTTCCACCATCTGGGTGGCATACTTCTCGGCAAAATCGGGCATGAACTTGAAATAGACGACCTCCCACGTCGCGACGTAGAAGCAGTTGGAGAGAACGGAGATCAGGATCCCCACGGCGAGTGCTCTGCCGAACGTCAGCTTCCCGTCGGAGACATTGTCGCGGTAGGAGCGGATGCCGAAGAAGACGAGCAGCCCGGCCAGCACTATGGTGGTATAGCCAAGAATGAGTCCCTTGTCGCCACTGAGTTTGTGCAGAAAAGGAACCGTGGCGAGCATGGCCACGGCAGAGATCATTCCGGAGATCACTCCGAAGATCAGAACGGTCTTTCTCATTTCAATTCCTCGCTTTCGAATTTGTGGGCCTCACGGGATCGATTCTGGGGCGGGGCGCCGAGAATTGTCGTCATACCTTTGGGTGATTTTGCCGTTGGAGCGGAGAAACTTACTTTTGAGGGAGGCATTTCAGGGGATCAGGCGCGCTTCCTTCCCAAATTGCACGGCTTGGGTGCGGCGCTTGGCACCCAGCTTATCGAACAGGCGGCTGGAATGGGTCTTTACCGTATTCTCGCTAACGAAGAGCCGTTGGGCGATTTCGCGGTTACTGAGCCCCGCGGCGATGAGTCCGAGGATTTCGAGTTCTCGCGGGGTGATGGTGAGTTCGGCCAGACGTTGCCCATCGGGAGTAAAAGGCTCGGTCGCGACGGGTCGGTCGACGACCTGAACCTTCTTTCGGGTAAGAGTGAGTCCGAGCCATATGCCGAGACCAGCGAAGAGGGCCGCGATGAGTCCGCTGTAGATTTCCACAGAATGTTCGACTACGAGGAACCGGTACTCCGTAAGCTTCAGAATGGTGATGAGGACGCCGCCACCAGCTCCGTAAATGAGGACGTCGCGTAGGGCGCGTCGGCGGGAATCGCGGGCTGGTTTGGCGCTGGCGGGCATTGGACGGGGCCATGATACCGGAAAGTGGTCCGTTTGGAAGCAGGCACTTCTTCGCGGCTCGGAGTCGTCCGGGTAGGGATGCTTCTACTGCAAACGAGCATCCTGTCGCTCTGCCCGTTCTCCCCTCTGCACACAAGGGGTGCTATCTCAAATGGAGCCCGGCTTTCGGACACCGCGAAGGCTGAGGGAGCCGTTGAGGTGGTCGCGAGGCACTCGATATTTCCAGAGAAACAAAAATGGCCCCTTACGGGGCCACGTTCAAGAGGCGAATTTGGTAGGCAATTTCAGGAAAGGCAAAGCGAGATGCCGTCCCGGCAGCCAGAACGGCCATTCGGAAAGTGACGCTCAATGTCACAGAGAGTGAAGGTCATACAAGAGTTTGCGGCCTCTTAGTTACACCGGGTAGAAGCATTTGCCGCGCCAAAGCCCCAGGAACGCGTGATCAACATCACGTGCACCTGTAACTCTTTGCTGACTGCAGGTTTACAGAGGCGTCTTCGGCCTCGCCGAGCGCAGATGCACAAACGAGCAACATGCCCAAGTGCAGAACAATGCATATTCAATGCATGGGCATGCCAAGCACGCTAAATGGATAAAGCCCATGGCAGGCAGCCATGGGCTCTATTCGGACGATTGAACTCTAGCTATTGCCGGCCACCGTGCGTAGTTTGCCGGGCAAGAAGTGGTAAGGCGGCCACGGACCGCTCACGGATACTTCGCAGTTCTTCAATTGCTTGGCAGCGGTCGAGTAACGGTTCTGGTATTTCTCGACGCTCTTGGTGTCGATCAGGTGGGCGATATCGATGAGCATGCCTTCCGGAGCGACCTTCTTGCAGCTGACTTCTTCCTCGAGCGGGTTGAAGAGCTTGTGGACTTGCACGGACAGGGCGCGGGCTTTCGTCTGGCGTTCGCGTTCGCGGGAGGCCTTCACCTTCAGCTTAGACAGGTAATCGCCGCCGACGGTGTCGGGAAGTTGAATATCGATCATGGCTTCGCGGAGGGAGCCGTCACGCACGACCAACTTAATGTGCATTTCGGATTTACCGCGGAGCTTGGCAACGCTCAGGCCGAAGGCGCGCCGGTTGACCCGGACGGCTTGCCGCAGGGCGTCGTCGCTGTCGAATATTGTTCCAAACTTAAACGGCAGGACGGTGGAGTTGCGAAAGCAGTTACTAACTACTCGTGCATGTTCGATCGCGGCTTTCTGATCGAGTTCGCCGGCTGCGTGGTCGTATTCGCTGACAATTACCGCAAATTCGCCACTAGGATAGCTGAGAACCGCAGCGCCGTTAACTCCCTGTACACCTTCAAGCAGGAAAGGGCGTCGAGTGCGGGTTCCATTTGGTAGGGTTTGATGCTCGGTAAGACAATACGCGTACCACGCCATGTTGAACTCTCCGAACCGGGATGAGGCGGACGTATCCGCTTCTTGCGTCGAGTTTTTTCGCCAAAGCTGTACTGCGAGTTTGGAAGTAAGAACCGGGCGGTACTGGGCTAAAACCCGGAAACGCCTTACTGTCGCGCTTCCTGACACCATATTACTTTGGGCATGGCTGAAATTGCAACTTTTTCTTTGCGATAAGCATCGGGAGGTTTCATTTTCCGTTGATTGACCGAGCGTGGGCCTTCGCGCGCTCTCGTTCGCGCTCCTGCAGCTCGAGTAGGACGACGCGGAGCATTTCGTCCCATGGAGCGGGCTTGCCGGTCCAGATTTCAAACTGACGCGCGGCCTGATGGACGAACATTTCGATCCCAGGGATCACTTGAGCACCACGTTCTTTGGCCAGCTTCAAAAGGCGGGTCTCCGGCGGATCGTACACCATGTCAAACACATAGCGGGCATTGATCTCTTTGTCCTGAAGCGGCGTCTCTCGCGTATTGCCCATGCCAACCGGAGTGGCATTGATGATGACATCGAACGAAAGCTTCTTCAGATCCTGGCGTTTGGCGATCCGGGCGCGAGCCTGGTGCGCCAGCTTTTTGGCGGGAGCGGCCGAGCGATTCAGGATGTAGACCTCGGAGCCTCGTTCTTTGAGTCCAAATACGGCAGCGCGAGCGGCGCCTCCAGCTCCCAGCACGAGAATCTTCGCGCCTTCCAGTGTGTTCAGGCGCCGCTCCAGAGGCCGAACGATCCCGGCTGTATCCGTGTTGAATCCGTAAAGCTTGCCATCCTGGGCGCGTACGACGGTGTTACAGGCCCCCACTTTCGTGGTGTGGGAGTCGGTATTGTCCAGATACGGCAGGATCGCTTCCTTGTACGGCATGGTCACGCTGATGCCATGAATCGGGATCTCGCGGACGCAGGCAAGCAGATCTTTCAATGTTTTCGCGTGCAGCGTGAGGTAGACGCCATTGACGTTCTCGCGGCGGAACGCCGCGTTCATGATGGCCGGGGAGAGCGAGTGTGCGATGGGATCTCCGACGACGCCGTAGACGCGTGTTGCCACATCGACGTGGTCGATGCGATAGACGCTGCGCAACTCCTGCGCCGTCACTTGGCCGGGAGCAGTCTCCTGACCCACTCCGGCCGATCCGAAGGTAAATACGCTGCCTGCGCGTACGCCTAGCACACGGCTGATGATGCCCTGCTCCCCCATGCACATCCCGACCAGCGAATGGCGGTCGCCTTCACGGGCCAGGAACTTGATCATGGTCACGTTGTCCGAGAGCGTCGCGGCCGTGCTGACAACTTTATAGAAGTCGGCCGGGTACGCTAGCATTCTTTCCAGCGTCTCTTCCAGCTTCTTGGTGGCGCGGAAGTCATGAAAGGAGAGAATCAGGCCTGCTTTGGAGCGAAGCTTCTGCAGTTGGTCCGGCTTGCACTTATTGGCAGTCTGGAGCTCGATGTCGACCAGTTGGCAACCTGCAGCTGCGGCCTTGTTGAGAATGTCCAACTGAGAGGCAATAGATCCGCGAAACTTGCCACCGCTCGCCGCCCGGCGGCAGGTGGCAATGACAACCATCCCATGATGGGATTCAAGAAAGCGCTTGATCCGAGGCATCGCCAGCGCCGGCTTTGAAAGGTAGTCTAACCTGAACTCCAGTAACGAGTTATCCCGTGTCAGAGCCTCGGCCTTGTCGACCATTTCATTGGCGTCGGAGCCGGTCACGGCCACGCAGACTCGCGGTAGCCTGTGAGGTAGAAGACGCGGCGTGAAAGGAGCGACAGAGCTCATCTTTATGGTTTCTTTGGCCTTAGCGGCGGCCGAAAGACTGCCTCGAAGCCGAATAAGGATGTAAGTGGACGAACGGCGAATTATTACAGGGGCTTAATTATTTATGCAACAGTGGATTAACGATCCCTGGAAAAAAGTGCTCCCAAGGTGCCCATCACCCTCGTAACCTTGACCCTCCCTTACCTGCTTGTTACCTTCCGGCTGAAGCCTTTCTTTTCTGGCATTTAACTGGGGAGAAGCCCGCCATGCGGATCTTCTCCGGAGGTAACATGAAGAAAACAGGACTGTTTGTAGTATTACTGGCGACGGCGTCGTGGGCCCAGACCGTGCCAGATCTCAGCACGGTGCAAGCTCCGCAGGGAACCGTTCCGACATCCGCCAGTTTCCCGGTCGAACGTATCCCAACGCCAACTTACGCAGATTTGTATTGCGCTGGATTCATCAGCAAACATGTCCTTCCCGATGCCAACTTCATTGCCGGCGGTCTGGAGACACCGACCACGACGAAATTCGTGCGCGGGGATATTGTGTACCTGCGTGGAACCGGCTACAGCGCCGGCGCAGAGTATGAGGTCATCCGCGAGTTGCGTGATGTGAACGAATACGAAATGTTTCCCGGGCAGAAAAGAGTCTTGAAAGAGACGGGCCAGCCCTACGAGGAAGTCGGCCGCGTGAAAGTAATCGACACGCGGAGCAAGAGCGCCATCGCGCAGATCGAATACTCATGCGATGGAATCAATCCGGGCGACACCGCGATTCCTTTTGCCGAGAAACAGACCATCCCAGCCCATGGTCCCCTTCGCTTCGACCGCTTTCTGCCGGCCAGCAGCGGAAAGGCTTCCGGACGTATCGTAATGGCGAAGGACTTCGACTCGGTATTGGGAACCGGCCACAAGGTATATATCAACATAGGCTCGAACCAGGGTGTGAAGATCGGCGACTACTTCCGTGCGGTGCGGTCGTACGAATCGGATTTGAAAGATCCTGTGGATTCGCTATCGTTCCGGGCCGCGATCGCTGAGGATACGCAGAAGAAAATGCCCGCGTTCGATCCAGAGATGTTCGAGAAAGAGAACGGTCCTGTGATTCACGTCCGCGACCTGCCGCGTCGTGCGGTAGGTGAGATCGTGATCCTCGGCGTGACCGACACGACGGCGACCGGTATGGTCGTGTTTGCGAATGAAAACGTCATGGCGGGAGATGGCGTGGAATTCGACCAGCTCAACAATTAAGTCTTCTCCTCTTAAATGCTGTACAGTCCCAGACCGGGGACGGGAAACCGTCCCCGGTTTTATTTTTGGCTTCAGGATATTGGGTCGATCACGACAGAGGACATACAGATATCGCAGGGTTGCACTACACATTGCGATGTGTAACAATCTACACATGCCAACGAATCTTGCACTCGACGACCGCCTCATCGAGGAGGCGCGAAAGACGGGTGGTCACAAGACTAAGAAGGAAGCTGTGACCACGGCGCTTGAGGAGTACATCCGTCACCATAAGCAGATGCGGATTTTGGAGGCCTTCGGCACCGTCGATTTCGATCCTGAATACGACTACAAAGCGGAACGCCGACGAAAGCGGACCTGATGGTGCTGGTTGATACGCCGGTTTGGTCTCTCGCTCTCCGCCGAAGAACAGTGGACCTTTCTCCCTCCGAGCAGCTTCTTACACAAAAGCTTGCTCAATTGATCGAGCAGCACAGGGTGTCTATGCTCGGTGTGACTCGCCAGGAAATACTTTCCGGAATTCGCGAGGAAGCGCAATTTCGTCGAATCCGCGATTACTTGCGAGACTTTCCGAACGTCGCACTGGAATCTGCGGACTACGAAGAGGCAGCGCACGCCAGCAATGATTGCCGGCGAGTGGGAATAACGGGGTCCCCCGTTGACATGCTGATCTGCGCGCTTTCCGTCAGATATAAATGGGAAATCTTTACGACTGACCTTGATTTCACGCACTACAAACGAGTGCTGAAGATCCACCTTCTTGGCCAGTCTTGAGGAAGTTCCGGACGCTCCACTATTTTTCTCCGAAGACTTCTGCAGTGAAGGCCTCGATGACCGCTCCCTCTTGCCACGCGTTGCATGCGAGCCCAGCTTTGCGGCAGGTTTGCTCGAGGAAGGTGACGCGGTCCCAGTGATGCTCGATCGGGACTTGGGGAAGCAGCAGTCCGCGGCGGAATGGGGTGCTGATGAGGAGGCCGTGGCGTCCGATCTCAACGGCTTCGGCCGAGATCGGTTTTGGAGGCGAAAGAATGCTGAGCTCAATCTGCAGATGCCCCGCTTCTTCGAGGGTTACGGCATAAAACCGCGTGTCTTCAAAGGCGGCAGCCCGGGCAGTTTCCGCGACGGCGCGATAGACGGAAGTGACCGGCAGAACGTAACCGACGCATCCGCGCAATTCCCCATGCAGATAAAGCGAGGTGAAGGCACCCCGCTGCTCGGCAAAATGAGGCGTCGGTGGATCGAGCGAAATCTCGCGGCCTTCGAGCGCCGAAAGAATCGATTCGTGGGCCAGATGAAGAAGAGTCTTCCTCTCCTCTTGCGAGAACTCACCAGATGGCTCGCTGTGTTCTACGTCGATCGGACTAGGTTGATGCAGCGACATCGCGGTCGGCTTGCGGGGGCGTAACGGGTTTTCTGCGCCGGCTCAGAATGAAAGCGCGACGGCGGCGCTTCACGACGCGCCGGTCAATCTTGGACCAGAAGGCGACGAAGTAATCGATTGCTGAAACCAGAGATACCGACACCATGAACCAGATCGCCAGTATTGCGATCCAGTGCACCGGGAAAAAGTAATTGCCGTAGACCGGCCATTCCTTCCAGTGATGATCGAGAATGACGGCAACGACCGCAACGATCTGCACGACCATCTTCAGCTTTCCCAGATTGCTGGCCTCGATGGTGAAGCCTTCGGAGGCGGCGATGGAACGCAAGCCGCTCACCAGAAATTCACGGCCGATGACCACGATAGCGACCCAGGCCGGAACCAGGCTGGGATTGAGTTGCACCAGCACGACGAACGCGGCGGCGATGAGGAGCTTGTCGGCCAGCGGGTCGAGCAAAATACCCATCGTGGTGATCTGATCGCGCTTGCGCGCGAGATATCCGTCGATTCCATCGGTCATTGCCGCGGCGATGAAGAGCGCTGACCCCAGCAGTTCCTTTTCGCCATTCACGCCGCTGAAGTGCGAACTGGAAAGAATCCAGATCAGCAGAGGAATGCTGGCGATGCGACTGAGCGTGATGGAATTAGGCAGGTTCACACAAGTGGGTGGGTTCCGGCGGCCATCCGGAGGACCTCGGTTGATTATGCTCCACGTGGCAGGGGAACGCAATGCAGCAGAAAAGGGGCTACAGACTAGGGGACCCGCGGTCAGTTTTCTCGCGCAGACTGCGAAATTCGATCCAAACAGGCTGGCAAGTTGCGCCCGATACTCACCACAGAGGATCACCGGGAAAACGCTGCGACCTCTCTGTGGTGAACTCTTGCGCTACTTTGTGGCTGGCGCCATCTTGTCGGTCTTCGCCTGCTTGGCGATGATCAAGTCTTTGATTTTGTCGTACGTCGCCTGCGGAATGATGTTCTTCTGCACGAGTTGATTCTTGGCGCGGTAGGGGCGTCCAGCGACGATCTTCTGTGAATAAGCGTCGCCGATACCCGGCAGTGCCTTCAGTTGATCCAAAGTCGCGCTGTTGATGTCGAGCTTCTCGGCCGCGGCAGCTTTCGCCATCTGAGCTGAAGTGGCATTGGCCTCAGGCATCGTTCCGCCCGGTTCCTGAGCAGCAGTCATGCCACCCACCAACGAGAGCGCAAAGATCAGCACGGCAATCTGGGCAATTAGTTTTCTTTCAATCGACTTCATAGATGTCCTCCCTTGCGATCGGATTATGCATAGATGCCGCGCTGGCGAATAGTGTAGGCCACGCGGTCGATCGCCAGCATGTAGGCGGCGATGCGATTGTTGACGTGATGGGTCTCAGCGTAGCGTACGACGTCTTCAAATGAAGACTTCATGATGGCGTCGAGTTGCTCGTTGACCACCGACTCCTTCCAGAAATAGCCTTGGCGGTCTTGCACCCACTCAAAATAGGAGGTTGTCACGCCGCCAGCGTTCGCGAGGATATCGGGAATCACGAAGACGCCTTTGTCGGTGAGGATGTCGTCTGCGGCGGACGTCGTAGGACCGTTCGCGCCCTCAGCAAGGATGCGGCACTTGACGCGGTCCGCATTGCGACTGGTGATGACGTTCTCGGTCGCCGCTGGAATGAGAATCTCACAGTCTTCGACCAGCAGGTCAGACGTCTCGGCCTTCTCGGCGCCGGGGAATCCGTGGATCGTGCCGTTCTTCTGGCGGTAATCGACCAGAGCTTTCAGATCGAGGCCGTTCTTGTTATGCAAGCCGCCGCCAACCTCGCCGATGCCGATGATCTTATACCCTGCCTGATACATGAGCAGCGCCGCATTGGAGCCCACGTTGCCGAATCCCTGCACGATGACGCGGGTTTTTTCACGAGGTAGGTTGAGCTTTTGGCAGGCTTCATCGCACACCACCATCACGCCGCGCCCGGTGGCTTCCCGGCGTCCGCGGGAGCCACCGATGTTGATCGGCTTTCCGGTCACAACCGCTGTGACGGTCTGGCGCATGTGCATGGAATAGGTGTCCATCATCCAGGCCATGATCTGTTCGTTGGTATTGACGTCTGGGGCGGGTACGTCTTTTTCAGGACCGATGAATTCGATAAGTTCCGAGGTATAACGACGGGTCATGCGCTCGACTTCCCCCATCGACATCTTGTGGGGATCGCAAATTACGCCGCCCTTGGCGCCGCCGAAGGGAATGTTGACCACGGCGCACTTCCAGGTCATCCAGCTGGCCAGGGCGCGGACTTCGTCGAGCGTGACGTCAGGGGCATAGCGGATGCCACCCTTGGCCGGGCCGCGCGCAATGGAGTGCTGCACCCGGAATCCGGTGAAAACCTCGAGGTGTCCGTCATCCATTTGCACGGGGATGTAGACCGTGACTTCGCGGTTCGGATAGCGCAATACACGCCATAGACCTTCATCCAAGTTGAGCTTCTGGGCGGCCAGATCAAAGCGGGCGCGCTGGGACTCCCACGGATTCGATTCTTTGTCCACGTGGGCAGGTGTGGTGATGGTCGTCGTCATGAAAATAGTCTCCGGGATGATGGCAGGTGAGTCGTCCTGCTCTGTGAGGTTCGATGCCGGGCAAAAGTGGGCAAACGTTCAGAGTATAAGAGGGCGGAAGGGAGGGAAGCAAGTTGCGCGGCTCTTAGTTGTTACCTGTCAATGAGTTCCATGATGGGTGGCCGCCGAGGCCGTGTCTGTGACGGATGAACATCCCACTGAAGCCAAAAGCGGGCTTGAATGTGCCACCCGCGACTTATGGAATCGATCTTTCAAGCGAAGAAACGGCTGCTCGACAACATAGTGCAGCAGAGAGGCAATTGCGATTGCCAGACCCATTTGTGTCACGAAGACGGCGACACTATTTCGGAAAGGGAATCTTCCGGCAATCAAGGGCCACAGAATTTCGCGAGCAGCGGCGTGGCAGAGGTAAAGCGAGTACGAAATCACGCCGAGATAGCGCGATACCGGATTGTTCAGGAACCGTCCAGGTCGCATCACTGTCGATACCAGAATTACCGCCAGCAAATAGATAGCACTATCGTCCTGCAGCGCGAATACTAGAATCAGCGCGCACACGGGCGTGAATGGATGGGAGATCCATTTAGGAGGATTCCATCCGTCCTTTGCCAACAAAGCGATGAGGCAGCCGAGGACAATGGCGTCGAGGCGGCAATCGAACGCAAACCATGTGTAAGGTTGATGTCCGATGAAGATCAAGAAGGAACGATAGACCGGTTCTACGATGAGAATGCCAGAGAGAATTTTGATCAGCTTCGATCGCCGGACGTGGGCCAGAACGAACGGCCACAATAAGTAAAATTTCTCTTCCACCCCCAGAGACCACGCGATCGTCATCGCGCTATAGCGCTGGTGCAATGCGTAGTAGTAATCACCCATGTAAAAGAAAGTGGCCCAACTTCCGGGGAACGGCCGGGCGGCGCGATAAAGAATCCAGACAACGTAGAAGACCGGGAAGAGGCGCAGCGCGCGGCGGACATAGAACTGGCGGAGGTCGACCCTGCCCGTCTGATCCATTTCCTTCAGCAGCAGCCAAGTGATGAGGAGCCCGCTCAACTCGAAGAAAAGCGTAACCGCGAATGGTCCGGGGAAGTGAGCCATGATGCCGCGCTGCTCGCTGTAGTGATAGATCACAACTGCCAAAGCTGCCATTCCACGCAGACCGAAAAGGCTGGGGATCTCACGCCGCGACAGATTCGTTAGGAGCGAGCTTACCGCCGACTGTTCTCGGAGGCTGGCTAAGCGTTCCGTCGCCGGTAATGAGGCTCGCTCCATGGCGCTACTGTAGAGCGCGTCCTCGGCGGCGGAGTCTTAAGAATTCTTAAGTGGCAATTCTTCCTTTGACCCGGCGAAACACAATACCGCAGGATTGTTTCTGACAATGGAATTTAGGACGAGTGCGCTCAAACCGACGCTTTCCTTTCTGCTCATCGACGATGACGCCGAACTGGGCGGCATGATGAAAGAGTTCCTCAGTCAGGCGGGCTACAGTCTCGATTGCTCATTCAACGGTCGCGATGGCCTGGCGCGCGCGCTGAAGAATTCATACGACTTGATCGTCCTCGACGTCATGCTGCCTCTGATTGATGGATTCACGGTTTTACATCAACTGCGCCGCCGAACCGAAGTTCCCGTCATTATGCTGACCGCGCGTGTACATCGTCGCGACCGCATTCAGGGGCTCAATGCTGGAGCGGATGATTACCTTGCGAAGCCTTTCGACCCGGATGAACTGCTGGCGAGAATCCGAGCTGTGCTGAGGCGCGCTGGGCGACTGGAGCACAGGGCGGATGCGATCAAGACCTTTGCTGATATTCGGGTCGACATGCAGACCCGAGAAGTATGGAGCGGAGGGCGGCTCATTGATCTCACGGCACTGGAGTTTGATCTGCTCGACTTGCTGATCGGCGCCGGTGGCCGCATCGTGACGCGCGACGAGATCACGGCCACTCTGCTGGAGCGCGAATCGTCTCCCTACGATCGCGCCCTCGACGTACACATCAGCCACCTGCGCCGCAAACTGGAGGGCGCCGGGGCGATGATTCGCACGATCAGAGGCGTCGGATACGTTTTCGCCGCGAAAGGGCTAAAGGAATGAGATCACTCTATACCGGAATTTTGCTCTCGCTGCTTGGAACGCTCGCTCTCTCACTCATCATCTTCCTCGTGATTTCAAACCGGATTCAGCGGCAATATCTGAACCCTGTCTTCGAAGCGATGGACGAATTGGAGTTGGAGAGCGCGCGTAGTGCGTTCGAGACGAGTGGCAAAGAAGAGGTGGCGTCTTACCTGGAAAAACTGAATCAGTTGTTTCACTCCGCACATTTCCTGCTGAATGCCAAGGGAGTCGATGTTGTTTCGGGCGCAAATCGAGCCATTCTGCTTCCTCCTGCGCCAGCCTCCAGTTCGCGCGCATGGGTGAATGGTCAGTTCGTCGTGACTCATCGGTCAAGCGATGGGCGGTTGTGGTTTGTGGCTGTGGACTCGCGCCAGCCGAACCAATGGACTCTCTCTCCGTTTTACGCGCTCGTGATCGCGGTCATTGCGATGCTCTGCTGGCTGGCTGCATTCGGCATAGTGTCGCCGATTCGCCGGCTGACGGAGACTGTCGAGCGATTTGGTCGAGGAGATCTTTCTACCCGAGCCGGCATGGTGCGTCGCGACGAGATCGGCGAATTGGGGCGCTCCTTCGACGCCATGGCCGCACGCATCGAAACGCTCGTGACCAGCGAGCGGCGACTGCTGCAAGACATTTCTCATGAACTCCGCTCACCACTCACACGCTTGAAACTTGCAATCCGGTTGACGCGAACGGCGAGCGACCCGAAGGCTGCGCTCGACCGCGTTGACCGCGAGACCAACCGGATCACATCACTCGTTTCTGAAATCGTTGAGATGACGCGCATGGAAGGCGACCCCGCAACACGAAACCTGGAGGCAGTCAACATCGGTCAGGTCGTGGACGAGATTGTCGACGACTGCCGAATTGAGGCCCAGTTATTCCGTGGCTGCAGCATCCGGGTTGAGGGGAGTGTTTCCGGCGAGGTTTCCGGCGATCGCGAGTTACTCCGGCGCGCCATTGAGAATGTGTTGCGCAACGCGATCCGGTACTCGCCCGAGAAAGGCAATATCGACGTTGCACTCGGTGAGAATTCGAATGGCACGAGCATCGTAATTCGCGATTACGGCTCCGGAGTGCCTGACGAATTGCTCAACCAGATCTTCGAGCCTTTTTTCAGGGTTGAGGAATCCCGCGACGAAGAGAGTGGAGGTATCGGACTCGGGCTCTCAATCGCGAAACGCTCGGTGCGTCTGCATCGCGGCAGCATCACCGCCGAGAACGCCGCGCCCGGATTGCGAGTGCAAATTTCCTTACCGGTATTTGTTCCCAAGCCTCAGGAGTCTGCGGCATATTGAAATTACGTTTGCTTTCAAAAGCCTGTTATGCCTGGACGTTTGGGACTGTGTAAAGCGGGCTACTTCGGCTGAACCTGAATCCCACTGGGAAGCGTCAGATTTTGGTCAGCCTTGTCCGTGACTTGGACTGGCACTCCGCGCTTGGCATAGGCGGCAATGATTTCGGGCTGTGCCCAATCGAGGTCCCATCCGTTTTCAATGGCGACGACGTTATAAGAACCGGGAACGACACGGTGGAACACAAACGTCCCGTCGAGATCGCTCTGGTCGCGCCGGAAGAGATCGCGATTTCCTTCTGGATTTTTCGGGACCAATACGACCATGGCTCCCGAGAATCCCTTGCCCGCTTGCTTTGCTATGCCTTGCACTTCGGCGCTGCCAACTGATGTCGTGACGGATAGCGACGCGGAAGCCCCCGGAGCAAGCGTGATCGAATGGCCTGAAACCTCTGCTCCTTCGGCTGAGATTTGTGCGATCGAGTACGCCCTGCCTGCTGCTCCAACCATCACTTCATAACGCCCGGCGGGAACGTTTTCGAATACAACTTTCCCTTTGGAATCAGGTTGCACGAAACCCGGAAACGTTCGATTCTTCGAACGCAGCACCAGAAAGAACTGCGTGGCGTTAACCGACTCAGGCAGCGTCACCGAGGCTTTCACGGTGCCCATGGCCTCGCCCGCTGAGGCATCAAGTTCCTGATTGCTGCTGAGATCGAGTCCTCTGATCTCCGACCCTGTCGAAGCGCCCATAAGGCGGACGTTGTAGTGTCCAGCAGCGATGCCGCTAAGCTCCCAGGTTCCGGGTGAGATCATGTGTGCGGCTGTGTTTAGGGTAGGGACGGAATCGCCAAACGCCGTTTGGTCCAACTGCGGAAAAGGAAATTGATGCGACGGAGACCCCGGCACGTGAATGATGATTCGCAATGATGGGACAGGACTAACATGGAGATCAAGTTGAAGATGCTCGCCGCCTTGAATCGAAATTGGCGCGGCACTATCAGGATCGATCACATCGGGGTAGTACGTGATTGGATAGGCTACATCCAGAGCAGGGTCAGCTGCGGTCTGCAGTTGAGCTGAATCCTGCTCGGGATGGACGGCGTACCAAGGCTGGGCGTCTACCGACAAATAATAGGTACCCGGATTCAGTAACGGGACTTCATACGCGCCAAGATCGTCAGTTTGCCCATTGTGCGAAGGCAGAATCCGGTGCATTCCTTCCTGGTGACTGTCGGAATAGAGAGTGATGCGTGCATGCCGAATCGGCTCGCCGCTTTCGTCCAACACTCTGCCCGATATGACCGCGCGCGGTGCAAGCTTCAGCAGAAGGTTTTCCGTGTCGATTGCGACCCCTGTAACGATTGCGCTCGAGTATTGATCATGTTGATCGTAACCGGCAGAGATGAATCCACGGTGGGCTCCGTTCAGGGAAAATTTTCCCGGCGGTACACTCGTGAATTCGAACTTGCCGTCGTCTGAGGTAACGATGGATTCCTGTTGCTGCCGATTCTTTACGCTGGCCAGGGACACGCGAGCGCCCGCGAGCGGATGCCCGTCTGTCTTGCTCACCACGGTTCCGGCCACCCGAAAGGAGGTCGTGGAAGATGATCGCGGCGGCAGAGTGGCACTCTGTCCGAACGCGATAGGGGGCAAGATCGCGAGAGCCGAAACTAGCGGCAGCAACGATCTATTCATTCGTAATCGAAATCGCATGTCGGTTTTCCGCTACTCATTCCCTGCCAACCATCCCTGTTATTCCTCCCCGGAAATCAAATGCAGTTCGAGGCTCAGCTTCTGATTGCCTTCCACATGGATGACTTGCCCTTTGTTTTCGAAAGCCCGCATCGCTTCCGGGTCGCGATACGGAATACTGGGATGCTGTTGCTGGAACGCTAAAACGCGATAACTCCCCGGCGGCAACGTGAAATTGAACTTTCCATCAGATTGGATTGGAACCTGCTGAAATTCTCCCGAACTGTCTGCTAAGGGGACGCACGAGATCCATGCCGGCGGAGTCCACGGACCCACCGTCAGAGGCGCGGGTCCCACGCCTGCTACGCTGCCATCGATAGTGGCATAGTCATCCCGCAGGACCACATCGACCGAGGCGGTGGAACCGGTGCCGATCACCACAGGTTGATGCAGCACGTCAGTCGTGCCCATGCTTGCCGCCGCAATGTAACCACGGGCAGAATGCAGCCGGATCCAGTAACGTCCCGGCGGTATGCCCTCGATTACCAGCGACTCGTCATTCGGGCCGAGCGGCGGACGAATGGAGCTGTTCACTCTTTCTCCGAAATCATCTGCCGATTCGACACTTGTACCTTGAAGATACATGCGCGGACCGGTGAGTGGGACCGTCCGGCCTCCGACATTCCATGAAGCGGATCCCCTCCACGTTGTATCAGTGAACTCTTCCTTGACATTGAAAGAGATTGAGCTGTTTGGAATCAGGTTCACCGCCGGTCCATCGGCCGGTGCTCCAGCAACTTTGATATTCACCGTGCCAAAAAATGACCTCTCACCTTGCGCGGTTGCCGTCACTACATAATTCCCGTTCGCCAATAGGCCCTCGATTTTGTGACTCCCGGCGTTGTAGCCCAGGGAGTAGCCGGGGCCTTTGTGTCCCTGCAAGGAGACGTTGATCATCATTCCCGGGCCGTTGACCTCGCCAATGACCGGAATGTTTACCGAATAGTACGGTTGGTGCGTGAGCGACAGATCCGCCTGAACGGTCTGTCCCGCAGTGAGTTCAATCGTGGACGCGGATGAAAAATCCGATGCGCCCGAATAATAGGCTGGTGGATATCCGTAAAGCGGACCGCCCGGAATCATCGAGTCGGGATCGCGATCGAGCATTTCGTCGGTCAGAATCTTGTAGGACCCCGGTGACAAATCTGCGAACCGGAATTCGCCAGAGGAGTTGGGCTGCGCCACACCACGAGGTATCCATCGAGGCAGTCCTTCGATGCTCTGGCGGAAGAACAGTTGAACGCCGAGACCAGTCGGCGCGTCGCCCGTCGATAGCATGACTCGTCCCACAATCAGAGACTCGGGCGTTAGGGGGATGGTGACGTCTTGTCCGGGACCGGCGCTGATCGTCCGCTGACCCTCGTCCAGGAAGCCAGGTTTGCGGGCGGAGAGCCAGACTCCTTGATCTGGCATTCCCGGATTGGATTTCAAGTCAAACTCGAAGTGTCCTGTACTGTCGGTCAACATCGCGTAGCGCTGATCGCTGCTGGTGACAAGTGCTCGTCCGATGGGCGCACGCGTCAGGGAATTGATCACAACACCGCTGATGGTGGTCTTCTGCTGATCCGTTTCGGTCGATTGCGTATAGGAGGATTGGCCGTAAGCCGAAGCAAAGGAGAGAGATCCAATAATGAGAAGAGTCGTGATGAGTGCCCCGGTGCGGTACGCCGAACTGCGTTTTCCGATCCCTCTGATAATGCCTGTTTCCGCTCGCCCCATGAAAGCTGGGATGCATGAATGGTGTCTAACGCAACCTGGAGTCATTTGCGTACAGCACTCCTTTGGCATTCGTTGAGATGGGACTATCCGAGGGTTCTTTCCAGATCACAAGTATAGCGTCGGCATCTACCCGAAGACCGGGCGCATGCGCTGTATAATCTGCCTCGCACCAACACATTTCACTGATGATTACGCCTGCTCATTTACTTCTTACACAGGCTGGACAGCCACGCGTGCTAGGTTGCCGCGGTCTCTTGTTGAGCGCGTTGGCGCGGCGGCAGGGCATGGTGCTTGAGGGCCCTGATGGCGAGATCAGTAGATTTACGAGTCTCTCGGGATTGCAAGAGCGCGACGGGGTGGCCGTAACCTACTTGAATTCGGCGAAATTCGCCGCAGAACTCCGAGAGGGCTCTGATATTGCCGTAGTCACGCGCGCCGAACTGCGTGCGTCTCTGAAGGAAGGGAATATTGCGCTCCTCGTCGACGGCGACACGCACGACGCTTTTTACACTGCGTTTACGACCGCTCTGGAGGACGGGCATTACGAGAAGTTGGAGTCGTTCCGGAGCCCCAAGGCGAAGATTCATCCGATGGCTTCGGTTGCAGAGAACGTGCATGTCGAGGCCGGGGCCGTCATCGGCGCGTGTGCAGTAGTACTTCCGAATACGTATATCGGCGCCGACGTGGTGATCAAGGCCAACGCGACGGTCGGCGGCGATGGTTATGAGAACGCGGTGATTCGGGGGCGGCGGTCGGTCGTTATTCACGCTGGGGGCGCCTGGTTGTGCGAGGGCGTTCAAGTGGGATCTTCGACTTGTATCGACCGCGGGTTGTTTGGAGATTTTTCTTTTGTCGGACCTTACACGACCATGGACAACCTGGTGCATGTCGCACACTCTGTGCGCCTTGGCAAAAATTGCTCGCTGACCGCGTGTTCTGAGATTTCAGGCGCGGCGGTTCTTGGAGATGGCGTGTGGCTAGGGCCTAACTCTTCAGTGAATCAGGGCCTGAAGCTTGGGGATCATTGCTACTTGGGAACGGGAGCAGTCGTCACGAAAGATTTGCCGCCACACTCTTTTGCTTTGGGTTCACCGGCCAGAGTGATGGCACACGCGTGTGTGTGCCGGACAAAGTTGCAGTTCGAAAATGGTCGCGCCACTTGTGGGGCGTGCGGCAAAGAGTATCGTCAAGACGCTGACGGATTGGTGCAACGTGTATGACGCGCAGCGGTTGTGGGGACGGGTGGCCAGCGAACCAGTCTTCGTGTTAACCGCCGATCAAGACTGGGCCCCAGAGTGGGCAAACGAATTTTTCCTTGAGAAAGTTCGCAAGTGGGATATCCCCGCGCACGTCTTCCGGACCAGTCCATCCGCGATATTGGATGAAGCTTTGCGCGACGGAGTGATCGAGCAGGGTTGGCATCCCAACTTTTTGCCAGGCTCATCGCACGGAGCGACGGTCGATGAAGTCGTCGCATATTGCCAGAGAGAGTTTCCTGGGGCTCGTACGGCGCGCGGCCACTGCTTTGCGGAAGATTCGTTCCGGATGCGGGCGCTGGCGAAGGCGGGAATCATCGCGGATTCGCAGAATCCCACGCCCTGCCAGGGATATCTGCTGCCCATGGTGCACGTAACCGGAATCCTGAGGTTGCCAGTTTACTTCGAGGACGATGTGGCTTTTGACGCAGCAGATCGCGCGTTTACCGTGGATGTGTTCCGAAAGACGTTATTTACTCCTGGCCTGAAGATTTTTAATTTTCATCCCACGTTTGTGGGGTGCAACACTCCGTCACTCGCGCACTACACGCAGGTTCGGAAAAATGTATTCGGCAGTAGCGCACCCGCGGATGGCGTTCGCTGGACCGGGCGCGGCACAGCCAATATGTTTGACGAATTAATGAACGAGGTTCTGTCCGCAGGCTACAGTTTCTCTTCCTTGCACAGCGTCGTCGACGAACTCTGGGCATCTGTGAATCAGGCACCCGATTTGTTCCCGCGCGGCTCGCTGCTTTGCTTCGAGAAGTAGTCTGCTACTCGTCGGGTTCCGGAGCTGGCTCCGCATTGGCGTCGGGTTTTGGCTTCGCGGTGACGATCGCCTGCCAGTTCAGGATGGCGTTCCACAGCAGGCGCTGATCGCCGCGGTTCATATCGCGGTGCATCGGATTGAAGTTGAATGCGACCACGTGTCCCTTGCCGACGGGCATGTCAAGGATCGCCGGGCGCCCAATCAGATTTTCTTCTCCCCAGGCCTGACCGCTCACGACGAAATCTTTGTTCTCGCTGTCTCCCCATTCCATGACGATTCCGCTGCGGTCTTCAGGACCGTCGAGACACGTCGTGCAGTAGGCCATGCGCAGCCAGCGGCGAGGAATGTTATATAAAGGAAAATTCTGGCGGAAGACCCATGTGTGCAGGGGATATCCGTAGGCGATGGGATGGTCGGGACGATCGAAGGTGACTCGCACATGTGCGCCCGGAGTTCGTGTGCCCGCTTGTTGAGCCGCAGCGGAGGACGAACCACCGCCTCCCGCTGCGCTGCGCGGAACGCCTCCGGATGACCGGCGAACGAAACGGACGAGTCCGCCTTCGAGCGCGAGCATGCTGCCGCTGCCGAGCGTGACCATGAGGCCGCCGTCGTCGACGAAGTGCTGAATCTGCGCCAGGCCTTCATAGCCTATGCCTCCGGTAATGTCGTCGGACTCGGCGGGTGTGCCGAAGCTGGGAGTTTGCGGTGTCTTCTTGAACGGCATCGGGGACCAGCGTTTGGGCAGGCCTTCGATCTGCTCGGCGAGTTCGAGATCGACGTGGCCATATAGAAGGACGTCGATGCGTTGGCGCAGGTTTCCCGCGCGGATATCTTCGTCGCGCAGATAGGTGTAGGGAACTTTCCGCTGGTCGAGCGAGTAGCGGATCCATCCGATGGAGTCGGTGTCGGCCCAGGGGACCCAGATGCCGATTCGTGGAGCTGGCGCCTCGTGATGCGGAACGTCTGGAGCGGGGGCGACTTCGGTGAAATCGAGTCCGAGTTCTTTTGCAGCGGATTGGACACCGTCGCGCAAGCCGGGTTGATCGGAGAGTATCCATGACCCGGCTGGGAACTTTGTGCCGTTAGATTCGAAGTCGTGCTCGGCGATTTGGATTTCGAAGTTTGCCAGCCGATAGCGAGCGGCTAGGAAGGATTCCTGTCCTGTGTCTTTCAGCAGGTAGATTGGGCCGGTTCCGGTGACATGCCCCGCTACTTGCGGGGCCTCGGTAAGTGAAGTGAGTGCGGCATTGCGGATCGCCGGGTCAGCCGTTGGTTCGGCTAGGAGATGGTAGTTAGCCGGTAGTTCCCACGAGACATCGTCATAGGGCGGTTCTCCGTCTTTCGGATAGTGTTGCGGCGTGAGCAGATCGACGGCGTAGTTGCGGTAGGGTTGATCAAGGCGCACGACGTAGGTTCCCGACGGGTAGCTGCCATCTTTCAGTTGAATTGAATTCTGCGCGCGTGAGACTTCGATGTGTTGCCCGATGAGTCGCCCGACCATGGCTGCCACTCGCGCCGGATCGCCCTGATCTTGCGGAATCAGAAACGCGTAGGGCGGCTGGGTGAGACCTTTCTGCCACGAGTCCCAGGACTTCTTATAGAAGTTCCGCAGCATGTCTTTGGAATGTGTGGCGGCATCATCGAGCGCAATCAGTGCGCCGGTTTCCTGATAGTTGAGATTGTCGCGTGCCGACCACTTGACCTCATGTGGCGGAGGAAGGGGACGGTACCACTCCATCGTCGTCATGCCGGGCGAGATCGCGCGCTTCTCCGTTTCCGCACTGCCGTTGCCGAAGGTTTCGTAGCCGCGTCCGATGCTGTTGTGGTTCATGGCCACGGAATCGAGATAAAGATGCGCGAAAGCCTCGCCGAAATTCCACGTCGAAACGCCGGGCATGCCCATCGCCGTCATCGCCTCGACCTCGTGCATGCTGAGCTCGAGAAATTCCGTGTAGGTGATCGGATCGATATTCGGGTTGTACGGCCCGGTACCATTCCACGTCATCATGAAAGGCACGCCCTCGTGCAGATCGTGCACCACTGTGGGATGCCACTCGTGGAACATGCGGTGTACGGCCTTGGTGGTCTCGTGGGTTTGCTGGTGCGTGTCGCGGTTGATATCGACGAAAGTGTACTTCGACCAGTAGGGAGGCGACTGGCGCGGCAGAGCGTTGCGATCGGTCTTGCCTTTCAGGTAGCGATAGAACCAGTCAACCATCCTGTCGCGTCCGTCGGGATTGGAGATGGGATTGATCAGGACGACGAGTTGCTCACGGATGCGCTGGATCATCGGCTGCTCGGAGACCGTGAGGCGATACGCGAGTTCAAGCATGGCTTCAGTGGATCCAGTTTCGTCGGAGTGCAGCGCTGCATTGAAGTAGTAGATGGGGCGCGAGGTGGCGATGAGTTTGTCTGCGGCGGCTTGGTCGGTGCGGCGCGGATCGGCGAGGGACGCGGTCGCAGCCTTCAGGCGGTCGAGATCGCGGATGCCTTTTTCATCGGCGATGGCAATGAGGAGAATGTCGCGTCCTTCCTCGCTCTTGCCGATAGTGAAGACGCGGACGCGCGGGCTGTCCGCCGCTAGCGCTCTCGCATACGCGTAGGTTTTTTCTGTGCCTGCTAGTTCGCCCGGGGCGCCCATGATGCGCCCGAAGAATTTCTCCGGCGAGGGGACTGTTTTCGAATCCGGAACGTAGTTCACCAGGGGCGAGATGAAGTGCGGATCGGTGGTCGCCGCAGAAATCGCCTCGCTGGCTCCGGCTTCAGGAATGTCGGGAGCTTGGGCGAGTGCGGTGGTGGTGAAGGTGAACGAGAAGATCCACAGAAATGCGAATCGCAGCATGGGGCCCTCTAAGAGGAATCGGGCCGAAGTTTAGCACGCGGAAGATCACTGGCCAGCGTTCAGTGCTGTGGCCAGCGTTTCAATGCGAAGCTGTGACCACCGACCCGGATCACTGGTCCTCGCCTTTGCGAGGCTTATGATCGTGAACATTCGAATTGAAGCGTCGTTCGAATGGAACCATCAATGTCCACCAATTTTCTTTGAACGCCGATGTACGATCTGACATCTCAAGCCGGATGCAGTCCAGGCTTCAAGACAAGGAACCTTCGTGAAGATTGTTGACCTGTTATTTGGCCGTCCGTTAGCCACCGAGGAAGAAAAGGCGGAGAGAATTGGCCCGGCGAAGGGCATCCCGATATTTGGGCTCGACGCCCTCAGTTCGGCGGCATACGGTCCAGAAGCGGCGCTGACGCTGCTGATCCCGCTCGGCATGGCGGGAGTGGCGTACGTCTGGCCGATCACAATCGGGATCGTGGTATTGCTGGGCATCGTGTACTTCTCCTACCGGCAGACGATTTCTGCCTACCCGCAAGGCGGCGGATCGTACACTGTGGCAAGCGAGAACCTGGGTGAGCATGCCGGCTTGCTGGCCGCAGCCGCATTGATGATTGACTACGTGCTGACAGCTGCGGTGGGCATTTCGGCCGGGGTTGGTGCCCTTGTTTCCGCTCTGCCCGCCCTGCAAAGCCATACCCTCGAATTGTGTCTGGCCATTCTGCTGATCATCACGATCATCAACCTCCGAGGCGTGCAGGAGACCGGCGGACTCTTTCTCTTGCCGACTTACATCTTTATCGGATGTCTCCTTGGCCTCATTGTGATCGGAGTGTTCAAGGCCCTGGCTGCCGGAGGTCATCCCGTGCCCGTGATAATGCCTCCGAAGTTGACCGGTGTGACGGCCACGGTGAGCGCGTGGCTGCTGTTGCGCACCTTCTCCAGCGGTTGCACAGCTATGACGGGCGTTGAGGCAGTCAGCAACGGAGTCATGGCTTTTCGTGAGCCGACCGACAAATATGCGAAGCTCACGCTGACCATCATCATCGGAATTCTGATGGTGATGCTGTTGGGCATCGCCTATCTTGTGCCGGCGTACGGAATCGCGGCCACCGATCCGAATCAGGGCGGATATCAAAGCGTGCTCTCGCAGTTGCTGGCGGCTGTGACCGGCCGCGGGATTTTTTACTGGGTCAGCATCGTATCGATTCTGATTGTGCTTTCGCTCTCCGCCAACACTGCATTCGCTGATTTTCCTCGTCTCGCACGAGCTATCGCTGGCAACGGATACCTGCCGCACGCCTTCGTCCTTCGCGGTCGACGTTTGGTTTTTGCCCAAGGGGTTTACGCTTTGGCGATTCTCACCGGAACGTTGCTGATCGTCTTCCGCGGTGTGACGGATCGTCTCATTCCTCTCTACGCGGTCGGTGCGTTCACGGCTTTCACGCTGTCGCAGGCCGGCATGGTGATGCACTGGCGGCGTCACGGCGAGGGACGTGCCAAACACAGCATGATCCTGAACGGGGTCGGCGCCGTGGCCACCGGTCTGACGACACTGGTTGTGCTGGTGGCGAAATTTGTCGAAGGCGCCTGGATCACGGTGCTGCTGATTCCGGCGCTGATCTTGATCATGCGAGCGGTGCGACGTCACTATTCGCGCGTGGGAGAGGAAATCAACTCAATCATTCCGGTCCGGACCGACAATTTGTGCGAACCGATCGTCGTCCTGCCGGTTGATCGCTGGAGCCTGGTTGCGGAAAAAGCTTTGCGCTATGCCTGGACGCTGTCCAAAGAAATTCACGTTCTCAACATCGCCTGCGGAGAAGATACTGACAGCCTGTGCCGCCAGTGGGGCGAGTTGGTGGAGAAACCGGCGCAGGCGGCTGGTCTTCCCGCTCCAAAACTCGTTGTGCTCGATTCTCCGTACCGCTTTGTCGTCAAACCCATCGTGCAATACGCGCTGGAGCGGCAGGAGGCCGAACCCGATCGCGTCATCACCGTGCTCATTCCGGAATTAGTTGAGGATCACTGGTATCACTATCTGCTGCACAACAATCGTCCGGAAGCGATTCGCGCTCTGCTGCTTTTCAATGGAAATCAGAGGATAACCGTGGCGACGATTCCTTATCACCTGCGGGCTTGAGAAGCGGAAAGTATTTGATCCGCGCGCGTGGGATCTCCATCGCATTTGGCGGCTGCACGGTGCTTTACCCCATACCTCCGTCACTTTATGTTTCCTGAGAAGCGCCGATAGTCTCACTAGTGGAACCGCGACTGTTACGACTCCCCATCGTAATCTCGATGAGCCTCCTGCTCTCCGGAAGTCTCCTCGTCCCCATGACGGTGGCGCAAGGCAGCCAAGGGGTAAGCCCGCGCAAAATCGTTGTTCAAACCTCTCCGGTCTGTCCAGACCTGGCGCGTCGAATGAACCTGCAAGGTATGGTCAGGCTGCTGGTTACCGTGGCTGCTGATGGTACCGTTAAATCGGTTGACGTGCTAGGAGGGCATCCCCTGCTGGCGAACGCTGCCGAGATGGCAGTCCACGGATGGAGGTGGGCACCAGCAGCCGCGGAATCGAAAGAAATCGTTGAGATGAAATTCCAGCGGAAGTAGAAGTTGCTATCCGCGCGATGCTGACAGGCCGCGCTCCAGCTTGATCTTCATGCCTTCGGCGGCCGCACGAACCTTGGGATAGTAATTGCGCGCGTCGGCCACGACTTTATCGACGATCGTGTCGGTGTGCTCGGGATCGTGATGATACAAGATCAGTTCTTTCGCGCCGCTTTCCATGGCGACGTTGACGGCCTCGCGCCAATGGCTGTGCCCCCAGCCACGCCGGCGGGCGGCATAGTCTTCAGGAAGATACTGCGCATCATAGATCAGCAGGTCGGCGCCCTCCGCCAGCTTGCGAACGCCCTTGTCGAATTCGGCATCACCGGGTTCGTTATCCGTCGCGTAGACCAGCACGCCATCTTTCGTTTCCACCCGGAATCCCAGGCAGCCTTGCGGGTGATTCAGCCATTGGGTCTTGATGCGGATGCCATCTTCCATGTCCAGGCATCCGTTCTGGATTTCGTAGAAGTCGCGGCGGGCGCGCATCTGATCGAGATCGACCGGGAAATAAGGCGACGACATCTGGTCGGTCAGCACCTGCTCAAGGCTGCGGGTGCGGCTGGACGAATGGAACATGAACCGGCTCTTGGGACTCTCGTACAGCGGGCGAAAGAAAGGCATGCCCTGGATGTGATCCCAGTGGAAATGTGAAACGAAAACGTGGGCGGAAAAGGGGCGATCACCGAACTCGCGTTGCAGTTCTTGGCCAAGCACACGAAAGCCGGTGCCGCAATCGAAGATGTAGATCTGATCTCCGACGCGCACTTCCACGCAGGAGGTGTTGCCCCCGTAGCGCAGGTTCTCGGCCTGTGGAGTGGGCGTGGAGCCGCGCACGCCCCAAAACTTAACTTGCATAAACCCCGTTGCTGCGACTTGAGTTATTCGATTCCGATCGTCTTCCGTCAATTCTGAGCGCTGTACTCCTCGGTTAAGTGGTCCGCACCCGATTTGCAGCCGCATCTGCTTCGCGAAAGCTGACGCAAAAAGCTCATAATACTCGGGATAGTAGCGATTTTAGTCATTTGGGCAGGGGTAACAAGTGACGAAAGTTTGGGATGACAGGGGTTGGGGATTAGGGGCTAGGGATCAGTGGTCAGTGGGCAGTGGCTGGTCGGGAGCCTTGCTCCCACTCTCATTCCGCATGCTAGCGACTTCGGTCAGCACGCTACGGTTCACTGGGTACTAGGCACTGGCCACTGACAACTGATCTCTGGTCCCTGACCCCTGACCCCTGACCCCTGACCCCTGGCCCCTGACCCCTGACTCCTGGTCCCCGACCCCTGCCCTATAATGAACGTCCCCGAGAAAAAGCATGCTGCAGCCCGATTTCAAAGAGTTTTCCCGACTGGCACGCGAGGCCACGCTTATCCCTGTGGTCAAATCGGTTACTGCGGACCTACTGACGCCGGTCAGTGCCTTCTTAGCCATTGCGCAGAAAGAGTCGCACGCCTTCCTGCTGGAATCGGTCGAGCGCGGCGAGCAGATTGGACGCTATACCTTTCTCGGGTCTGCACCGTACATGCGGGTCAAAGCGCGCAACGGGAAAGTGGAGATCGAGCGCGGGCGTAAGCGCCAGGTCGTTAGCGAGAACATCTTTCAGGTAGTGAAGGGCTTATTAAGGGAGCATCGTCCGGCGAGTGTGCCCGGACTGCCACCGTTTACTGCAGGTGCCGTGGGGTACTTCGCATACGATGTGGTGCGGCACCTCGAGAAAATCGGCGAATACGCAAAAGACGACTTGTCCCTGCCCGATGCGGAACTGATGTTCTTCGATCGCCTGCTGGCATTCGATCACCTGCGTCATCAGATTCACATCATGGCCACCGCCGATGTTTCCCGCGAGACTCCAAAACGCGCTTATGACCGTGCCCTGCGCGACATCGCAGCGCTGGAAAGAAAACTGGCGAACGGATTGAGCCCGGCGCTGTGGCGCAAGTCGGGCAACGCGAAACTGGGAAAATTGAAAGTGCACGCCGCTACCAAGCGTGAGGGTTATATGCGTGGCGTCGAGCGTTGTAAGGAGTACATCGCCGCTGGTGACATCTTTCAAGTTGTGTTGTCGCAGCGGCTGGACTTCACTCCCGAGGTTGCGCCGTTTGATTTATACCGCGCGCTGCGCCAGGTGAATCCGTCGCCGTATCTCTATTTTCTGAAAAATGGGGACACCCACATTCTCGGTTCGTCCCCGGAGATGCTGGTGCGCGTAACAGGACAGAAACTTGAGTATCGTCCGATTGCCGGGACGCATCCGCGAGGACGCGATGAAGCTGAAGATGTGCGTCTTGAGAACGCCATGCGCAGTGACGAAAAAGAGCGTGCAGAGCATGTGATGCTCGTCGACCTTGGCCGCAATGATCTGGGACGTGTAAGCGAGTATGGCTCGGTGAAGGTCAAAGACCTGATGTACGTCGAGCGCTACTCGCATGTAATGCATTTGGTCTCGGCGCTCGAGGGAACGTTGCGAAAGGATCTCGACGCCCTGGATGCGTTCGCCGCCTGCTTCCCGGCCGGAACGTTAAGCGGCGCACCGAAAGTGCGCGCCATGCAGATCATCGAAGAACTTGAGCCAACCCGCCGCGGCATCTATGGTGGCTCGGTCCTGTACGCGGATTTTGCGGGAAATCTGGATTCGTGCATTGGCATCCGCACGCTGCTGATGCAAGGCAAGAAAGCTTATCTCCAGGCCGGAGCGGGAATCGTCGCTGATTCCGATCCCGCGAGCGAGTTTCAGGAGTCGATGAATAAAGCCGGAGCGCTGTTGAGGGCAGTAGAAATGGCGAGGGGCAGGGGCTAGGGATCAGGGGTCAGCGATTAGGGACTAGGCATCGGGGAATTTGTCGAGTCTGGCTATCATTTGGCCGCCTTTGCTTGGAAGGGAGCGCAGCAGGGCGTTGAGCATTCTTCCGATTTCATCAGTGCGCCGAGAAATTTCTGATGCGTTTGCGGGATCGATGTAATTGAGGCGTTCCGAAATCAAAATCTGGGTTTCGATTTCTACGAGGGAGCCAAGAGAGTGACCGAGAAACTGTCGGAACTCGCCAGTAGAGACTCTGGCATGACCTTCGGCAATGTTGCTGGGCACCGATACTGCGGCACGTCTTAGTTGCGAAATCAGGCCATAGGTTTCTTCCTTCGGAAATGCTCGGGTGTAACGGTAAACCTCAATGACTAAGTCGATTGCTTTTCTCCAAACAATCAGATCACGGTAGCACCGCACGGGAATGGAGTTCGATCGCATGCCGCAATCGTGGCCTAACCTGGCATAACAGGATGTGACGTATGTCACATCTACTTGTGGATTTCCCGAAAAGGTAGACGGAATGGGCCAGGATCTGGATGAATACTAATCCCTAGCCCCTAATCCCTGGACCCTGGTCTCTGGCCCCTGACTACTGCCTCAGAAAGTTCTCTACCAGCTTTTTCCCCGCGTCGGTTAACACGCTCTCGGGATGAAACTGTACACCTTCGATCGCGAACTTTCTATGCCGCAACCCCATGATGGTGCGCGTGCCGTCCTTTTCCGTGGTCCAGGCACTCACTTCCAGATCCGACGGTAGATTTTTCTCTTCCACGATGAGCGAGTGATAGCGCGTCGCCGTCATGGGCATCGGCAAACCTTGGAAGACGGTTCTGTTGTCGTGCATGACGGCGCTGGTTTTGCCATGCATGAGGTGCGGGGCTCGGATCACTGTGCCGCCGAAGGCTTCTCCAATTGCTTGATGGCCCAGGCATACTCCCAGGACGGGCACCTTGCCGGCAAAGTGGCGGATCAGGTCGATGCTGATGCCGGCTTCGTGCGGCGTACACGGACCCGGTGACACGAGAATTTTTTCCGGCCGCATGGCCTCGACTTCTTTTACTGAGACCTGATCATTCCGGCGCACTTCGACTTCAGCGCCTAGTTCTCCGAGGTACTGGACGAGGTTATAAGTAAACGAGTCGTAGTTGTCGAGGACAAAAACCAAGGCTCAACACTCCTCTTATTAGGGTACACCGAAGAGCACGCTGGGGTCAGGGGCCAGAGAGCACCGGTCAGTGGCCAGTTGTTTGTGATTCGTGCTCATGACACAACTTTGCTTTCCTGCCGTCGCGCTTTCCAAATAAGCAACTCCTAGATGACGACCGACCACTGACCACTGACAACAGGCCACTGGCCACGGATTGCCACCCTTTAGCCCTGGCTCTGATCCTGATCCCTGCTCCGCGACCACTGATTCCTCCTACCCACTCGGGCCAGTCGTGACCCAACAGTGGTATTGACCGATATCCCGTCGCCGGAGCATGCTTCTATCCGTCCACTGCCACTTCATCGCGCCACTTTGGAGGACGCATGGCTGAGCCCCAGGAAGAAAAAAGGGGTGCAAGGCGATTTGCGCTCCGCGTACCGGTTACCGTCAATCGCGGCAGCAATAACGGAAGTTCCATGAATGAGGTTGTGCAACTCCGGGATGTGAGTGCCCGCGGAATCTGTTTCTACGTGGATTCGACGATCACGCAAGGTGCGCCCATTGGATTCACCCTCACGCTGCCTCCAGAAATCACGATGAGTGAAAGCATTCGAGTGCAATGCAAGGGCCGGGTCGTCCGCGTCGAAGACTCCGCCTCTGACGGTAGAGTCGCCGTGGCCGCGGTGATTGACGAATATCAGTTTTTGCCAGACGCGTAAGAACAGGGAACAGGGGCAGAGGCCAACGATCAGTCTCACCTGTGCCACGATCAATCAGTTCGTACGGACCCTGACCCCTGATTGCTGAAGCCTGATCTCTGACCCTTGCCAGTCCCTTCTTTCTCCTCTCCACAAGTGATATGTTTTTCCCAACACTCCATCGAGGACGCTCGTGCCGCGAATCGTGTCGAAGTCTGTCTGCCTCATGCTCTCTTCGTTGACGATCTCTTTGTTGACGATCGCCGCTATGGGACAGAATTTCGGGCCTCCCCGGGTGGTCAGGAGCGTCCGTATCGTTCATGAGAAGGGCGTTCCGGCGGTTGAGATTCTTGCCAGTGGTTCTCTCATCCCCGAAATCCAGGCGATCGATTCTCCGCCTCGGCTCGTCATCGATCTGCCGAACTCGCGGTTGGGCCTGACGCAAAAGCGCATTGAGATCCAGAAGGAAAATATCCTCGCAATCCGCGTCGATCAGTTCCGCAATAATCCCCCCGTGACGCGCATTGTTATCGATCTGCAAGCGCCCTACGGACACTCATGGGACGGTGCAGGGAACCGCTTGATGGTCAGGCTGCGCCCTCCCGGAGATGTGAATGCCGGCAAGAAGTCCGCGTCGTCGGAGCCTCCGGTCGCAGCAGGCTTCGCCCTCACCAAAGATGCCGATGTCATTCCGGTGACCAGCGATACCGGTTCGGCTGTCATGGATGCCGGGCGACTTGGGTCGGGATCGTCTATCACCGCAGGATCGGATACGACCATCTTGCATTTGCCACGCGGCGGGGAAGTACGAGTGTGCCCCGGCACCACGCTCTCTGTCAGTCCGTCGCAGAGCAAGCGTGACTTGATGTTCGGCATGAGCACCGGCGGCATCGAGACGCATTACGCCCTTACCGCTTCGGCCGATGCCGTGCTCACGCCTGACTTCCGCATCATGTTTGCGGGGCCCGGTGAGTTCCATTACGCCATCAGCGCGGACTCGCATGGCAACACTTGCGTGCGCGCACTGAAAGGAAACGCATCATCGGTGATCGTCTCGGAGTTGATGGGCGATCGTCTTTATCAGGTGAAGCCGAACGAGCAAGTCGTATTCCGCTTGGGCCAGATCGACAAGGTGGATACCGATGTTCCCCTGGAGTGCGGATGCCCGCCACCTCCTCCGGTCTTGCGCACATCGACACAGCCCATGCAGCGTGTGCCGGATTCTGCTGTTCCTTCCAAGGTGGCTCTGGGTGCAGGCTCTGCAGGAAGCGCGGCCAATCCCGGAACCCCGGCTGCCGGAACACAGACCAACGAATCTACCACGCGTTTATCCAGTGGACCGGAAACGGCTCCCCTCCCCGCTGCGCAGCCCAACGATGTTCACGTGCAGGTCGATACCGCGTTCGTGTTCAACCGGAAAGATCGCGCGGCGAAGACCGCACCTCCCGCTCCCGTCGAAGCGACGAGAGAATTGCCCGTGGAAGACCGCGCGGCGCCACAAGTTCATGTGGATCCTGTGATTCAGCCCCCACCGCCAGAAGTGCAAGCCAAACCTGAAAATCGCGGCTTCTTCCATAGCATCGGACATTTCTTTTCATCCATCTTCCACTAGCATCCGTTAGCCATCAGCCACTCGTCCTCGGGTCGCCGTCCTCACAGGTTCCGCGGCTCACGCCCTGCGTCCGGAAATCCTTTTTCGCGAACATTGCGTCATACGACGAGAGCGGTTCCATTCTCTTCGTCAGCAGGAGCGCGCCATGACCGCAGCAAATCCGGGACCCCGCCCCGATCTGTTTTCATTTCTTTCTATCGATCGAGATACGACGTTTCGAAACCGGCGCGATACGTTCGCATTTTCGCTACTAGGGCAAGCGGCCATTCTGGCGCTGATCATCTATTTCACTAGCTGCGTGATTCGGAATCCTCCAGGCGTGGTGCCGCGGTTGCCGGATCTGACAAGACTTCCCATGATTTTTTCCGGGCATAACGGAGGAGGCGGAGGCGGTCGCGATCCGCTGCCGGCGTCCCGCGGCAACTTGCCGCGCGCCTCGCTCGATCCGCAAATCTTGCCACCGACAGTGATGCAGCCCACGCAGATGCCAAAGCTTCCGGCGGAAGAGACTGTAGTGGTCGCGCCGGAAATCAAGCTGCCGCAGGGCGGACAGATCGGTGATCCCAACTCGCCGTTCTCACGGTGGCTATCGAATGGTCCCGGCGGACCTGGCGGGATCGGCAATAGCTGTTGTGACGGTGTCGGTAATTCGTTTGGACCGCACGCGGGATCGGGTCCTCCGGGAATTTATCCCCCAGGCCGCGGAGGTGTGAGCGTGCCGGAAGTCATCTACAATCCGGAACCCACTTTCTCGGAGGAGGCTCGAAAATCGAAGACACAAGGCATCGTGTTGCTGGCCATTGTGGTGGGCAAGGACGGAAAGCCTTATGACATCCACGTGAGGCAGAGCCTGGTAATGGGGCTAGATGAAAAGGCCATCGAAGCCGTCAGCCGCTGGAGATTCCGTCCCGCTATGTTGAACGGAAAGCCTGTGCCGACCCAAATCGCTGTGGAAGTGAATTTTCGGCTGTATTGAAAGACAGGGGCCCGAGGTCAGGGATTAGGGTTCAGCGGCCATGAGCATTTACTGATCCCTGGCCCCTGATCCCTAGCCCCTAGCTATTAGCTGCGATTGATCGCCTTGCGTAGTGGTTCCACTTTCTCGCGCAAGTCTTCCGCGAAATCGACGCCACGGCTCGCAGCGTCCCGTACGCGGTCACTGACTTCACGGACGCGGTCTTTCGCATCCTCGGCCCAATCGCCGAAATTCTCTCTGGCGTCCTCGTAGCCTCGCCGCAGATCGCGGCGCAGCTGCTTGCCAGTCTTGGGAGCTAGGAGCATCCCCAACAGCGTTCCGGCGCCAAGGCCGATCAAAAGGAATGTGATTGCGGTTCCGACGTTACTGCTGTCTGATGATTCATAACGTCCACTTGTCATATTTAAACCTCTTCTTTCGCCCTTAGCGATTTTGTATAACGCTCGCAAGATGCTCTAACAATTCTAGTCCCCCAACAGAAGATCCACCTATCCAGAAATCTACGTAGGCTCGGGAAGAATGCAGTTTGCGGCTAGTCCTCGCGGTCACGCGCAAAATGATGGATTCGGCGCCGCTGGCCGAGTCTTCGACGATCCGGCCCTCGTATTTCCTTCCCGCTCCGCCTATGTGTAAAATAAGGGTTTAGCGCCGCGTGGCGGCGGAACTTGTGGCTTGCCCGCCTTCCGTCAGCTTCAAACCGCAATCGTATAAGGAGAGTTTCCAGCGATGTCGATCCCTGCCACACAGCTTCGTCCCGGCATGATCATCAAGCACAACAATGATCTGCACTCCGTATTCAGCGTGGAGCACCGCACACCGGGCAATCTTCGAGCGTTTATCCAGGCCAAGCTGCGCAACCTGCGCACCGGAGCCATGTTCGAACACCGCTTCCGCTCGCCGGATCCAATCGAAAAGATCAACGTCGACGAAGTCGAGATGCAATTTCTCTACGCCGACGGCGACAGTTATTACTTCATGGATACGACCAATTACGAGCAGACCCACCTGACCAAGGACATTCTAGGGGACGCGGTCGAATACCTCATTCCTAACCTTGAGATCAAGGTGGAGTTTTTCGACGGCAAGGCGGTCGGAATCGAACTGCCCCAGACGGTCATCCTCACGGTGGTCGAAACGGAACCCGGACTGAAGAGCGCCACCGCCTCGAGCGTAACCAAGGCCGCGAAGACTGAAACCGGACTTGTGGTGCAGGTGCCCCCGTTTATCAATGAAGGCGAGAAGATCAAGGTCGATACGTCGGAAGGGGCGTATCTGTCGAGAGCGTAAGAATCATTGTTGATTGGGTGATTGATGGTTGTTGATTGCAAACCATCCCAGTCTCGCGCATTGGGTTCTCAATCGACAATCACGAGTTCAACAATCAACAATTTCTTTTCATGACCACATCTGATAAGCCGACCCTGGCTCGCCGCTATCTCGTCCGAGGACGCGTGCAGGGCGTCGGCTTTCGCTGGTTTGTGGAGCGCGAAGCCCATATGCTCGGTATTGCCGGATGGGTCCGCAATAATCACGATGGCAGCGTCGAAGTGCTGGCGCAGGGAACGCGTGACCAGCTTTCCGGATTGCATTCGCGTCTGCGAGAAGGTCCTCGTGCGGCCCGCATCGATGCCGTCGAAGTTTCCGATGAGAGTCCTACCGCAGGTCTGAATTCATTCCGTATTGAAGGAGCGTCCTAAAATGTCGCCTAGTTCTTCGCCTGTGACCGCCAGAGAAGTTGAGCACCTCAAGAGACTCATCCGCGAAGTCCCCGACTTTCCCAAGAAAGGGATTCTCTTTTACGACATCACGACGCTGCTGAAAGATAAGACTGGCTTGGCCATGCTGATCGACAAACTGTCCGAGCACTACATTTCCCAAGACGTCGATCTCGTGCTGGGGATGGAAGCTCGCGGTTTTATCTTTGCCCCTGCCCTGGCGTATCGGCTCAATGCTGGATTCATTCCTGTCCGCAAGCCGGGCAAACTTCCAGCCGAATGCGTGAGCCATGACTACGCTCTCGAGTATGGCAAGAACACCCTCCAAATTCATAAGGATGCCATCCAGAAGGGACAGCGCGTTTTGATCGTCGACGACCTGCTCGCGACGGGCGGCACGGCCGAAGCCACGGCGAAGCTGGCTGAATCGTTGGGGGGAGAGGTCGCTGGCCTGGGATTCGTGGTTGAACTGGAATTCCTGAAGGGCCGCGACAAGCTCAAGGGCTACGACGTGATGTCGCTGCTGAAATACGACAAGTAAGCCACCAGACGGCGAAAACGGGACCGGCGCTGGTTGGCGTCCGGTCCCGTTCTCTTTTTTCGATCGATAAACTCGTTTACTTCACAATGCGCGCGACCAGCAGTCCAACTCCAACCCAAAAACCTCCGCTAACTGCAACTGACAGCGCTAATCCTGAAATTGCAGCCCACTTAATGTGCCGCCTGGTGCCCTCAACAACGTCGGAGTCATCCTCCAGCCAGGCGGGAAGGAATTTCACTCCTCGCGAATATTCATACCCCTCAGTCCAGCGCTCCGGGACCATTTTCATGCGGAGGGCGCGGGTGCTTGCTTGGGGGGAGAACTGAAGCAACTTAAAGCTCATGAAGCACCTCCTCGCATCGTATTGCAACTCGTCTGCCATTCCCCGCCTTCGCGCAAATGTCTGAAACTAAGAGGAACATTTCCGCGCGCGGGTTGCCGATTTCTGCCATGGCGTCAAAAAACCCGTTTCTGTTCTTAGAATGTGTCAAAAAATCCCTGATCGAGATCAAGGCCAGAATGTAGAAACACGACCCGAAGACCTAAGTTTCGCTCCTTTCCTACTTCTCTTCCAGTATTAAGTGCGAATCCTTCGGCAGGTAGCTCTTGCGCCGGAACCAGTCTTCCATCGAGTCCTTGAGTTGATCCAGGGGAACACTGGAGCCGATTTCCATCTCCCCGTCAGCGACCGGCAGGGTGTCATCGAATACGGTGGCATTGGTAAAATTTCGCATCGAGAACGAATCCAGCCACTTCAAGGGACACGGCATTGTACGGCCGCCGTCGTCGTATTGCACGCGGATCTTGCGGGCGAACATAGAGTTGATTTAATCACAGAGGCCACCACGCAAAAACGGATACCTGAGGAGTGGATTTCTGGTATTTCCGTCCCGGAGCTAGGACAGCGTTCCGTTCATATCGATCTCAGCAACTTACGTTTTATTGATGAGCTAGTGCCTATAAAGCGCTGCGCAATGCATACTCAAGCAAGCGCCAGATTCAAGTTGCTGATCGCCTCATCAATCTCCTGCGTGCTCTTGAAGCCGACCGTGGCGGAATCCACGCCAGCATTTTGGAAAGCGAATCTCATGGCTTTCACGCGATCGTCATGACTACTCTCAAACTGACCGCCGCCGCAGAGCTTCATCCCGATCACACCCAGCCCTTCCTTTTTCAGCGTGTGGATGTGGTCGACCACTTCGCCCACATTGGCCGGGTGGTTGGAGTCCTCAGATGTGGGGCCGTCCATGCGTGCGCCGCTGTGGTTGATGCGGATCAGTCCTACGTCGAGCCAGTGCGTGCCTGGCATCTGGCGCAGTGCCGGCAGCCCGTGCACTGAGGCGCCATGCGTGCGAATAATCTTTCTCTGTTGCGCCTCAAGGATCCCGTCCTGCCAGCGTTTCGTAGTTTCTGGCCAGTCGGCCGAGTGCTGCCAATGCAGCAGCATGATGTCAAAGTACTCCGTTTGTGAGGTGCGTCGCAGTTCGTCGAACTTGGCCTGCGGATCAATCCCTTGGTGGAACGTAGTCACCTTGCTCATCAGCTGATAGCTGTCGCGTGGCAATCCTTTCAACGCCTCTCCCAGCATTCCCGGCGTCTCGTAGGCCTCAGCCGTCTCGAAGAAGCGGATGCCGCGATCGTAGGCATACCGCACGATCCGCGTGAACTCCTTCTGGCCCAGAGCGGCCTGTACCGCTCCGCTGTTCGTCCCGGTTCCGAAGGCCAGCCGCGTCACTTCCACTTTTGAGCGCCCAAGCACCACGGTATCGCTCGCGGTGCGCTTGGCGGCGGCCAGCGGAAGAATTCCGGTGGTCGCGATGGCTCCAGCCGCCAGACCGGTTTTGAGGAAACTTCGGCGTGTGATTGAACTCATTCTGGCCTCCGTGGCTCAAGCCGATCGGCGAGCCGGATCAGTGGATATTAGCACGCAAGCAGTCGCAATCACCGCGTTTGATTCCCATGGCCAAAGAATGGTGCTGGTCAGAGTGCTTGGAAGATCCTTGCCTTTGTTTCGCGGTTTTGCGCCACTGAGATGCACTATTGAATGAGCTCCAGCAGCGGCAGGAGAGGCGGAACCTAAAAATCGTGACCTCATCAGTCTGCGGGCATGGGCGCGGCTCGTGGAACGCGACGACGTTCGAGGGCCGGATACATCTCCTCGGCTGGAGACTCGATCCACTTCCGAACCTCTGGCAGAGCTTTGCGCATCGCAACTTCGCCGGCGTGGATCAAATCGCCGGCGTGCTTGAAGTCGTCATAGGCGAAGCCGGCAACGTCAGGCTCAACAACAAGGTCGGCAGCACTTCGCCAAACCGGGGACATTGCGTCCTGCGCAATGGCAAAAGACTGGCCGATGACGTCGAACAGATGGCGCGGTGCTCCCCCATTTGCCCACGTTCCCTTCAAATGAACAGCCAGAACGCGGTCCGCGCCCATTTCCCGCAACGGCCGCGTCGGAACCGGATGCGAAAGCATGCCGTCCACCAAGTACCGGCCCCCCATTTCAACGGGCAGAAACATCCCGGGATATGCGCAACTGGCGCGTACCGGATCGATGATCGGCCCCGCATGGAAAACGACGCCTTCCCCGGTGTTGAAATCGGTGGCGCTCACGCCAAGAGGAATCCGCAACTCTTCGAACGTTCGGCACTTCAGCGTGCGCCCGAGGAAATCGACCATACGGTCAGTGGACGCGAAGCCGCAGCGCGAAAGAGTCCAGCGGGCAAAGCTGGTGAATCTGGTCTTGTGCGCGACCTCTTGCATTTCGGTGATCGACAGGCCGCTGCAATAACATGCCCCGATCAATGCGCCCACGCTCGTGCCTGCAACGACACGGATTGGAATGTTTTCTTCTTCGAGGACTTTAAGGACGCCGATGTGCGCGATACCGCGAGCGAAGCCGCCGCCCAGCGCTACACCGATCGCGACATCCTGTGACGAATTAGTTGTGGAAGGCTTGCGCGAGAGTTCCCGGCCAAAGGCCTGCACAGACCGGATGATCTTCCCCAGATGCTTCACGGCAAACCCCACGTCCCTGGCCGCTTTCGGGCCGGGGCTAAACCCCACGCACCTGCCCAATAGGATGCCATGGCTGCCCAAAAGGGTGTAAGGCCACTTCCGTGCTACTTACGTAAGTACCTGAGAACATAACAAGTTACTGCCAAGCCATCAGACAGGTGACGAAGTTCCTGTATTCCTGCTAAGTTGCGACTGTATGGTACGCGAGATTTCTGCCGGTGGCGTGGTCGTCCGGAAGAAGGACGGCAGTTGGTGGATGGCGGCCATCGAACTGCCGGGTGAAAGCGCCCCGCCTCCCCCGAGTTCAGCCAAGAAGCGAGCCGTGCGTCCGAAGCCGAAAGTTACCCTCTGCCTGCCCAAGGGTCTGGTCGATCCCGGGGAAACCGCTTTGGAAGCCGCTCTTCGGGAGGTGCACGAGGAGACCGGAATTACAGCTTCACCCATCACCAAGCTTGCAGACATCAAGTACATGTACGTACGCACATGGGGAGACGGCGAACGCGTCTTCAAAATCGTCAGCTTCTATCTGCTACGCTACGAGTCGGGGGAGATCGATAATATTTCAAACGACATGCGGATCGAGGTCGCACGTGCGCTCTGGGTGCCGCTCGAGGAAGCGCCGAGATTGCTTGCTTATAAGGGAGAAAAGCAGGTGGCAAAGCAAGCGCTGGAGTATGTGATGGCGCACACAGACGTGTGAAGAGCTCAGGACTAGGATGCACACTCGGATTCATACTGGCTCGCCATAAGCGTCGATCAAAAACGAACCAAGCGCATTCTCCCGGGCAGATCCACAATGCCCCATCATTCCATTTGATCAGCACGGATTCATTTTCGAGGCCTGATTATGAAGCGGATTAACAGGGTTGCAATTCTGGGCGCCGGAACCATGGGAGCACGCATCGCCGCGCATTTTGCGAATGCGGGTGTTCCCGGTTATCTACTCGATATCGTTCCTCCCGATGCCGACGGCGCAACGCGCAACAAGATTGCCGCGGCGGGCCTCGAGGCAGCAAAAAAATCGAAGCCTGCCGCCTTTATGGATGCTTCACTCGCCCGATTCGTGACCATCGGCAATTTCGAAGATGATCTCAAGAAACTCGCCGACGTCGACTGGATCATCGAAGCTGTCGTCGAGAACCTCGAGATCAAGCGCACTCTTCTGAGAAAGATCGAGGCGATCCGCACGCCCGGGACGATTATCACGACCAATACCAGCGGCCTGCCCGTCGGTAAAATCGCCGAAGAATTTTCTGACGATTTCCGGCGCGCCTGGTTTGGAACGCACTTCTTCAACCCTCCCCGTTACATGCGGCTGCTGGAGATTATCCCTACGCCGGAAGCCGACCGCGCCTCGATCGATGCAATCTCGCATTTTTGCGACGTCCGCCTGGGTAAGGGCGTCGTCATCGCCAAAGACACGCCCAATTTCATCGGTAATCGCATCGGGACATTCTCGGTCCTCAATGTCATGCGCCTCATGCAGGACTTGGATCTCTCCATCGAAGACGTCGACGCGCTGACCGGCCAAGCCGTGGGATGGCCGAAGTCCGCGACCTTCCGCACCATCGATCTCGTCGGACTCGACATTCTTGGCCACGTCGTCAGCAATATGACGAGCAACGTCCGCGATGAGCGAAGCGACCTGAAACTCCCTGAATTCTTCAACCAGATGCTGCAGAAGAAATGGCTCGGCGACAAGACCAAGGGTGGTTTCTACAAGAAGGCGAAAAGCAGCGAGAGCAAGGAAGACGAGCGGCTGGCTCTGGACTGGAAGACGCTGGAATACCATCCGCGGCAGAAGCCAAAGTTTCCTGCGCTCGACATGGCGAAAAACCTCGATGACACCGGCGCCCGCCTGCGCATGCTTCTTGGGCTGGAAGGGAGCGGACCGCCGAAGGGCGACAAGGCATCCGCCTTCCTTTGGACTGCGCTCACCGAGCTTTGGACGTATTCGGCGAACCGTGTGCCCGAGATCTCCGACACCATCGTCGAGATCGACCGCGCCATGAAACTTGGCTTCAACTGGGAACTCGGCCCCTTCGAGTTGTGGGACGCAGTTGGCGTCGACGCCACCATCGCGCGCATGAAAAAAGAAGGCAAGCCCGTCGCCGCGAATGTCGAAAAGTTGCTCGCCTCCGGACAGAAATCCTGGTACTCCGACGATCCAAAATCACCCGCCGGGCGCAAGTATTGGGATCTCGCAAAAACGAACTGGGAGCCGGTGAATGTACCTTCCGGCGTCTGGTCGGTCGCGGTCGCGAAGAAATCGAATGGCGTGGTGAAGAAAAACTCCGGAGCTTCGCTCGTCGATCTTGGCGATGGAGTGGCCTGCATCGAGTTTCACAGCAAGATGAACGTGCTCGGACTCGACGTAATCGGTCTCATAAATCAGACGCTGAAGCCCGGCGGCCCCGGCGACAACTTCGACGCCTTTGTCCTCTGCAATGACGCCTCCAATTTTTCTGCCGGAGCGAATCTCATGCTGCTGCTCATGAGCGCCCAGGAAGAAGAGTGGGATGAAGTCGATCTTGTGATCCGCCAATTCCAGGGCGCGACGCAAGCCATCAAGTTTTCGCCCAAGCCGGTCGTGTCGGCTCCGTTTGGACTCTGCCTTGGCGGAGGTACGGAAATGTCGTTGCACGCGGCGGCCCGCCAGTCGCACGCCGAGCTGTACGCAGGATTGGTCGAAGCCGGCGTTGGTCTGTTGCCCGGCGGCGGTGGTTGCAAAGAGATGCTGCTACGCGCCGTCGATAGCGCAGCCGCGTCACACGGAAAGTCTTCCGGAGAGGCTCTGGCCGGGTCGGTGGAGATGCTCGAAGCGATGAAAAAGGCGTTCGAAATCATTGCCACAGTCAAAGTCGCAACCTCGGCCCACGAGGCGCGCGGTCTCGGATTCCTCTCCGAGTCCGATGGCATCACCATGAATCGCGAGCGCGTTCTTTCGGACGCCAAGTCGCGCGCACTGGAGTTGGTCCGGCCGGGTTATGAGGCCCCCGTGCCCCGCACCGACATCCCTGCTCCGGGAGAGAATTTGCTCGCTGCGCTCAAGATGGCGGCGCACCTTATGCGCCAAGGCGACTTCATCACAGACTACGAAGTCAAACTGGCAGGCAAGATTGCCGAGGTGCTGTGCGGAGGCAACGTCACGCCGGGCACACCTGTCAGCGAGCAATACATCCTCGATCTGGAGCGCGAGGCGTTCAAGTCGCTCTGCGGCGAACGCAAGACGCAGGAACGAATTCAGTACACACTGAAAACGGGAAAGACGCTGAGGAATTAATTGCTATGCGCTGTTGTGGGAACTTAGTTTGCAGGTTCGCTCTCCTCGTCATTCTTCTGGCATCACTTGCGGCCAGCGCGCAGAAAGACAAAGACACCCCGGCCAAGGAATCTGCTCCCGACGTGCCGGACACCATCGCGCTTCCTGCCGGCTTCGACCCCGTTCTCTTCGTCCGCGCGAAGGGATCGCAGATTTATACCTGCAAGGCGGACGCTGACGGCAAATTCAGCTGGACTTTGAAAGGTCCCGACGCCGAACTGAAAGACCGCAAAGACAAGGTGATCGGCCAGCATTCCGCCGGGCCGACGTGGAAATTGAAAGATGGCAGCGAGGTAACCGGCAAAGTTGTGGCTCATGTGGATCCGCTCGACTCAGATTCGGTTCCGTGGTTGTTGTTAGATGTCGCGAGTAATTCCGGCAAGGGAATGCTGGCGAACGTCACGAAAATTCAGCGCGTGCACACGCACGGCGGCAAGCCCGGGAACGACGCTTGCGACGAGTCTCACAAGGACGCTGAGACCAAGAGCGACTACACTGCCGACTATTATTTTTTCGCGCCGGCGAAATAATCCGGCTCGCGCTTCTCGGCTTTGCAGTCAGAACCAATCGGTCGATTTCCGGCAGCCGAGAGCCGGAAGCCGGATGCCGAGCATCTAAATCTGTGTCATTTGCAAAACGGAGAGTCCCATGCGGGAAATCGTCATTGCATCGTCGGTTCGCACGCCGGTAGGTCGGGCATTCAAAGGTACCTTGCGCGCTACGCGTCCGGACGAGCTAGCCGCGGTCGCCATTAAAGGTGCGCTCGATCGCGTGCCGCAGCTCGATACCAAAGAGATCGAAGACGTCATCCTCGGCTGCGCTATGCCTGAGGCCGAACAGGGAATGAATGTCGCCCGCATCGCTTCTTTGCGCGCGGGGCTGCCGGTCGAAGTTTCGGCGCTGACCATTAATCGCTTCTGCTCTTCCGGCTTGCAGGCGATCGCCATGGCCGCCGAGCGGATCATGGCTGGCGGCGCGGAGGTAATCGTCGCCGGCGGAACGGAGTCGATGTCGATGATTCCCATGGGCGGTCACAAAATTTCGCCCAACCCGTGGCTGGTCGATCACTACCCGGACGCATATCTCTCCATGGGACTCACTGCGGAACGACTCGCCCAGCGCTTCGGTATCACGCGCGAGGCAGCCGACGAGTTCTCGCTGCGCAGCCATCAGAAGGCGCTGGCGGCGATTCAAGCGGGAAAGTTCGACGATGAGGTTGTCCCCGTGCCGGTGAGTTTCACCACTCCCAATGGATCGAAGCCCAAGCGGCAGGAGATCACGTTCAAAGTCGATGAGGGGCCGCGCGCCGACACTTCGCTCGAAGCGCTGCTTGGTCTAAAGCCCGCCTTTCATGTGAAGGGCACGGTCACCGCTGGAAACTCATCGCAGACGTCCGACGGAGCTGCCGCTGCCGTCGTCATGTCATCAGAACGGGCGCAGGCGCTGGGCATCAAGCCGCTGGCGCGCTACGTTTCCTTTGCTACTGCCGGATACAAGCCGGAAGAAATGGGCCTCGGGCCGGTCTTTGCAATTCCAAAAGCGCTGAAGATTGCAGGACTGAAGCTGGCCGACATCGATGTGATCGAGTTGAATGAAGCTTTCGCTGCACAGTCCCTTGCCGTGATCAAAGAAGGTGGCCTTGATCCGCAAAAAGTAAATCCGAATGGCGGCGCCATCGCGCTCGGCCATCCATTGGGCTGCACCGGAGCGAAGCTGACCGCCACCGTGATTCGTGAACTGAAGCGTCGCAACGGCCGCTACGGGATGGTCACGATGTGCGTGGGCGGCGGCATGGGTGCCGCAGGAATCTTTGAACGCCTATCCTAAGTTTGGCAGGCCGCCGTAACTGGCCCGAAAATGTGGCCCCGAGCTACACGCTCTCACCTCCTTGCATTTATTTGCATTAAGTCGCTTCTTACCTACCTATTCAATCCTGTCTTCGCCGCATTAGAATGAGACCACCGCAATCCGCTGCGCCTTACCGGGGCTCGGCGGTTTCTTTTGAAGGGAAAGACAATGGCAACGACCGCAGTGCCCAAGGCCAAAATTTCGGGTGGAAGTTTTCTGCTCGAGACCAGAAGTCCAAAAGAAGTATTCACTCCCGAAGATTTCACTGAGCAGCATCAGATGATCGGACAAACGGCCGAAGAATTCGCCGTGAACGAGATCGTGCCCAACGCAGAGAAGATGGAGCACAAGGACTTCTCCGTGTCGCGTGAACTGCTCAAAAAGGCTGGGGAACTCGGCTTGAGCTCGGTCGAAATTCCTGAGGCGTACGGCGGGTTGGAGATGGACAAGGTAACCGCCGCAGTGATCGCCGATCATATCGCGAAGTACGCCGGATTCGCCGCGACTTGGGGTGGCCACACTGGCATTGGAACCTTGCCACTCGTCTACTTCGGAAGCGAAGGGCAGAAGAAGAAGTATCTGCCGCGGTTGGCTTCGGGCGAGATCGTTGGTGCGTATGCCTTATCAGAATCGACGTCCGGCTCAGACGCCATGAATTGCCGCACCAAAGCCGAACTGACTCCCGACCGCAAGCACTACGTCCTCAACGGCGAGAAAATGTGGATCACCAACGCGGGCTTCGCCGATCTGTTCACGGTGTTCGCCAAAATCGATGGCGAGAAGTTCACCGCCTTTCTGATCGAAAAAGAATTTCCCGGGTTCTCGGTCGGCGCGGAAGAACACAAGCTCGGAATTCGCGGGTCATCCACCTGCCCGATCATTCTCAATGATTGCAAAGTTCCGGTGGATAACGTTCTTGGAGACATTGGCAAAGGCCATCTCATTGCCTTCAACATCCTGAATATCGGCCGCTTCAAGCTGGGAGCGATGTGTGTAGGCGGCGCTCGTCTCTCGATCCAGAACTCCATCGCCTATGCCAGGCAGCGCAAGGCATTCAACAAGGTGATTGGCGACTTCGGCCTGGTCCGCGAGAAGATTGCGAACATGGCAGCACTGATCTATGTCGGCGAGTCGCTGGTCTATCGCACCGTTGCGCTGATGGATTCCGCACTGAACGAGGTCGACAAGTCCGCGCCCGATGCCGCCAAGCAGACACTGAAAGCCATCGAAGAATATGCGGTCGAATGCTCGATCATCAAAGTCTGGGGTTCGGAGATGATCGACTATATCGTCGACGAGACTCTGCAGATCTATGCTGGGTACGGGTTTGTGGAAGAGTATCCGGCAGAGCGTCCGTATCGCGATGCCCGTATTAATCGCATCTTCGAAGGAACCAATGAGATCAACCGGCTCATCATCAGCGGCTTTCTGCTGAAGCGCGCGATGAGTGGACAACTGCCGCTCATGCCGGCCATTAAAAAGTTAATGGACGAAGTGCTCTCCGGCCCTTCCATGGGCGATGATCTCGAGGGCTCTTTGATAGAAGAGCGGAAGCTCGTAGCACAGGCCAAAAACCTTGGGCTGTTCGCCGCCGGCGCCGCCACCCAGAAATACATGATGGCGCTGCAGGATCAGCAGGAGATTCTGGGCGCGATCGCCGACATAACCATTGAGACCTATGCCATGGAGTCGGCGGTCCTTCGCACGCAGAAAATTTTCGACAACAAAGGAGAAGCCGCCGCAGCTCTGCCGTTGGCCATGACTCGCGTCTATCTCTCGCAGGCTATGGAGAAGATCGAGTCGGCAGCACGCAAGGTAATCGCCGCCGTCGCCGAGGGCGACATGCTGCGAACGCAGTTGAGCATTCTTCGCCGGCTTGCCAAATACGAGCCGTTCAATACCATCGAACTGCGGCAGCAAATCGCGCAAAAGATGATTGAGCGAGGCAAGTACACGCTGGCGTAGAAAAAACATTGGGGACATCCGATCCTCGCGTCCACAGAAGGATCATGTGGGGACAGCCGCCCTCGGCTGTCCGGCGGAGCAAGTCTCCGCTGTTCCTCTGTCTTGACTTTGCTTGTCATCCTGAGCGAAGCGAAGGACCTATGCAGTTGCAGCAAAAGTTATGTGGGGACAGCCGCCCTCGGCTGTCCGGCGGAGCGAATCTCCGCTGTTCCTCTGTCTTGACTT
>Ga0209168_10000173_pt1 | contig 72373 bp, 62 predicted proteins | sample Coa_R1_FD_187156 | JGI IMG/M metagenome (GOLD analysis project Ga0209168, IMG submission 187156) | Surface soil microbial communities from Centralia Pennsylvania, which are recovering from an underground coalmine fire - Coalmine... | ecosystem: Environmental > Terrestrial > Soil > Unclassified ...
GCGCGCACGCTTCGCCCTCGACACCAAAACGCACAACGTTTACGTCGTGACTGCGGATTTCGGCCCGCGGCCAGCACCAACGGCCGACAATCCTCGCCCGCGTCCGCCTATTCTGCCAGACAGCTTTGTGGTGTTGATTGTCGGAAAATAGCGAACCACCGCAACCTGGTCAGCCCATCCTGCCGCGATTTTTGCGACTGGATAGCGAATTTGAACTCCTTACTCTGCCCCGGAGTTCACTGCTCGCAAACGCAACCAATTACAATGTTTCGGCCACTAAGTATCGCGACAATTGAAAAGAAACTAACGCTCCGAACTCCTCGCTCATAGCTCGGAGCTACGACGATCGGATTTCAAGAACGACATCATGACCATGAAAGTTCGCAAAGCTGTCTTCCCAGCCGCCGGATTGGGCACGCGTTTCTTGCCCGCCACCAAAGCCCAGCCCAAAGAGATGCTGCCGCTGGTCGATAAACCCATCATCCAATACGGCGTCGAGGAAGCTATGGCTTCCGGATGCGACCAGATCCTCATTATTACTGGACGCGGCAAACAGGCCATCGAAGACCATTTCGACGTCAGCTACGAACTCGAAAAAATGCTCGAGGAGCGCGGCAAGACCGACCTGCTCAAGATCGTCCGCTCCATTTCGGACATGATCTACGTCGGTTATGTTCGCCAGAAAGAAGCCCTCGGACTCGGCCATGCCGTCCTCATGGCGCGCGAACTTGTCGGAAACGAACCGTTTGCCGTTCTTCTCGCCGACGATGTCATCGACAACCCCGTCCCGGCGCTAAAGCAGATGGTCAACGTCTTTAACGAAAGGCAGTGCAGCGTCATCGCCGCGCAAGCCATCGAAGGCAAGATGATTTCGTCCTACGGCGTCTTCGATGCACAGCCTGCCAACGGATTCAACGGCCGCCTGTTCGAGATCCGCAACATGGTCGAAAAGCCCAAGTTTGAGGAAGCGCCTTCCAATCTCGCCGTGATTGGCCGCTACATTCTGACTCCTGCGATTTTCGATTGCCTCGCGAAAACCCAAACTGGCGCCGGGGGCGAACTCCAACTAACGGATGGCATGCGCATGTTGCTCAAGCAGGAAAAAATGTATGCCTATGTTTATGAGGGCAATCGTTATGACACAGGCGACAAACTTGGGTTCCTCAAAGCAACGGTCGAATTCGCCCTAAAACGGTCCGATCTGGGTGGACCTTTCCGCGAATACCTGAAGGGACTGAATCTCAGCTAGTTCGGACCTGGCAACGGAATTCCGAACCTGGCAGAATCCTGTCGTTCCAACAAGCCGCGCAGCGACAGGGAGGAATCTGCTGTCCCGTCCAAGGTCGAATTCGCGCGCATCCATGGGGATTTCAAGGTTACCCAGTCTGAAGGCTCCTTCGCGATCTTAGGAATGAGGAATTTGGTTTCGGACTATTCGAGGCTGCGCTTCGCACTATAGACTCTCCGGTTAGGCTCTGGGCTGTACAGAATCTCGGGCGGAGCGATACGCGTGTACCGCTCCTCGTCCCATCCCCAGCGAGGACTCGCAACCGTATGGGAAAGCGCAGTGAGCCACGAAAAGAAATCCAGGTCCCTGTGCGCATCTTCGGAACGGACAGCTCCGGCGCCGTCTTCTCGCAAAAAGCCGTCACAGTCAATATCAGCCGAAACGGCGTCGAGCTCGCCGGTGTCGACGCGAAACTCGCGAATAATGAAATCGTCGGTCTGACCTACGGCACAAACCGCGTTCACTTTCGCGTGAAGTGGGTCGGCAAGCCGAATACGCCTAAGGCCGGACGAGTCGGGATGCTCAATGTTTCTCCGGGCAAGCCGCTCTGGGATTTTCCGCTCGAAGGTTCGGGCAAAGATCCATACGAAGGAGGCATGACCGAGCGCCGCCGCGATCCACGCTACCGCTGCCAGAATTCCATCGAGGTTCACATTCACGGCGGGGCGTCGTTCTGGGGCACCGTCGCCGACTTGAGTCTCGGCGGATGCTATGTCGAAATGGCAATTCCCATTGAAGTCGGAACAAAGCTCACTGCCGCCATCTGGATCGGACAAGGCAAAGCCACCGCCCAGGCCGAAGTCGCCCATTTCACCCCAGGCTTCGGAGTCGGCATCCGTTTTACCAGTGTTTCTGATGAAGACCTCACCATTATCCGTAAGTACCTCGACTCGCTAGCTCCATTGGCCAGAAAGCCTTTGCTGGCAAACCGTGTGCCTCAGTCTTAAGGACTGCGCCGCGTGAATATGTACCCATCCCGGAATGCGAAGTCCTCGCCAGGAAGGCGCGTCTCCTTTGTTTTTGCCATTGATGACTTACATCCCCCTGAGTTTCTTCGACTTCTCTTCCACTCCGCGTGCCAGCTTCTCCTTATGTGCGTGCATCTTTTTCGCGATGCCCTCATCGGCCAGCGCAATCATCTGTGCAGCCAGAATTCCGGCATTCGTCGCGCCCCACTTTCCGATTGAAACTGTAGCAACCGGAATCCCCGGCGGCATCTGCACCGTCGACAGAAGCGAATCCATACCGTTTAGCGACGTCGAAGGAATCGGCACTCCGATGACCGGCAAGATCGTGTGCGCGGCAATCACGCCCGCCAGATGCGCCGCGCCGCCCGCTCCCGCGATGATTACTTTGATCCCGCGATCCGCAGCCTTCTTCGCGAAATCCGCCGATCGGTCCGGCGAGCGGTGCGCTGAGGTTACGTCAAGTTCATACGCGATCCCGAAATCATCGAGCGCCTTTCCCGCCTCGCGCATGATCTCCAGATCCGAATCACTCCCCATTACAATCGAAACCAGTGGCTTGCTCATTCGTTCTCCTCAAAAAATTCTTCTTTTGGATTGTCATCCTGAGCGAAGGTTGCTCGCGAAGCGAAGCAACCGCAGTCGAAGGATCCCTACTTATCTCACCGCACTCACAATCGAGTGCACCATCAAAAATCTCAAAAGTCTATGAAACACGAAACTTGAAACTCTATTTCTTCATCGCCCGCGCCGCAATATCCTTCCGATAATGCGCCCCAGCGAACTCGATCTTTTCGCACGCCTCGTACGCCAGTGATACGGCTGTGTCCAAGTCGCGCGCTCGCGCCGTCACTCCCAGCACCCGTCCGCCTGCAGTGTAGTAGATCCCATCGCGCTTCGACGTTCCTGCGTGAAACACCTTTACGCCCTGGACCCCGCCAGCTTCGTCGAGTCCATCAATTCGCTTCCCCTGCTCAAACGTCCCCGGATATCCTCCGGACGCCATAACTACGCATACAGAGGGATCCCGCGACCATCGGAAGTCACCTTCACTGACGCGGCCTTCGATCGAGGCCTCAAGTGCGTCCACCAGATCGCTTTCCAGCCGCATCAGGATCGGCTGAGTCTCCGGATCGCCAAATCGGCAATTAAACTCCAGCACCATCGGACCGCGCGCCGTCATCATCAGCCCGCAATAGAGCACGCCCTTGAACTCGCTGCCCTCGGCCTTCATGCCTGCAACCACTGGACGTGCAATGTGATTCACCAGCCAGTCGCGCATCCGATCGTCCACGAGATCAGCCGTCGAATAAGCTCCCATGCCTCCGGTGTTCGGTCCGGTGTCGCCGTCACCGACTCGCTTGTGATCTTGCGCCGCGACCAGCGGAGCCACACGTTCCCCATCGCTGAAGACCAGGAACGAAAGCTCATCGCCCTTGAGGCACTCTTCCAGCACGATACGCGCGCCCGCCTCGCCCAGCATCTTACCGCTAAGCATCTCTGCGGCAACGCCTGCAGCTTCTTCTTTGCTCTTGGCGATCACCACACCCTTGCCCGCCGCCAGTCCATCCGCTTTCACTACCACGGGAGTATGAAAGTGTCCCAGTGCCGCGCGTACTTGCTCGATCGAATCACAAATCGCAAAGGGAGCTGTCGGGATGTGGTGCCGCTGCAGAAATTCCTTTGCAAAACTTTTGCTCGATTCCAGCCGCACCGCTGCCTGCGTCGGGCCGAATACGCGCCATCCACGGCGGATGAACTCGTCTACCACGCCGAGCGTCAAGGGCAATTCGGGGCCAACCACGGTGAGATCGGGTTGAAGGTGCGTTGCCAGGGCCACAATTGAATACAGACTCTTCAAGTCCGCAGGCAGGCACTCGGCATCGTCGGTGATGCCGCCATTGCCAGGCGCACAGTAAAGCCTCGAAATCCGCGGAGACTGCTTCAGCTTCCACACCAACGCGTGCTCGCGTCCGCCACCACCTAGGACCAGAACCTTCATAAGTCAGAGCAAATTAGGTTAGGGGTTAAAGCGGAATGCTGTCAAACGGTTGTGTCGCGGGCGCACCTGCCTGCCGGGTGATCTTATTTCAGATACGCCCTTACCAGCGAAATCAAATCTTCCGTCAACTCCTCCGGCGACTCTACGGTGCGGTTCGGATGCGTGATGTGCAGCCGAATGTGATCCTCGAGGATCTCGGCCATCAGGCTGTTCACCCCGCCGCGAATCGCCGCCAGCAGCATCAGGATGTCGGCGCACTCGTCTCCGTCGGTCACCGCTCGCTCCACAGCGGTAATCTGCCCGCCCATGCGTTTGATTCGTGAAAGCAGCTTCTGCTTTTCCTTCGAGATATCCGGCAATTTATCCTTCATAAATTTCTCTGGCCACACTCTTTTTCCTTGACTCATACCGTAGGGGGGTATGATATATCTGAAACGACGTCGGGCGCAAATGGTCTTTGATGCCTCACTACGGCGGCGGAAGCTGGCAAAGGTGCCCAAATTCAAGGGAAAGGAGGAAGACGACAACGTCCCGCATAGCACTGTTTGCCACCCCTTGGTCACAGCGACGGAAGGGCGCAGCTGTGTGTGCGCTGGACTTCGATTTGCTGAGCCCTGCGACCGGCCTTTAACACTGCTGTAACTAGTTCTGCGTAGGCTCAAGCGATAAGCTGGGTGGTGACCCGCCCGGTGCCTTGTGGCCTTAACTATGATTAATGCGCAAGGGAATGCTAGAGTTAATCTCAAGAAGTGGGGTTTGGCCAGCGCAGGCATGTGATCGGAATAACCGCCGGCCGTGACAAACGGCGCGGTTTGCCAGGTTTCGCTTCGTTACGGTAGCTTCATGAAATTGAAATTCATTTTCAATATTGAGAACTGTTTGGCCGTTGGCGCCATCCGATCTCGTGTCTGGGGCAGCGCCTTGTCCGCATGGGTGTTGGCCGCCCTTTTCGCTGCCGTGGTTCCAGCATTTGGCCAGCAGCCCAACGCTGCCTCCGCTCCTCAGCCGGACCCTCCTGTCGCGCCGTCTCTCGCCGCTGATATGGCGGATCCGCCGCCCTCCGATGACTCCACGGAGCAGATGCTTCCACATTTCAAGAACAGTCGCTACTGGCTTTCCGGCCAGGCCAACTTCGTGTTTCAGACGCATCCGGAATTTCCCGCGCTTTATAGCGGTCCGCATAGTCTTAATCCGCACTACGAGAAGGCGACCTCGCGCGTCATGACGCTCTACACAGGTGTCCGCCTCAACAATTGCACCGAGTTTCTCGTCGATATCGAAGAAGCAGGGGGCCAGGCGCTTACTCAGGGCTTCGGCTTGGCCGGCAATACCGACCTCGACATCGTCCGCAATCCTCTGCTCAGTAAAGCGCCCTACCTCGGGCGTGGCATGTTCCACCACGTTTTTGCTCTCAGCAAAGACAAAGTCGAAAACACCCGCACCTGGTCATCTCTGTTCGAGGAACTCCCGCGCCGCCGCATCGAATTCCGGTTTGGCAAGTTCAGCATGCCAGACTTCTTCGATGTCAACTCGGCCGGCAGCGATACCCATCTTCAATTTCTTAACTGGACCATCGACAACAATGGCGCCTGGGACTATGCCGCCGATACTCGTGGCTACACGGTTGGTGCCGTCGTCGATTTTGAAGATAAGAGCTGGGGTCTTCGCTTCGGCGAAGCCCTCATGCCCAAAATCGCCAACGGAATCGACCTCGTCTGGAAGCCTTGGCAGGCGCATGCGGAGAATGTCGAATACGAACTCCGCAAAGGATTCTTGCCGAAGAAGGCCGGGGTCATTCGTCTGCTCGGCTACACCAACTCCGCCAACATGGGCGTCTATCGCGATCAGATCATTAAGGGTGCAGAGGCTGGCACGACCCCTGACATCACCAATCACCCATGGCACATCACCCGTAAATACGGATTTGGCGTGAACCTCGAGCAGAACCTCAGTCCGTACCTGAGGGCCTTCGCGCGCTTTGGATGGAACGATGGCCGCACCGAATCTTTTGCCTACACCGAGGTGGAGCAGACGTTTCTTGAGGGCGTCGGAGCCAATGGGTCCTGGTGGCATCGCAAGCAGGATCGCGCCGGCGTTGCCTTCGTTTCAAATGCCATCAAGAAGGACCATCAGAGTTATCTGAATGATGGCGGCCTGGGTTTTCTTCTTGGGGATGGACACCTCAACTACGGCCGCGAAAACATTTTGGAGGCGTATTACACGATTCACTTTTGGCGTGGGATCTATGCAGCGCCCGGCGTGCAACACATCGATAATCCGGGTTACAACCGCGATCGCGGCTCGGTCATCGTGGCAACCTTCCGCCTTCACGTGGAGTTCTGAAAAGCAATGCCAAGCAACCAGGGCTCATTGTCAGGTTGCTTATTGGAACCCAATCACGAACTCGCCCGCTTTGGCAGCATTTCCCCGTAAAACTGGCGAATCAACCCATAGCACTCGCACGCTGCGTTTTCCAGTTTCTTGCGATTCAACACTCTAACGGCGCCATGCGTGTACTCAATAATCTTCTTCTTCCGCAGCGTGCCCGCCGCCAGGCTCACGCTAGGCCGGTCTGTGCCTAGCATCGTTGCCAGAAAATCGTGCGTGATCTTCAGGAGACCAGATTCTACTCTGTCCTGCGTCAGTAACAGCCAACGCGCCAGTCGCTGATCCAGATCGTGAAGCCGGTTACATCCCGCAGTCTGAGCCACTTGCATGCCGTGAACTGCCGCATACCGATTCATTACCTGCTGCAGCTGGGGAGTCTTCGTCAAGGCCGACTCAAGCACATCCAACCTGATGTGGAATCCGTCTCCGGCGACCTGCATTACGGCCTGGTGCGGAGTTCTACGCAAACCGGCTGCGGCCGGGATCGGGGTGAATCCTTCTTTTCCTACCAGCCCAACTTCGACACTCTCGCCATGGTTCGTGTTGAAGACCAGCGAGGTCATGCCCGAATTTAGGAAATAGGCAAACGCGAGTTTCCGCTTCGGTTCATGCAATACGGTCCGGGCGGGCAACTCAACGTATTCCAGTGAACGACGGATTTCTGCAAATTCATTATCAGGGATCGTAAGCAAAATGATGTTGGAGATCGGCTTCCCTTCTGAGCTGGTGCGCTCTCCAGGATGCACGCCTTCGTTCCCCCCGACGGAAACGACTCGATTGATTCTGCGCAAGTAGCCTCCGATTTCAAACAGTGTCAGACCAACCTGTTCGTTAGGATGCCGCTTCAGCACCTTGCCACAGATATTAATTCCCCTATCTCCTGCATTCTGAATTGCCTAGCTGGTACAGGATTTGCCGTATGTGCACTAAGGTCTCGGCCACCATCTAATTCGTAGGGCATCACACAATCGCGGCGCAGGAGGTGAAGAGGCGAAGTGTGACTGCACCATCTGGGTTCCCGGCATGCCCATTCGCATTCTGATTGCTGACGACAATCCGCTTTTCAGAAAAACGCTGAGGCTCTTCTTGGAGTCTGCCGATCAGTGGGAAATTATCGAGGCCCACGATGGGGATGAGGCCGTCCGCAAGTCCCTGGAGACGAGTCCTGACGTTGTTGTTCTCGACCTGGTGATGCCAGTGAAAGATGGACTCGCGGTGGCGCGTGAGATCTCGCAAGTCCTGCCCGAAACGCCAATTCTCATGTGTACGATGCACGCCTCCGCTCAGCTTGAGATCGAGGCCCAGAAGTCGGGGGTTCGTCAGATCATCTCGAAATCCGAGAGCAGCGTGATTGTACCCGCCATTCGGCAACTGCTGGCCAAGAGTCCGGCAATTGATTCCGTTGCTTCCACCGCCCCGTCCCCTGTTCTATCGCCTGATGCCTCTTCCGTGATTGATCCAGGCTCGATCATGCACGAATCTTCGCCCAGCGATCTGCCTCCCATCCCGCCTAATCCGGGACCCAAAACCCCCACATCGTGAGCGTTGCTTTTGCTTTTTCGCGACCTAGTGTTGCGAACGTATGACCGCGCGAAATTGCCGGAAGCCCCACCTCCCGACTATGATCGCTAGCCTTGGAGGCATTCATGGGCAAGCTTTTGCTGCTTTGGCTGGTTCTTCTGGGAACAATTGCTACCGCCCAGCAGTACGACCTCGTAAATCGAGGGCGGTCGTGTAATGGATCCGGAGACGAATCTCGATGCCATTCGGAATGTCGGCATTCGTGGAGGAAAAATTGCACGAATATCGTCGAAGGCCTTAGCAGGAAAGCGCGTAGTGCAAGCTGCAGGACTGGTCGTTGCCCCAGGTTTTATCGACCTGCATCAGCATGGGCAGGAGCTTGCGAGCCAACGCGTCAAGGCTTTCGATGGTGTTACGACCGCACTCGAAATGGAGATTGGTGTACCCGATGTTGCCCAGTTTCTCAAGTCGAAGGAAGGGCATTCCCTCATTCACTACGGCACGACAGCCAGTCATGTCGCCGCTCGCGCGCTGATTTTCGGATCACCGTTGCCGGAAGCAACGATCTTGCCGAAGAGTGGTCCGGCCACGGATCTGCCGGCAACTCAAGAGCAGATCGATCGCATACAACAACGCCTTCGCGCAGAATTCGACGAGGGTGCTCTCGGTGTCGGCATGGGGATTCAATATGTGCCCGGTGCGACCCGTCTTGAAGTCATCGACATGTTCCGCACGGCGGCTGAACGGAAGCTGCCCGTCTACACGCATATGCGCAGCTTCGGTCGCATGGAGCCCGGTTCTGCGATTGAGGCGACCGAAGAGGTGATTGGAGCGGCGGCGATCACCGGCGCCCCCCTGCACATCGTGCACATTAACAGCACCTGTCTGAGCGATACGCTGGAGTGCCTATCCATGGTTGCCGGGGCCAGAGCCCGCAGTCTCGATGTCACGACCGAAGCTTATCCGTATACCGCTGGCATGACTGCGATCAATTCAGCAATATTTAATCCTGGATGGCGGGAAAAACTCGGCATCGACTACAGCGATCTCGTCATTCCAGATACAGGAGAACATCTCACCAAAGAACGTTTTGAGAAGCTGCATGATTCCGGGACGAAGCAGTGGATTCTGATTTTCGCAAACACACAAGAGATGGTCGACAAGACCATACCGAATCCGTTGATCATGATCGCGAGCGATGGTGCCGAAGGACATCCGAGAAACGCCGGGACCTATTCGCGTGTGCTCGCGCAATATGTGCGCGAGAAGAAAACGCTCACCTTGATGGAAGCCCTGCGGAAGATGACGCTCATGCCGGCGCAAATGCTAGAGCGGTCCACTCCTGCGGCTCGCCGTAAAGGACGATTGCAGGAAGGCGCAGACGCCGATATCGTCGTATTCGATCCTCAGACCATCAGCGATCGCTCGACATTCGAGAAGCCCATGGAACCAAGTGTCGGAGTGCACGAACTGCTCGTGGGCGGAACGCTAGTCATCGATGACGCCAAGCTGGTGCCGGATGTTTATCCTGGTCGAGCGATCCTTGGTCCAGGCAAGGGCAATACAAGATAAGACGACGGACAGGTCCGCAGACCGAAGGCGCTGCAAAGATATTGCGGCCGGACCGCGTAGACAGCCGCCATACATGAGCCACGCCGACTCTAGGTGTGATCTGTTTTTCCGCTCAGAAGTTCTATGGCATGCGGCAGCAGGCTCGCGACTGCCTCTAATGACTCGACTGCTCCCGTCGGACTGCCCGGCAGGTTGAGAATCAAGGCCTTACCACGGACGCCGCATACTCCTCGGCTCAGAGCGGCGAATTGCGTTTTCTTCATGCCCTCGCTGCGCATTCGTTCGGCAATGCCAACCAGCAGACGATCACAAACAGCAACAGTTGCTTCGGGCGTAACATCGCGAGGAGCAATCCCAGTGCCTCCAGTGGTTACCACCAGACGTACCTCACGTGCCAACCGAATCAAATAGTTTTGGATCTGGATCGGATCGTCCGGAACTGTCTCTCGCGTCACAACCGAGAATTGGAGCTTCTCCAGAAGTTCAGCCACCGCGGGGCCTGACCGATCCTGGCGCTCTCCTCGGGAACACGAATCGCTGACGGTCACGACCGCAGCCGTAAGGATCTGACTCGGATCAGCCATCGAGGAGGACATCTTCCTCTTCTTCTCTTTCTCTGCCCCGGGCTGAAGGCGCAGGGGACTGTGCCTTGGATGCGGCCGCGGTACTAGCAGCAGGCGCAGTGTCCGGATTGGCTTCAGGTGCGTCATCACCTTCTGATCCATCCCGCGTGGACTCATCCAGGAGCCGCAGTCCCTCCATCAGTAAGCCTTGAGTATTGAGCCGGGTGGTTTCTTTGTCGGTTTTGCCTTCAAAATCAAGCTGGAAGTTACCCCCCGTCCAGCGCAGGACTTTGAATACCGCCTCGTCCCCGACAAGCGATCCGTAGGTGGCGTGCTTGACCTGTCCTTCGACGAAAAACACCTCGCACTTGTCACCCTCATTGCTGAGCGAAAGCTGGCAGCTCTTGCGGCCCATCTCAAGAGACTGCATCAGATCGATAACGTTCATCTGGGAGAGATTCCCGCGCACCACGCCATCCGAAGGGGCAGTCTTGGCCATCTTCTCGAGAGAGATGCGGTCGATGGTGCGCTTGACGCGCCGGGTGGCTTCTTTCAGAAAGAAAGGCTTTTCCAGGTAATCATCGGCGGCGTCCTGCGGTGAAAGCCGCTCGGCGATGTCGGCTTTGCTTGCCATCAGCACCGAAGAAAAATTCGCGGTCGCAGGACGGCTCCTGAGCTTTTCGACTAATTGGCGGCCATCCATCCCCGGCATGCGGTAATCACAAACCAGAAGATCCGGAGTATCGTCAACCGCTTTCAGAAGCGCATCCGCGGCATCAGTAGCCGTCGTCACTTTCGCCAGCGACGACAAGGCCTGATGCAGCATGTTCAGCACCATCGGATTATCGTCCACGAGCAGCAACTTAACGGTATCGGCCATGGGATCGTTGAGGACTACGTTCCTTGCCTTCGATACTCTCCGGTCTTGCCTCCGCTCTTACGCTGCAGAACGATGTCGCGGATCTCGATTCCTTTGTCGGCTGCCTTGAGCATGTCGTAGATCGTAAGAGCGGAGACGCTCACGGCTACCAGCGCTTCCATCTCAACACCAGTCTCAGCGGTCGTCCTGACTTTCGAGTTGATCGCGACGCCATTCTCGCATACGCGCACCTCGACATCAACGAGCGACAAGGGTAGCGGATGGCACATCGGAATCAGTTCGGATGTGCGTTTGGCCGCCATGATGCCCGCAATTCGTGCTACTTCCAGAGGATCGCCCTTCGGATTCGAAGGCAGTGACTTGAGAACTTCGGGCTTGATCGCAACGAAGCCACTGGCCTCAGCTTCACGCTTCGTGACAGATTTGCCGGAGACATCCACCATGCGGGCCTGCCCAGCTTTGTCGTAGTGGGAAAGTTTCTTCGGCATGCGGAGGTTTGGCGGCAATCCCTATCTTACATGGAATGCTATGAGCCGAACTTGTCGCCTAGCTCGTCTACCTCGGCAGAATCGGGACGAACTCACCAGCAGCAATATGCTCCCGGTCCGGCAATATCACAACGTAGCAGTTTGCCCGAGCAGTGGCGGCAACATCGCCTGACCCCTGCCATTTCACGACTTCAACCTCTGAATTTTCAAACTCGCCAGTTAGGATTGCCGGCAGAAAACGTCTCAAGCCAGGTTTAACGCGGATTTCACCTTTCAGTCTCCCATAGACGAAGAGAAGCTTGCGAGGAGACATCCCGGCCAAGGATTCCAGGATCGGCCTTGCGAAGAGTTCAAATGTAACCATGGTTGAAACAGGATTCCCGGGCAGTCCAAAGAAGTACCTGTCCTCATTCTTTTCACGGCGGGCACATTTGCCGAAAACAACTGGGCGTCCGGGTTGGATCCTCGCGCCGGTGAAGAAAAACTCAGCGTCCATCTCGGACAAAACCTGCTCGACGAGGTCATACCGCCCCATGGAAACTCCGCCCGTAAGCAAGAGCAAGTCGGCTTGCAGTCCTTCATCGATCAGACGACGAAGGGCTTTGGGTTCGTCGGGAGCAATCGGCAACAGGACAGGAATACCTCCAGCCTGCTCAATCTGCACAGTGAGGGAGTAGCTGTTTGAATTGCGAATCTGTGTGGGACCTGGAACGGCCGCGACCGGAACAATTTCGTCACCCGTCGTCAGCACCGCGACACGCGGGCGTCTGAAGAGCTCCAATCTTGATTTGCCTGCAGAAGCGGCCAAGGCGATAGCCGCATCATTTAGACGTACACCTCGAGCTACTAACTCGCCACCCACCCGTGCCTCGGCTCCCCGAGGGACGATGTTCTCGCCGGCATCCACACCTCTTTTTATTTCAACCCGATTTCCTTGGGCATCCGCGTATTCCACCATGACCACCGCGTCAGTGCCGTTGGGGACTGGAGCTCCGGTCATGATCGACACCGCTTGGCCTGCTTCCACGTTGGCTGGGATATTCTCGAGCTTCTCGCCGGCTCTGATTTCTCCAATCCGATCGAGCACGACTGGGATCTGCAACAAATCAGCAGATCGGACAGCGTACCCATCTCGAGTGGAACGCGGAAACGGCGGAATATCGCGATCCGCAACGATGGGCTCGGCCAGAACTCGGCCTGAGGCGGCGAGGAGATCTATCGACTCACTTCCTCTCGGTCGAATCTTAGCCGCTTGGTCCTCAACAACTCGGCGGGCATCTTCGAAGCTGAGGACCTTGGCAGCTGTTGGGACTTCAGCCATGCAAGTGATGATAGTGGATATGCCCGTTGTGCGCGACGGATGAAAGGAGGAAGGAGGAACGCGTCACTGACGATTCCCCTAATGCAATTTCGGCTTCGATGGAAGTCGCCCGTGCTACCGTGCCAATTCCTGCCCCAGCGCTGCTGGATTTGTGGCGAAGGAGAGACCGGTCTCTAGATCGATGACCCGGTCCTGCACGAGTTTGGCAATTTCAGAATCAAAGTGCTGCATTCCGTCGCTCCCTGCCGCTTTCATCGCATCAAGCAAAGTGTTATTGTCGCGTTCGCCTTTTTCAATGCACTCGCGAGTGTGGGCGTTAGCTTTCAATATCTCGAATGCGGCGACGCGTCCGGAGCGATCGGTTTTCGACATGAGGCGCTGACAAATCACGTAACGGAATGACTTGGCAAAACGTTCCCGCACCGATTGCTGCTCGGCCGGTGAAAACGAACTCACAATGCGCTCTACCGTCTTGGAGGCATCCATGGTATTCAGGCTGGAAAACACAAGGTGCCCGGTTTCGGCAGCCTCCAGCACAATTTCGATCGTTTCTCGATCTCGCATCTCGCCGACCAGAATTACCTTGGGAGCTTGACGCATGGCAGACCGCAGAGCGTGGGCAAAGCTCGGCGTATCGCTATGCAGCTCGCGCTGATGGATCGTCGAGCACTTATGATTGTGCAGGAATTCGATAGGATCCTCGATGGTGATGATGTGGTAGTACTTCTCGCGGTTGATCGCGTCGAGCAGAACTGCCAGAGTTGACGACTTCCCTGAGCCACTTGATCCCGTTACGAGAACGATGCCATCCCTGAGCTTCGTAATTTCTGACAATTGAGTCGGCAAGCGCAGCGAGGCGAACTCCGGGATATTCGTGGGAATAACGCGCATTACGACCGCGCAACTGCCGCGCTGTATGAAAATATTTACGCGAAAACGAGCGAGGCCCGGTAGCCCGTAGGAGATATCGCAGGCACCGTGCTCGCGCAGAGTCGTGATGGCCTGTTTATTATCGCCAATCAGATCGGCAGCGATGTGACGGGTATCGTCCGCAGTGAGGACGGTGAATCCCGATACTTGTACGGGGATCATCTGACCGTAGACCTGCACCTGGGGTGGACGACCGGGAGAGAAGATCAAATCACTGATCTTTTCCGCCGCGCGCAACATAGCGCCCAGCAGGGCGGGCGTGGCAACGCGGCCAGTTCCAGAGAAGTCGTCTAATGCGACGGAAATCGGAGCAATCGTTGGTGCTGCCATTCTTCCTCACATACCGGAATCGCACGCACCACAGAATGGAAGAGAGCTGATGATTCAATGTATCGCGTTGGGCAGCGGTTGGCTAAGCCCATGAAGGTCATAGTCCTTAGTAATGCGTTTTTGGAGCACATAAAAAGGGCGGCTGAAAGCCGCCCTAACCTGCAATCTATTCATAACAAACGGCTTATTTCTTAGGCTGCTTCTTCTTGGTCCCGTAAGTCGTCTCTACCGACGAGCCGATGCTCGCCAACAAGTCCTTGGCACTTTGGGCGTTCGGCCCATTTGGAGCCATTTCCAAATATTTCTGGAAGGCTTCGGCGGTCCCCGGGGGCGCAACCGTTTTGTCCCCTTGCAGCGTGGCCTTTCCAAGTAGATTCACGCCCTTCTGGTAATACGCCTCTGCCCGGTTCGGGTCGGCAGCAATGCACTTGTCGAAAGCTGCATTCGCATCGTCAACCCGTCCCGCATTCGTGTAAACGGCTCCGATATTGAAGTACGCGCTCGCTGCAGAGGCAGGGTCAGCTTTTGCCGCCGCCTCGTAGCTCTTCACAGCGTCGTCGATCTTGCGATCACGGGCGTAGGCGTCGGCGAGATTGGTGTAAAAGCCAGAAAGTTTTTGATTTGCTTTGGCAGCGTCTTTCTCTTTGCCGTTCTGAATACCATCTTGCAAAAGCTGGATCGCCTTATTGTAAGAATCAATCGCCGATTCATAACGTTTCTGCTTTTCGGCGGCGTCCGTCTGAGTGCCGGCCGAGAGCCGATAAGCGTCCCCTAAGCGGTACCAGAGAACGTCGCGGCTTGGGTCTACCTGGTTGGCTTCGGTCAGGTTCGTGATTGCAGTGTCGTAGTCCTTCGCCTGAATTGCTGTGTTGGCGGCGTCCAGCTTTCCCTGCAGCGTCTTGACGGTAGTCGTTTCCTTCTGCGCTTTGGCTGCCGCCTCTTGCCGGGCCTTCGCCTCTTCCGGAGAAAGCCCTTCGCCTTTTGCTTGACGCTCGGCCTCTTTCTGCAGGTCGAAATCCAGAACGTTCTCATCGAGCTGCACCTGAAAGCCAGCAACGTGGAATAGTTCTTTGTTGGCCTTCTGGTCCTCCGGGGTCTTGTAAAGAATGATTTTGTACTTTCCCGGAGTAATTCCCAGCGAGAAGTACTCCCCCTTATTATTGGTTTTCAGGTTGTACTTCTGCCCATTGTCAAGATTGTCGTATTCAACCACGCCGCCAGTGATCAGCTTTCCCTCGGCGTCTTTGCAAACGCCCTTAACGGATCCGGCAGCCTGCGCAAAGAGTGGAGATGAATATAGACCCAGCGCCAGAACCACAATCCCAATAATTGCCAAGTGCTTTTTCATCGATTGCCTCCCGGCAAAGTATTTCTCAGAATGAACATAAGTGCCGTTGGCGGGCTCGAATGCCTCACCTGAAGGCACCGGTGAAACAAGAACTATTTAGCCGCGTACGGAATCGGATCCTGCGCTCCCGCGGATCGGAAGGCTCGCAAGCGCAAAACACAGCTATCGCATATGCCACAGGCTTGATCCTCGCGACTGTAACATGACCAAGTTAAATCGAAGGGTGCACCCAGTTCAAGGCCAAGCCGCACAATCTCAGCCTTGTGCATGGCGATCAACGGCGTGACGATTTCAATCCTCCCATCCTTCGTTCCGGCTTTCACGACCTCGTTAAACGCTTTGTAGTATGCCGGGCGACAGTCCGGATACCCGGAACTGTCCGGTTCAACCGCACCGATGTAGACTTTTGCGGCGCCGAGCACTTCAGCCCAACTCACCGCTACCGCCAAAAAATGCGCGTTGCGGAAGGGAACATAGGTGACCGGGATACTTTGCCCAACCGATTCATACTCCGGAACGTCAATGGCCTCGTCGGTTAGAGCCGACCCTCCGATCTGACGAAGAGCTTCGTTGCGAACCATGAGGCGGTCATGAATCTTAAGGCGCTGGCAAATGGCCAAAAACGACTGCCGCTCACGTTCCTCGGTGCGCTGTCCGTAACTGACGTGAACGGCGGCCACTTCGTGGTCGCGGGCGGCAAGAGCGGCGCAGACGCTTGAGTCCATGCCGCCGCTGAGCAGCACCACTGCGCAGGATTTCTTCGAAGCGGACATTCGTCAGATAATCAGCGACCCTCGTTCTAGACGCCCTTCACTGCCGGATCCCAAATGAATTTGTGTAACTGCAGTCCCATCCTGGCGGGGACGTCGTCTGCGATCATCCACTCGGCCAATTCCTGCGGATCAAGCAAGCAGTGCGAGCTATCGCGCGCGCCAGTGGCATCTTTCCGGAATGCCGGGGAAAAGAGAATGGCATTTACCTTGTGCGCTAAATTATTGCGATTCACGAACTCACGGGCAAAATCGTAGTCGCCACGACTGCTGAGCACAAACTTGACCTCGTCACGATCAGTGAGCGCTTCGAGGTTCTCGCGACGAAAAGTGTCGCCTTCGCCGGAGTCTGGGCACTTGATGTCAACAATCTTCACCACATTCAGGGGAACGCGTTCCAGCGGCCGTTCTCCGCTGGTCTCGAGCAGAATCTTGTATCCCTCCTGAGCCAACACTTGCATTAAGGGAACAACATCGCGCTCCTGCAGCATTGGCTCGCCTCCCGTGATCTCGACCAAACCTTTTCGCGGGCTCAGGCGGAAAACCTCGTCCAGAACTTCTCCGATCGACATTTTGCGCCCGCCCTGAAAGGTGTACTCGCTGTCGCACCAGGTGCAGCGCAGGTTGCAGCCGGTCAGGCGGACGAAAACGCAGGGTAAACCGGCGTAGGTTGATTCTCCCTGCAGAGATTTGTAAATCTCGGTAATCTGCATAATAGAACCGCCCTTTTCGAAGGGCGGTGGTGTGGGCGTGTCGCCCTCGTCCGGACGATCAGTTACTCCGAGTACTTTGCGGTAGTCGTGTCCGTTTCAAATACCGTTACATCCTTTACCCTAACGCGCCCGTTCGTCACAGATTGAAGCCGCGTGTTCGATTCGTCATAGAAGTACTTGGCCAGATTTTCGGCCGACGGATTAATCACCGTGAACGGCTCTATATCATTGATCATCTGGTGATCCAGGCGTTCGATCACGTGCTTCATGACCTCGCGCAGGTCCTTAAAATCAAGCAACAGCCCGGCCTTATCTAAATCCTTGCCGGCGAGCGTGACGCGAATCTTGTAATTATGGCCGTGCGGATTCTCGCACTTGCCCTTGTAGTTGCGCAGGTAGTGCCCTGCCGCAAACGAATCTTCCACGGTGACCTCGAACATGATCCTCCAGCCGCAGCGCAAGGCCTTTCAAAGCAGTTCCGCGGCGTGTCCGCAAGCCTTTATTGTACCGCGACCGAGCGGGCAGACTTGACCAATCAGGGCGGGGAAATGTAGCTTTGCCGATTGGCTACATGCCTCTGGGGAGCGCTATGCGCTGCATTTCTGCATCAATTTTCCTATTCTTCATCGTCGGTGTTTTCCCACCTCGCCTGATAGGCCAGAATCGCTCTGAAGCGCCTGAGTTTGACGTCAAGGAACACTACACAAAATACGAATTCCGCGTTCCTATGCGGGACGGCGTTCACTTGTTTACGTCCGTCTACGTTCCGAAGGACAGCTCTCGTGCTTACCCTTTTCTGATCGACAGGACGCCGTATAGCGTCGGCCCTTACGGCGTCGATCAGTATCGCACTCGACTCGGACCTTCACCAGACTTCGACAAGTCCGGATACATTTTCGTGTTTCAAGATGTTCGCGGCCGCTACATGTCAGAAGGAACCTTTGTCGAGATGCGCCCTCACGTCGACGATAAGAAATCCGACAAGGACGTGGACGACTCCAGCGATCTCTACGACACCATCGACTGGCTGTTGAAGAATGTGCCCAACAATAACGGCAATGCCGGAATTTGGGGCATCTCCTATCCCGGCTTCTTCACGTCGGCCAGCATCATCGATTCTCATCCTGCCCTGAAAGCAGCCTCGCCGCAGGCTCCAATGACCAATCTGTTCATGGGCGACGACGCATACCATGGGGGCGCTTTCATGCTTGCTGCCAACTTCGGTTTCTATGCCTTCTTCAAGCCGCAGGACAATCCGCAGTTGCCGCCGAAGGCCTCAGTGCCTTTCGATTACGGCACGAACGACAGCTATGACTTCTATCTGAAGGTGGGGCCGATCGCCAATCTATCTAAGCTGCTCCAAGGCAGAAGCGCTCTTTTCGACGATCAGATGCGGCACGACACTTTTGACGATTACTGGAAGGCTCGAGATCTGGCGCCGCATATGAAGAACATTCATTGTGCTGTGCTCACGGTTGGTGGATGGTTCGACGCCGAGGACCTGCAGGGCCCCTTCACCACATTCCATTCAATTGACAAAAACAATCCCGACACCTTCAACGCGCTCGTGGTGGGACCCTGGGTTCATGGAGGATGGGCTCGCTACGACGGCGAACATTTAGGTCGCGCAGAGTTCTTCTCGAACACCGGTGATTTCTACCGCAAGAATATTCTGTTCCCGTTTTTCGAGCACTACCTGAAGGGATCTGGAGACGCGAAGTTGCCCAAGGCCTATGTTTTCGAGACCGGGACTAACGTCTGGCGGCGTTACTCGGCCTGGCCTCCGAAAGACGCTCTCACGCGAACGCTTTATCTGCAGCCCAATGGTGCGCTCTCATTCGATCCGCCGGCAAGCGGTTCTTCCACATTCGATGAGTACATGAGTGATCCCGCAAAACCGGTGCCCTTCGTGAACTACGCTGCGCAAGGCGTTCCGCAAGAGTACATGGTCTCGGACCAACGCTTCGCTGATAGCCGGACCGACGTCCTTGTCTACTCGACGCCAGTTCTCCAAGAAGATGTGACCATCGTTGGCCCAGTCTCTCCGAAGCTATTCGTCTCCACCACCGGTACCGATTCCGACTGGGACGTCAAACTCATCGACGTCTACCCTACGGATTATCCAGACAGCAAGCTTGATGCGCAGAAAGCCGAGGACCGCAATAAGCCGCGGACTGACGTAGGTCCGCCGACGTTCGCCATGGACGGCTATCAGCAACTAGTCCGCGGTGAACCATTTCGCGGTAAATTCCGTCACAGCTTTGAGAAGCCAGAACCATTTTCTCCCGGCAAGGTGGAGGAAGTCGGCTTCACCATGCAGGACGTCAACCACACCTTCCGGCGGGGCCATCGCATCATGGTGCAGATTCAGAGTTCGTGGTTCCCACTGACTGATCGCAATCCGCAAACGTTCGTGAATATTCCCGACGCGAAGCCGTCGGATTTCGTCAAGACGACGGAACGCGTGTATCACAGCAAGGCGGAGCCCTCGGGAATTGTTGTGCAGGTCTTAGCGAATCCGGGCGCTGCCGAGGAACACGTAAAGTAGGCAAAGCTCACTCACCCACGCCGAAGAACTGTTCGACGACTCGTATGTCCGTAGTTTTCTTGTAATTCGGCAGGCTGTCGATAAACACGCGGCCGTACTGCTTTTTCAGAATGCGATTGTCGAGCAGAACCAGAAGACCCCGGTCATGCAGCGAGCGGATGAGCCTGCCAAAACCCTGCTTCAATGTGATCACAGCTGCCGGCACCTGGTATTGAAAAAACGCATTGCCCCCGTCGGCATCGATGGCTTTCACCCTCGCCGCCACTACTGGATCACTTGGTACAGCAAACGGCAACCGGTCAATAATCACGCAGCTGAGTTGCTCACCTTGCACGTCCACTCCTTGCCAAAAGGAGGATGTCGCAAACAGCACGGCGTTCGGAGTCAATCGAAACTCCTCCAGTAATGCGCTCTTCGGCGCATCTCCCTGACGCAATAACGGGAACTCCACTTCGCCTAAAAGCCGCTGATAGACATCGTGCATCTGCGCGTAGCTCGTAAACAGCACAAATGCGCGTCCCCGGGTGATCTCCAGCAATCTGCGAATGCATTCGGACGCCTTGCCGGTGAACTGTGGAGTTCGGGGATCCGGCAGATCCGGCGGTACGTATAGCACGGCTTGGCTCTCGTACTCGAAATGCGACTGCAGAACGAGTTCGCGAGCGTGCTCCATTCCGAGGCGCCGTCGGATGTAATCGAAACCTCCTCCCACTGCCAGCGTCGCCGACGTGAGAACCGCGCATTCGAGCTTGGACCACAGGCACTCCCGCAAGATAGGACCGACATCGATCGGTGTGGCCTGAAGAAAGACATGCTGTCGGCTGTGAAATTGGTCCCTGGACGCCTGTGCAGAGTCATTTCTGCGCGGAGAACCGAACTTGCCTCGGCGTTCGATCCAGAACACAGTATTGCGATCTTCCGATTCGAGGGCGAACCCAAGCTGTACCTGTATCTCCTGCGTGCGGCGGACGAAATTGAACACCTCCTCCGGCTTTTGCTGCAACGCCTCAAGTTCACCAGCTAGTCGCGTCAAAGCCTGATTCAGTGCGATGAATTCATCTCCGTTCTCTTCGAGGAATTCGCGACGCGTTTCGAAGGCGAAGCGTCCTTCTCCAGCCGGAAGCAGCGAAAAGAATAGCTGAGACCGTTCGCGCAGGCTCCCCAACGCGCCTGAGACCGATGCCGACATCATCTTGTTGTGCTGCATCGACTGCTCGACATCGCGCGCGAGTTCGTCCACTCGCAGGTTGCTCACCGAAATACCGAAATAATTTCCGGCCACATCCTCCAATTCGTGCGCCTCATCGAAAATCACCGCCGCAGCTTCTGGCAAGATTCCGGCATCAGGTGCTCCATCAGCTTGCAGCTTGATGGCAAGATCCGCGAAAAAGAGGTGATGATTCACGATGATGATGTCGCTCTCCGTCGCGCGACGGCGCATTTCAGTGATGAAGCACCGCTCCCATTCGCTGCATTTCTGCCCGGTACACGCCTCTGCGCGAGCGTCAAGCTTGTGCCAGAGCAGACTGGCCTCCGGGAGTTCGGCCAATTCAGCCCGATCGCCGGTGGACGTGGTTTTCTCCCATGCTGCGATGGCACGATACTGCTCAATCTCCTCCAGTCCGCTGAGAACTGGCTGATCGGTGAGGTCGTACAGTTTCTTCCGGCACAGATAGTTATTACGGCCCTTCATGTAGCAAACCGACATCTTCGCGCCCGTCGTGGGGTCGGCATAGAGCGCCTGTTCCAAGAATGGCACGTCTTTGTAGAAGAGCTGCTCCTGCAGATTCTTTGTTCCCGTCGAAATAATGACGCGCTTACCCGACCGAATCACCGGCACGAGATATGCGAGAGTTTTGCCCGTTCCAGTGCCAGCCTCGACGATCAGATGCCGCTTCTCTTCCAGAGCTTGTTCGACCGCTTGCGCCATTTGCAGTTGTCCGCGCCGGAATTCGTAGGCTGGATGCGTCCGCGACAACACTCCACCGGGAGCAAAGAATTGGTGCAGCGATGTGTCTTTCCCGCCAGACGCAGGGCGGCCAGGGAGTGCAGACGCGGGTTGAAACGAGGAAGGCACGGAAGTCTCTATAATAGCGATTCTGTATCGCTAGCATCGAACGCAGAATGATTTTAATCTCTGCGCTACGAACCATGCGGTGCGCAGGGTAAATCTGATTGAGCCGATCAACACACAATTCGCCTGTCCGCTCTTTCGCCGCCGACACGACTATGCCGATCGTTGCTATCGTCGGACGCCCCAATGTCGGCAAATCCACGCTTTTCAACCGCATTGTCGGCTCGCGCCGGGCCATTGTTGGTGATGAGCCCGGCATTACTCGCGATCGTCTCTACGGTGACGCAGAGTGGAGCGGGCGGAAACTGCGCCTCGTGGACACTGGCGGAATACTGCCGGAAGAAAAGGACTTCATTCCATCGGAGATTTTTCGTCAGGCGCGTGTCGCCCTTGACGAGGCAGCCGCGATCATTATCGTCGTCGACGGTCGCTCCGAACTTTCTGGACCCGATCTAGAACTTGTACGTTTGCTGCGGAAGGCCAACCGTCCCCTTTTCCTGGCTGTCAATAAAATCGATACCGGGAAACAATCGTCTTTGCTGGATGATTTCCATAGGCTCGGCGTGAAACAGATGTTCCCGATTTCTGCCGAACACGCACGCGGTGTCGACGATTTACTCGATGCAGTGGTTGGCGTTCTACCGCCTTCCGCAGAGTCAGAGGAAGAAATAGAAGTACCCTCGCCCGAAGAGACAGAGTCCGCCCCTGAGTCCCCTTCTGCGCATGAAGTTAAAGTCGCGATCATCGGCCATCCGAATGTCGGCAAGTCAACTTTGCTGAACTGCCTGACAGGTTCTGACCGCGCCATTGTTTCACCCATCCCTGGGACCACGCGCGATGCTGTTGATGAACTCGTGGAGCGCGATGGATGGCACTTTCGATTCATTGATACTGCGGGAATTCGCCGTAAGGGCAAGACTCACCTGATGGCCGAGAAGCTGTCAGTCGTAATGGCGCGTAAGCATCTGGAAGCAGCCGATATTGCACTGCTCGTCATCGATGCAACAGAGGGAGTCAGCCAACTCGACGCGGCCATCGCCGGCTACGCGCACGAGAGCGGCCGTTCGCTAATTGTTGTGGTGAACAAGTGGGATCTGATGATCAGTGGCAAACAAAAAGAAGGCCGGCAAACCAAGTCGGAGCGAATGCGGGAAACGAAGCGTCCCGGCGACCGTGAAGCGTATGAAGAGCGCCTGCGCTACGAGCTAAAATTCCTGAGCTACGCTCCGATCGTGTTCATCTCAGCTGAGACCGGGAAGGGCACGAAAAAAATCTTTCCACTCCTCGAAGAGGTCGCCACAGAACGCCGCAAACGAGTTGCGACTGCGGAAATGAATCGCTTCCTTGAGCGTGTCGACTTCGATCGCGCCTCAGTTCCGGTGCGCCAGCGGGTGAAAATTTTCTACATGACCCAGGCTTCGGTAGCACCGCCAACCTTTGTCTTATTCACGAATCGCAATGTGAAGCTGCACTTTGCCTATCAACGTTTTCTGGAAAACCAGATTCGCGCGGCTTTCGGGTTCGTGGGCAGTCCAATCTGGATTAGGAATCGCGCTCGCGAGTAAATCCCTTCCCGCTTCGACTATTGTTCCTTAGTCATCAACCCTACACGCTGCACCCCGGCGTGATGAGCCAGATCAATAACATTGGCTACGTATTGAAAATCGATGTCGGCATCACCCCTCACGAATGCTATTTTTTCCGCTCGCGTCAGGTAAATGCGCGTTAATCGATTCTCCAGGTCCTCCCAGTTGGACTCTTCTTCATTAATCTTGACAGTGGGCACCCGATCCTTCCCAGTCCAGACAACTTGAATTACGATGGTGCGCGACTGCGGCTGCGCATCTGTTGGTGTCGGGTTCGGCTGAGGGATCTGCGCTTTTTCGCCATACTCTGGATCCATCGAAACGACCAGCATGAACATGATGATCAAGGTAAGCAATACATCGATTAGCGGTGTGACGTTAATCTGGGGACCGGACGGACCCCCGCCTGCCATTGAGAAAGACATGTAGACTGCTCCTCTCGGGCACGCGTGTCTGCAGGATCAGACACCTCGCTTACTCTCGAAGTTCCCAGACTTGATAAGGAAAAGCCAGTCTGTTGATGCCGGATGAAGAGGTTCACTTCAGTCGATGTGAACTTGCAATCGACTCCATTTGCGTGTTTTTCCGCCCCCATGCATGATGGGAAGACGAGACGCAGCGCGGATCCGCGTCCCACACTGCTCATGACCCGTGTATCGCGATTTGGGATGTTCCTGCTTCTGATCTACCTTCCGCTGGCCACTCACGCTCGCGCGCAAGACAATTACGAAATCCAGGTCTATGGATCCGACACGGTCGCTCCACGCTCGACAATGGTCGAGATTCACTCCAACTTCACCGTCTCGGGCAGCAAGACCGTGATCGATGGAATGCTGCCCACGAATCACGCCGAGCATGAAACGCTGGAACTGACACAGGGGCTCAAAGATTGGGCGGAGGTTGGTTTTTATGTCTTTACAAGCATTCAACCCGATGGCGGTTGGCAATGGGTTGGCGATCATATCCGACCTCGTGTCCGTGCCCCTGAAAGTTGGCATTGGCCTGTTGGTGTCAGCTTGTCGACAGAAATTGGCTATCAGCGATCTGCGTTCTCGCCAGACACGTGGACGTGGGAAATCCGTCCCATCGTGGATAGAAAACTAGGCCCGTGGTACTTCAGCTTCAACCCCGCTCTGGATCGCTCTTTCCACGGTCCAAGCGTTAACAAGGGAATGGAATTCTCGCCGAATGTAAAGGTAAGCTACGATTTCACGAAGAAGATTGCGGGGGGCCTTGAATACTACGCTTCGTACGGTTCAATCACCGGGTTTGATCCTCTGCGAGATCAACAACAGCAGTTTTTCCCTGCCATTGACCTTAACCTTGCTCCCGAATGGGAGTTCAACTTCGGTGTCGGAATCGGTGCCACCAGGTCGACCGATCATCTGATCGTTAAATGCATCATCGGCCGTCGCTTCACATGGCCGCACACCAGATCGGCAAAACTAAGACCGCAAGAAAACTAGGTCGCTTCGGACCGCTTCATGCTGGTGCTGGAGCAGGTGGCAGATCCGGTGGTAGTGGATTGGTTACAGCGGACTCAGGCGGCGAGTAAAGAGCCAGGCTCAATGGCCGGTAGCGAGCCGCAAAGAAATAAATCGAGTACGCCGGGAAGAACACGATTACCGGAACTGAAACCATCGAAATCAAAGACATGAAGATCGCAAACAGGATACAAGCCGCCACCACAGCGGCAGTAATGGTCAGAGCATTCCACGTCCAGCCTGCGGTTTTGCCGGCGATCACAGCTGCAATCGCCACCCCGATGACCGGTACAGCAAAGAGCAACCCCAGAATCACTGAGATGATTCCCACCGCGATGGCAGCGCCAATCGCCAACACAATCTTCATCACAATGTAGATGGCATAGTCACTCATTTCCGCTTGTAGCATTGGCCATAACCTTCGCCACCCTTCAATGGGGCCAATTCCTTCAAGCGCCATCTGTGGAATCACAAAGTCTTTGGTCAAGACATGTACTACGGCCACAGCGATGATAAAAATCATCAAGAGGGCGAAGATCACGATACCTCCCACCACGAGACCCGGTACGTGATCCCGTGGATGTGTCAACCATCCCGAGAAGAAGGCAAGGGCCAGCGGAATTCCCAGTAGTATCACCGCCGCGCAAAATGTCACGAACAGGAAACCAACCTTCCAGAAGAAGTAGCTCCATCCAGGGTTTTGCCTTGCCACCCAGCCCTGGCGGATGTGGCACTCTTTTCGCAGCACGCTGTCAAATAAGATGAACCGCATGACGCTGCTGATGTACAGCATCACAATTGCGACGATCAGGCCGGTGACGACTATGGTCCCGATAAGTCCGAACAATAAGGCGGGATCAATCTTCGGGAAACCCAGACCAAGAGGATTTTGAGCGCCGCCGCTTTGCGCCGGATGATAGTTCGAGGGTATGTGGATATTGCCGCCAGAACCCAACTCCCCGGCGAGCAAACCGACAATCGCTAGCCGTGTCCATTGCCAGAAGCGAAACGGTTGGAATAGTTGCCGTTTCGTGTGCTCGAATGCAAGCGAGATGGTATCGATGGCGGAAATCGGCATGGTTCACCTCAATACGGAACCGCTTACCGCAAAATACTGCCAATCATTGTGTGGGGCAAATCAATTCGGTGGAAGTGTCGGGTAAACATTCCGATGCGCCGAATAGGTGCGGCGCTCCCGTTTTCGGTTGGTCCTGTCACTCGTAACGCAGCGCTTCCACCGGATCCAGCTTCGATGCGCGCAGCGCTGGCACGAGGCCGCTCGCCACCCCCACCACCAACAAGGCAGCACTCGACAGCAGAATGGTCATGACAGAGATCCGCAAGTGAATATCGCCTTGTCCGGAATCGTCTTCAAATAATGGGCCCATCATGGGCAAAGTCCCTACGCCCCATGCGATCAGATAGGAGAGCAGCACGCCTATCGCACCGCCCAGCAGCATGATCAACAACGTCTCTGCCAGGAATTGCAGTTTAATGTGCCGCTTGCGGGCGCCCAAGGCCCTCCGCAATCCAATCTCGCGAATGCGCTCATCGACCGAGACCAGCATAATGTTCATCACACCCACGCCACCGATACCGAGGGTCAGCGTCCCAATGAACGTCAGCAGAACCTGCAATCCAATGGTCAGAGCGTCAATCACGGGACGAAACTCGTCCCGGCCAAACATCTGGAAAGCCTTGGGATCAGTCGGAGAAAAGTTCTGCCGGGTCGCCACTGCTGCCAGGACCTGTGCCATCGCCTTCTTTTCAAACTGCGGCGCGACTGGCTCGAACACCATCACCGCGGCGTATCGCGTGTTCCACAAGTCACCTGCAGCTGAATAGGGAATCCACGACGAGTCATCGTCACTGGAAAAATAATTGCTCAACTGAATCTTACGGGCCATGACTCCGATTACCGTGAACCGCACACCCGATACAAGAACGGTTTCGCCCACCGCGGGACGTCCACTGAAGAGTTGCTCTTTCAATCTTCCACCCAGGAAAATGACTCGCCGGCGCTCGAGTTCATCTTCCGCATTGATCCATCGCCCCTCGGATGGGACTTCATTCCGCATCTCCCCATATTCGGGACACACGCCGCGAACAGGAGCCGTACCGACCATGCGATCGCCATAGGCGATTCCAGGACGCCTGACAGTTTCAAGGCAGACATGTTTCACCAGCGGAGCGGTCGCCTTGACCATGTCCAGATCGGCCTGTTCCAGAAGGACTTTCTTGCCGGCGCGCTGTCCGCCCGGCTGCTCGCTGGTCTGCTGTGGCCAGCAGATCACAACGCTCTTTCCGAACGCATCAAAGCCGTGCACCAGAACGCTGCGGAAGCTGCTGCCGTAGGCAATCAGGAGAGTGACCGTCGCGATGCCCCACACGATACCCAGCATGGTGAGCAGGCTGCGAGTAACGTTGCGCTTCAGCGCGATCCATGCCTCGAGAATGATTTCGGTCAACATGCAATAAGGTCAGCTTGCAAGGCTTTCACCGACACCATCATCCTCCCGCCTCGTAGCGCAACGCCTCTATGGGATCGATCGACGCCGCTCTGCGAGCGGGGTATAAAGCCGCTCCGACAGCAATGGCACCGAGCAATCCAGCCGCGGTGAGACCTGAACTCCAACTTGGAATCAATCCGGCAAAAAAGTCAGGCATGGGCAGCATGTTCACGAGCGCGCAAAATCCAAATGCGACGCCAAGGCCAATTCCTCCGCTCAAAAGAGCAATGATCAATGCCTCGATGAAGAACTGCCGGAGAATCGTTCCCGCTGGCGCGCCAATCGCTTTCCGCACGCCAATTTCGCGCGTGCGCTCACGAACGGCCACCAGCATTACGTTCATCACTCCAATACCGCCCAGCAGAAGAGTCACGATCCCGACCGCGCCGAGAAAGAACTTCATCCCATCCGTCATCGTCTTGAAGGCTTGAGCCTCCTGGACTGTGTCCCATATGGGACACGCCTCTTTATCGTTAGGATCGTAATGGTGCATTCGCGCTAACACCGTCCGGACTTCGTGTTTGCACGCCTCATGTTGCGGAACTGACCTTGGCGTCACTAGCAATTGATCAAACGTGGAGTCCGTGCCTGGAGGTTTATCCGGAAAATCACGTCGCATTGCGGAAAAGGGTAAGAAGACTTTGTTCACATCCCAACCGTCATAACTTGAGTCCTGCTTCTTTTTCGCCATGACGCCGATCACGGTATACGGAAAGTCGTTCAGGTAGATCGATTCGCCAACTGGATTCCGCCCGGGGAACAGCTGCTTAGCCGCGTCGGAACCGAGAAAAGCTACCCGCCGGGCTTCCCGCATGTCGTTCCAATCGTAGAAGCGACCCTGGCCAACGTCGAGACTGCGAATGTACCCGAACGGCGGATACGAGCCAGTGACCGTAAAAGCGGCATTGTTGTAATTGGAGTGGGTTCGAACCGTATCTTGTTCAAGTTCTGGGATCGCATATTCGCAATCAGGTGATTCGGCCTGCACCACAGCTACGTCGGGGTCTTCCCAGTGCACGATGCGACCCGCATGCATGCCTCCGGCCTGCAAACTGGTGCGGCCGTGAAACACGATCATTACATCCTTGCCAAGATTTCGCGCCTGTTCTTCCTGTCCCTTTCTTAATCCCTCTCCAGCGGCCACCATAAGCACAATTGAAACAATTCCCCAGGCAATGCCGAACATTGTCAGGAATGCCCGAAGTTTATGGGCCCAAAGGGTGCGGAATACATCGAGAATGAGATCGCGCAGAGTCACAGCACTGATTTGGACGCGACGTCTCACGGAAAGTCATCCGTGAAGCCGCTTAACTCGTATTACGCAGCCATCGCGGTTTTTGTTGCAGAAATAATCCGGAAGAAGCTAAGCGGGGCGTTAGTAACAACTTAGAGTACCGCGCCAACTGGAACTGCGTTTGCCAGCCACGCGTCGACCTCTTTCAGTGCCAGCTCACATTGCACGCGGTGACGCTCCTTGCGGTCCCGAATCTTCCGATTGAGAGCTGGCAGCAGATCAAAGGTGATATTGGCCGGTTGAAAGTTTTTCGGATCCGCGTGAGTAACGTAGTGAGTAAGCGAGCCAAAAGCCGACGCCCGTGGAGCAGGCTTCATGTCCTTTCCGGACTTCATCGCCGCCACATGTATGCCGGCAATTAAGCCGGTCGCAATCGATTCGACGTAGCCTTCGACACCGCAAATCTGCCCTGCAAAAAAGACGCGGGGATGGTTTCTCATCTGCAATGTCTCGCGAAGAAGCGTCGGAGAATTGATGTAGGTGTTGCGGTGGATCTGCCCATAGCGCAAAAACTGAGCATTCTCTAGCCCAGGAATAAGCCGAAGGACACGCGCTTGTTCGCCGAACTTGAGATGATTCTGAAAGCCAACCAGGTTGTACGAGTCCGCCCGCAGGTTCTCTTGCCGTAACTGAACCACGGCGTATGGCATCTTGCCCGTCCGCGGATCCGTCAACCCCACGGGCTTCATCGGCCCGAAGCGCAGAGTGTCACGTCCGCGCCGAACAATTTCTTCGATCGGTAGACACCCTTCGAAATAGTTCAACTTTTCCCAGTCTCGTTCTTCGACAGATTGAGCAGCCAAAAGAGCGTCGCAGAATTGGTCGTATTCCGCCTGTGTCATTGGGCAATTGATGTAATCGGCTGAGCCTTTGTCGTAGCGGGCCGCCATGTACACCCGCGACATGTCGATCGAGTCTGCTTCTACAATCGGGCTGATCGAATCGTAAAAGTGCAGATGTGGACTATGCGACACTGCCCCGTCAGCTTTGTCAGTCCTTGATGCGGCTGCACTCAGCCGTGCGATCTCGGTTGCCAGTGCATCGGAAGTCAGTGGTCCGGTGGCGATAATCGTGATGCTTTCAGACTCATCGATGTTCGCGACCTCCTCCCTGCGCACAACGATGCGTTGCTCACGTGAAATCGCTTCAGTGACTCGGGCAGCGAAGGTTACACGATCGACGGCCAACGCGTGGCCTGCGGGGACCGCACATTCTCTCGCGATTTCCATCAGCAGCGACCCAGCGCGCCGCATCTCTTCCTTGAGTAACCAGGGAGCAGTACTCTCGCTGTCGGACTTCAATGAGTTCGAGCAAACCAATTCTGCGAAATCAGCAGTTTGGTGAGCGGGGGTAGATCGCACCGGGCGCATCTCAAACAATTCGACATCGATTCCGCGCCGGGCGCACTGCCAAGCCGCTTCCGACCCGGCCAGTCCCGCACCGATAACTTTGATTCTTTCCATCGTAGTTATTTTGACCTATGACGAAGCATTGCTGCTGGCGGAATGAACGCAGCTAGAGGATTTCGCGCGCATCCCCAACACGCCTCGTAACACGTTCCCGATCAAGATACTCCAGTAATGGAATGGCATATTTTCGGCTCACGCCGGTGATTTCTTTAAACAGGGCGACGTCCATTCGGGACGACCTTGTCTTTTGTGCCAGCACAAGCCTCCGCAGTTCCTCCAGTGCGGCCCGATGAAAGACCAGCTCTTCAGAGATCTTCACCAAGACGCGTTCCCGCAACAACAGAGTCATGATCTTGTGCGCGCGGGTCCGGTCTATCTTCAGCCCAGCTAACACTTCTTGCAGGGCCGGTACTTTCAATCCCGTATCGGCGAATGCCTGCTCGATTTTCTTCTTGGACTCAGCTTCCTCATCCTTCATCACGACGCCATGCCCGGGAAGCCGCACAAGATCACCCGCAACTTCGATCTTTCTGTCTCGGAGCAGTAAGTCCAGCGCAGCCGCAAACACCTCTGGGCTTAAGTGAAAAGCTTCACGAAGCGTCTCTTTGCCCATCCCTGAGACTAGCGGATTTTTCTTATGAAACGACGCAAGAGTTTCCGGCAGCATTTGCCGCAGGGCCGAAACCGCCAGCGAGTGGATGAAGAGTTCGCCAAACTTCAACACTTCACCCTTGTTCAAAGGTTCGACCAAATAAGAACTGATAACTTCTTTGCGCCAGCCAGTTTCAGAAACTGCTTGCGCCATGCTCAAGCCTTCAAACCAGCGCCTCGCGATTCGAAGATCCAATATTCCTCTCGCGTTTCCATTCGCCGCATGGCGCAGCAGGGCGTCAACGATGACTTGCTTGAAACGTGGAATTGGCGCTGCATCCAGAACAACTCCGCCTCCGATTGTCACCACGGGTGAAAACTGACGGATGATGAACCGATCTCCGGGTAACAGGAGAGCCGGTTCGGGAAGCCGGATGCGCGCAAATGCTTCCGAACCCGGTGCCATCTGTAGCGTGTCATCTTTTCGAACCAGAGTCGGATTCAGGTTGATCGACGGCTGAAAAATAACTTCCCCGATTGTCTCCATGGAATGTGCATGGAACCGGACCTTCGCTCGCTTTTTCAGGGGATGAGGCGCAGACGACAGCAGCCGCAAGTGAACGTCGACGATGCGGGTCGTAGTGAAGACTTGCGGCGGCGCAAGCATCATCCCACGGGATAACTCTTCCGTGCTTGCCCCTGCCAGATTCAACGCGGTCCGTTGGCCCGCCACGGCTGCATCCGCGGTCTGGCCGTGCACCTGCACTCCACGGACTCGAACTCGATGCCCAGTCGGAAAGACCTCTAACTCTTCTTCACGTCGAACCGTTCCAGAGATCAGCGTACCGGTCACAACCGTACCGAAACCTTTCATGGTGAAGACACGGTCGATCGGCAGGCGAGCCAAAGCCTGGCGATCACGTATTTCTGCGCTGTCGACTGCAGCAACGATGGCTTGTTTCAGATTCTCCATCCCATCGCCCGTCAAAGCACTCACAGCTACAACAGGAGATTTCGGAGACTCAAGAAGCGTACCACGCAGAAAATCCTCGACCTCAAGTCGAACTACCTCCAGCATCTCGGGATCAACGGTGTCAGACTTCGTTAAAACCGTGATTCCCCGCTTCACTCCAAGTAATTGCAGGATGTCAAAATGCTCTCGCGTTTGGGGCTTGATTGACTCGTCGGCCGCGATCACCAATAGAACCAGGTCGATCCCGCCCACTCCAGCCAGCATGTTGCGCACGAAGCGTTCATGCCCCGGGACGTCAACAAATCCGATCTGCAGCCTTTCGCCATTCACACCCGGCAACTCCATGTGCGCAAAGCCCAGATCAATCGTGATCCCGCGCCGTTTCTCCTCCTGCAGACGGTCGGCATCAATCCCGGTAAGCGCCTTCACCAGCGCTGTTTTGCCGTGATCGATGTGGCCCGCGGTGCCGATAATGACCGATTTCATGCTCCAAGAATCGTAGCAGGCTGCTCGGAAACACGTAGAAAATCTGCCGTAAACGCCCCTATACCTGCCATGTCCCGAAATGCGACAATAGAAGCTCTTCCATGCCTACTTCCTTGACCTCTGCATTCTCTCCGGAGACCCTCCGGCAGCACGGCCTGACGTCCGACGAATACGAGAAAATCAAGCAGCTTCTCGGCGACCGCGAGCCGACGATTACTGAACTCGGCATTTTCAGCGTGATGTGGAGCGAGCACTGTTCCTATAAGTCCTCGCGCGTTCACCTGAAGCGTTTGCCTACGCGCAGCAAGCGCGTGTTGCAAGGGCCCGGCGAAAACGCAGGAATCATCGATATTGGCGATGGCTGGGCTTGCGCCTTCAAGATTGAATCGCACAATCACCCCTCCTTCATCGAGCCATTTCAAGGCGCTACTACGGGTGTCGGCGGAATTCTGCGCGACATCTTCACCATGGGGGCCAGACCGGTCGCGGTGATGGATTCTCTGCGGTTTGGACCCATTACCGCCGCCAAGAACACCTCTCAGAAAGAGCTCCACAAGAACCATTCCATCCTTGAGGGAGTTGTCAGTGGAGTCGCTTCTTACGGCAACTGCTTCGGCGTACCCAATCTCGGCGGCGAAACTAAGTTTGAGCCTTGCTACTCCGGTAATCCGCTCGTGAACGCCTTCGCTCTGGGACTGGTCAGGAAGAACGAAATCTTCTACGCAAAGGCAGCCGGAGAAGGCAACCCGGTGATCTACGTCGGCGCAAAGACCGGACGCGATGGCATCCACGGCGCCACCATGGCAAGCGAGGAGTTCAGCGAGGCTTCTGAGGCCAAGCGCCCCAATGTCCAGGTGGGTGACCCCTTCCTCGAGAAGCTTCTGCTCGAAGCCTGTCTCGAAGCCATGCAAACCGGTGCCATTGTTGGCATTCAGGACATGGGAGCTGCAGGGCTGACCTGCTCCACCTGCGAAATGGGCGGGCGCGGCGGAGTCGGCATCGAGATTGAACTCGACCGCGTTCCTCAGCGCGAGACTGGCATGACCCCCTACGAAATCATGTTGAGCGAGTCGCAGGAGCGCATGCTCCTCGTTGCCCAAAAAGGACGCGAGAACGAAGTCTACCGCGTCTTCGAGAAGTGGGGATTGGACGCAGCCGAGATTGGGAAGGTCACGACCGGCCATCGACTTCGGGTCCTCGAGCACGGCAAGGTAGTAGCTGAGATTCCCAATCAGGCTCTGACCGACGAAGCTCCGGTTTACAAACGTCCGCTGGCTCGTTGGGAACCTCCGGTGTCGCGTGAGAAGCCAGACCACATCAGCTTCGGTCATTCCGGGGACTTCACCGGCGCGCTGAAGCAACTTCTCGCCAGCCCAAACATTTGCGGGAAACGCTGGGTATGGCAGCAGTATGACCACATGGTTCAGACCAATACAGTGGAAGCTCCGGGATCCGGCGATGCCGGAGTGATTCGGATCAAAGGCACGCAACGCGGTCTCGCTATGGCGTTAGACGGAAATGGACGCTGGTGTTATCTCGATCCACGGCTTGGGGCGATGCACGCTGTTGCCGAATCCGCACGTAAGGTAGCTTGTTCCGGAGCAGTTCCGATGGGCGCCACCAATTGCCTCAACTTTGGGAATCCTGAGAAGCCACACATCATGTGGCAGTTCTCTCAGACGATTGACGGAATCACCAAAGCTTGCGAGGAGCTCGAGATTCCAATTACCGGCGGGAATGTCAGCTTCTATAACGAGACATTAGGCGAAGGAATCTATCCCACCCCGGTTCTTGGAGTCGTCGGAATTCTGGAAGACGTGCACAAAACCGTGAAAATGCATTCCTCGGCCCCCGGACGCACGATCGTGCTATTGCATGTCAGCGATGCGGGCGATATCACCGATGCGGAGACTGAATTCGGCTCCTCCGAATACGCGAAGGAGATTTTGGGCACGCTCTGGGGCTACCCACCAGACTTGGACCTCGAGAAAGAAGCCGCATTGCAAAAGGCCACAATCGAACTGGTTCAGCAGGGTCTCTTGGATTCGGCTCACGATTGCTCCGATGGCGGTATTGCCGTCGCACTTGCGGAGAAGGGTTTTCCGAAAGGGGTGGGCGCCAAAGTCAGTCTCACATCGGGGGGGCTTTTCGCCGAACATCTGCTGTTTGGAGAAGATGCGAGCCGCATCCTGGTCTCTTGCGACCCAACCCACGTCTCTCGAATCAAAGAAGTATCCGCGAAATTTGACGTAGCAGCAGATGTGATCGGAGAGACGATTCCGGACAGGCTCGAAATCGTTCTGGACGGCAAAACAGTTATTTCGAGTTCGATTTCAGATCTTAACGATTCGTACGAGGCAGCTCTTCAGTCTGCCTTGAGAACAGATTCAGAACTTGTTGCAGCGGACTAATCGATCGAAGCGCGCAGTATCAAGGGCCAACACAAAAATGCACATTCCCGACAAATTTCATGACGAATGCGGAGTGGTCGCGATCTTCTCGCATCCGGAAGCCGAAAAGCTCGCCTACCTCGGACTGCACGCGTTGCAGCATCGCGGGCAAGAGTCTGCGGGCATCGTCACGTCCGATGGCCTTACCTCGCGCGCGCATAAAGCCATGGGCACGGTTGCGGACATTTTCACGGAAGAGGTCCTTGCCCCATTGCGCGGAACTCTCGCCATTGGGCATACCCGGTATTCGACGGCGGGGGACTCTGCTTTGCTGAATGCTCAGCCCATTCTCGTTCAATCGAATAAAGGCGCAATTGCTGTGGCGCACAACGGGAACTTGGTGAATGCTGGGCCGATTCGAGCGCGTCTAGAAAGCCAAGGCTCGATCTTTCAAACCAATAGTGACACCGAGGTCATCGTTCACCTGATCGCCCTATCGAAAGAGCACACTCTTCCGGAGGCCATGGCGGATGCTCTCCGCCGTGTGGAAGGCGCATTTTCCTTGGTGATGATGAGCAACGATCGCGTGTTTGCAGTTCGCGATCCCCGAGGGTTCCGACCGCTTGCCATGGGGCGTATCCCAGTTCTTGCAGGGCAGAAGCGCGACACCGTCGTTTTCGCTTCTGAAACGTGCGCTTTTGATCTCATCGGCGCTGAGTATGTTCGGGACGTAAAACCCGGCGAACTTATCATCGTCGGCAGCGAAGGCATTAGCTCAAGGTTCTATGCGACTGCCGCGCCGCAATCGAGTTGCATCTTCGAACATGTCTACTTCTCCCGGCCCGACAGCTTGGTCTTTGGCCGTCCCGTTCAGACCAGCCGCGAGGAACTCGGTCGCCAATTGGCACGTGAGACTGGGGTCGAAGCTGACCTGGTCGTGCCCGTCCCCGATTCCGGTGTAACGGCCGCGGTAGGATATGCCGCTGAAAGCGGTATTCCGTTTCGCTTCGCCTTGATCCGGAATCACTACGTCGGCCGCACTTTCATCGAGCCTCGTCAAAGCGTTCGCGATTTCGGAGTCAAGCTGAAGCTCAATCCCGTGCGCTCGCTGCTCGAAGGCAAGCGGGTTGTGCTGATCGATGATTCCATCGTTCGCGGCACTACTAGTCGCAAAATTGTCCGCATGATCCGCAACGCTGGCGCCACAGAAGTCCACATGCGCATCTCCTGCCCGCCCACGATCTCGCCGTGTTATTACGGCGTAGACACACCGTCGAAGAAGCAACTGATCGCAGCGAACAAATCCGTCGATGAGATCCGCGACTACATTGGGGCAGACTCGTTGGCTTACCTCTCGTTAGATGGGCTCAAAAAGGCTTGCGGCGAAGGCGAGAAGATTTCATACTGCTCTGCCTGCTACACGGGAAAGTATCCGACGGACATCGTCGACATAGAAGAAATTCAACCAGCAGCCGTCCGCCGGTAGTCGTTAACGCAGCGGCTTTTGTGCTCGCACTACACGTGGAATTGACTGCAGATCAGGGATTACTTCGAGGTCGCTCCAGCCCTTCATCAAAGCCCGAACTCGTTCCACAATCGTTCCGCTGATCTCTAGAACGAGCCATCCACCCGGACGCAGTGCAGAATTAGCTTGCGGAATGAGTCGCTCCATCACTTCGGTTCCGTACGGCCCAGCAAACACCGCATTGCGTGGTTCAAACTTACGAACCTCCAACTGAACCTGGTCCTGCTCAGACTCGCCCACATACGGCGGATTGGAAACGACGAAATCAAATTCACCTGACAGTCCCTTAAGCAAGTCGCCCTGATGAAAAGATATTCGTCCTTCCTTTTGAAGTCGCGCGGCGTTGGCTCTGGCAATCTCCAATGCGTCAGAGGAGATGTCACTCGCATGAATCTCTGACCGTGGTAGCTCTTTGGCCAGTGCCAGGGCGATGCAACCGGATCCAGTTCCCACATCCACAATTCGAAGATCGGGTTTGGACTTCTTGCTCGGCGCTCTATCCCTCTTGATCAAATTGAGGACCGTCTCGACCACGTGCTCGGTCTCTGGACGAGGAATGAGGACCGCCGGGCCGACGATGAGATCCATGCCCCAGAATTCCTGATGTCCTGTTATGTATTGGGCTGGTACACCGCGCGCTCTTTCTGCCAGAGCGGCCTCGTAGCCGGACTCTTCCTCTCGTGTCAGCTTCCGCTCCGGATGCGCAAACAAGTAGGCCCGGTCGCAGCTCAAAGTGAACATGAGCAGCAACTCTGCATTCATGCGTGGTGAAGGAACGTTTTCGGCGGAGAGGCGGCAGACGCCCTCATGAAGCGCTTCCTTAAGTTGCACACTCCTATTTCACCACGAGAGACTGCTGAAAACAGACCGCGCCTGGCCTTAAGCTCAAATTTCCTGCGGATTCAGCCGGAGGATCTCAGCATTCAGAGCCGCGGCAAACGCTACCCATGCAGCGTAAGGGATAAAAGCGTTTGAGGCAGCTCGATCGACCCTGCGCGCAGCAGTGATGTAGGAAATGATCGAGCCTTCCAAGGCCAGCACGTCTGCCAAGGCCAGCGTTGGACGCCGCTGTCCGAAGAATAGTTTGGACCACTGCGCGTTGGCGGCGAGCTGCGAGATCCATAGGCGTAACGCCGCATCCCGTTGGCGAGAAGGCGCAGCACTCCACACCCGCCAGCCCGACCACGCGATCAGAGCGTAAAGACTAGTCCAAATGACTGGAAAGGCTTTGTCGGGAGGGGTAAAGCTGGGTTTTTCGAGTTCGCGGTACCAGGAATCGCGATTGCCATTCCGGCTGTACCGTGCACCGTACCAGGCCGCTCCGGCGGTTGCTAACCCGAAACCAGCCAGCGCTAGAAGTGACGTCGTCCGTGCTTTTGACATGAGCATTAGGTGACAGCCGTGCTGAACTGGGTTGCTATCACTATTCAGCGGACTGACGTTGCCACTCAGAAACAAGATAGATCATTTGTCCTATGTGGTGCTGCATGTGGGCAGCGCACTGCACGATCATATCCAGGCGATTCTTGCAGTTTGTGCCAACAGCGTCATAATCCGCAGACCAGTCCTCAGGGGACTGCTTGCCAATAGTAGCGATCACCATCGCGATGGTTTCATGGAGGCGTTGTAGCGCTTCCTCCTTCAACGGTGGATTTGGGTCGTTGAATTCGCGCGGCCGGTCGCGGACGTACCCATTGTTCGCGATTTGGGCGCCGATGTAGTAATTCAAATTTCCGGTCAGGTGCAGCACGAGGTGGCCAAAGCTGTTTCCGTATGGAAATGGCTTCTTCCAGAACTGGGTGTTCGAAAGGGGTGCAGCCAGTTCGTAAACGCGGGCCGCATTGGCGAGGTAGCGGCTGGCAAGTACGGCTCCGAGTGTCTCCTCTAGTTCAAGCATGCTCTCGATCTTTGTGGGCGCCCGGTCTACGCTTTCACTAAACGACGCTGGCGGTCTCTTGTTTCAACTTCTCTGCCTGATAGTGCGTGATCAGGGCTTCGATTAGCGGCTGAATCTTCCCGTCCATCACTGTGTCGAGCTGGTGAATCGTGAAACCGATCCTGTGATCAGTAAGTCGGTTTTGCGGAAAGTTGTAGGTCCGAATCTTCTCGCTGCGATCGCCCGAGCCCACCATGGCCTTGCGCTCTTTGGCGAGAGCCTGCTGCTGCTTCTCCATCTCGATCTCGTAAAGACGGCTGCGCAGCACGCGCATGCCTTTCTCCCGATTCTTGATCTGTGATTTTTCGTCCTGGCAACTGACCACGGTGTTGGTGGGGATGTGCGTAATCCGGACGGCGGAATAGGTCGTATTCACCGATTGCCCGCCGGGCCCTGACGAGCAGAACGTATCGATTCGAAGATCCTTTGCCTCGATCTTAATATCGACGTCTTCGGCTTCCGGCAGCACCGCAACAGTCACGGCAGAAGTATGCACGCGCCCTTGCTGCTCTGTCGCCGGCACGCGCTGTACCCGGTGCACTCCGCTCTCATACTTGAGCTGTGAGTACACTCGATTCCCTTCGATAATCGCGATCACTTCCTTCAGTCCGCCAACCGACGACTCTGAAGTGGAGAGCACTTCGACTTTCCAGCGCTGCATTTCGGCATAACGCGTGTACATGCGGAAAATCTCGGCCGCAAACAGGGTCGCTTCGTCGCCTCCAGTGCCAGCCCGGATTTCGAGAATGACGTTCCTCTCGTCGTTAGGATCCTTCGGCAGCAGCAGGACCTTCAGATCTTCTTCCACTGCGCCAACCCGGCCCTGCAGCCGATCAAGTTCCTCCTGCGCATAGGCGCGCATATCCGGATCTTTTTCCTCTGCCAAAACCGCCTTGCTCTCAGCGATTCCCTTGGTCAGGTCTTTGTATTCGCGGTACTTCTCAACCACGGGCGTAATCTCGCTGTGCGCTTTGGCAGTCTTCTGATATCTCGCCGAGTCGTTCACGATGTCCGGCGACGCCAGAGCTTGAGTCAGCTCTTCGTAGCGCGCTTCGATTTGATCTAGTCTCTCAAACATGTCAGTCGGCTCCGTTCGACGTAGCTTTCACGTTTCGGCTCAGCCCCGATTCCCAGCATACAGCGGGGCAGAACGTACCAACCTACGTCCCTCTACGGCATTGTATTGTGGTTAGGAGATCGCCAGGAAGTATTCGCGGCGGGGCCGCTAAGCAATCACCAGTTCGCCGCCGCGCTCTTTTTCGAGAGACATGGCCTGCTCCAAGGCAACGATCGCACACTGAGCTTCATCGTCAGAGGGAGGTTTCGTTGTAATCCGCTGCAGCCAGAGACCTGGTGCTGTCATTAACGCGAAAAGTGATCCGCGATGCTTAGCTGCAAAACGGATGATCTCGTACGAAATGCCGGCAATAAATGGCAGCAGCGCAACGCGCGACGCAAATCGCGCCCAGAACGTAGTAAATGGCACCAGCATATAGAAGCCGATCGAAATCAGCATCACCGTCATCAGGAAGCTGGTCCCGCACCGCGGATGGAACGTCGGATACTTCTGTACCGACGCCGTAGTCAGCGGATCGCCGTTCTCAAAAGCGAAGACCGTCTTGTGCTCGGCGCCATGATACTCATACACCCGCCGGATGTCCTTCCACAGCGATACACCCCAGATGAATAGCAGAAACAGGAGCAACCGGATCGCACCATCGACCAGGTTGAAAATCACACGTCCGCCAAGAGCAGGATCGATCTTCTTGAGTTCGGTCGCCGCCAGCAGCGGGATATACTTGTACATGAAAATGAAAAATGCTATCGAGATGACAATATTTACTGCGGCCAGCCAACTACTGATGGAAGCTGCCTTCTCCCGATCCTCTGGCTTGGTAATCTTCTTCGCCTGCGAGTCTGGATCCCTATTTGCCTGCGTGCCGCTCTGACTCGTGCCGTCCTGCATAATGTCTTCGATAGCCACATTGGCCGAAAAACGCAAAGCCCGGTAGCCGAGGTTCATCGCATAGCCAAGCGTCATTACCCCCCGCAGGACCGGCCAACCCATCCATTCATGCTTCTCCGACGGCCGTTCGAGCGGTTCGCTCATCGTGACAACGTCGCCGGAAGGCTTGCGACAGGCGATCGCCCATGCGTGCGGAGAGCGCATCATGACGCCCTCGAGCACCGCCTGGCCGCCCACCAACGTTTCCTCTCCGCTCTCAAGCGCGGGCAGGAGTTGGATGGCGGCTAAAAACCGTAGGTAATTCTTGATTAGACGCACGAGTTTTAGATGCTCCTAATGCGAGCAAGACACACACTTTAGACTATCACAACCTATACCGGATATGATGATCGAAGGTGCGCTAAGTTCTAGATGCACTGAGGCTTATTCGCGGAACCTCCCCACGGCCTCGCAGTCCGCCTCAGCATCCAAATGCGAGCATCCAAGTACAAGATTATGCATGAGTTGGCCAAAACTGCTGAGGCAATTGGTTCAACCACCAAGAAGCTGGTAAAGACGGCAATCCTGGCCGATTACCTGAAGTCACTCGCTCCCGAAGCGGCAAGGGTGGCCTCCGTGTTCCTTTCCGGCAGACCGTTTCCAGTCTGGGAGGAAACTACTCTGCAGGTAGGAGGACGCGCTCTTTGGCAAATCGTTGCAGAATTGGCGGGCAAAGAAGAGCCCGAACTCGCAGCCGCATATCGCCAGCATGGGGACTTGGGCGCCGTCGGAGGGGCTGTGCTTCCGCATCGGTCCGAGAGCGAACTCACTCTTCTCGAAGTGCAAGAAGCATTTCGCTCAATCGCAGGCGCCCGAGGTCCGTCCGCCAAAGCCGCACTTGTCCGCGAGTTGCTCTCTCGTGCCACACCTCTCGAAGCCAAGTACATCGTCAAGATCATGACTGGAGACCTTCGAATTGGGCTGAAAGAGAGCCTTGTCGAGGAAGCAATTGGGAAGGCGTACGACAGCCCGCTTTCCCAGGTTCAGCGCGCCAACATGTTGCTCGGCGATATTGGGGAAACGACAGTCTTCGCGGTCCAAGGCCGGTTGGACCAAGCGCGAATGCGGCTCTTCCATCCACTTGGTTTTATGCTTGCGAGCCCGGTCGAGTCGCCAGAAAAAGGGCTAAGTTACTTCTCGGAAGCGGCAGTCGAGGACAAATATGATGGCATCCGTGCCCAGGCGCACGTCTCCGGCGGAGAAGTTCGGATCTTCTCACGCACACGGGACGAGATCACAGAATCTTTCCCGGAACTGCCGCCTGCGCTTGCAGGCATTCCCCGTGCCGCGATCCTTGACGGCGAAATCGTTGCTTGGGAGTATCCGGCTTCTGCTCAGGAAGCGAAAGCCGTCGTCGATGAGCCTGTGTCTCGTAGCGGGGAGGCGAAGGCCCAGACTCTCGGCCGCAGTCGCCCTTTTAGCGTTCTCCAACAGAGGCTTGGCAGGAAGCATGTCACAGACAATATGCTCCGGGAAAATCCAGTTGCATTTCTGGTCTTCGACATCTTGTATGCCGATCAGGAATTGCTTATCGACAAGCCACTCCGCGAGCGGGCACAAATTCTGGACAAACTGCTGAATGCGAAACGACTCGTCCGAGAATCCTACGCAAGGACAGCAGGCGCTGGCGAACAGGGAACGCTCTTTCTCGCCGAGGAGCAACAGATCTCTTCAGCTGCTGTCATCCGCGCCCCGGTCCTTCAGGCTACATCCGCAGACGATTTAGAGCTCCATTTTGTCGCCGCCCGAGCGCGTGGCAACGAAGGCTTAATGATCAAGGATCTCAGTTCCACCTACAGCCCCGGCAAGCGCGGCAAAGCGTGGCTCAAAATGAAGCGTGAACTTGCTACTCTTGACGTCGTGGTCACCGCTGCCGAATTCGGCCATGGCAAACGGATCGGCGTCCTGAGTGATTACACGTTTGCGGTCTGGGATGAAGACAAGCTTGTGAACATCGGCAAAGCTTATTCCGGGCTGACTGATGCTGAAATCTCCGAGATGACCTCCTGGTTTCTGGAACACACGATCGAAGATCAGGGGTTCCGCCGTATCGTTGAGCCCAAGATCGTTTTGGAAGTTGCTTTCAACAATATGATGCGTTCCGACCGGCACGAGAGTGGATATGCGCTCCGATTCCCCCGCATTATCAGGATGCGACCCGACAAGTCAGCCGAGGATGCCGACACCATTGAAGCTGTCAGGGAAATTTTCGAGCAACAAAACTAAAGAAAGACTTCGCAACAGGGAAGACAGCCCTGCGTTCCAACCCGTCCCTTCAGTGACTGTGATGATGGTGGGAATGCTCGCCGTCTTCAACCACCGGGATCACGCATCCGTGAGCTGTTTCGCACAAGACGTGTTCGAATTGAATCGTAGTGTGATCGATGCGGAAATCGTGAAGCAACCGTTCCTTTACATCCCGCAGAATGCGCTCGCTCACTGAAGGAGGGATATCCGCAATCGAGATGTGGCAAGAGAGCGCGTGCGTCTCACTGCCAATGCTCCACACGTGGAGATCATGCACGTCGTTCACGCCCTCCACCGATCGTATGGCGCCTTCAATCTTTTCGAGTTTCATGCCGCGAGGCGTACCCTCCAACAGAATGTTCAGCGTCTCGCGGACGATGCCGAAACCCGACCATAGGATCAACACTCCGATCCCGACCGAAAGCGCGGAATCGATCCAGTAGTTCCCGGTAACCAGGATCGCCCAGCCTCCTGCAATGACGGCCGCGGTTGAAAGCGTGTCGCCAACCTCGTGCAGTAACGCACTGCGAATATTTACATCTCCGCCGGTGCGATAGAGCAAAAGGGCAATCGCGCCATTCATCACCACACCAGCCCCGGCAACCCACATCATTAGGCTTGCCTGCACATGTTCGGGATGCTGCAGGCGTCGGAATGCCTCGTAAAAAATGAAGAAGGAAACGGCGACTAAGGAGGCTGCATTCACCAGCGCGACAAGTACCCCGGCGCGATGATAGCCGTAAGTTTTTGTGGAACTGGCCGGCCGCGATTGCAGATAAACGGCGACCAGCGAGAGCAGTAGCGCGAGAAAATCGGAGAGATTGTGACCGGCCTCAGATAACAACGCCAGCGAGTGAGCGCGGACACCCGCCGCGACTAGCAGGACGACATAGGCGAGCGTGACGCCTAACGAAATCGTTAAGACTTGCCGAGGGCTGCCGCCGCCGTGAACATGAACATGCATCTTCTAAAGTCTACGGTCGACTGCGACAGGCTTCAAGTGCAGAAGAACACGTCCATTCGATACTTTCGCGGCACAGTTCCCTTAAGTTGCTTCTTCCCGAGCCGATGATGGAACGGAACAGCATATCCGGAAATACGACCAAAAGTTGCGGCTCGATCCGCAACAGTGGTGCCTCACCTGCGCCGGAAAAGCTGGAATCTAGATCGTGACCATCCTATGGACGAAATTGTTAAAGATTTTCTAATCGAGAGTAATGAGAATCTCGACCGCCTTGATCAGGAACTGGTGAAACTTGAATCTTCTCCCTCGTCAAAGGAACTGCTGGCCAGTGTGTTCCGAACGATTCACACAATCAAGGGGAGCTGTGGGTTCCTGGGGTTTGCGCGCCTCGAGAAGTTGGCTCACGCTGGCGAGAATCTGCTCTCGCGCCTGCGCGATGGGCAACTCACGCTAACGGCTGACGTCACCAGTGGTTTGCTGGCAATGGTCGATGCGGTACGTCAGATGCTCTGCACCATCAAGACTTCAGGTCAGGACGGAACAGAGGATTATGCCGACCTCATTCAGCATCTTTCGGATCTGCAGCATCAGGACGCGATCGACTCTTCTGCCTTACGCGCAAAGGCTGCCGGGCCTGCTTCCATCGCTAAAGAAGATCAAAAAGAAGCCGCATCGCCTGTGTCTGCCGTTACGGAGGTGAATGAACACGAACTGGCTGACCCCTCAAAGATCGGGGGCGTGCTGCTCGAGCGTGGCCATGTCACTCCAGAAGAGTTGGCCGCAGCCTTCGCCAGCAGGAACTTGGCCGCAAGAAGCTCGGGGAGATTCTTGTCGATCGTGGAGCGGCCCATCCTGAACAGGTATTGGCCGCCCAAAAAACGATTGAGAACCGCAATCCAGAGTTGGCGGTCGAAACCATTCGCGTGGGCGTGAACCTGCTCGATCGTCTTATGAATCTGGTGGGTGAACTCGTCCTGGCCCGCAATCAGCTGCTTCAATATTCCAGTTCGCGCCAAGATGCCGGTTTTCAAGCTGTTTCCCAGCGCATGAATCTGATCGCGACGGAACTGCAGGAAGAGGTCATGAAAACCCGCATGCAACCGATCGGCAATGTGTGGGACAAGTTTCCCCGCACTGTTCGCGATCTAGCCCTCGGCTGCGGAAAAGACGTGCGCCTCGAAATGGAAGGCCAGGACACCGAGCTCGACCGCACCATCATCGAAGCAATCAAGGATCCTTTGACCCACCTGGTACGTAATTCCATCGATCACGGAGTTGAGTCCCCTGCGGTACGCCAAGAGGCTGGAAAGAACACAACGGGCGTATTGAAATTACGAGCCTTTCACGAAGGCGGACAAGTCAACATCGAGGTCACTGATGACGGAGCCGGCCTGAATGCTGAGCGTCTCCGCCAGAAGGCGATCGAGCGCGGATTGATTTCCTCCCAAAATGCGGTGCGCATGTCGGATCGCGATATCTTCAACCTGATCTTCCTGCCGGGATTCTCTACCGCCGAAAAGGTCACCAATGTTTCCGGACGCGGCGTCGGAATGGACGTCGTCAAAACAAATGTCGAGAAGATTGGCGGCACGGTTGACGTCCAGTCGACGCCTGGCAAAGGCACGACCGTCAAGATCAAGATCCCGCTCACTCTGGCCATCATCCCCGCGCTAATGATCACCTCAGGTGGCGACCGGTTCGCCATCCCTCAGGTAAGCCTGCTCGAGTTGGTGCGCATGGATGCGGGCGATGTAGGGAAAGGAATCGAAATGGTTCATGGGGTTCCCGTGTACCGCCTGCGAGGCCGCCTGCTGCCACTGGTTTATCTGAATAGCGAGCTGCAACTGATAAACACTGCCTCAATCAACAAGGCCGAGGACTCCGCAACGAATATCGTTGTCGTTCAGGCAGACGGGCGCGAGTTTGGCCTTGTCGTCGATGAAATCACCGATACGGAAGAGATTGTCGTCAAGCCGTTGGGACAGCAGTTGAAGGGAATCACTGCTTACTCGGGCGCGACCATTATGGGCGATGGCAGAGTCGCTCTGATTCTCGACATCCTCGGCTTGGCACAACGGGCGCAAGTAATTTCCGCGCGAGACTCTGCCCTTATAGAAAAAGAAAACGATGGCGTGACAGAAAAGGAAGGAGCCGCCGCGGGACATCAGTCGCTGCTCGTCGTTCAATGTGGCGATTATGCTCGCATGGCCATTCCTTTGTCACTGGTGGCCCGCCTCGAAGAGTTCTCCTCTTCGGCGATCGAAATGGCTGGCTCACAGGAGGTCATGCAGTATCGCGGCCAAATCATGCCGCTGGTGCGATTGTCGAGCGTTGTGGCTGGAACGGTAACGCCCGCTTCTAGTGCCAGAACCGAAGACCGCCTGCAAGTGGTTGTGTATTCCGAAGGTGGACGCAGCGTTGGGCTGGTTGTCGACAGGATTGTCGACATCGTCGACGAGAAATTGGTGGTGCAGACTCCCGCCGAACGCCACGGCATTTTGGGGTCATCTGTTGTCCAGAAACGAGTGACCGATCTCCTGGATGTCCCCAGCGTGGTTCGCAACGTCATCCCCGGATTCGCCGATGTGGCTTCAGCACATCGAACTTAGGAGACTTATGGCTTCCACCCAACAGTTCTGCACCTTTTTTCTTGATGGTCATGTATTCGGAACTCCAGTTCCCAAGGTGCAGGAGGTCATTCAGCACCAGGAGATGACCCGCGTGCCGCTCGCGCCCCCGGTGGTGAGTGGCTTGATCAACCTGCGCGGCCAGATTGTGTCCGCGATCGACCTCCGGCGCCGGCTTGGTCTCGAAGACCGGCCAACAGGACAGTTGCCGATGAATGTTGTGGTCCGCACCAATGAAGGCGCCGTCAGTCTCCTGGTGGACGAGATCGGCGACGTCATCGAGGTGGAAGAAGAAACACTCGAGAGTCCTCCCGAAACCCTGCAGGGTTTTGCCCGCGAGGTAGTGCGCGGGGTCTACAAGCTTTCTGGACGCCTGCTTCTCGCTCTTGACATTGATCGGATTGTGGATCTGTCCGATCTCAACAAACCAAATGCGACAAGGGAATTCTAAGTTGTCAACAATTCGCCTCCGCCAGAGCGGGGAGATTGCAAGGAGAATGGAATGAATAGCGCGCGGGGAAAGAAAAACACCAAACTCAACCAACTGCAACTCAACGAGGACCATGCTCAACTGGCGGCAATCAACAAGGCCCGACCTGTCAGTCAGTACGATATGGAAGGCACGATTCTAGAAGTCAATGAAATGTTCGAAGCTCTTGCCGGCTTCAGCCGACGCGAACTGATCGGCAAGCATGTAAGCATTTTCGTGGATGAGGCAACCAGACAGAACCCGCAATATAAGGCAGAATCCGCAGCACTTTGGGAGAAACTCCGTCGTGGCGAGGACTGTAGCGGCGAAGGCAAGCGAACCGTGAAGGATGGGAGGGAGATCTGGGTCGAGTACTCTTATGCGCCGGTCCTCGATGCCGACGGTCGACCCTATAAGGTCGTCAATGTTCTCCGAGACGCCACTGAACGCACGCTGGCCGCCGCTGATTATAAAGGCCAAATCGCTGCCATCAGCAAGGCACAGGCTGTGATTGAGTTCAACATGGATGGCACTGTCATTACTGCCAACGACAACTTCCTCAAAGCTCTCGGTTACACTCTCGCGGAAATCAAGGGCCAGCATCACAGCATGTTCGTGGACGAGGCCTACAAGCAAAGCCCCGCGTATAAAGAGTTTTGGATGAAACTGAATCGCGGCGAATATGACGCCGCCGAGTACAAGCGCATCGGCAAAGGCGGGCGCGAGGTGTGGATCCAGGCTTCCTACAATCCCATCCTCGACTTGCATGGTAAGCCCTTTAAGGTCGTCAAGTACGCCACTGACGTCACCACCCAGAAGCTACTGAACGCCGATTATCAGGGACAGATCGCGGCTATCGGCAAGGCACAGGCGGTGATCGAGTTCAACATGAATGGTACCGTCATCACTGCCAACAGCAACTTCCTCGGCGCACTTGGCTACACCTTGGATGAGATCAAAGGCAGACACCACAGCATGTTCGTGGACGAAGCGTATCGCCAGAGTCCGGCCTACACGGAGTTTTGGGCGAAACTGAATCGCGGGGAGTATCAGGCTGCTGAGTACAAGCGCATCGGTAAAGGTGGACGCGAGGTATGGATACAGGCTTCCTACAATCCCATCCTGGACTTGAATGGCAGACCATGCAAGGTCGTCAAATACGCAACTGACATTACGGCCCAGAAGCACGCCGTGAATGCGATGATGGCAGACGCCATGATGCTGTCGCAGGCTGCCGTAGACGGTAAGTTGTCCACGCGCGCCGATGCCAGTCGCCACATGGGTGACTATCGGAAAGTGGTTGAGGGGGTGAACAGCACCCTTGATGCTGTCATCGGTCCCCTCAACGTCGCAGCTCGATATGTGGATGACATTTCCAAAGGTCTGGTGGAAGCCAGTGCCGTTCTGCAGGCTATGGCTGCCAACGACTACACGCAGCGGGTCTCCACTTCCAATCAGCGGGTGAAGATTACAGATGTCTACAACGGCGACTTCAACACGATTAAGAACAATCTGAACGCCTGCATCGAAGGTCTTGCGGGTGTCGGTGTTGCCACCAACAAGACGGCTGACACGTTGCAGGCGAGCATGAAGTCCATTGCGCAGAACGCGCAGGCTCTCTCCAGTTCCTCCCAGCAATTGGCTTCGACCAGCCAGCAAATGAGCAGCAACGCCGAAGAAACCTCTGCGCAGGCGAGTACCGTCGCCAGCGCCACGCAACAAGTCACGACAAATCTGAACAGCGTCGCGAGCGGTGCGGAAGAGATGACTTCGACGGTTCAGAGTATTTCCAGCAATGCTAGCGAGGCGGCCAAGGTTGCCGGAGAAGCAGTGAAAACTGCCAACTCCGCCAACGCAACTGTCGCAAAACTGGGCGAATCCAGTGCCGAGATTGGTCAGGTCATCAAGGTGATCACCTCGATCGCCCAGCAAACCAACCTTCTCGCTCTAAACGCCACCATCGAAGCTGCTCGTGCCGGAGAGGCGGGCAAGGGATTTGCCGTTGTCGCCAACGAAGTCAAAGAACTCGCAAAGCAGACGGCAAAAGCTACAGAGGACATCAGCCAGAAGATTACGGCCATTCAGGACGACACCAAGCGTGCCGTCGACTCCATTGGCAGCATCACTTCCATCATCCACCAGATCAATGACATCTCTGGGACCATCGCAACTGCCGTGGAAGAACAGAGTGCGACTACCAACGAAATGTCCCGCAATGTGCAGGAGGCCGCAAAAGGGTCCGGCGAGATCTCGCATAATATTCAGGGCGTTGCCTCAGCTGCCGAAAGCACGACCCGCGGTGCGCAAGACACCTTGAAGGCTGCGCAACAGCTTACTGAGATGGCTGCTCAGCTTCGTGCCTTGGTGGAGAAGTTCAAGCTCAGCGACAGCGATAATCTGAGCAACTCGCTTCCAGCGAAGGCTCGGGCCGCACAAGCCGCTTCCTAAACATCCAGCATCCAGGCTGCCGGGCGAATGCTCCAGCCTGCGTTTTCTTGAGATGAGGTGATGGCACAACAAAGCAAAAAGAGGATCCTGCTCGTCGATGATGCCGTCGTGGTCCGGAAGGTGCTCTCTCAGGTAATCAGTCACGACCCGGATCTCGAAGTAGCGGCAACAGCGGCGAACGGTCGGCTGGCGCTTACAAAGTTCGCGGTACTGAAGCCAGACCTGGTTCTTCTCGATATTGAAATGCCTGAGATGGACGGACTGGAAACGGTTCGCGAATTGCGAAAAATCGATTCCCACGTTCCCATCATCATGTTCAGCACCCTGACCGAGCGCGGCGCGTCGGTGACTCTCGAAGCACTGGCATTGGGCGCAACGGATTACGTCACCAAACCAAGCAACTTTGACGGCGCCGCCAATCTTGACGCTATCTGCCGCGAACTGATTCCCAAAATCCGGGCACTTTGTCATCTTCCCTGTGCTCACAATTGGCCCACTCACGCCCTTAAACCAGTCCCGATTCTTCCGGTACCCGTGCCGGAGCGCTTGGTCGCTCCCGCAAAGATTGTGATTATCGGCGTATCCACCGGAGGCCCAGACGCTCTGGCTCGCCTCCTTCCTCTCTTGCCAGCACATTTCCCCGTTCCGTTGTTGATCGCCCAGCACATGCCCCCAATCTTCACCGCGATGCTCGCAGCCCGACTCAGCGCTAAATCCCAGTTTCCCGTGCGCGAGTGCGTCTCGGGAGAACTACTTTCTCCGCGCTGTGCCGTCATAGCTCCCGGTGACTTCCATATGGAGGTGGAACATGAGAATGGGTTGGTTTCGTTGAAAACGCACCAAGGTCCGCGTGAAAACTTTTGCCGTCCGTCAGTTGATGTTCTCTTCCGTTCTGTGGCTGCCCTCTTTCGCGAGCGCACGCTCGCGGTCGTGCTGACTGGTATGGGGCAGGATGGCTTAAAAGGATGTGAATTGCTGCGCAAACAAGGTGCTCGCGTCTACGTTCAAGACGAAGCCAGCAGCGTAGTCTGGGGAATGCCTGGATTCGTCGCGCGGGCCGGGTTGGCTGACAAAATTCTGGCGCTCGATCAAATTGCGTCAGAGATCGTGCGCGCCACAAGTTTGCAAGTCGTAGCCAATGCCCGAATGTAGAGCGAATTCAGCGAGGTTTAAGTTTTAGTAAGACTGTTCAAGTAGCGGTTATTGAAAAACGTCGTCGTCTTCTGTACAAACTCCAGAATCTTGAACATGCGTTCGCGGCCTTCCCGATTCACCTCACGGAACTGAACTGCGATTCCAGCGCCGGGGTCCAGCCTGGCGACAACGCCCTCGGTTGTCAAACTGGCGTCATCCATGGAGAATCTGAGATTGATCTTGCTTCCTGCCGTTAAAATCGAACTTGTCTCTACGTAGCAGCCGCCCATGCTGATATCCGTCAAATTGGCGAACATGGGGATGCCACCCGTTTGCGTCTGCAATTCGATGGTGACGCGGCACTTCATGCGTGGATGGGCTCGTCTGTCCTTATAAGCGAGCTGTTTCTGTTTCTCGATGTACATCCGTCGATCGGCTTCGGCCAGTAATTGTTCGGCATCGTTGCCATCATCGGGATAGACGGCGCGACCTACGCTCAGCGAGAGAATCTCCTCACCACACACATCATTTCCGGCATGGCATGCCAGCGAGCGCATCTGCTCGGCTTTCTTGCCAGCTGCATCAGCGGCCAGGCCTGGAGCGATGACCACAAATTCATCTCCGCCCATCCGCGCTACATAGTCGTATTCGCGGCAACTGTCTTTAAGAGCCTGGGCAAATAGACGCAGCACGCGATTGCCTTCCAGATGTCCGAACCGATCGTTGATCTGCTTGAAGCCGTCCATGTCAGAGACCATCACAGTCAACGACGAATTATCACGTTTGCAGCGTGCCAACTCGCGATCCAGCTGCAGGAACAACGACCGTGCATTCGGCAGTCCCGTCAGGTAATCCGTAGTCGCTGAATTCTCCGCTTGCTGGTACTTGAGCGCATTCTCGATCGCTAGCGCCATCTTTCCGCTGACTGCCAGCAAAATTCGCAAATGGTCCGAGGTGAAGGAGTCGCGATCTGCACGGTACAAAGCCAGAACTCCAATCACTCCGGCCACGCCCTCCAGTGGAACGGCCAAGGCCGAGCGGAGAGTGCTGAATTTCGTCGGGTCATTTAAGTACCCCGGCTCTACTGAAGGGTTCCCATTGATAATTGGCTTCCGATTCTGCGCGACCCAACCGGACAGCCCTTGTCCTACCGGAATTCGCAGAGACGAGAACAATCGGTAGTTATCGCCATTCACATATTCTGGGACCAATTCATTCTCTCGCTGTACGTAAATCGCAATCGCGTCATACGGCACCATCGGCTTGAGCTTCACGGAGAACACCGACAGCGTCTCTCCCAGGCTCAGCGAAGCACCGAGATCCTGGCTCAGCTCAAATAGTGCCTGCGCTTCCTGCCGCGCTGCGGCAATCGACGAAAGAAATGTCGTCTCGCGTCCCGCGTAGTCCTGCGCTCGGGCATTCTCAAAGCCAGCGGCGGGCTCCAGCCCTCGTTCGATTTTGATGGCAGTCGACAACGGAGCGTTCGGGTCCTCGACCGACTTGGCAATGGCCATCTCTTCCAGATGCTCGTACCGCTTCTGAAGAACGTCGACGACCTTCGGATCAAACGATTTTCCGGACTCTTGTGCCAGCTTCTGCATCACGTCTTTTAGAGGCAGGGCCCGGCGATACTGACGGTCCGATGCCAGCGCATCCAGATAATCGACGGCAGACAGGATTCTTGCGCCGATCGGAATTTCGGCGCCCTTCAGACCCAGCGGATAACCCGATCCATCCCATTTTTCATGGTGAGCTCGCACGATTGGGACCACTGGATAAGGAAACCGTACTCTCTCCAGGATCTCGGCTCCGACAAGGGTGTGAATCTTCATCTTCTCGAACTCTTCTGGACTCAACCGCCCTGGTTTCGAGATGATGTGCTCCGGTACGGCCAACTTGCCAATATCGTGCAACAGGGCCGCCGCGTGAAGAGCCTCAAGTTCCGGCCCTTTTACCCCAAGTTCTTTCGCAACCTCAATCGCGTAGACGCGGACGCGCTGCAGGTGCTCATGCGTAGTGTGATCTTTGGCCTCAATCGCCAGCGCAAGCGCTTCGATGGTCCGCAAGTGCAAGTTGGCCATTTCTTCGACGTGGCGCTTTTCGTCCTCCAATTTTCCCAGATAGAGTCGGTACGACCGGTAAATCAAGTAAACGACCGGCAACACCAGCAGCGATGTTTCCCAGTTGAACTTTTGGTTCAACCACGCAATCATTCCCGCGATTCCCGCTCCCACCAGGTAGTACGGGAATGACCAGAAATAGCAGTCCACCAGGATTCGATCGAGTGGGCGACCCTCAGTCAACGAAATGACTGTCGCTATGGAACCTGCATTCGCAATGAAATATACGGTCGCAGAGAGGCCCAGCAGAACAGGATGATTCGCAACAAGGACATTCGTTAGCGGATGGTGATATACGACATACGCCAGCGTAGTCGAAACACACCCGGCACAAACATTGAACGTCAGTTGAATGGCTCGAGGGCGATCCGGAAACAGACACTGAGCCACCATCGAGACCGCTCCCAAAATCAGGGTCTCTGTATAACTGAGTTCCAGCACTCCGATCAGGATGAAAAGAAAATTGACCGAAAGAGTGCCGGTAATGCCCGGCAGATTCACCTTCAGCCGCGATGCGAGGACGGCAATTCCTAGGTAGCAAATGAACTCGGCAATATTCTTGCTGCTCTGGTGAATTCCGCCGTAGATGAGTGTGCCGAAGCCGGCGAGGACTACCAGGGCAATAAACAGCTTCGCCATCGCGGACATGTTCTTCCACGCGCGTGGACGGTCAGACAGACTTGTATTGATGCTGGTTTTGCCAGTCATTCGATGAACACACTCGGGGAGCACACGAATCCCCGAACCCATAGGAATATCAGCTAAACCGCTTAGAAACAACCATTTGGAGGGATTTCCAGAAACTTACGTAACTTGCGGAGTTACTTTTACACAGCGACTCGGGCAACTACCGGCGAGAACGTTACAACGGAAGCAGTTGCGCCTCGGCATCTGCGGTCGCTTGCGCTAGATTTTCGGGATTCCCTAAGTCCCGCCAGTAGTACTCATCTGATCGGAAAGCCTTGATATTCTCTCCCTGACCAGACAGACGGAGGTAAGTCGCGATGATCGAGAATACCCCGTCCTCGCGCATCAGCGGAAACAACCTAGGCGAGATCACGTGCACGCCGGAAAACGCTAGACCTCGAGCCACTCGACAGACGCTAACAACTTCCGAACGCCCCTCGCTCCCCGTGCGGCGTCCGCACAGTTGGTCGTTCTCGTCAAAAAGAAGATACCTCGAAGTTTTTCGATCCTGGACTGCCAACGTTGCCAGCGCCCCACTCTCTTGGTGAGCCTGAAGCATGCGTCCAAAATCGATTGTGGTGATTACGTCCACGTTGTGCAGCAGAAATGGCTCTTGTTCATTTCCGCTGTCTTCAAGGAAAAACCACGACGCATTCTTGAGCCCGCCTCCTGTATCCAGCAGGGTGTCTTCTCGGGAGATCTCGACGCGCATGCCGAAGTTGTCGTTGGCGGTTAGATAATCGACCACCATCTCGGCGAAGTGATGCACATTCACGATGACTTCCCGGATGCCAAATGAGGACAGTCTGCGCAGCGTGATTTCCAACAGCGTCCGACCTGCAATCTCAACCAGAGCTTTCGGACGATCGTTCGTCAGCGGACGCAATCTCGTACCCAGTCCGGCGGCCAGAATCATCGCTCTCATGTTCCGGCCTTCTCCGCCAGAGCATGCTCCGTTTTCATTCTCTCCAGTTCACGGTGCGACACGACCACGTCGACGCCTGCGCGCCCCCGCAGACGCTTTGCGAGTTGCTCAGCAAGGTAAACCGACCGATGCTGCCCGCCCGTGCACCCGAACGACACCATAAGATTCTTGAACCCGCGCTGCTGATAATTACTCACGCTTGCGTCCACCAACGCCATGACACTCGCCAGGAACTGGTGCACGCTGTCCTGCTGGTTCAGATACTCAATGACAGGAGCATCTCTGCCGCTCAACACCTTGAACTGCTCTTCCCGCCCCGGATTTGGCAGGCTACGCCCATCAAAAATGAAGCCTCCACCGTTCCCACTCTCATCTTTTGGCAGCCCGCGATGGAAAGAAAAGCTGACGATGCGCACGACCAGGTTGTCCGCGTCCGAGGCCAGTCCTTGCAATTTCTCCGACCGAAGCATGCTGTGGAAAGCGTCGAGTAAAGTCGGCAGCGCGATGGGCAGCGTGACGTTATGCAACAGCCATCGTAGATTCTTCAGCGCATATGGGACGCTCTGCAGGAAATGTACTTTCCTCTCATAAAATCCGCGGAACCCGTAGGCTCCCAGCGCCTGCATAATGCGGATATACACGAACGCATAGTAATGCTGTATGAACGCTTCGCGCGTGATGTTCGCGTATCCGCGCAAACTGTCCAGATAGTAATCGAGCAATTGCTGCCGTAAGTCTGGCGGAAGATCGGCTTTCGCGTCATATAACAGCGACGCGACGTCGTACTGCAATGCTCCTTTGCGGCCACCTTGGTAGTCGAGGAAATAGGGCTGTCCATCGCGCAACATGATGTTTCGCGATTGAAAATCTCGGTACAAGAAGTAGTCGCGAGGGGCGCTCAAAAGAAACTTGGTGAGCCGGCTGAAATCATCCTCTAAGGCTTGCTCGCTGAATGGAATGCCCGCCAGTCGCAAGAAATAGTATTTGAAATAGTTGAGGTCCCATGCGATCGACTGCCGGTCGAAACTTCCGCGGGGATAACAAACCTTGTAGTTCAGGTCGCGTCCGGCCTCGATCTGAAACCGCGGCAACGTGGCGATCGCCTTGCGATACGCCTCGACAACCTCTAGCGCAATGTCTTCGCCTTTTCGATTCCTCGAAAGCAATTCAAAGAGGGAAGTATCCCCGAGATCCTCCTCAAGATAGGCCCCGTGCTCAAGATCTTCGCCGTAGATCTCCGGCACTGGCAATCCATGCTTTCGAAAGTGCCGAGAAAATTCGAGGAACGCGATATTCTCTTCGCGCACCCCATACAAAATACCGATTGCGCTCTTTTCTTTTCCGGTCAGTCGCACGATTTTGCGCCCTGACCCGCCCAACTCGCCTTGGACCGGCTGTACCTGCTCAACGGGAAAGTGAAAATGCTCGTCGAAAAGTCTCTTAAGAACGTCCATGCGATATGCCGCGCCCAGGCTGATTTAAGACGCCGATTTAACACAAAGATACCACTGAAGAGCCGCGAGAACCGGCACATGCACCACCTCTCCAAACACCAAAGTTTCGCACCGAGCACAGAGTTGTCTGAGGACAGATGGATCGGTCAGTTCGGTCTTGAGCCGTTTAGCAGGCGCGAGAGCAGGGAGCCCTCCCCAGAAGAAATCAAGGGCGCAGCGAAGGACGTGGCGCAAATCTGGTGGCGGCGGTTGGACTCGAACCAACGACCTACGGATTATGAGACCGTCGCTCTAACCACCTGAGCTACACCGCCACTTGCCTAGAAACAGGAGGATGTGCGAAAGGAAACTGCGCCTGTGGTCGAACCAGCACTTCCGCGGCATGGGCACAACGCGGATCTCGGGTGCGTTGCGTCCAGTTCTCGATTCTAAAAGGCTGCCGAAAATAGGTCAAACCGATCATTGTTGGAACTTCTTCATCAAGCGTGACGAATCTCGGACCGAACCAGCCGCAATCTGAAATAATCAGAAACTCATGAAGGCCATCGCCGTCATTCCAGCCCGGCTCGCGTCCACGCGTCTACCCCGCAAGATGCTCCGCGAGATCGCAGGCACGCCCTTGATCGGCATAGTTTACCAGTCCGTTCGCTCCTCGCCCCTTTTGGCAGACGTCATCATCGCAACTGATTCCCAAGAGATCATCGCAATTTGTCACGCGCACAATTGGAACGCACAAATGACCTCGTCACAACACCACAGCGGCACGGAACGAGTCCATGAGATTTCATGCCGAGCGGAGGCCGATATATACATCAATGTGCAAGGAGATGAGCCGCTTGTTCGTTCCGAGCAGATTGCCTCATTGCTGGGCGTGATGGAAAATCCGACGGCGCAGGTTGGAACTCTCATGACCCCTGCCGCCGAGATTGACATCCCAAATCCAAACGCTGTTAAAGTCGTGACGGACTCGGCAGGACGTGCCCTCTACTTTTCTCGCGCCCCGATTCCTTTCGACCGTGATACTACGCGTCCGCATTACTTCAAGCACCTCGGACTCTATGCTTATCGCAAATCTGCTCTCGATCGTTTCGTAGCTCTTCCCGAGTCCTCGCTGGAACGAGCGGAACGCCTGGAGCAACTTAGATTTCTGGAGAATGGGATCCCCATCTTTGTTGCCGAGACCCCTCACGATAGCATCGGCGTAGACACCGAGAAAGACCTGCAGAGGGTGATCTCAATCCTCAACCGTACAATTTGAAAACTTACTGACTGTTCTTGCCCGCCACATTCCTCTCCTGAGCAACTCGTTCCGCCAGTCGCTCGCGTGCTCGTTCGGCAAGTTGCCGGCATCCACCAGGATCCACTATTGGATCTGGGACCAACGCGCGTTTACGCGCATCAAGACGCTCCCATAGTCCCGAAAATTCCGGATGCGCTGTGATCAGAACATCGCACGGCGTCGTCTCAAGAAACGAGAAGCTCTTCTCAAAATCCTTCAGTGCATCGGGATAAACGCGAGTGCTGGTGAACTTGAACCCATCGGCGGAGACAGGTGTCAGGCTGTCGGCGTAGACCATGGACCGACAAACTCCGCTCTCGCAAGAGCGCCAGGTCCAACTTGTACCGCCAGGCGTATGGCCGGCCGTTAAGTGCGCCGTCATAACGATATCGCCAACGGCGAAGCTTTCCCCGTCGCGCAATTCATGTACGTTCTCGATCCGATCGATCGGTAAAATCACGCCGTATTGCGGATCGCTTTCGCCTACGCCACCACTCCTCATTACTGCGGCGCTCCACTCACTTGCCATGATGCGAGCACCGCTGAGCTTTTGCAGTGTCGCAATACCACCCGCGTGGTCAAAGTGCACATGAGAATTCAGAATAACCCGCACGTCCTCAATCCGAAATCCTAACGACCTGATGTGAGAAACAATCTGTGGCACAGACTGTGGCAAATCACCGTCAATCAGCACGTGGCCGGCGGACGAGGTGATCAGAATGGAACTCAGTCCGTGAGTTCCCACATAGTAGGTATTTCCGAAAACCCGGAAGGGCGATTGAGGGCAATTCCATTCTCGACACTGATTGCAGTGGATCGATCTGCTTTGAGCAGCCGCAGCGGCTGCGACGAACAACACCATCACGGTTCCAAGCAATCTCGAGTATCTGGTCGAGTTAATTCTCAACTTTGTGGATGCGCGCTCTGCGTGCGTCCCCAGCGCTCTGCCGCGGCGAGCCGTCTTGAAATCGATGGATGCGAATGGAAAAACCATTCCACCCATTTCGATGGTGTTCGCTCTGCCAGATTCTGCTGTGCCAGCTTGTTCATGGAAGAGACAAAAGGCTCAACGCTCGTAATAGATTCGAACGCGTACCGATCCGCCTGTCGCTCGTTGAAGCGAGAATAAGCATTCAGCGCAGGCATCAGCAGAAACGAGAGCACGACTGAAACCAGGGCCAACAATGGAAGGTTGGCAAAGTCAGACAGTTCCTCAAACATATGGTGGTCGACAGCATAATGCAGGGTCCAATTAGCCGCCCAAAACCCGACAAACGTGATCGCCGCCTGCACCAGTATGCTTTTCAAAATGTGGCGATGCACATGATGTCCCAATTCATGCGCCAGCACCGCTTCGATCTCGTCGGGAGTGTAGTTGTCGAGAAGAGTATCGGCCAGAATAATGCGCCGTGTGCTGCCCAGTCCGGTTAACGCTGCGTTTGCCTTCTTGCTTTTTTCGGAGAGCCGCCAGCGATACACTCCGCGGACTCTAGTTCCAGCACGTTCGCTCAAAATCACCAGCCGCCGGCGGAGTTCCTCGTCCTCGAGTGGCTCGAACTTGTAGAAGATTGGGAACAGGATCACTGGTGCCAGTTGCGCCAGCAGCACAAACAATCCCATGAATAACGCCCATGCCAGCAGCCACCAATTTTGCGGCCATTGCCGGATCGTTAAATACAGCAATTCAACCACAACCGTGCCTAGTACGAGGCTAAGCAGAAAGCCCTTGACCTCGTCCCAAAGCCATGGCCCAAGTCTCTGATTGCTCAGCTTGAATCGGCGCTCGAGACGGAATCCGTAGTAATCCAATCCGATCCCAAGCGCTTTGCTTATTCCAAGCAGCAGCACCAGGTACATGAATAGGGAAAAGGAATAATTCTGAAATCCCAAACGATAGGCTAGGTCGCGCAGCGAATCCGACCAGCCTGTTGCCAGCAGCACCACGAGAAAAACGAATCCCACCACGAAATCAGTGATACCAAGCCACCGCCGGATTCGGTTATACCGTTGCGCCTCCGGCGAATCTACTTGCCCCGAAATGGCTTCTTCTGGCATTAGCTACTATTTCTCACAAAAGCCTCACCTGTGGCTAGTAACTCTTGGACCAATTCCGGAGATGACGCTTCCGTGTACAGCCGCAGCAGCGGTTCCGTCCCCGACGCGCGGAATAGTACCCACGCTTCCGCCCCGTTTCCATTCGTGGGCGCATCCAGAAAGAACTTCACACCGTCCATGTCTTCTTTCTTCAGGACGCGGTAACGGCCCAGAGTTTGTGCACTGTTCGCCCGTGCCCGCTGGATCGCCGCCTGTTTCATATCTTCCGGGATGTGCAGATCACTCCGGCCGTAGTAGTGAGGTCCAAACTCTCGCTGTAAATCGGCCACCAGTTGTCCGAGCGGCTTGCCCTCTTCTGCCATCGCATTGGCAAGCAGCAGGCTATTCAGCACGCCATCGCGCTCCGGAAGGAATCTTGAATAGCCGATACCACCCGATTCTTCGCCACCCATCAGTATCTCGCGCTCCATCATCAGATCGGCGACATACTTGAAACCGATAGACGTCTCGTGCAACTTGCGCCCATGCTTCGTCGAAATTCGATCGATCATGCGGGTGGTGTTAAACGCTCGCACCACTTCTCCCGGCCATTTCTTGCGCTCGAGCAACCAGCGCAGCAGAACGCAGAAGATCTTGTGCGCATCAACAAAGCTTCCGTCCTCTGCTACAGCCCCAATGCGGTCCGCATCTCCGTCGGTCGCCAGTCCGGCGTCGCATTTTTCCCGAACCACGGTCTCCTCAAGCATCGCCGTGTGCGGACGGATTGGCTCCGGATTTATTCCTGGAAACAGCGGATTCAATTCTTGACGGATCGCGACACAGTTCACGCCTCTCTCTGCAAAGATTCCGGTAAGCACGCCGCGCCCTGAACCGTACATCGCATCGACTGCAAACTTGAATTTCGTCTTCGCAATGAGTTCCATGTCCGCGAACGCGCAAACCGCGGCGACGTACGCCTCCTTCAAATCGACTTCTTCGATCGCAGCCTTGTTCCCCTTCGGCGACGCCCCCGCGGCCAGTTCAACCTCGATCTTTTTCATAATCGCCGGCGTGGCCGACCCGCCAAAATTTCCCTTGAACTTCACGCCATTCCAGTTCCACGGATTATGGCTGGAGGTTACCATCACGCCGCCTGCAGCACCCTGATGTTTTACCGCATAGGAAACGGCGGGAGTGGGTGTGTAATCGTTGGCCAACTTGACCGGAATCCCGGCCTCTGCAAGCACTTCTGCGACGACCCTGCCCGCCCGAGGGGAAGCGAACCTTGCGTCGTATCCTACAATGACTCCGCGCTGTGCATCTTCATTCTTCAAAACATAAGATGCGATCGCACCTGCCACGCGGCGTACGTTCTCAAACGTAAAGTCGTCGGCGATAATGCCGCGCCATCCATCTGTCCCGAACCTAATCTCTTGCGTCATAGCGATTCAGCATCAATAGTCTACGATCACGTAATGGTCGAACTGACTGACCACTAACAACTGACCACCAGCAACTCACGGCTGGCCACTTTATTCAGACCAGCTTACTCATCCTCTTCTCATCCAGATATTTCACCACTTTGCCCACATCCTGTGCGTGCTCGCGGGTCGTCACAAGCAAAGCATCGTCGGTCTCCACTACCACCAGATCAGTCACTCCAATGGCCGCAACAAATTTTCCGGGCGCGTGCACGTAATTTCCGCGCGCGTTCAGCAAAAATACCCCCGAACTCGCCACCAGGTTTCCTTCCTGCGGAGTGCTCTTGGCAACGTGGTGCTCATGTAATGCCGTCCACGAACCCAGATCGTTCCATCCAAAATCCGCCGGCAGGCAGTAGATATGACTCTGCTTCTCACCCTTCGCTGATCGCGGCTCCAGCACAGCGTAGTCCACGCTGATGTTTTCGCACGCGGGATATTTCTTCTGGAACGTCCCAGAAAACTTCGTCGTACCAAACGTCGATGCAATCTCCTCAAGTATGCCAGCCGTCTTGGGCAAATGCTCCATTAGCGCGTCGGCCAGTGTTCTCGCACTCCATAAGAACATCCCGCTATTCCAGTAGTAATTCCCCGCGGCGACGAATTCCGCAGCTGTTTCGGTATTCGGTTTTTCGGTGAAACGGCGTACATGCAAAGCTTCCCCTTCATACAATCCACCCGCTTCGATGTAGCCGTATCCGGTTTCCGCGCGATTCGGACGAACGCCCAACACCACAATATTCGGACCCCCCGCTGCAATCTCGATCCCGCGTGCTAGCGTCTCGCGATATCGTTTTTCGTCAGAAATCACATGATCGGACGGAAACATTCCGATCACCGCCTCCGGATCTTCTCGCAAGAGGAGAAAGGCGGCCAAGCCAATCGCCGGAGCGGTGTTTCTTCCGATCGGTTCAGCCACCACCTGCGTTTTAGGCAACTTCTTAAGCTGCTTCAGAATCGCGGGACGCAAATCGTGATTCGTGATAATCCAAAATTTCTTGGCGGGAGCAAGCGAGAGCAATCGATTGACGGTCTCCTGGATCATCGTCCGCTTGCCGTCCAATACTAGCAATTGCTTCGCGCGCTTTTTCCGGCTCAGCGGCCAGAAGCGGGTACCCCGCCCACCTGCCAAGATTACTGGATAGAAATTGGAATTCTTTGCCATGCTTTCAAATTGCGCTACATTCTTGTTTCGGGCTCGGGCAGCATCTTTCCTGGTACATACGACCGCAAGAACTCCAGGGTCCATTGCGGCCTCACTCTAAACTTTTCGATGCAAGCCGGAATGACGACCGCATCGCCCTTCGCCAGAGTCACTGGGTCCATTCCGGTCGATTCAATCACGCCGCATCCTTCCGTAGCGACCAGAATCTGCACTGAACTTCTTCCCGAATCGTCTGAACTTCTAAATTCCGCAGTCGGTTCCTTACATTCAAACATTTCGACAACAAAGTAAGGAGCCGCCACCAGCGCCGAATATCGGTTCTTGCCTTGACCCATCTCTCGCGGCGCCGGACGAAGCACCTTTCCCGACCCGACCTTCTCCTTCACTGCCGCCATGCCGTCTTTCAAATGCAATTCGCGCGGACGACCGTAATCATATAAGCGATAGGTCGTGTCCGACTGCTGTTGAGTCTCCACAATAATCGATCCCGGACCAAGCGTGTGCACCGTTCCGCCGGCGACGTAGATCATGTCGCCCGCATAAACATTGATCCAGTTAAGAACCTCTTCCGCGCGGTTCTGATGAATCGCCTCTTCCAACTGTGCCGTAGTCACGCCAACCTTCATCCCCAAAGCGATCTGTGCACCTGGCCTCGCATGTGCTACGTACCAGCACTCGGTCTTGCCCCAAGGCTGTCCCACGCGGAGCGCTTGCGCGTCGTCCGGATGCACCTGCACGGAGAGTTTCTCGTGTGGAAATAGGAACTTCAGCAGCAACGGAAACCGCTTCGGATCCCGCGCGGCCTCTCCCACCAGTTCGCGCTGATACTGTTCGCTCAATTGCGAAAGTGTATGCCCTGCGAGTGGCCCATTCGCCACCTTGCAATCGTCCCCGCTCAGCCAGGCTTCGCCGATCTTCTCCGCAAATTTATGATTCGGATAAATCGGAGACAGGTCCTGCGTGCCCCACGGTCGTGGGTCAAAACCTGGCTGCATCAATAATGGATACAAGCTTCCCATTCAAACTCGCGCACACAAAAAAGGCCGCTCGTGGCGGAACGGCCGTTGCCGAACCATATGTTTTCTCTGTGCTCCCGTGTGGTCTCTGTGGTTGAGACTTTGAAGTCCCAGATTCCTACAGCGCCGCGAAGAACTTTCGCATCCGCTCCAGCCCGCGATCCAATTCCGCTTTCGAAGTCGCATACGAGATGCGGATGTGATCGCCCGTGCCAAATCCTTCTCCCGGTACAGTTGCTACATGCACCTCACGCAAGAGCCTGCCGGCCACATCAGATGCAGATTTCAGCGCCCCGCGACCAAGAAAAGATGAAATGTTCGGATAGGCATAGAACGCCCCTTCCGGCATCGTACAGGTCACTCCTGGAATCGCCCGCAACCCGTGGACCACGTGATCGCGCAACTGAATATACTCACGGCGCATCTCTTCCACGCACCCCTGAGGCCCTTTCAGAGCGGCCACGGCCGCCTTTTGCACAATCGACGTGGGATTCGACGTCGACTGGCTTTGCAGCTTCGCCATCGCACTAGTGATCGCCGCCGGGGCCATCGCGTACCCTAGCCGCCATCCGGTCATGGCATAGGTCTTCGAAAGTGAGCCCAGCACCACAAACCGGTCCTTGTACTCTCGCAATGCGCCCACCGAAAAATTCTTCTCCGCGTAATTCAGATACACATAGCATTCGTCCGACAGGACCCAGATTCCTCGCTGGTGCGCCAGTCGGATCACTTCCGTCATATCTTCTGGCTTCATCACCGCCCCAGAAGGATTCGAGGGCGAGTTCAGGATGATCACTTTCGTCCGCGGAGTAATCAGTTTCGCCACCATCTCGGCGGTTATGCGAAATCCCTGCGCCTCGTCCGTTTCGAGCATCACGCAGTTTCCGCCTGCATAGCGAACGATATCCTTGAAAGAGACCCAGTACGGCACCGGCAGAATGACTTCGTCGCCGTGATCCACCAACACCTGAATCGCATTGAAGAGCGCATGCTTGCCACCAACGGACGCTATGATTTCCTCGCGCCGGTAGTCTGAATCGAAGTCGACGTTATGCCGGTGTGCAATCGCATCGCGCAACTCGGCAGTGCCCGCAACCGCGGTGTACTTTGTGAAGTTGCCCTGGATCGCCGCAATCGCCGCGTCCTTGATGTGCTGCGGAGTCGAAAAGTGCGGCTCGCCTGCTCCAAAATCCACCACATCGATTCCTTGCGAACGCAGCTTATCCGCCTCTGCCACGACCGCCATAGTGGCTGAGGGTTCGATCCGGTTGATCCTCTGCGTCAGTTTCACCGCATCCATGATTGCCGTAGTCATGCTTTCTTTTTCCTTCTCCTGGGCACTTCAACCAACGTGTCTCGCAACTTGAATGCGGGATCAAGTTTCTCCCGCAGCTTTATCTCAACTATCTCGGGCACGAGGCCCTTCACGGGTCCACCGGCTTGGGCAACTTCCCGTACCAGTCGCGAACTTACATACGAATATTTATCGGCGGGCATCATGAAGACCGTTTCCAGCGTCGGTTCGAGCTTGCGGTTCATCAGCGCCATCTGCAGTTCGTACTCGTAATCGCTGATCGCCCGGATTCCCCGCAGCACGCACATCGCATCGATGGATTTTGCGTATTCGACCATCAGCCCATCGAACATATCGATCCGTACGTTTGGCAAATCGGCCGTCAAGGCGCGCAACATCCCCAGCCGCTCCGCTACGCTGAACATCGGGCTCTTCTCCGAGTTCCTCAGGATGGAAACGACCAGCTCTTCAAAAATCTTGGCCCCTCGCTGAATAAGATCAAGGTGCCCATTTGTCGGCGGGTCAAACGACCCCGGATAGATAGCCCTCCCCTTGTTCAATCGTCCTCTTAGACTGACCGTCTGGCGACACGGGCAGCGCGGCCCAGCAATTAGGAGATTTTATGCGGGCAGCCCCAACAATAGCAACGAAGGGATCGTTGCGAAGGCGCAAGATGCCTCCCCCGAAAGGTCACAAAAATAGGGATGAGGAACTTAGAGGACTGTAAGAATGGGAAGGGAAGGGCACGATTCAGTAACGCCGCAGACTGCTGAACCACGCTTCGTATCAGGGCATCGCTTCAGCGATGCCGGATTGGCGCAAAATCAATGTCGCCTTTAGGCGCTGGAACTATGAACAGGAGTTTGTCAGCGTCTGGGACTCGACTTGCAGTCATGCCGGCAATCTATGCAAACTAGGCCTCCGCTTTAGCGCCTGAGAGCCCAGGGAGATCCGGGCGCGACTCCGTGAGAGAGAGTCAGCCGCGCCCGGAAGGCAACGAGCTATCTCTTGGCCGCGATCGGAACCTTCACCGGCTCTGGCGGGGCGCTCGGCATTGTGGTAACGCGGCCGGCCGCACCATTCGTCGGCGTTGCCGGAGTTGGGGCGGCTGCAATCAATCCCAGCGCCTTGCGTACCTCGGTATCGAGCTTCGCCATGACATCCTTGTTGTCTTTCAGGAACTGGCGTGCATTCTCGCGGCCCTGGCCGATCCGCTCGCTCTTATAGCTGAACCATGAGCCAGACTTCTCCAGGATGTTGTTATTCACGGCCAGATCGAGCAGATCACCTTCGCGAGAAATGCCCTCTCCGTACAGAATGTCGAACTCCGCCTCGCGGAACGGCGCTGCCACCTTGTTCTTCACCACCTTGACCTTCGTCCGCGAACCGGTGACCACATCGCCTTCCTTGATGGCCGCAATCCGCCGGATGTCCACTCGTACCGACGAATAAAACTTGAGCGCCCGCCCGCCCGTCGTCGTCTCGGGGTTTCCAAACATCACGCCAATCTTCTCTCGGATCTGATTGATAAAGATCAGGCAAGTCCGTGACTTTGATACTGTCCCCGTAAGTTTCCGCAACGCCTGCGACATCAGCCGCGCTTGCAATCCCATATGGCTGTCGCCCATCTCACCGTCCAGTTCCGCCTTAGGTACCAGTGCAGCCACCGAGTCGACCACCAGCACGTCAATCGCATTCGATCGCACCAACGCTTCCGTAATCTCCAGCGCCTGCTCGCCATAGTCCGGCTGCGAAACCAGCAGATTGTCTACATCGACGCCCAGTTTCTTCGCATACCCCGGATCCAGAGCGTGCTCCGCATCCACAAACGCGGCCATCCCGCCAGTCTTCTGGGCCTCGGCAATTACCTGCAGCGTAATGGTTGTCTTGCCCGACGATTCCGGCCCGAATACTTCCACCACACGCCCGCGCGGGAATCCACCCACGCCTAGCGCGGCATCGAACGAGATTGACCCCGTCGGGATCACCGAGATCGGAACGATCGCCTCTTTCGACCCCAACCGCATAATCGATCCCTTACCGAACTGCTTCTCGATTTGTGATACCGCCAGATCGATCGCCTTGCCCCGCTCGTCTGCCATGGAAGTGGCTCCTTTGAAGATTGCGACTATGAATGCTTTTTAATTCTGGCCGGATTATACATACGAATCAAAGCGAATAAAAGGCGAATCTACATAATTAACCTGTGGAAGGTTCCAAAGCGGGAACGTTAAATCCTTTTCTGCTCGATTACCGACCACTGATCCCTGACCACTGGCCACCGATTTCCTACCTCTGCAGCAAATCCACAGGCGCAGTCACATCGTGCACGCGGAAATACTTCGCCAGCGCCGGATACTTCCGCGCCACCGCCTCATACATCGCATAAGCAACATTCCGATAAGACACATGCCCCGCAGGAGTCGTCCGCAGCTCCGATATGTAAACCGCCTCGGCAAAATCCATCTTAAACAGCGCTCGCTTCCGAAATGCCAGCGGAATCGCATACTGTGAATTTTCTTCCGCCTCCGGAGTGCCACGCCCGGCGAGCTTTTCGACCGCCGACTGCACCCGTCGCATCGTCGCTTCAAACCGTGCGCGTACCCCGGCATCTTCCATGTCGAGCAGCATCTCGCACCCATGCTGCGTGGTGAATCCCTGCATCACCTGAATGCACCGCCGGTGTCGATGCATGTCGCGGAACCCGCCCGTATCCATCAGGATGTCGAACCGGAACTGCTGTCCCGCGCGGAACCCGCGCAACATCTCATCGTGCTTCCCACGATGTCGAAGCCCGAGATCGATAATCTCTCTTCGATACCGCTCTCCCGCAACCTGCACGGATTGCCGAATCTGCCGGTATGAATGATGGCTGTGTTCGTACAGCAAAGTCGTCGCGATCTCTACTTCCAACGGTTCTTCATCCAGCAAATCGACAATCGCCTTTGAGGCCGCTACCGGCTCGCTTGCCATCAGCTCCCTCGCAGCCTGCCGCAACTCGCGCCGCGTCTCGATCTCATACGGGTTCGGATCCGCATACTTCACCAGCGTCGGAGCCACCCTCACCTCACGCAGCAATTCCTGTTCTGCTCGCGCGCCCAGTTCCGGACTCACCGCCCGAATCTGCTCAACCAGCGATTGCAGCGACTCCGCATTCACGTTATAAGCTGCTCCGGTTGCTGCCTTCTTCAGCGACTCGCCGAGCGTCCGCACCTCTTTATGCGTATGTGACAGCAAGTGCGCTACCTGATTCTCCAAGGTCCGTGCATTCACAATCTCGCCCAGCGAGGTATTCGTCGCCAGCGGCAGCAGATATCGCGTAATATCAAAAGCTCGTGCCTTTAGCGTCCGTTCGTAGGCCTCCTGCTTCATGTCCGCAGGCTTTGGCGTGATGCTGATCAGGTAATCCGTCATGTGTGCCGAAAATGCATCGTATTCGGCGAAAAGAAAGTCCAGAGTTTCCCGATACAGGTTCCGCGCCTCGTCATCCGCGCCAAATTCCGGCGTGTAATAGCCGCTCTTTCGGAAATCCTGATAGCGTGTCGACCGCTCCTGCCCGTCCCAGCGCTGCTCATCAGCCAATTCGATCGCCGCCAATATCGACAAACGCTCAATCGCCAATGCGATGTGCGCCAGATCCGCAATCGACCGGTGCCCATACTGAAAATAAAAAGTATTGAGGAACTTCTCCGCCTTCTGTGTGCTGATCTCGCGCAGAGACTCCTTCATCGAAAGCGCCGACCGCGAATACTTCGCCATCGCATACGCCTGAATCTCCGGCTCGACGCCAAACACTGCAAACACTTCAGTCGAAGGTTCAGCCGCTCGTGTGGCGCGGGCGCCCCCACCCGCATCTGCCGGAAGCGAATCGGGAGCTGGCTTCTCAAGCGCCGACCCACGCTGGGTAGACCGGTGAGAATCGTCCGAGGAATTTGTATTGGAAGGCTTAGGCATAGTCACAACATTCGTGGCAGTAGGAGACATTGGAGTGTTCGCATGGTACGCGCCAAACTTGTGGATAAGCAATGTCCATGTGGGGACAGCCGCCTTCGGCTGTCCGGTCGAGCGAAGCTCGACGGCTACGGCTAACGTCATCCGACTGATTGCGCTCCATCCCAGACGCTCCCGGTATAATTCGGCGTTCTATCGTCGAAACCTTTTGGAGAACTCTGAATGTCCCTATCAGGGAAAGTAGCCCTAGTCACAGGTGCCTCCCAAGGCATTGGACGCACCTGTGCCCTGCGTCTTGCCAAAGAAGGCGCGAGCGTGGTCGTTGCCGCCCGCAACCAGCAAAAGCTGAACGAACTGGTGAACGAGATCACCATTGCCGGAGGCAAAGCTGCCGCCTTCCCGCTCGATGTGGCGGACGAGGAACAGGTCAAGTCCACTCTCAAGTCGGCTATCGCGCAATTTGGCAAAATTGACATTCTCGTTAATAATGCCGGCATTACGCGGGACCAGCTCGTTATGCGGATGAAACGCGCCGACTGGGACGCTGTCCTTCACACCAATCTCACCTCCGCCTATCTCTGCATCCAGCAGGTCATTCCATCCATGCTCAAGCAGCGTTGGGGACGCATCATCAACGTCACCAGCGTTTTCGGTCAGATGGGCCAGGCTGGACAAGCCAACTACTCCGCATCCAAGGCGGGATTGATCGGCCTCACCATGGCCATCGCCCGCGAAGTCGGCTCCCGTAACATTACTTGTAACGCCATCGCCCCCGGCTTCATCGAAACCGCTATGACAGAAGTTCTGAGCGCCGAGTTCAAAGAGGCCGCTGTTAAGCAAATCCCTTTGGGCCGCGTAGGAACAACCGAAGATATCGCCGGAGCCGTCGCGTTCCTCGCCTCGAACGATGCGTCCTACATCACTGGCCACGTCTTGAGCGTCAACGGCGGCATGCTGATGGGATAAGAACGCCCACCACAGAGGACACGGGGGTTCACGGAGGAGCATGAAATCAAACTCACAAGAAGCGAGATTCTCCTCAGTGTCCCCTGTGCCCTCTGTGGTGAAGGATTGTTCTTTCGTCCAAGCGGAGTCACCGCAGCAATTCGCCCAGGCCCGCGATCTCTTCCTCGAATACGCCCAGTCCCTTGGTTTCAGCCTCTGCTTCCAGAATTTCGACAAAGAACTTGGGGATCTCCCTGGGGACTATGCTCCCCCTGACGGGCGTCTCCTTCTCGCTGAGTGCGCAAGCCAGCTGGCCGGATGCGTCGCCCTCCACAAACTGGACAAGAATATTTGTGAGATGAAGCGCCTCTACCTGCGTCCGCAATTCCGCGGCAAAGGCATCGGCCGTGCTCTCGCCGAAAAAATCATCGCTGAAGCCCGCCGAATAGGCTACCGGCGAATGCGCCTCGACACCGTCGAACCCGTTATGAAAGAAGCTGTTGCCATGTACCGCAGGCTAGGATTTAGGGAAATCCCCGCTTACCGGCCTAATCCGAACCCCGGCACGCTCTACATGGAACTTGAGTTGTAACGCCGCCCTTCTTCGTCCAAAATGGATGCCCCACGTCTCGCTTTTGAGACGTGGGTTTGGACTTCCCGTTTTGACATTCTTGATCGAGGAATCCCATAAAAAAGATCCCGGCCCTGCTTGCTCTTTTCCCGAACAACAAAGATGGCTATCGCGAAGCCGGTGCCGCCAACGCGAGAAAGCGCACCGCCGATTTCCTGGCAGCAACGCTGAAAAAATGAAGCATGGAGTTTCTCGGTGTTCCCCTGTGTCCCCGCGGTGATGTTCTTTGAAAACCGGTGTCAAGAAAGGGCTGCTGATTTCTTATACAGCGTAAAAATAATGTACGTGCCGATTAGAAATCCACTCTTTGAAAGAGTCTTTTCATATGGCACGAAGGTTCAGCGTATGGCACAAATTTCCCCTTGCCAGAAGTTGCCGCTCTGGTTACTATGACCCATCCTGAAATGCTCCCTACCATGAATATCGGCGAGACCATTCGCAACTACCGCCTTCAGAAAGGCATGTCCCAGGGCGACATCGAAAAACGTACCGGACTTCTCCGCTGCTATCTCTCACGCGTCGAAAACGGTCACACGATCCCTTCCCTCGACACCCTTTCCAAGATCGCCGGAGCTATGGAACTTCCGCTGTCACAATTCTTTTCTGACCCCAACCATAGCAACGGCTCCAAAGGACTGCCGCAACTGTCGGATGACGAAGTCCGCTTCCTCAGCCAGATCCGTCGCTACTCCACGAGCCTCAACGATAGCGACCGCAAGCTCGTTCTCGCCATGGTCAAGAAAATGGCGTCGAATTCCGCCAAATAACCCTCAGCCTTCCTTCTGAAATTTCCCGTTCCTCAGGATTGCGCGGTTCCACCGTTTCCCTCGAAATTCTCTAACCGTAACACCCGAGTTTGAAGTCCCGTGACCCGCATCACTGACAATTTTTCAGCTGCTGTTATCGTATGTTCGCCTCATTGCTCTCCTTTCGAACATATCCATCCGTCGGCCAGGAGAATCGCGTATGGCAAAGCACGCAAAATTAGACCTCTGCACCAAGTTCAAATCTGAATACGTCACCCCCAAAGAACCCGTGTTCGTTGTCGTCGGCCCCGCCAAGTATCTGTCGATCACCGGTCAAGGCGCTCCCGGCGGCGAACATTTCCAATCCCACGTCTCCGCTCTTTACTAGGTCGCTTTCACTCTGAAGATGGCTGAAAAATACGCTGGCCATGATTACAAGGTCTGCCACCTTGAGGGTCAATGGTGGGCACAGGGCGGAACCGATTTCCGCACTCACCAGCCCAAAGAATGGCAGTGGCGCCTGCTCATCCGCGTCCCAGAATTCATCACTCAAACAGAAGTCAATGACGCGATTAAGACCGTCGTGAAGGGGAGCAAGGCTGCTCTGGCAAATCATGTCCAACTGGAAGAACTCACCGAAGGCCGGTGCGTCCAGATGCTTCACGTTGGCCCTTATGCTGGCGAGCAGGCCGACGTCACCCGGATGAATGAGATGGCGGTCAGCAATGGGCTGCACCTTCGCGGCCCGCATCATGAAATTTATCTATCGGATCCGAACCGAGTCCCCGCACAACGTCTGCGGACAATCATTCGTTACCCGGTTGAATGAAGGGTTCGGAGGCTTAACAATCATAAAATCCCCATTTCTCACGCAGTTCCGGCGCGAGAATGGGGGTTTCTTCCCTGATTCTTGATCAGATCGTTTTCTCCTGCCCGCCAGTCCTACGCTAAGACGCTTACTTTCGTACCATCCCGTGCGTGACCCACCGGTACCTCGCCCAGCCTCGTCTCCCTCTCTACACTGATGCTGGAGAAAACCTGTGACGCTCGACGAGGAACTGACCGTACTCGACACCCAACTGCGCCGTCTGAAGATCGAGTACGAGATCTTTTTCAGCAACCCGACCAAGCGCCCACCTACCGATATCGAGTGGAAGGTCCTCGCCCTGTTGCGGAAGTTTTCGGATGGCGGCCGCATGAATTTCTCTCAGCGCTACCGCTACAACGAAATGGCCCAGCGTTATGCCATCTACAGCGATCTTTGGCGCAAGAAGTCCAGAATTCGCGAGGAAGGATACCGCCGCCCGCAAGACGCCCTGCTCTCTGTTCAGGGCGTGCGGGTTGCCGAAGAAGAACATAAGCCGCATCATCATCACGCCTATGGAGTTGGCCATGCTGCCGCGGCGGCGGCCCGACCTACTTCATCCCAGCCGTTCACACTTCATAGCGTGGACCCGGGCGAGCGCGAGCAGGTGGAACGCCTCTACAACACACTTGTCGCCGCCAAAAAGAAGGCCGGAGAAAACGTTAGCGGCAACTTCGACTCTTTCAGTGCCTTCGTCCAGAAGAAAACTCAGCAGATCCGCAAACAATACAAGTGCGATGGAGTCGAATACTCAGTCGAACTCACCGACGGCGGCGTCAAGCTGAAGGCTAAGGCAAAAACCTAAAGGCACGATCGTTATGGGAATTGTGCGCCGCATTCTGGTCACATTTGCCGCGGTCCTCACGATTGCGTTTATCGGGATCTACTGGGTCACGCCCGTCGCGATGTCGTTCTACTCGTCCAGCAAAGCAATCCCCGTGACTCGGGTTCTCCCAGCCGATCTAAAGGACAACTCAATATCGCAGGCTGAGGGAACGAAGCTCTCATTTTTGGGATACGACTTTGAGGTGCCTTGGAGCGACCTCGAAGAGTCCAAAACCGAACTCTTCCCTAAGGACAAACCTGACAAAACGATGGGTCGTTTCCATTTTCGTTCGGGTTTGCAACTCCTCGTATTCACGGGGCCGCCGCACTCCTTCTACGACCAGTTCACACAAGAAATCAAAATGGTGCCGGCTGGATTTGTTGCGGCATTTGGAAGCGGGGCCACAACTTCCGACTACGAGTTCATGAAACGAGTTTTCGAATTTTCTCCGAACAAGGTTCCACACTGGACAGCAACACCAGCGACACAGTCTCGTGTCACGGTCCTACTGTTGGCGAAGTCAATCATCCCAACGAAATGCGCGCAGACCGGCATTTTCAATCTACATAACGCAGCCTACGAAGGATTTCAACAAGGCAACACCAGTGCTCCGCAAACATCCAAAGACGGCCTGTTTCTGAGTTTGTATTCCAGTGATGGGGGAATTGAGATTATGATCTCCGAAAAGGATTACAAGGCATCAGGCGGAGTCACGCAGCCCGAAATCAATCGGATCGTCCAATCCCTCCATCGAACCAAAGCAAAAGTCTTGAGCGCCACAAACTAGAATCCGTTCTGTTGGCCCTTGCGCTAGCGGATTTGTCGACTGGGCTTTTCCTTCGTGCTCCTTCGTGCCCTTTGCGGTGAAAGCATTTCGGTCTTACCCTCACCACTCAATCAACTGATAAAATTCTCGGTCACGATTCAGCGAGCAGATCCCGCCCAGTTGCGTGGAATTCAGCAACTGCATGGCAAATAGACCCGTGCGCATCCGTGGCGGAAAGAGCTTTTAGTAAGGACCCATGTCATCCAATCGCATCCAGCGCGCCATACTCAGCGTTACCGATAAAACTGGCCTCGTCGACTTTGCCCGCCGTCTCTTCGGTCTTGGGATCGAACTCATATCCACTGGAGGCACCGCCAAGCTGCTCCGTGACTCTGGAATCAGCGTGAAA